>JAESFU010000302.1_pt1 | contig 41414 bp, 45 predicted proteins | sample 9269461 | NCBI WGS metagenome assembly JAESFU01 (sample SAMN14502556, study PRJNA617107) | algae metagenome | isolation source: Stenomitos rutilans HA7619-LM2 and co-occurring heterotrophs from cave walls | place: USA: Waikapalae cave, Hawaii | collected 2009-07-28
CGCGTCTTTGTTGATGCAAGATGATGATCGCGCCACTGGAGTGGCGCGCCCCCAGCCATGAAGACCTCGCTCGGCCTGCGGGCGGGCCTGCTGTCGGTGCTGATCCTGGTGGCGATCGTCGGCATCTGGCAGGTCGCGACCATGCCGGCGGCCGCGACAGGCCCGGCGATGGACCCGGAATATGCCAAGCTGGTGGGCGCCGCGGCGGCCACAGGGCAGAAGTCGGCAATGCCGACGCCGGCCGATATCGGCGCCACCATCTGGAAGCACCTGTCCGATCCGTTCTACGTGCGCGGCAGCAACGACAAGGGCATCGGCATCCAGCTCGCCTATTCGCTGGGCCGCGTGCTGCTGGGCTTCGGGCTCGCCGCGCTGTTCGCCATTCCGCTCGGCTTCCTGATCGGCATGTCGCCGCTGGTCTATCGCGCGCTCGATCCCTTCATCCAGATCCTGAAGCCGGTCTCGCCGCTCGCCTGGATGCCGCTGGCGCTCTACACGATCAAGGACAGCGCCATCTCCTCGATCTTCGTGATCTTCATCTGCTCGGTCTGGCCGATGCTGATCAACACCGCGTTCGGTGTCGGCAGCGTCCGCAAGGAATGGCTGAACGTGGCGCGCACGCTCGAGGTCGGCTCGTTCCGCACCGCGTTCAAGGTGATCCTGCCGGCCGCCGCGCCGACCATCATGACCGGCATGCGCATCTCCGTCGGCATCGCCTGGCTGGTGATCGTGGCGGCCGAGATGCTCGTGGGCGGCACCGGCATCGGCTACTTCGTGTGGAACGAGTGGAACAACCTCTCGATCGCCAACATCGTGACCGCGATCCTGCTGATCGGCCTGGTCGGTCTCCTCCTCGACCAGGGCCTGGCCTATCTCGCCAAGCTCGTCACCTATCCGGAGTGAGGCGATGGAAAATCGTCCCCTGATCAGCGTCGAAGGGCTGGGACGCCGTTTCGGCGAGGGCGGCCAACCGGCCGTGTTCGAGGACATCTGGTTCGGCGTCGACAAGGGTGAGTTCTGCTGCCTGATCGGCCATTCCGGCTGCGGCAAGACCACGATCCTGAACGTGCTGGCTGGCCTCGACAGTCCGAGCGAGGGCGCCGTCATCGTCGACAATCGCGAGATCGACGGGCCGAGCCTCGACCGCGCCGTGATCTTCCAGGGCCATGCGCTGCTGCCGTGGATGACGGTGATGGGCAACATTGCCTTCGCCGTCTCCTCGCGCTGGCCGAGCTGGGATCGCGCCAAGGTGCAGGAGCATGCGCGGAAGTTCATCGCGCTGGTGGGACTCGCCGGTGCCGAGAACAAGAAACCAGCGCAGCTCTCCGGCGGCATGAAGCAGCGGGTCGGCATCGCCCGCGCGCTCTCGATCCAGCCCAAGATGTTGCTGATGGACGAGCCGTTCAGCGCGCTCGACGCGCTGACCCGCGGCATGCTGCAGGACGAGGTGCTGCGCATCTGCGCCGACACGCAGCAGACCGTGTTCATGATCACCCACGATGTCGACGAGGCGATCCTGCTCGCCGACAAGATCGTGCTGATGACCAACGGGCCTGGAGCCAAAATCGCCGAGATCGTGGTCAACACCATGCCGAAGAACGAGCGGCACCGGAACGACCTGCATCGCCATCCGCAGTATTACGCGATCCGCAATCACCTCGTGGAGTTCCTGGTCAACCGCTCGAAGGCGTTCGACCAGGAGATCGCCGCGCACGGCTACGATTCGCGGCGGCCGAAGCTGGTGAAACCTGGATTGTCGGCGGTCAATCCGCCGGCCGAGATCGTGCCTTTAACAACCGGGAGACGGCAATGAAGCGGGCTGAAGTCACTGAGAAGATCCTGACGGCCAAGCGGCTGAAGGAACTCAGCTGGGAGGAGATCGCCAAGAAGATCGGCGGCGCCTCGAAGATCATCGTGACCGCGGCCTGCATGGGCCAGATGAAGATGACCAAGGAGCAGGCGACCAAGGCCGGCAAGCTGTTCGGCCTGGGCAAGGAAGAAGTCCTGCTGCTGCAGGAAGTGCCCTATCGCGGCTCGCTGCCCCAGATCCCGCCGACCGACCCGCTGATTTACCGCTTCTACGAGCTGGTCCAGGTCTACGGCACGACCTGGAAGGAACTGATCCAGGAGGAATTCGGCGACGGCATCATGAGCGCCATCGACTTCGACATGACCATGGAGCGCCAGCCCGACCAGAAGGGCGACCGGGTGAAGATCGCCATGTCGGGCAAGTTCCTGGGCTACAAGAGCTATTGATCGGACCGCCGCCGCACACCTTGTGCGGCGGCCTTTCGCTGTGCCAAGATTGTCAACAATCGACGATTTGACCTCAAGAGGATGGGAATTGGCTCTTTCCGATGTCTCGACGCGGGACGTAGGCGCACTGCTGGAACGGGTGCCGAAGGCGACCCTGCGTGCGCACATCGTCGAGCGGCTGCGGCTGGCGATCCTCGCGGGTGACATTCCGCCCGGCGCGCCGCTGGTCGAGACGGCGCTGTCGGAGCGGTTCGACGTCAGCCGTGGCCCGCTGCGCGAGGCGCTGCGGCAGCTGATCGAGGAGGGGCTGGTCGTGACCGTGCCCTATACCGGCACGCGCGTTGCCGAGCTCTCGGTCGAGGACGTCCACGAGATCTATTCGCTGCGCACGGTGCTGGAGACCTTCGCCTTCGAGCAGGTCTGGCCGCGCCGCGACGACCGCTTCCGCGTCGAGCTGAAGCGCCGCAACGACGTGCTGATCGCCTCGATCGATGCCGGCGACGATCGCGCCAGCATCCTCAACGAACTCGAATTCCACGGCCTCGTCTACGAGGCGAGCGGCCACAAGCTGCTGCAGCGCGCCTGGCACGGCCTGCGCGGCCGGCTGCAGCTCTACTGGGCGGCGCATCATCGCGCCCATGGCCGGCGCGGGCCCAAGCGCGACAGCCACGACAGCTACATCAAGGCGGCCTTCGGTAAGGACTTCGAGGCGATGAAGGCCGAGATCGCCGATCACATGCGCCGCGGCATGGAAACGACGGAGAAGTTTCTGCGCTCGATGCCGGATTTGTCTGGGAAGCCAAAAAGGGGAGCCAATTCATGACCATCAATCGACGTTCGTTGTTTGCCGTCGCGACCGCGAGTGCCGCGGCGCTGGCCATTCCGTTCGCCGCGCGCGCCCAGGGCACGCTCGACGAGGTGAAGAAGCGCGGCGTGTTGCGCGTTGGCGTCACGCAGGCGCCGCCCTGGTATTCCAAGGACCCCAAGACCGGCGAATGGTCGACGGGCCTCGGCATCTCCATGGGCAAGGCGATGGCGCAGACGCTGGGCGTGAAGTTCGAGCCGGTCGAGGTGACGTGGGGCAATGCGATCGCGGCCCTTCAGGGCGACAAGATCGACCTGATGTTCATGCTCGACGCCACCGCCGAGCGCAAGCAGGCCGCCAACTTCCCGGAGACGCCGCTGCTCTGGTACTCGCTCGCCGTGCTGGCGCGCGACGACCTCGACGCCAAGACCTGGGAAGCCCTCAACAAGCAGGGCGTGCGCATTGCCGTGCCGCAGGCCTCCACCATGGACCGCTGGGCGACGCAGCACACGCCCAAGGCCGACATCCAGCGCTTCCCGGACAATGCCGCGGCGATCGCCGCCTTCCAGTCGGGCAGGGTCGATGCCGTGCTGCTCTTCCATCCGCCGCTGCTCGCCGCGCGCCAGCGGCTCGGCAAGGGCAAGATCGTGGTGCCGCTGCCCGCCGAGTCGCAGCCGTCGAGTGCTGCGATCCGCAAGGGCGACACCGCCTTCACCGAATGGGTCGATAAGCAGTTTGCCGACTACTACAAGAGCGGCCAGACGCAGAAGTGGTACGAGGCGGCGATCACCGACTTCGGCCTCGATCCCAAGGCTTCGCCGCCGGTCATGAAAGAAATGCTCAAGTAGGCGGAAGCCGCTTGGCCTATCAGTGGGACTTCTCGCCGGTTCTCGCCAACGCACCGTTGTTGGCAGAGGGCTTGGCGAACACGCTCAAGGTCACGGGCACGGCGCTGGTCTGCGGCGTCGTGCTGGGCCTGGGGCTGGCCCTGCTGCGCCTGTCGCCTCGGCGATACCTGTCGTGGCCGGCCGGCTTCGTCATCGAAGTGTTTCGAACGACGCCGCCGCTGGTCCAGCTCTTCTGGTTCTTCTTCGCCCTGCCGATGATCGTCGGTATCGAGATGACGCCCTTCGTGGCCGGCGCCGTCACCTTCTCGATCCAGTCGGCTTCCTTCTTCGCCGAGGTGTTCCGCGCCGGCATCCAGTCGATCGAGCGCGGCCAGTGGGACGGCGCGCGCGCGATCGGCATGCGCCATGACCAGGCGCTGCGTCGCATCATCCTGCCGCAGGCGGTGAAGCGCATGATCCCGGCCTTCATGGAGCGCGCCATCGAGCTCATGAAGACGACAACCCTGATCGCCACCATTTCCTATGCCGACCTGCTGTTTGCCGCCAACGAAGTCTCGCAGAAGACCTTCCGGCCGCTCGAGACCTACACGGTCGTGGCGCTGATCTATTTCGTGGTGATCTTCCTCGCGAGCCAGGTCGCGCGCCTCGTGGAGCTGCGGCTGGCCCGTAGTGGCGAGAGTACGGTTCACTGATGCGCTGGGACTTCGCCTCCGTCCTCGACAATACCGATGCGCTGCTGGTCGGTGCTGCCGGCACGTTGCGCATCTTCGCGATCTGCCTGGTGCTGGGGCTGAGCCTCGGCCTGCTCGTCGGCCTCGGCCGCTATTCGCGCAATCGGTGGATCCACATCCCGGCCACGATCTTCGTCGAGTTCTTCCGCAACACGCCGGTGCTCGTGCAGATCCTGTGGTTCTATTTCGCCCTGCCGATCCTGCTGCCGTTCACCATCACGCCGCTCGCCGCCGCCTCGCTCGGCATCTCGCTGAACTCGGCAGCCTTCTCCGCCGAGATCTATCGCGGCGGCATCCAGTCGATCGAGACCGGCCAGTGGGACGGCGCGCGGGCGCTCGGCATGCGCTGGGGCCAGGCGATGCGCCGCATCATCCTGCCCCAGGCGCTGAAGCGCATGCTGCCGGCGCTGACCAACCGCGCCATTGAAATCTTCAAGATGTCGACCTTGGCGTCGGCCGTGGCCTATGTCGAGCTGTTGCAGCAAGGCAAGCTGATCGCCTCGCTGAACTACAATCCGATCGAGGCCTACACCGCGGTCGCGCTGATCTTCTTTGTCTTCCTGTGGCCGCTGGTGCAGTTCAGCTACTTCCTCGAACGGCGTTTGCGGAGGGACGAATGACGATCCTCCACGTCACCGGCCTCACAAAGCGCTTCGGCGCCACCGACGTGCTGCGCGGCATCGACCTCGACGTGCAGCGCGGCGAGCGCATCGCCATTCTCGGTGCCTCGGGCTCGGGCAAGAGCACGCTGCTGCGCTGCCTCAACTTCATGGAACGTCCGGGCGGCGGCACGATCGCGCTCGACGGCCAGGTGCTGGGCCGCGAGGGGAAAGCGGGCGAGCGGACCTACCGCGAAAGCGAGCTGATCCAGGTGCGCCAGCGGATCGGCATGGTGTTCCAGCAGTTCAATCTCTTCCCGCACATGACGGCGATCGGCAACGTGATGGAAGGCCTGCGCACCGTGCGCGGCATGCCGAAGCCCGAGGCCGAGGTGCGGGCGCGCAAAGAGCTGGCGCGCGTGGGTCTCGCCGAGAAGGCGGACACCTATCCGGCGCATCTCTCGGGTGGCCAGAAGCAGCGGGTCGCCATTGCCCGTGCGCTGGCGATGGACCCCGAGATGCTGCTGTTCGACGAGCCGACTTCGGCGCTCGATCCCGAACTGGTCGGCGAGGTGCTGAACGTGATCCTGGCGCTCGCCGAGGAAGGCCGCACCATGATGCTGGTCACGCACGAGCTGGGCTTCGCCTACCACGTCGCGACGCGCGTGATCTTCCTGGCCGACGGCGCCATCCACGAGCAGGGCACGCCGGACGAAGTCCTCAAGAACCCGAAGAAGGACCGCACCCGCGCCTTCCTCGCCAGCCACAAGCAATTCAGCTTCTAGGGAAAATGCCATGACGACGGAACAGGCGAGCGCCCAGGCCTATCTGGCCGATGCGCGCAACGAGCAGGTGCTGGTCTATGTGAACGGCAAGTTTGCGCCGCGCAACGAGGCCAGCGTCTCGGTGTTCGATTCCGGCTTCGTGCTGGGCGACGGCGTATGGGAGGGCTTGCGCCTGGTGAAGGGCAAGCTGATCAGCCTGGAGGCCCATCTCGACCGCCTGTTCGAGGGCGCGCGCTCGATCGATCTCGACATCGGCCTCGACCGGGCCGGCGTCACGAAGGTCGTGACCGATACGCTGGCGAAGAACGGCATGACCGACGGCGCCCATGTCCGCCTCATGATCACGCGCGGGCTGAAGAAGACGCCCAACCAGGATCCACGCTTCGTGATCGGCAAGGCCACGATCGTCTGCGTCGCCGAATACAAGACGCCGGTTCCCGAAGCCAAGGCCAAGGGCTACGCGCTCTTCACCTCGACCTTCCGCACGACCAACCCGGACCAGTTCGACCTGCGCCTCAATTCGCATTCGCGGCTGAACCTGATCCAGGCGCTGATCCAGGCGATCAAGGCCGGCGCCGACGAGGCGCTGATGCTCGACCCGCGCGGCTTCGTGGCCTCGTGCAACTCGACCAACTTCTTCATCGTGCGCGGCCGCGAGCTCTGGACCTCGACCAGCCTCTACAGCTTCAAGGGTATCACCCAGCAGAACGTGATCGACGCCTGGCGCGCCGCGGGCAACGTCGCGAAAGAGTGCGATTTCACCCTGGCTCAGGTATACTCCGCCGACGAGGCCTTCGTGACCGGCACCCTGGGGGGCGTCACGCCAGTGACCAAAGTCGACGGCCGGCTGATTGCTGACGGCAAGGCTGGCAAGGTCACCAAGGAAGCGAGCGATTTCTACCTGAAATCGGTCGGCGCAATGTGATCGCAGACGAAATAAACGAAACAGACGAAACAAATGAAAGGGAAAAACGCGATTTCCGAGGTTTGCGGTGCCTGGATACCGCGAAAGCCCTGAAGTCACACTGCTCCAGGCTGCCGCCATGACCCAACCGTCGCCGACCTATCGCCTCCATTACTTCCCCGAGTCGGGCAACAGCTACAAGCTGGCGCTGATGCTGACCCTGTGCGGCCAGACCTTCGAGCCGGTCTGGACCGATTTCGGCGGCGGCGTCACGCGTACGCCGGAATGGCGCGCCACGGTCAACGAGATGGGCGAGATTCCGGTGCTCGAGGAGAATGGCGAGCGCCTGACCCAGACCGCGCCGATCCTGCTGCGCCTTGCCGAGCGCCATGGCCGCTTCGGTGCCGAGAGCGAGGCGGAGACGTTCGAGATCCTGCGCTGGCTGTTCTGGGACAACCACAAGCTCACCGGCTTCATGGCGACCTATCGCTACAACCGCGCCTTCCTCCGCTCGGTCGATCCCGTCGTCCTCGACTTCATGCGCAAGCGCATCGACGACTATCTCGGGATCCTGAACGGCCATCTCGCGGATCGCCCGTTCGCGATCGGCGATCGGCCGACCATCGCCGACATCTCGATGATGGCCTATCTGTCGTTCCCCAAGAACGAAGCCGGCTACGACTTCGCGGTCAGCCATCCTGCGGTGAATGCGTGGCTCCAGCGCATGGCGTCGCTTCCCGGATGGAAGGCGCCCTACGACCTGCTCCCCGGCAAGCGGATGCACTGCTACGTGTAGCTTCTTGAGTCTCCTCCCCATTCAGATGAGGAGGTGTCAGCGTCATACGCTGACGGAGGGGGCAATGCAGCGCCAGCGAAAGATCATGACCAGCCTCTACAGCTTCAAGGGCATCACTCGGCAGAACATGATCGAGGCTTGGCGCGCCGCGGGCAAAGTCGCGAAGGAGTGCGACTTCACCCTGGCGCAGGTCTACTCCGCCGAAGAGGCCTTCGTGACCGGCGCCCTGGGCGGCGTCCAGTGACGAAGGTCAACAGCCGCCTCATCGCCGACAGTAAGGCTGGCAAAGTCACGAAGGAAGTGAGCCATCTCTATCTGAAGTCAGTCGGGGGATGATATCAAAGATCGTATTGGACAGACGATTTCGATTAGGACAATTCATCCAGGATGCTGTCGAGCGCATCATCCACTCCAAGTGCTTTGCGCCTGGCCATATCATACAGTTCTCGGCATTTCTGATAGAACATGCGCAATTCAGTCGGCGCGAGACCGTTCCCAATAACGATATCAGAAAGCGACTCGACTACGTCACCGTCTCCATTGAGAATCGTGAAGCGATAGTCGAGTGTTTCTGGATCGGGATCGTCAGATCTCTCCGTCTCGATTTGCAAAGAATAGCCTCTCAGCAAGGCTGCAAAGACCCCTTTTTGAGGAGTCTCAAACCACTTCAGTCGGCCTTCTTGTGTTCGCATATGTAGGCGGTCAACTAGCTCGATATATTTTTGGTTAGCCATTAGCGGCCCCCTGCCAGCGACTTGAGGTGAACTAAGAGTGTTTCCAATTGGTCGAGATCCTTGGATAGGAGGCGATTAAGTCTCGGAAAGTCTAGGGCGGTGCCATTATGCATCGATCGTTCGACCGCGCTTTCTGCGCCTGATAGATTTACTAGAGCGCGTTGAATAATTTCTCTTTGATCTTCCGATAGACCTTCTGCTCCAACCAAATCGTTGCGACTTGAGCTAACACCAATAAGTAGCTTGCGAAGTGTTGAGTACCGATCTGGAAGAGGGCCGAGAACACCACCTCGGTGGAATCTCTTTATTTCCTCAAGGATCGCTATTGCGGCTGAAAAATCGGAGATGGTCGCAACATACGCTATGCTTTGTCTGGCTTCGTTCGCGGCTTTGGTGGCAGCCTCGGCGGCACGCTTTGACTGAGAGAGACGCACCAGCGTTAGAACAAAGCCACCGATCGTCACAAATATACCGATGAAGGCTGTGAGGTCGCCAATTTGGTTGGCCGCCAATCACTTGAAGAACGGAAGGGACCAATCTGGCCAGATCGGGCTGTCTGGGCTGAGCACTCGAGACTACTCCGCTGCGAGCTCGTGAGTACCGCGCGGGTCGCGCGTCAGGAAACCGTCGGCGAGGTCACGCTCGATCATCGCATCGGGGCGTTCGATGACCCGGCCGAAGCCGGCGCCGCCGCCCACGAACATCTCGACGATGTCGCCCTTGCCGAGGTCGAGGGCTGCCTTGCTCTTCAGTTCCTCGACGGTGCCGTTGGCGCGGAAGACGCGGCAGTAGCCGCGCTGGCCGGGCTCGCCGCCCAAAAGGCCTTCGGGGGCGAGGCGGAAGCGGTCGGAGTAGATGGCGAGTTGCACGTCGTCGCGCAGGATCTCGCAGCGCCGCGTGAAGCCCGCACCCCCGCGCCGTGCGCCGAGGCCGAACGAGTCGGGCGCCAGTTCGTAGCCGACGATGCGGAAGAAACTGTAGTCGATGTCGAGCGATTCGACCGGTGCGTTGGAGCAGTTGCTGAGCGGCGAGTCGACGGCATCGCAGCCGTCGGCGTCCTTCGAGGCGCCGTAGCCGCCACCGAAGATTTCGAGATAGACGCTGTAGCCCTTCTCACCGAGATGGCTCAGGCAGAAGGCGGTCGTGCAGTCGAAGCCGGTGGCGATCACCTTGTCGGGCAGCGCCTGGGCCATCGCCTTCATCACCGCGTTGAACACGCGATAGGCCGGGATCATGCGCGCGCGTACCGGCGCCGGCGGCCGTGGATTGAGCAGCGAACCGTAGGGCACCTTGATGGTGATCGGCCGCGCCATGCCCTCGTTGTAGGGAATGTCGGGGCTGGTCAGCACCGACTTCACGCAGGAGAGCTGCCGAGAGCGTGCTGGAATAGGGGCAGTTGAGATTGCGCTTCACCTGCGCGCAGGTGCCCTCGAAATCGATCTCGACGGAATCGTCGGCGATGGTGACCTTGGCCTTCACCACCAGCGGCTCGTCGGTGAGGCCATCGTCGTCGACCGCATCCTCGCCGTAGAAGGTGCCCTTCGGGGCCTGGGCGATGGCGGCGCGCACGCGGCGCTCGGAATAATCCTGCATCTCGCGCATCGCCATCTCGACCTTGTCGGTGCCGTAGCGCTCGCAGAGCTGCTTCACCCGCATCACGCCGATGGCGTTGGCGGCGAACTGCGCGTTGAAGTCGCCGATGGTGAGGTCGGGCACGCGCACGTTGGCCGTCACGAGCCGCTCGAACGAACCGCCGTTCCAGTCCTGCTCGAAACTGTAGCGCGAGGGCGGGAAGCGCAGCCCTTCCTGGTAGACGTCGGAGGCATGGATGTTGAGGCCGGGCGCACCGCCGCCCAGGTCGAGATGATGCGCCACAGAAGCACCGAAGCCCACGACCCGGCCTTCGACGAAGATCGGCGTGAAGATGAAGACGTCGGGAATGTGCTGGCCGCCCTCGAACGGGTCGTTGTTGATGAGGAAGTCGCCTTCCTTCAGCGTCTCGACGGGATGGCGTCGCAGGCAGGCGCGCAGGGTCTCGCCGATGGGGCCGAGCTGCATCGGGATCAGCTCGGCCTGCGCCACCGTGTTGCCGTCGCGATCCATCAGACCCGCCGACCCGTCGCGCGCCTCGCGCAGGATGGTCGAGTAGGCGGAGCGGATCAGCTTCACGCCCATCTCGCGGGCGCCGGCGATCAGCGCCTGGCTGATGACGGCATAGTCGATCGGACCGAGCTGGCTCATGGCGATCTCCGGAGGATCAGATTGTCCGCTTCGTCGAGCCCGGCCGTCCAGCCGGGCGGCACCCAGGTCGTGGCGGTGTAGCCCTCGATGACGGCAGGGCCCGTGATTTCCTGGCCCGCGTTCAGCGCCTCGGCGGTGTGGCGCGCGCAGTCGAGCCAGGCCTCGCCGTGGAAGATCTTCGCCTGTTCGGGCGCACGCGATTCGAGCTTCTCGCGGTCGAGCTTCGGCGCCCCGCCGATCGGCAGGGTGGCGCCGACCCTCAGGGTCACGATCTCGACGGGCCGGTCGAGATTGGCGCCGTGCATGAAGGTGCGGTGATGGGCGTCGGCGAACAGTTCGGCGAGATAGGTCGCGTCGAGCGAGCCGAGGCGGTCGGCGGGGATTTCGACGCCGACCTCGAAGGCCTGGCCGACGAAGCGCATGTCGAGCGTGTGGGTGTAGTCGAGCGTGCCCGGCAGCTTCATGTCGGCGAACTGTGCGGCGAGTCTGTCCCGCATCTCGCCGAAGATCCGGCCGGCCTCGCGCGCGGCCGTGTCGTCGAGCTTCATCTTGCGCGTGACGGCATCGAACTTGGTGTAGTCCGACGCGACCAGCCCGTAGGCCGAGATCACGCCGGCATTGGGCGGCACCACGATGGTCGAGATGCCGAGCTCCTCGGCGATGCGCGCGGCATGGAGTGGGCCGGCGCCGCCGAACGGCACCAGCGCATAGTCGCGCGGATCGCGGCCCCGCTCGGTCGAGACGAGCTGGATCGCGCGCACGATGTTGGCGTCGGCGAGTTGCAGCGCGGAGGAAGCAGCCTGTTCGACGCTGAGGGCAAAGCGTTCGGCCAGCGGCTCGAAGGCGCGCCGTGCGGCCTCGCCGTCGAGCTGCATGCGGCCGCCAAGGAACGCTCCGGGCCGGATGGTGCCGATCACGATATGCGCGTCGGTGGTCGCGGGCTCGGTGCCGCCACGGCCGTAGCAGGCGGGGCCGGGATCGGCGCCGGCGCTCTGCGGGCCGACCCTCAGCATGCCGCCGTCGTCGACCCAGGCGAGCGAGCCGCCGCCCGCGCCGACCGAGACGATGTCGAGCACCGGCGTGCGGATCGGCAGTCCGTCGATCTCGGTTTCGGCCGCCAACGAGGGGCGGCCGTCCTGCACCAGGCAGACGTCGGTCGAGGTGCCGCCCATGTCGAAGGTGATGAGATCCCTGTAGCCCGAGCGCGCCGCCTGCCGCGTGGCGCCGACGACGCCGGCCGCGGGACCGGAATAGAGCGCGGTGATCGCGCTCTGTCGCATCGCCTCGGCGGGCAGGCGTCCGCCGTTGGATTGCATCACCGTGAAGCGGCCCTTGAAGCCCGCGTCGGCCAGCTTGCCCTCGAAGCGATGCAGGTAGCCGTCGATCACCGGCTGCACATAGGCGGATAGAAGCGTCGTCGAGGCGCGTTCGAATTCGCGGAACTCGCGCGCCACCTGGTGGCTGCAGGTCACGAGCACGCCGGGCAGCACCTCGGCGATCAGCGCGGCGAGGCGCTTCTCGTGGACGGGATCGGCATAGGCATTCAGGAGGCAGATCGCGACCGCGCGATAGCCGCCGTGCTCAAGCGCGGGCAGCAGCTCGGCCTTCACCTTCGCTTCGTCGAGCGGCGTCTCTATGGAGCCGTCGGCGCGCAAACGCTCGACCGCCTCGAAGCAATCCTTGCGGCGCACTGGCGGCGCGGGCTTGGCATAGAAGAGATCGTAGATGTTGCGCCGGTCGTGGCGCTGCATGAACAGCAGGTCGCGAAAGCCCGCCGTCGCGATGAAGGCGACGGTCGCGCCCTTGCGCTCGAGCACGGCATTGGTGGCGACGGTCGAGCCGTGGCCGAGATCTTCTATGCGCGCGAGATCGATGCCCGACGCGGTGAGGGCCGCGAAGGCGCCGACATCGGGCGACTTCGGTGTGCTCGGGACCTTGGTGACGACCAGGCGGCCGCCTTCGACGGCGACGAGGTCGGTGAATGTTCCGCCAACTTCGACACCGACGCGCATGGCTTTCGCGCCCTACGCTTGGGGACCGGAGGGGCTGCCGAGCTTCGCTTGCAGTTCGGCGATCTGCTTCCTCAGCTCCTCGTTCTCCTCGCGCGCCTTGGCGGCCATGGCCTTCACGGCGTCGAACTCGTCGCGCCGCGGAATGTCCATGCCGTCCAGGATCTTGGCGATCTGGTCGCGCACGCGGGCCTCGACCTCGTCCTTCATGCCGGTCAGCGCACCCATGGCGCCGTTGGCCACCTTGGTGAGGTCGTCGATGAAGGGATTGCGGGTTTGCATGGCTGGTCTCCTGATGCGGCGAGTATGGGCGGCTGGTAGCATCCTTCGCAAGAAGCACTGGAGGACGCCGTGGGCCTGGTCAAAGTGGAGTCGAGCGAGGGTATCACCACCATCACCATGATGCGCCCGGAGAAGCGCAATGCGCTGACCCAGGAGCTGTGCGACGGGCTCTACGAGGCCTATCGCGCCTTCGAGGCCGGCGACGACAAGGTCGCGGTGCTGCAGGCCGAGGGCCCGGCTTTCTGCGTCGGCGCCGACCTCACCAATGCGCCCTCCGCCATGTGGAAGGCGGTGCCGCATGTCAGCCATCCGCTGACCAAGCCCGTCATCGCCGCCACGCAGGGCTGGGTGATCGGCGGCGGCATCTGCCTCGTGATGACCTGCGATCTCATGGTGTCTGCGGATACGACGAAGTTCATGTACCCCGAGGCCAAGGTCGGTGTGTTCGGCGGCCTGATGCCCGGCATCGTCTCGCGCATGCCGCACAAGGTGGCGATGGAGCTGCTGCTGCTGGGCGAGGAGATCTCGGTGAAGCGCGCCTACGACGTGGGCTTCGTGAACAAGGTCGTGCCGCTCGGCGAGGAGCGCACCGAGGCGCGCCGCATGGCCACGATCATCGCCCAGTCCGCGCCGCTGGTGATCCGCACCCTGCGCGACTTCGCCAACCAGACCTTGCCGCGCGGCCCGGCCGAGCACTTCATTCCGGAGCGCTACAAGCTCGAGACCATCGCCAACTCCGAGGACCGCAAGGAGGGCGCCGCCGCCTTCCGCGAAAAGCGCTCGGCCAAGTTCAAGGGACGCTAGGACAATGGGCAAGCTGTTGCTGGTCGGTTGCGGAAAGATGGGCGGCGCCATGCTGGACGGCTGGCTGGCCCGCGGCCTCGTCGCCGCCGACATCATCGTCGCCGAGCCGGTGGAGGCGATCCGTCCCCGGCATGCTGGCGTCCGTGTCGTGTCTTCCTCGACTGAAGTGGAGGAGGCGCCCGAGATCGTCGTGCTGGCGGTGAAGCCGCAGTCGATGGACGCGACCCTGGCCGATCTCCGCCGGTTCGCCGGCAAGGGCTCGGTCTTCCTGTCGATCGCGGCCGGCAAGACGCTGGGCTACTTCGCGGCCCATCTCGGCCACACCGCCAAGATCGTGCGCTCCATGCCCAACACGCCGGCGGCCGTGCGCCAGGGCATCACCGTCGCGACGGCGGCGGCCAGCGTCACGGCCGAAGAGAAGAAGCGCTGTCACGAATTGCTCGAAGCAGTCGGCCAGGTCCTGTGGGCCGACGACGAGGCGCTGATGGATCCGGTCACGGCCTTGTCGGGCAGCGGCCCGGCCTACGTCTTCCTGCTGGTCGAGGCGATGGCCGCGGCAGGCGAGAAGGCGGGCCTTCCCTCCGACATGGCCATGCAGCTCGCGCGCGCAACCGTGGCCGGCAGCGGGGAGTTGCTGAAGCAGTCGAAGGAGCCGGCGTCGCAGCTCCGCGTTAACGTCACCAGTCCCGGCGGCACGACCGCCGCAGCCCTGCAGGTCCTGATGGCAAGCGACGGAATCCAGCCCGTGTTCGACAAGGCCCTCGCGGCCGCCTCCCATCGTTCGAAGGAGCTGGCGGGTTGAGCGAAGCGGGTGACAAGGCTCTCGATGCCTTCCTCGGCCTGATCGCCGAGAAGGGCTACGCCGACGTGGCGCTGCGCGACGTGGCGCAGGCGGCCGGTTTGGGCTTTGCCGATCTCTATCGCCTCTATCCCGACAAGACCGCGCTGGCGGCCGCTTTCATGGCCCGCGTCGATGCGGAGGTCCTGGCGGGGACGCCTTCGACGACCGATCCGGAGGAGACGGCGCGCGACCGGCTGTTCGACGTGATGATGCGCCGCTACGACGCGCTGAAGCCGTACCGCGCGGCGCTGAAAGTGCTCCGCCGAGCGGCCACGCGCGACCCGATGCTGGCGCTTGCCATGGCGCCGGCGCTGCGCCGTTCGATGGCCGCCATGCTGGAAGCCGCCTCGGTTTCCAGCGAGGGATTGCCCGGTGCGTTGCGGCAAAACGGGCTTCTGGCGATCCACCATGCCGTTTCCCGCGTCTTCGACGGCGATGAAACCGGCGATCTCTCCAAGACGATGGCCGCGCTCGACGGTCGTCTGAAGACGGCGGAGCGCTGGGCGCAGACCTTTGAAAAATATACGAAATCGCCGCGGTCCCGGCCCGCGCCCGAGGCACCGATTTCGCCCGAGGCGTGAGTATTTTGTGCAGCGCACAAAATCACACCTTGACTCGCTGCAGCGCATCCCTAAATTAGGCTTCGTTGTGCACCGCAGCAAAGGCGGGGCACCTAGCTCAGCCTTTGTTATCCCTGCAGGAGAAATTCCATGTACGCCAACGGCGCCTTCAAGAACCCCTTCGCCGACTTCGACTTCAGCAAGGTCGCTGGCGAGTTCAAGCTCCCGGCCGTGAACGTCGAGTCGTTCGTCGAGACCGCCCGCAAGAACTTCGCGACCATCACCTCGGTCAACACCGCCGCCGTCGAGTCGATGAAGACGATCGCGCAGCGCCAGGGCGACATGGTCCGCGCCGCGATGGAAGACTTCTCCAAGCACGGCAGCGAAGTCCTCGCCGCCGCGACCGTCGAGGAGAAGGCCGCCAAGCAGATCGACTTCATGAAGAAGTCCTATGAGTCGGCGATCACCAACTCCAAGGAGCTGGCCGACCTCTACACCAAGGGCCAGACCGACGCCGTGTCGGCGCTGAGCGCCCGCGTCGCCGAGCTGACCGAAGAGGTCAAGGCCGCGATCGCCAAGAAGTAAGCGTCGATCGGCCTGTTGCCGATCCGGGAAAGGGGCCGCGTACGTGGCCCCTTTTCTTTTGCGTGCGCGGCTTTAGGGTCGGCGCACCATGACATCCATCAACTATGAAGATTTCGAGCGTGTCGACATCCGCGTCGGCACCATCGTCGAGGCCGCGCCGCTCGAAGGCGCCCGCAAGCCTGCGTACAAGTTGCTGATCGATTTCGGCAGCGAGATCGGCACGAAGAAGTCCTCGGCCCAGATCACCGTGCACTACACGCCACAGGAACTGGTCGGCCGTCAGGTTGCGGCGGTCGTCAATTTCCCGCCGCGCCAGATCGGCAAGTTCATGTCGGAAGTCCTGACGCTCGGCTTCCCAGCCGCCGACAGCAGCGTCGTCCTGATCGCGCCGACCAAGCCGGTGCCGAACGGCGGCAAGCTCTTCTAGAAGACCTTGTGGATCCAGCGGTGCGGGTCGGCGTTGCGGCCGCGCTGGATGCCGACGAGGGCGGCCTTCAGCTCCTCGGTCTTGGCGCCGGAGCCGCCATTGCCGATCCGGAACTCGCCGTTCTTGCTGCGCACCGTGCCGATCGGCGTGACGACGGCGGCGGTGCCGCAGGCGAAGGCCTCGCGCAGGCGGCCGCTTGCGGCATCCTTGCGCCACTGCTCGATCGAGTAGCGCTCCTCGCTCACCTTGATGCCCTTGTCCTTCGCGAGCGTCAGCAGCGAGCTGCGCGTGATGCCGGGCAGGATCGTGCCGCCGAGCGGCGGGGTGATCATCGAGCCGTCGTCGAACACGAAGAAGATGTTCATGCCGCCCAGCTCCTCGATCCAGCGCTGCTCGACGGCGTCGAGGAACACGACCTGGTCGCAGCCATGGCGCGTCGCCTCGGCCTGCGCCTGCAGGCTGGAGGCGTAGTTGCCGCCGCACTTGGCGGCACCCGTGCCGCCGGGGGCGGCGCGTGTGAAATCCTGCGAGACCCACACCGACACCGCCGGCGCATCGGTCTTGAAGTAGGCGCCGACCGACGAGGCGATGACGATGAACAGGTAGTCCGACGAGGGCTTCACGCCGAGGAAGATCTCGTTGGCGAACATGAAGGGCCGGATGTAGAGGCTGCCGTCGCCGTCGGGGATCCAGGCGCGGTCGATCTTCACCAGCTGGTCGACGGCCTCGAGGAACACGTCCTCCGGCAGGGACGGCATGGCGAGGCGCTCGGCCGACTGCTGGAAGCGTCGGGCATTCTCCAGCGGGCGGAACAAGGTCGCGCCGCCGTCGGCCGTGCGATAGGCCTTCAGCCCCTCGAAGATTTCCTGGGCGTAGTGCAGGACGGCGGCCGCCGGATCCATCGGGATCGGCGCGCGCGGCTCGACCTTCGCGTCGTGCCAGCCCTTGGACTCGTGATAGCGGATGGTGACCATGTGGTCGGAGAAGACGCGGCCGAAGCCCGGGTTCCTGAGCAGCTCCGCGCGCTTCTCGGCGGGAAGCGGCGACGGATGGGGCACGTGCGTGAACTGAAGCGGGGTCTTGGACATTGTCTTGGACATTTCTCTCTGAAGTATTTCTTTCACTCTATCACAGGCGGGCGCGCCGCAAGTCCCGGGGCATCGCTCACAGCGGAATTCGCACGATCACGCGCAAACCGCCGAGCGGCGAGGCGGTCAGGGTGACGTCGCCGCCGTGGCTGCGCGCCACGTCGCGGGCGATGCTGAGGCCCAGGCCTACCCCGCCGGTCGCGGCGTTGCGCGATTCGTCGAGGCGGAAGAAGGGCCGGAACACGTCCTCGTACTTCTCGGGCGGGATGCCGGGACCATTGTCGTCGACCGTGATCTCGACAGACGTCCGGCCCCGCACGGCCTCGAGCCGGATCTCGCTGGCATAGCGCTGGGCGTTGGACACGATGTTGGTCAGGCAGCGCTTGATGGCCACGGGCCGCAGCTCGACGTTCATGTCGCCCTGCCAGCCGACGTCGAGATTGGCATTGCTGTGCCGTGCGCCGGCCGCGACATCCTCCAAGAGCTCGGAGAGGTCCGACATCACCGGATCCTCGTCGCCCTCGCCGCGCGCGAAGGCGAGGTAGCCCTCGATCATGCGCTGCATGTCGTCGACATCGTCGGACAGTTCGCGGGTCTCGGGCGACTCCGGCAGGAGCGCCAGCGACAGCTTCATGCGGGTGAGCGGCGTGCGCAGGTCGTGGCTGACGCCGGCCAGCATCTCGGTGCGCTGCTGGATCGAGCGGCGCAGGCGGATGCGCATCGTGTGGAAGGCGGTGGCGGCGTTGCGCACCTCGCGGGTGCCGCCGGAGAAGGCGAAGTCGGGCACGTCGCGCCCCTTGCCCAGCGCATCGGCCGCCACGCCTAGATGCTCGATGGGCACCAGCTCGCGCCGCATGAACCAGATGGCGAGGCCGAACAGGACGAGCGCGAGACCAAGCTGGGCCACGACATAGGCAAAGCTCGAGCCGAAGGTCAGGCGCACATGCGGCACCAGCACGTCCATCACGTCGCCGTCGGAAAGCTGGATTTCGACCAGAAGCTGGCCGCCGCCGATATTGTTGTCGAGGAAGAAGGGCCGCTTCAGGTCGGCTTCGAGCGCGCCCTGCACCTCGCGCGCCACGATGTCGAAATACTCGGGCTCCTTGAAAGGCCGCACGATGCCTTTGCGGAACGACACGAACAGCAGCAGGTCCTGGGCGGAGCGGCGCAGGATCCAGTTGCGATGCTCGTCGTCGGGGAAGTCCGAGCGCAGCGAGATCAGCAGGCGCAGGTCGCGGACCAGCAGGATGGCCAGGCGGTTGGTGACGTTGTCGCCGCGCTGGCTGTAGAACCACCAGGCCGACAGCGCTTGCAGCAGCAGCATCGGCACGACGATGATGATGAGGGCGCGCGCGAACAGGGTCTGAGGCGAATGCTTGTCCGACCAGAGCGCGATGCGTTCGAAGACGTCGCGGATGGCGCTCCACCTCATGCGTCGACCAGCCGGTATCCTTGGCCGCGCACCGTGCGCAGGTAGCGTGGGAAGGACGGGTCGGGCTCGATCTTGCGCCGCAGCCGCGTCACCTGCACGTCGATGGCGCGCTCGTTCACGTTGGCGCCCACCGTCTTGCACAGTGTCTCGCGGCTCAGCACCTCGCCGATGCGGCCGGTGAAGGCACGCATCAGCGCGATCTCGGCATCGGTCAGCGCGACTCGCTTACCCTTGTGCGTGAGCTCGCCCAGTTCGAGATCGAACAGCATCGGGCCGAATGTCACCTGCTGCGGCGGCTCCACCGGACCCATGACGGCGGCCGGCCTGCCGCGGCGCAGCACGCTCTGGATGCGCAGCAGCAGCTCGCGCGGCTCGAAGGGCTTGCCGAGATAGTCGTCGACGCCGGTTTCGAGGCCGGCGATGCGGTCCTTGGTCTCGACCATCGCGGTCAGCATCAGGATCGGCACGTCGTCAGTGCGACGTAGCTCGGCCGCGAATTCCAGGCCGGTCTCGCCCGGCATCATGACGTCGAGCACGATCAGGTCGAAGTCGAGCGAGCTTATACGCTGGCGCGCTTCCGCCGCGCTGGCGGCGGTCGAGACACGGAAGTCGTTGCGCGACAGGAACGACTTCAGCAGCTCGCGCAGGCGCGTATCGTCGTCGACGACCAGGATGTGCGGCTTGTCCGTCGAGGCGTCCATGACGCGCTAGCGGCTGCCGCCGCGCAATCGCTTGTCGACCGCCTGCCGCTCTAACGGGTCGAGCAGGCCGAGCAAGACCTTGCGGAAGCCCTCGACCGCCTCGGCGCCGGTCTCGCGATAGGCCTTGGCGAAGCGCTGGCTCTGGCGGTCGGTCAGGTCGCGCTCGAGTTCCGTGCCTTTGGCCGAGAGCCAGAGCAGGCGCTCGCGGCGGTCGCGGGCACCGCTCTTCTGCTCAACATAGCCCTGCTCGATCAGGTCCTTCAGCACGCGGCTGATCGACTGCTTGGTGACCTTGAGGATCGAGAGAAGGTGGCCGACGGTCTGGCCGGGATGGCGGCCGATGAAATAGAGGGCGCGATGATGGGCGCGACCGAGCTGGCGGTCCTTGAGCTGCTGATCGGATTCGAAGGTGAAGTCGCGATAGGCATAGAACATCAGCTCGATGCCCTGCCGCAGTTCTTCGTCGCGCAGGAAAAGGGGATTTGCGGGGGCTCTGGATTCCACGCGATCTTTATAGAGCGGACGCGTTGCGTTGACACCCCGCGCGGGCCGATGTTACGGCGCGACAGCCCTTCCCGACATTTTCTTACGCCCTGCGAGGATGCCATGCTGACCGTCCATCATCTCGGCAGATCGCAATCCGAGCGCATCGTCTGGCTCTGCGAGGAGCTCGGCCTCGACTACGCGTTGAAGGTCTACGACCGCGATGCGGTCACCCGGCTCGCGCCGCCGGACTACAAGGCGCTGCATCCGCTCGGCGCGGCGCCGGTGATCCAGGACGGCGACGTCCTGCTGGCCGAATCAGGCGCCATCGTCGAGTACATCGTCGCGAAGTACGGTAAGGGCCGGCTCATCTTGGCGCCCGACCATTCCGACTTCGCGCCGTTCCTCTACTGGTTCCACTTCGCCAACGGCACACTCCAGCCGGCAACGGGCCGCAACATGATCCTGGGGCGGCTCGATCTCCCGGCGGACAATCCGCTGCTCAAGGCAATGACGGGACGTCTCGGCCTGGCGCTTGGGCTCGTCGAGGCGCGGCTCGCCAAGGCGGATTATCTGGCAGGGTCCGAGTTCACGACCGCCGACATCATGACCGTCTTCTCCCTGACGACCATGCGTTACTTCCTGCCCTACGACCTCTCGTCCTATCCCGCGATCCTGGCCTACCTGCAGCGGATCGCGGCGCGTCCCGCTTACCAGCGGGCGATGGCGAAAGGTGATCCGGGTATGCCGCTCCTCCTCACCTAAAAATCCTTGCGAAAGATTCTTGCGCGGTCAGTGTGATTGACAAGGTCAGTATTATTGACCTAATTGGGTTTATAGTTGTGATTTGTCGATCTCAGAAGACCCATTCGGAATCAATCTAAGGAGGATATCGCAATGTCCTTAACCATGGACGACCGCGACGGCTTCATCTGGCTGGACGGCAAGCTGGTCCCCTGGCGCGAGAGCCGCATGCATGTGCTCACCCACGCGCTGCACTACGGCTCGGCCGTCTTCGAGGGCGAGCGCATCTATGACGGCCGGGTCTTCCGCCTCGCGGCGCACAGCGCCCGCCTGATCCGCTCGGCTAACCTGCTCGACTACGACCTCCCGTGGTCGCGCGAGGAGATCGACGAGGCGACCCGCTCCGTGGTGAAGGCGAACAACTTGACCGCCGGCTACATCCGCCCGATCGCCTGGCGCGGCTCGGAGGTGCTGGGCGTGTCGGCGATCGGCACGACGGTCCATCTCGCCATCGCTCCCTGGGCACAGGAAGGCCGCCTGTCGGTGCAGGCGCGCGACGCCGGCATCAACGTGACCATGGCGAAGTACCGCCGTCCCTCGCCCGAAACGGCGCCGGGCCACGCCAAGGTGGCGGGCCTCTACGTGATCTGCGGCATCGAGAAGGACCGCGCGCTCAAGGCCGGCTTCGACGACGCGCTGATGCTCGACTGGAAGGGCCGCATCGCCGAGACGACCGGCGCCAACATCTTCCTGGTGATCGACGGAAGGTTGGTCACGCCGACGCCGCACAACTTCCTCGACGGCATCACGCGCCGCGCGGTGATGGGCATGGCGAAGAAGCGCGGCTGGACCGTCGAGGAACGCGACGTGATGCCGGAAGAACTGGGCTCCGCGAGCGAGGTCTTCCTGTGCGGCAGTGCCGCCGAGATCGTGCCGGTTGGCTCAATCGACCAGCATCATTTCCAGGCCGGCCCCGTGGCCAAGACGCTGATGACCGACTTCCAGAAGCTGGTGCGCGAGCCTGACAGCGAAGGTTTCGGCGAGGCCACGCATCTGATGACGCCGGCTTCGTCGCTGGCGGCCTGAGCGGCGTCTACGGCTCGTAGACGGCCACGAAGAGCACGGCTTCCCATCCTTCGGCCCGCAAGGTCCGACGGCGGGAGGCGAACCAGCAACGGACGCGACCATAGGCGATGCTTTTGCTCAGATCGTGGCCCCGCCGCAGATGGCCGATCCGCAGCGTGGATCGGTCGGGTAGGTCGGCCTCGGCGTGGACCGCGTCCTCGCGATCGGGATTGTCGGGCTCGAGGATCAGGCGAACCTCGGTTCCGACAGCCAAGTCGCCGATCGCCTCCAAGTCGCTCGAGATCGCCGAATAGGAGCCGCGCCAACCGGGCGGGAGTGCCGTCTTTGCGTCCTTGTCGGCCTGCAGGGCTGCCAGAATCCCGTCCTTCGCGTCCTGAGGCAGCTCACGCTGCCTGATCCCGGCCGGCGCGGTCTTCGGACGGTCGAGACCCAGGGCCGTGCGGATCTCGCGGATCAGCGGCCGGAACAGCCAGACGAGGATACCGAGCACCGCCTCGGCGACCAGGCCGATGATGGTGGCGACGGCCTCAAAGAGCGAGCCGATGATCGAAACTCCGTTGCCAGCCATGAATAATAGGCGAGGCCGCCCCCGCTTGACATTGGGGTCTGCAATCCCCTTTTCTCGATGGCGTCCGAGGGGTGCCTGATCTTCCAGCAGGAGACGGGCTGAGACAGCCTTAACGGCTGAACCCTTTGAACCTGATCCGGGTCATGCCGGCGAAGGAACGGGAGCTAGCGTTGGATAGAGCTGTCGTATCGATCATCGGAGCTGGCGTTGCAGGACTTGCCTGCGCGACCGAGCTCGCCGATCGCGGGGTCGCCGTCGAGGTGCTGGAGCGCTCCGGACGAGTGGGCGAGGGCGCCTGCTCGTGGATGGCGGGTGGCATGCTGGCGCCGTGGTGCGAGCGTGCGACCACCGACGAGGCCGTGGCGCGGCTCGGTGCGCCGTCGATCGACTGGTGGCGCGCGCATTTCCCCGGCACCGTCTCGAAGGGCAGCCTCGTGGTCGCGCCGGCGCGTGATGCCGCCGACCTCACCCGCTTCGCTGCGCGGACCGAGCGGCACGAATGGCTCGACGCCGACGGCATTGCGGCCCTCGAACCCGATCTCGCCGGCCGCTTCCGCCGTGCGCTGTTCTTTCCCGACGAAGCCCATCTCGAACCGCGCAAGGCGCTGGCGGCACTCGCCGCAGGTCTTGAAGCGCGCGGTGTGCCGATCCGGTTCGGGGTCGATGTGAAGCCATCCGACGTCCGTTCGGATTTCGTCGTCGACTGCCGGGGGCTGGCTGCGCGCGACGAGCTGCTCGATTTGCGTGGCGTGCGCGGTGAGATGGTCGTCGTTCGTACCAACGACGTGTCGCTGGCGCGGCCGGTGCGGCTGCTGCATCCGCGCATCCCGCTCTACATCGTGCCGCGCGCCGACGGGCTGTTCATGATCGGCGCCACGATGATCGAGAGCGAGGAACGTCGTGGCGTCAGCGTGCGTTCGGCCGTCGAACTGCTGAACGCGGCCTATACGCTGCATCCGGCCTTTGGCGAGGCCGAGATCGTCGAGCTGGGCGCCGACCTGCGGCCGACCTTTCCCGACAACCTGCCGTGCATGCGACGCAAAGGCCGCGTGCTGCACGCCAACGGGCTTTTCCGGCATGGTTTCCTGCTCGCGCCCTGGCTGGCGCGCGAAGTGGCCGATGCCGTTCTTCTGGAGACGAGAGATGCGGATATTCCTGAACGACGACATGCATGAGGTCTCGCCTGGCACCTTGGCCGCGGCACTCGACTCTCTGGGCTTCGGCGGCCGCAAGATCGCGACAGCGGTGAACGGCCGCTTCGTCGCCGCCGCTGCGCGCCCGCGCACGGAACTGGCCGACGGCGACAAGATCGAAGTCGTCGCGCCGATGCAAGGAGGATAACCATGTCGTCCTTCTACGGCGTCGAACTGAAGTCGCGGCTGCTGCTGGGCACGTCGCGCTATCCTTCGCCCGCGGTCCTCGAACGCGCCGTCAAGGCATCGGGCGCTGAGGTCGTTACGGTCTCGCTGCGGCGCGAGAGCGGTACGGGTAAGGCCGGCCAGGCTTTCTGGTCGCTCATCCAGTCGATGGGCGTGCGCGTGCTGCCCAACACGGCCGGCTGCCATTCGGTGAAGGAAGCGGTGACGACCGCCCACATGGCGCGCGAGCTGTTCGACACGCCGTGGATCAAGCTCGAGGTGATCGGTGAGGCCGATACCTTGCAGCCCGACGTGTTCGGTCTCGTGGAAGCCGCACGCATCCTGTCCGAGGACGGGTTCGAGGTGTTTCCCTACACGACCGAGGATCTCGTGGTCGCCGAGCGGCTGGTCGAGGCCGGCTGCAAGGTGCTGATGCCGTGGGGCGCACCGATCGGCTCGGCGCGCGGCCTCAACAACGTCTATGGCCTGCGCTCGATGCGGGCGCATTTCCCCGATATCCCGCTGGTGGTCGATGCCGGACTCGGCGTGCCCTCGCATGCGGCGGCGGCGATGGAACTGGGTTACGACGCGGTGCTGCTCAACACGGCGGTCGCCGAAGCCGGCGATCCGGTCGAGATGGCACGGGCGTTCGCGCTCGGCGTCGAAGCCGGTCGCGCCGCCTATCTGGCGCGCCCGATGGAGCCGCGCGACATGGCCGTGCCGTCGACGCCGGTGATCGGCAAAGCCGCGCTTGGAGATTAGGCTTGGAGACTAGAGAGATGCTCGATCCGTTTTATCCCGTGGTGCCCGATTCGAGCTGGGTGCTGAAGCTGGTGCCCGTCGGCACGAAGCTCATCCAGCTGCGCATCAAGGACCAGCCCGAGGCCGAGATCCGCCGGCAGGTACGTGAGGCCAAGGCCGTCTGCGAACAACATGGCGCCGACCTGATCGTGAACGATTACTGGCAGGTCGCGATCGACGAAGGCTGCGCCTGGGTTCATCTCGGTCAGGAAGACCTGGTCGATGCCGACGTGAAGGCGGTGCGCCGCGCCGGCATCAAGATCGGTGTCAGCACGCACGACCATGCCGAGCTCGACAAGGGCCTCGCCATCGATCCCGACTATGTCGCGCTGGGCCCAATCTGGCCGACCGTGCTGAAGCAGATGCCGTGGGCGCCGCAGGGCACCGAGCGCCTCGCCGAATGGAAGAAGCTTATCGGCAACCGGCCGCTTGTTGCGATCGGCGGTCTCACGTTGGAGCGCGCGCTGCTCTGCCTGAAGTCGGGCGCCGACATCGCGTCGGTCGTGGGCGACATCGTGAACAATGCCGATCCGATCGGTCAGGCCAAGGCCTGGATCGCCGCGACGAGAAGGTCGTGACCAACCGTTACGCCCGCCAGGCCGTGCTGCCCGAGATCGGCGAAGCGGGGCAGGCGCGTCTTGCCGCCGCTTCGGTGCTGGTTGTCGGCGCCGGCGGTCTTGGCTGCCCAGTGCTGCAGTATCTCAGCGGTGCCGGCGTCGGCCATCTCACGATCGTCGATCACGACACGGTCGAGGAGACCAACCTGCATCGCCAGCCGCTCTACGGCATGCCGGACATCGGCAAGCCGAAGGTCGAGTCGGCGAAAGCGACGCTGCAGCGTTTCAATCCCAATGTTCGTATCAATACGGTCGCTGAACGCCTGACGCCGCAAAACGCGGTGCAGCTTGTTGCGGCGGCAGACATCGTGGTCGACGCCGCCGACAGCTTCGCCGTGACCTACATGCTGAGCGATGTCTGCTACGCCGCTGCCAAGCCGCTGATCAGCGCCTCGGTGATCGGTATGACGGGCTATGCCGGCGCCTTCTGCGGCGGTGGCCCGAGCTATCGCGCGGTGTTCCCCGAAGTTTCGGTCGACGGCGGCACCTGCGCCACGGTGGGCGTGATCGGCACGGCCGTCTCGGTGCTGGGTGGCCTGCAGGCGCATCTCACGCTGCATCATCTGCTGGGCCTCGAACCTGGCGTGCTGGGCCGCGTCGTCACCTTCGACGCCAAGCGTGTGGCTTTCGGCGGTTTCGGTTTTGCCGACAGTCCCGAACCCGAGGAAGCGGTGTCCTTCATCGCGCCCGATCAGGTGCGATCGGACGACGTCGTGGTCGATCTGCGCGGCCTGGACGAAGCACCGGTCTCGCCCTTCGTCGGCGCGCGGCGGCTGGTGGTCGATACGATCGACGAACTAGGCACGCCCGACGGCCGGGTCGTGCTGGCCTGCCGCAGCGGCCAGCGGGCGCTGATGGCGGCAGACCGGTTGCGCGAGCGCGGTGTCACAAATCTTGCGCTGGTGGCCTTGGGCTAGAGAAGCCAAAGTGGCCGGAAGCTTAAGGAGTTCCGGCGTGGCCAATCCCGCTCCACCGACGATGGAAGAGACTCGTCGGCACCAGATGTATCCGGTGCTGACGGCGGCGGAACGGAAGCGCATCGGCCGCTTCGGCAGGAAGCAGCATTTCAAGGCCGGCGAGTTGCTGGCGCGGACGGGCGAGGACAGCCTCGGTATGTCGGTCATCCTGTCCGGCAGGATCGCCATCCTGGGCCATGACGGGTTGGGTCATGTCTCACCCATCGTCGAGATGGGGCCAGGCGATTTCGCGGCCGAGCTGGCCGAACTCTCGGGTCAACCGGCGATGGTCGATGTCCGGGCCGAGGAGGATGTCGAAGCGCTGATCGTGCCGCACGACCGCTTGCGCGCCCTGATGGTCGCCGAAGCGGAACTCGGCGAGCGCATCATGCGGGCGCTGATCCTCCGCCGCGTGCGCCTCATCGAGGTCAACCTGGTCGGGCCGATCCTGATCGGCGAGCTCACTCAGCCGGGTATGATCCGCCTGCAGGGCTTCCTGACGCGCAACGGCCAGCCGCACACAATCCTCGATCCCGAGAACGATCCCGACGCGGCGAAGATGATCGAGCGCCTGTCGCCCGACGCCGACGACTATCCGCTGGTCGTCTGTCCCGACGGCACGATCCTGCGCAATCCCAGCGAGCAGGAGCTGGCCCTCTGCATCGGCCTGCTGCAGGAAAGCGCCGAGCCGAGGATCTACGACATCGCGATCGTGGGTTCGGGCCCGGCCGGCCTCTCGACTGCCGTCTATGCCGCCTCCGAAGGCCTGTCGGTGCTCGTCGTCGAAACCCGCGCCTTCGGCGGCCAGGCCGGCGCCAGCGCCCGCATCGAAAACTATCTCGGCTTCCCGACCGGCATCTCGGGGCAGGCACTCACGGCGCGTGCCTTCGTGCAGGCCCAGAAGTTCGGCGCGCAGTTCGTCATTCCGCTCGAAGTGGCGCGGCTCGATTGCGGCGGTCTCGAGCGGCCGATGACGCTGGAAATGACCGACGGCTGGAAGGTGCAGGCGAAGACCGTCGTGATCGCCTCGGGCGCGCGCTACCGCAAGCTCACGCTCCCCAACCTCGATCACTTCCTCAATCGTGGCCTGTGGTACTGGGCCTCGCCCATCGAGGCGAAGCTCTGCGTCAATGCCGAAGTGGTCATCGTCGGCGGCGGCAATTCGGCCGGGCAGGCGGCGGTCTTCCTGTCGGGCCATGCTGCGAAGGTCTGGATCCTGGTTCGCGGCCCCGGTCTCGCCGAGACGATGTCGCGCTATCTGATCGATCGCATCGCATCGGCGCCGAACGTCGAGGTGCTGGCCGAAACCGAGATTGTCGAACTCGTCGGCTCCGAACAGGTGGGCTTGCGGAGCGTGAAGTGGCGGCACCGTCCGAGCGGCACCGATACGCATCGGCCGATCCGCCACGTGTTTCAGTTCCTGGGTGCCCAGCCCGCGACCGAGTGGATGCAGGATTGCGGCATCGACGTCGACCGGACCGGGTTCATTCGTACCGGCGCCGACGTCGAGGCGCCGTGCCCGGAGCGTCCGCCGCTCGCCTATGAAACCAACGTGCAGGGTGTCTTCGCGGTCGGCGATGTGCGCTACGGCTCGGTGAAGCGGGTAGGTGCGGCGATCGGCGAGGGCGCGAACGTCGTCGCCCAGATTCACGGCGTACTGGAAGCGATGAACGAGGCAGCCGAGAAGGCGGCGGCGTCTCAAACGACGTAATCAAGAAACCCCGTCGTCGAGACGACGGGATTTACTTCTTCTCCCAGCGCGCGGCGGCTGCGTCGTCGTCTTGATGCGCGCCGACCCACTGCTCGCCCTTCGGCGTGTCTTCCAGCTTCCAGAAGGGCGCCTTGGTCTTCAGCCAGTCGACCAGGAATTCGCAGGCCTCGAAGGCGGCCTCGCGATGCGGCGAGCCGACGGCGACCAGCACGATGCGCTCGCCCGGTTCCATCCGGCCGTAGCGGTGCACGATCAAGGTCGCTTCGAGCGGCCAGCGCCGGTTCGCCTCGGCCTCGATCTCTTCCAGCGCCGTCTCGGTCATGCCGGGATAGTGTTCGAGCGTCAGCGCGTCGATGCGGTCGCGGTGATAGCCCTCGCGCACATGCATTTCGCGCACGAGCCCGACGAACACTGCGAGCCCGCCGATCCGCTTGTTGCCGTCGGTGACCCGGGCCAACTCGGCGCCGACATTGAAGTCGGCTTCCTGGACACGGACGGCCATGATGTCAGCCGCCGGTGAAGGGCGGGAAGAACGCGACTTCGCGCGCGCCGGCGAGCTTCACGTCGAACGTCGCCGTGCGCTGGTCGACAGCGGCGCCGAAGGCGGCGCCTTCGGCCAGAGCCTCGGCGTGGCCAGGGCTTCGCGCGCGCAGCCACACGATAAGATCGCCCACCGTGTCGATGCCGGCCGGCGGTGTGACCTCTTCCTCAGGCACGCCGACCGTGCGCTTCATCCAGGCGAAGTAGCGGACCTTCACTTCTGCCCACCCGCCGGCGGTGCATCCTCCGCCATGTGGCGCAGGCCCGTCCGCAGATAGTCGTAGCCGGTAATGAGCGTGAGCGCCGCGGCGATCCAGATCAGGACGATGCCGGCTTGTGTGACCCAGTGGGCCGCAGCGTCGCCCACGAGCAGCGCCGCGATCGCGACCATCTGCACCGCCGTCTTCCATTTGGCGAGGGCGCTGACCGGCAGGCCGACCCGCAGCTCCGCCAGGAACTCGCGCAGGCCGGAGACCAGGATCTCGCGGGCCAGGATGATGAGCGCGGCCAGCACGTTCACGCCGGCCAGGGTGCTGTTGTCGACCAGCATGACCAGCGCGGCGGCGACCAGCAGCTTGTCGGCGATCGGATCGAGGAAGCGGCCGAAGCGCGAGATCTGGTGGTAACGTCGCGCGAAGTAACCGTCGAACCAGTCGGTCACCGCGGCGGCCACGAACAGCGCCATCGAGAACCACTGCGCCCAGCCGCGATCGAGCCAGAAGCAGGCGACGACCAGCGGAATCGCGACGATGCGCGACAGGGTGAGCATGTTGGGAAGATTGAACAACATCGACCCGGACATTACCGGCCGCCCCGGAAGTGGTCATGGATTTTCTGGGCGAGTGCGCTGGAGATTCCGGGCACCGATTTGATGTCCTCCAGCGTTGCGCCCGATACCGCACGGGCGCTGCCGAAATGATTGAGCAGTGCGCGCTTGCGCCCGGCGCCGATGCCCGGCACCTCATCGAGCGCCGAGCGTGTCAGGTCGGCTGCGCGGCGCGTGCGGTGAGTGCCGATCGCGAAGCGATGTGCCTCGTCCCGCAGCCGCTGCAGGAAGTAGAGGACCGGGTCGCGCGGCTCGAGCGAGAAGGGCGGCTTGCCGGTCATGAAGAAGCGCTCACGACCCGCATCGCGGTCGGGGCCTTTCGCTATGCCGACCAGGGCGATGTCCTCAAGGCCCAGTTCGTTCATCACGCCACGGACCGCTTCGAGTTGGCCCTGGCCGCCGTCGATCAGCAGCAGGTCCGGCCAATGCTCGTCGTCGCGCTCGGGATTCTCCTTGAGCGCGCGGCCGAAGCGGCGGGTCATCACCTCGCGCATCATGGCGAAGTCGTCGCCGGCGGCGCCCTCGGTCTTGATGTTGAACTTGCGGTAGGCGTTCTTGTTGAAGCCCTCGGGTCCCGCGACGATCATCGCGCCGATCGCCGCCGTCCCCTGAATGTGACTGTTGTCGTACACCTCGATGCGCTCGGGCGGCGCGTCGAGGCCGAACACGCGCGCCACGCCTTCGAGCAGGGTACGCTGCGTGCCGCGTTCGGCCATGCGGCGGGCCAGCGCTTCGCGCGCATTGTTCACCGCCTGGTCCAGCACATCCTTCTGGTCGCCACGCTTGGGCTGGCGAATCTCGACCTTGTGGCCGGCAGAGAGAGCGAGCGCGCTCTCCATCAGTTCGCGCTCGGCGACGTCGTGGCTGGTCAGGATCAGCTTCGGCGCCTGTCGCGCTTCGTAGAACTGGCCGATGAAGGCCTCCAGCACCTGGGTCTCGTCGAGTTCCTTGCCGTGGCTGGGGAAGTAGGCGCGGTTGCCGAGATTCTGGCCGGCGCGCAGGAAGAACACCTGGACGCAGATCTGCCCGCCTTCGGCGTGGGCCGCAAAGATGTCGGCCTCGTCGATCGAGGGCAGGCTGATCGACTGGTGCGACGTGATGTGGGCCAGCGCGCGGATGCGGTCGCGCAGGATGGCGGCGGCTTCGAATTCGAGATTGCCCGAGGCCTGTTCCATGCGCTGCGACAGGGTCTGCTGGATCTCGCGATTGCGGCCGCCCAGGAAGCCGCGAACATCTTCGACGATGGCGGCGTACTCGGGCTTGTCGATGCGGCCGACGCAGGGCGCCGTGCAGCGTTTGATCTGGTACTGCAGGCAGGGCCGCGTGCGGGTCGAGAAGACGCCGTCGGAGCAGGAGCGCAGCGGGAAGGCGCGCTGCAGGGCGTAGAGCGTGCGATTGACGGCGGTCGCCGAGGCGAAGGGCCCGAAGTACTCGTTGGCCGGCTCGCGCGTGCCGCGATGCTTGGCGAGCTGCGGCCACTCGGTGTCGCGGCGGATGACGATGTAGGGGAACGACTTGTCGTCGCGCAGCAGCACGTTGAAGCGCGGCCGGAAGCGCTTGATCAGGTTGTTCTCGAGGAGCAGCGCCTCGGCTTCGCTGTCGGTGACTGCGAATTCCATGGTCCGCGTCGCCGAGACCATGCGGATCAGGCGCGTCGCCAGCCGGGTCGGCTGGGTGTAGGCGGCGACGCGGCTGCGCAGCGAGCGCGCCTTTCCGACATACAGAACCTCGCCGTCGGCCGCGATCATGCGATAGACGCCCGGCTTGCGCGGCAGCGTCCGCACGAAGTCGGCGATGATCCGCATTCCGTCGGAAAGCGAACCTTCGCTGGGGGGCAGGTCGATGTCGGTTTCTTCGGTCATCTGGGACGCGGAAAATGGGCCTGCGAGAACGTCTGTACAAGCCGATCGAGAGCATGTGGGGAAGTCTGTGCAGAAACCCTACGTCCCACGGCCGTTACGCCAGAGTCACCGTATTGACTCAATGTAAGAGGGGTGGCAGTCGCCCGCCACCCCTCTCATAATCCTTTGTTTCAACTGCCTTTTCGGGCATTTTTCCTCAGGGTAGAAAAAGCTGGCTAACTCTTTTGTTCCCTGTCTGGTCTAATCGGCAGCTGCGCTTCGATGTGTGGATAAATTTGGGGCCTTACAGCACCGACAGCATGCGTCCGACGAGCGGATGGCGAACCACGTCTTCCTGCGTCAGCCGCACGACGGACACGTCGTCGAGCCCTTCCAGACGGGTCCCGATCGCGGCCAGGCCGGACAGTTCGGGCAGCAGATCGGTCTGGTCCGGATCGCCGGTCATCACCATCGTGGAGTGCCAGCCGAGCCGGGTGAGCAGCATCTTGAGCTGGCCGTAGGTGCAGTTCTGCGCCTCGTCGATCAGGACGAAGGCATTGTTCAGCGTGCGGCCGCGCATGAAGGCCACCGGGGCGATCTCGATCGTGCCGTCTTCGAGATGCTGGGCGAGACGCTTGGGACCCATCCGGTCGTTCAGCGCATCCCAGAGCGGGCGCAGGTAGGGATCGAGCTTCTCGCGCATGTCGCCCGGCAGGAAGCCCAGGTTCTCACCGGCCTCGACGGCCGGACGCGACAGTACGATCCGCGAGACGGTGCCGTTCTCCAGGGCTTCGACGGCGGCGGCGATCGCCAGATAGGTCTTGCCGGTGCCGGCGGGCCCGAGGGCCACGGTGAGGGGCTTGCCCTCGATGGCTTCCATCAGGACCCGCTGGTTGTCGCTGCGCGGCCGGATTTTCTTGATATAGCTCTGGTCTCGGTCGTTGGCCGGAGTGTGGTCGAAAACGACGTTGTGAATACGGGCGCTATCGACAGCGTGCAGCTTGGCTCGGCGAGCGGCGCGTTTGGCCATATTCGGACTCCGGTGTCATGGTCAGAGGAGTGGAACCGATCGCCCAAAACAAAAACGCCCCCGGCGAGCGGAGGCGTTGGCGATCGGTGGTCTGGCTGAAGGATGATGCCGATAGGGCACGCGGTGGATGTTCCACCGGTGAACCAGTTTCCGTCGGGGGACGTGTCCTCGAACGGATAAAAACCCTCCCTCAGCTACCTAAGGAAGCCTAGTCTCAATTCCGCCCCTCGGCCACCATATTTATGGTCTGTCGCTGAAAATTAACGCTAGGGAAAGCAATCCGTCTTCAGCGGTCGTAGGCCAGCCGGCCGGCCACGTAGGTCGCCTGTACTGCGCGATCGTCGCCCAGGATCATCTGGATGAAGAGCTGCTCGGCAAAGTCACGGGCCTCGTCCATGCGGAAGGCGATCAGCGGCGTGGAGCGCATGTCGAGCACCACGAGATCGGCTTCCATGCCGGGCGCGATGCTGCCGATCCTGTCTTCGAGATGCATCGCCGCTGCCGAACCGCGCGTCGCGAGATAGTAGGCATGGGCGGCCGACAGGGGATGGTGGTTGAGCTGGGCGGCCTTGTAGGCCTCGTTGAGCGTCTGCAGGATCGAGAAGGACGTGCCGGCACCGATATCGGTGCCGAGGCCGACACGCACAGGCCGGTCGGCGCGTGCCGCGCGGGTGATGTCGAACATGCCGCTGCCCAGGAAGAAGTTCGAGGTCGGGCAATGGGCGATCGCGGCATCGGCCTCGTGCAGGCGCTGCAATTCGTCATCGCCCAGCCAGATGCCGTGGCCGAACACCGCGCGCCTGCCGCAAAGCCCGTGATGGTCGTACACGTCGAGATAGTTGCCGCGCTCGGGGAACAGCTCCTTGATCCAGTCGACCTCGGCCTCAGTCTCCGCGATGTGCGTCTGCATCAGGCAATCGGGATGTTCGCGCCACAGCGCACCGGCGGCGGCGAGCTGTTCCGGTGAGCTCGTGCCGGCGAAGCGCGGCGTGATGGCATAGAGCAGGCGTCCGCGGCCGTGCCATTTGCGGATCAGCGCCAGCGAGTCGTCGTAGCCCGACTGGACATCGTCGCGCAGCCCGTCCGGTGCGTTGCGGTCCATCAACACCTTGCCGGCGGCGAGCCGCAGGCCGAGCGCCTCCGCTTCCTCGAAAAGAATGTCGGCGGAATGGGCGTGCACGGTGCAGTAGACGCAGCTCGTCGTGATGCCGTTGCGCAGATTCTGTTGCAGGAACGTGCGGGCCACTTTTCGCGTGTAGGCGCGATCGGCGAATTTCAGTTCGGTCGGAAAGGTGTAGCGGTCGAGCCAATCGAGGAGCTGGCTGCCGTGGCTCGCGATCATCGGCATTTGCGGGAAATGCACATGGGTGTCGACGAAGCCCGCCGAGATCAACGCGTCCTTGCCGAAATCCCGGATCTCGATGCCCGCGGGCAGCAACGGGGCGACGCGCGCGGCCGGCCCGAATTGCGTGATGTGCCCGTCCTGCAGGACGACGATCGCATCGGGCTCGTGGACGAGGGTGCGCTCGAGTCCGTCGCGGAACGGATCGCCGCTGAAGGTGAGGGCCGGACCGCGGATGGCGATCGGTCGGACGGGAGATGACATCGACGTGACGTTCGCACCGAACGGCAAAGCGGGGAAGGGCTGTGCTAGAGGAGAAGCCTGCAACGGGAGATCGGGCGATGAGTGGGATCGTGTGGCGCGGCATGACGCGGGCTGAACTCGACAAGGCCTATGACAACACCAACGCGGTGGCTGATTCCGGCGCGCGCCGCGAGGGCTGGATCGCGCGCAGCGAACGCTTCCGCGCGGACCACAGCGAGAGCCTCGACCTCGCCTACGGACCCTTGCCCCGCAACAAGCTCGACCTGTTCCGCTGCGGTGCGGCCAAGGCGCCGCTGTTCGCCTTCATCCATGGCGGTTACTGGCAGCGCAACGCCAAGGAGACGTTTGCCTGCATGGCGGCAGGTCCCCTGGCAAACGGCATGGATGTCGCTTTCCTGGGCTACACCCTGGCGCCCGAGGCTACTTTGCCGGCCATCGTCGGGGAGATCGCCGATTCCGTGCGCTGGCTGCGTCGCGAAGGGCCGCGCCATGGCGTGGCCGAGGGGCGGCTGGTCGTGTCGGGCTGGTCGGCGGGCGGTCATCTGACCGCGACGACCCTGGCCATGGACGAGGTCGACGCCGGCCTGGCCATCAGCGGCATCTACGACGTCGAACCCTGCCGGCTGAACTACCTCAACGACAATCTGCGTCTCACTGCGGCCCAGGCGGCGGAGACGAGCCCCATCCTGCACCTGCCGAAGAAGAGCGCGCCGGTCGTTCTGGCCTACGGCACCGGCGAGCTGCCCGAACTGCAGCGCCAGTCGGTCGCCTATCACGAGGCACGCCTCGTCGCGGGCCTCGCGAGCGAGATGTTGCCGCTCGCCGGGCTCAACCATTTCTCGATTATGGATGAACTCGAGGCGGCTGACGGGGCGCTCGCGAGGGCGGCGGCCCGTCTGGCGTTTCCGTCCGCGTCCTGAGGAAGCCGAGGCAGCGCCATACTCCTGCCCAAACGGTCGAATGATAATTCGATCGTGCAGGAGATGAAGCAATGAGCGTCGATCGGGAGGCAGCGGGTGCTGCCCCGAAAGGCGAGCGAGCGTTCCCTTCGAAGGCGACAGGCTGGGTGGCGCGCATCGTCCTCGTGGCGGTATCGATTCTGGTGTCTCTGGCGGTGCTCGAAGGCGGATACCGGCTGGTGCTGTGGGGCCCTGAAGGGCTCGTGAACTGGCCCAACCTCGCCTACCAGCGCATGGGGGGCAGCCCCGGCGGCGAACGGTGCCGGTATGCCTACAGCGCGTCGATCGGCTGGACGTCGCCGGCGAACTGCGTGTCGGCCTCCTACAATTCCGATGGCGACGGATTCCGCCGCTCCTCTCCGAAGGCTTCCCTCGCCGTGCCGCCCATCCTCGTCACCGGCTCGTCCTTCGCCAAGGGTGACGAGGTCAGGGATGACGAGACGTGGCCCGCGCATCTGCAGGACATGGTCGGCCGGAAGGTGACGAACGCGGGCGTCAGCGGCTATGCGTTCGACCAGATGGTGCTCAGCACCGAGCAGCTCGTTCCGAAGGTGAAGCCGCTTTTCGTCATCGCCAGTTTCACGCCGGGCGATATCAGGCGGGCCGAACTGGAAGTCGCCTGGAGTCGCGAAAAACCATACTTCACCGTGACGGACGGCAAGCTCGATCTGCACAACGTGCCAGTTCCCGGAAAGCCGGGCGAGCCGATCCGCTTCCCCGCCGCGGCCGAGTGGTTCGGACGTTTCGCCCTGGCCAAACTCCTGGTCGAACGATTCGGCGTGCAGGACGGCTGGTATTTCAGCGAGGTCCAGGGCGCTCCGGCCGGCAGCGGCGAGGCGATCGCCTGTGGGCTGATGCCGAGACTCGCCGCTCTCGGCGTGCCAGTCGTTGTCATGGCGCAATACAGTCGTGGCTACTGGAAGGAAGGCGGGCTCTATGGGACGGCGGACCATCGCGCGGTCCAGAAGGTGCTGGGCTGTGCGGCCGCCGCCGGCCTCATCCCGTTCGATCTTTCGGATACGTTGAAGGCGGCCGTCGACGCACGCGGCGCCGGTGCGCTCTACCGCTCCGACCATCATTCGGCCGAGGGCAATCAGGTGGTGGCGGACCTCGTCATGCGCGAGCTGATCAAGCGAGGGCTGCTGAGGAATACGGCGGACCGTTGAGACGGTGTTACGTCGCGGAAAGCGGTGCCTGGCCGATCTGCTGAACCAGCTTTCCGTCTTGACTGGCGAATTGCGGGATGAGGAGCATAGGGTGTTTCCCGTGGCGGCTGTATTGCATGGGCAGATGAGGATTGAGTGTCTTCCAAAGACGAGCCTCCGGAAGGCGTGCCGAAGTCATTGATGGAGGGCGTCGAGCGGAATGTCTGCGATGCCCTAGGTATCGTGAGCACGCGACATGTTTCTGCGATGCTTCGCCTTGAGGTGCCGCCGGATCTTGATCTGGTCGAAGTGATATTTCTCGGATAACCACGGGCGCGGCGATGCCGTAGCCAATCGCAATCGGTCGCGAGAGAACTGGCGATGGCACCGGCCCCAGCTGCGGATCGCTGCGTGGATGTCGCGCCTTGGGCCAGACCCAGCGGATCGCTATGAGCTTTGCCTTCCTTACGCTCGACGAACGGCTGGCCGGGCCCCCGCCTGCCGATGACGATGTGTTCCTGGACGTCCTCGCAAACAGTGTTGGCGGGAGAACATGATGCAGAGCCCGTTTCTTCCCGGCGTTCCTGTTGAGCATGTCCGTGAGCGGCTGGCTGCCGCTGGTGGTGATGAGATCGGCAGCGGAAAGATTTTCCATCCGGAAAGCTCGGCGGCGCTGGCCGTGAATGCTTTCGGGTGGTTCATCGAGCGGCCGATAGATTTCCCACCGTTACCAGGCACGGAAGCTATGGGCGTGCCTGAGCGCGTCGAGGTGGAATATTGCGCGCGCTTCCCGTGGTCGGGTGGGCGTCACCCCTGGCTTGATGCGGTGGTAGTCACACCGACGCATCTGATCGGGGTGGAGTCCAAGCGCTTTGAACCCTATCGAGACACCAAGATGGTGTCGTTTTCGGCGACTTACGACCAGCCGGTATGGGGTGAACGGATGGGCCTGTTCGCCGCCATGCGCGATGCCCTGCGTGCTGGCGATCGACGCTTCCGTTATTTAGACGCGGCGCAACTGGTCAAGCATGCATTCGGCCTGGTCACGGAGGCCCGGCGGCTATCTCGCCGGCCGGTGTTGTACTACCTCCACGCTGAACCGTCCGAACTCGGCGGGCGTCCGATCAGTGAAGAGGTGCACCAGCGCCATCGTGCCGAGATCAGTACTTTCCGGGGCCTCGTGGATGGCGACGAAGTGGCCTTTCTGTCGTCCAGCTATCGCCAGTGGATCGACGGCGCCTCCGCCGTCGCCAATGTGAGCAAACACTTTGAGCTACTGCGGCAGCGGTTCAGGTTGTGAATAGATAGCGGCGTCGCTGCGAAGCTCGGTAGGCTTGCGCGCAAGTGCCTGCGGTTACCACTGGGTGGTCCCCCGCCAAAAAAACAAAGAGCCCAGCCGTTTCCGGCTGAGCCCTTGTTTTAGTTGGTGGAGCCAAACGGGATCGAACCGTTGACCTCTACAATGCCATTGTAATTTTTCCGGGGTTTCCCGAGTGTCCCCGTCCTTTCTCGGCGTAGATAATCCCAATAAAATCCTTATGCTTTCGTCTTTCACGGCCTGCAGTGGTAAACAGGGGAAATGGCGGGCTATTTCCGCCGTGTGTGTCCCCGGTGTGTCCCCGGAAAAATGGGACCTTCGGGGCAGCTGTTGAGGAGGTTGCCTTGGCCAAGCTCACGAAGCGATTTGTCGACGCGTTGGAGCCCGTCACGGTTGACACGCTCTATCGGGACAGCGACCTCAAGGGCTTCGGACTGAGGGCCAAGCCGTCCGGCGTTCTGACCTGGGTCGTGCAGTACCGAAACAAGGCCGGCAGGACGCGAAAGCTGGCCTTGGGCAAGGTAGGGGTGCTGACCCCGGAGGAAGCCCGCCAGCTGGCCCGGAACGCTTTGGCAGAGGCCTCCAAGGGGGAGGATCCATCGGCGGACCGCCACTCGGAGCGGACGGACCTGACCATCGCCCAGCTGGTCGAGCGGTATCTGGCAGACGGCCCGGCGGACAAGCCCGTCAAGAAGGCGTCCAGCTGGGAAATCGACGCCAGCAACCTCCGCCGGCATGTCGTGCCGATCCTGGGCAGCAAGTCCCTGTCATCGGTGACGACAGCCGACGTGCAGCGGTTTCAGCGGGCCGTGACGGACGGGAAGACCAAGGCCGAGGCCAAGGGCGCCCGCAAGCGGGGGCGGGTGCGTGTCCGGGGCGGTTCCGGGACTGCATGGCGGGCGACAGTGGTCTTGGCGGGCATGCTGGCTTGGGCGGTGGCGCGGGGGATGCGGGCCGACAACCCGGCCAAGGGTGTGCGCCTCAACAAGCTGACAAAACGCGAGCGCTTTCTGTCCGGGGAAGAGTTGGCGAGGCTTGGCGGGGCGATGGTCACGCTTGAGCGGCAGGGGGCCAACGGCAGCAGCTTGGCCATTGTCCGCCTGCTGATCCTGACCGGTGCGCGACGGACGGAAATTGCCTCGCTTTGTTGGGATTACGTCGACTTCGAACGCGGGGCGCTGCGACTCCCCGATTCCAAGACCGGAGCGAAGATCATCCCGCTGGGGGCGCCTGCGCTGGACGTGCTGGCGAAGTTGCCGCGCTCTGCCGCCTCGACATGGGTTTTTCCGGCTACGAGAGGGAAGGGCTATCATCGTGGGGTGCCCGTGGTTTGGCGCAAGCTCGTCAAGCTGGCCGGGCTGGAGGGCGTGCGGCTCCACGATCTTCGCCACGGCTTCGCCAGCTTCGCCGTCGCGGATGGCGACTCGCTCTACCTCGTGGGCAAGGTGCTGGGTCATACGCAGGCATCAACGACCCAGCGATATGCCCATCTGCAGCTCGATCCGGTGCGGGCCGTGGCGAATAGGACTTCTCGGCGACTGGCGGATGCCCTCTCTGGCGGCGTCGACAGGGAGAACGTTGTTAAGCTGAGCGTAAACCAACACTGAGGGCATCTCTTGCTGAGACCGGTGAGGGTATTGTTGCTCGACACGCTAACTCCTAACCGTCCGCTCGGGAAATCAGCACCAGCTTAAAGAATGCGATGGGACGATTCGCCGACCTGACGACGAAGTAGAAGTCGCAGCGGGCGAATACCGTCAGATACATGACGACGCCACGCACTGGTAGCTCGGCGATGCTCAGTCCTGGCGCGAAAATCGCGATCCAATCGACATTGAAAATGTCGGGGCATGTCGACCTGCATTTGCAATCAGCGGAAAAGAGCGTCTAGTAGACGGAGAGCTGCGTCAGCAGACGAACGAGAGAAGCTTGGCGGTCGGTGTTGGTCTTGAGCAAGAAGGTGCGCAATCGCGCGCTATGCCCCACCGGTCTAAGTAACCAACACGCAACGCTGAACTGCAGTTGGTTCGAGTATTCGACCCGACCGGCTACGACAACGATGCGTTGTGGCACAAATCTTAGTTCGATACGCAACGCAACCGTCCTTGCACTGAAGGTCCCTGTGGACATCCCCCGTTTGGGTGAAGACATTTTGGAGAGGTCGCGTTTATTTCAACCGGAGGTCCGCCACGCCGGATCGCTGTTAGGAGCATTGATTTGCCGATTGCAGATGCGGCCGAGGCTTGGGAACTAAGGAGTTTGGGCGTGGCGGTTCCGGGCAGCGACAGTCTTCCGGCGGCTTACAAATTCAACGGCGGCAGATCGGGTGACTGGTGCTGCCACTCGGTCGCCTCAGCCGGAGACATCAATGGTGATAGTTTCAGCGAAGACGGAGTTATGTGGTCGTCGACTCAGCCACGCCGACCAGTACCTACGCCCTTTCGCTTTTGAACAGAACTAATGTGTTCAAGATTAATAGACGTATCAGGCGACTCTAGCTGCCTATGCGTCGCCACGGCCGAGCGCCGATGGGATTTGGTTTGAACTTGAATAATCCTTTGAGAGGTTAGAATGCCCTACGGTGTTTATGGGATGAGCTTCGCGTATATCCATGGAGATGACCAAGCGAATAATTTGGTAGCGCAAGCCGTATACAACCCCGAGGACGTCTATGATCAATACGCTCCTGATGAGAAGGGCGGGATAACCGTCTACCATCATCTCTATGGGCATGGCGGGGACGACATCCTGACCGGTTTGTCTTTTCCTCTGAATATAGCTGGCTATACGGTAGAGGTCGGCACGGGCTACTATTATTTGCAGTACGGGAACGCCCTTGATGGAGGCGCTGGCAACGACACCCTTTATGGCGGAAACCGCGTCGACTATCTCGACGGAGGCGAGGGCGACGACACGCTTTATGGCGGTGACGGCGACGACCGCCTCGACGGATATCTAGGTGTTGATACCCTGAACGGCGGCGACGGAGCGGATACGCTCTATGACAATTATGGCGGCGATGCGCTGTATGGCGGCGCCGACAACGACACGTTCTACGTCAACGGTGGCGGCGGCACTATCGATGGCGGTAGCGGCACTGACACGGTGAAGGCTTCCGACCTCGGCGACCGCAGCTTCAGCAACGTCGAGATCCTCGACTCCAACGGGCCTAATCTATTCTCTGCGACGATAGACCAGCTCTCATCTTTCGGCACGCTGACCGACGGCTTGGCTTCAGCAGACAGCCAGTTTTTGATCGGCCTGCGGGGTGCTGGAGGCGTACTGGACCTGTCGACCCGCGTCACGGGCCAGCACTCGGTATATGTCATCAGCTACGACACTGGCGTGACGTCCGGCTACAGCGTCACGGGCACGGCCAACGGCGACACGCTGAATGGCTCACAATATGACGACACGCTGAACGGTGGAGGCGGCAACGACACGCTGATCGGCGGCGATGGTGTCGACACGTTGAACGGTGGTGCCGGCAACGACACCCTTGACGGCGGCGCTGGCGTCGACACGCTGAACGGCGGTGATGGGGCGGATACGCTCACCGACACCAATGGTGGCGATGCGCTGAATGGTGGCGCTGGAAACGACACGTTCCACATCTCCGGCGGCGACGGCGGCACGGTTGATGGTGGCAGCGGCACTGACACGGTGAAGGCTTCTGACCTTGGCGACCGCAGCTTCAGCAACGTCGAGATTCTCGACGCCTACGCGCATTACGGCTTCTACGGTACGGTGAGCCAGTTCTCGTCTTTCGGTACGCTGACCAACACTTCGTCTCCAGCGGATAGCCAGCTCTATATCAGCCTGCGAGGTGCAGGCGGCGTGCTGGACCTCTCGACCCGCGTCACGGGCCAGCATTCGGTATATGTCGATGACTACCCCCACGGCGTGACGTCCGGCTACAGCGTTACGGGCACGGCCAACGGCGACACCCTGAATGGCTCACAATATGACGATACGCTGAACGGTGGAGGCGGCCACGACACGCTGATCGGCCATGATGGCCTCGACACGCTGAACGGCGGCGCCGGCGACGACACGCTTGACGGCGGCACTGGCGTCGACACGCTCAATGGCGGCGACGGAGCGGATACGCTCACCGACACCAATGGCGGCGATGCGCTGAATGGTGGCGCCGGAAACGACACGTTCTATATCACCGGTGTCGGCGGCACGGTTGATGGTGGCAGCGGCACTGACACGGTGAAGGCTTCCGACCTCGGCGACCGCAGCTTCAGCAACGTCGAGATTCTCGACGGCTACGCGCATTACGGCTTCTACGGTACGGTGAGCCAGTTCTCGTCTTTCGGTACGCTGACCAATAGTTCGTCTCCAGCGGATAGTCAGTTCTACATCAGCCTGCGAGGTGCAGGCGGCGTGCT
>JAESFU010000303.1_pt1 | contig 41128 bp, 42 predicted proteins | sample 9269461 | NCBI WGS metagenome assembly JAESFU01 (sample SAMN14502556, study PRJNA617107) | algae metagenome | isolation source: Stenomitos rutilans HA7619-LM2 and co-occurring heterotrophs from cave walls | place: USA: Waikapalae cave, Hawaii | collected 2009-07-28
AGATGCTTCGTGAATTCAATCCTCCAACCCAGCAACATTGATGGCGCTACTGCGTTCCTGGGCGATCTCGTTATTTCGGAAAGCAGGTTATCCTTCCATCACCAAAGCGATGCGTCTGTTGCGGCATAATTTACCAGCACTTATTTCCTGCGTCTAGAGAATCAACCCTACACATAGCGGGGGACTTTCACCTCAGAACCCCGCAAAGTTGGGGGGCAGGGGGGCGGTTCGGGTAGGCATTCATACCTTTTAAGACATCCTCTGAGCGCTACTCAGTCCTCAGCACTCAGCCCACCGCAAAGCGGAAGCAAGCTACAGCACTCAGCACTCTTGCAACATCGGTTGCAAGAGTGCTGAGTGCTGTACTAGTGGGTACTAGCGCCGTTTACCCGCTCCGTACATCGGTGGGGGTGGGGGCATCACAGGTGCCTTCATATGATTCATCTTTTGGTTGAGCTCCCGAATGCGGCGCGAGAGTAACCGAATAATGTTGACGGCGATACCAGGGGTTTCATCGATCGCCTCATAAAGCTGCTGCTGTGTCAGCACCAGACAATCGCAGGGTGCCAGTGTCGTGACTGATGCAGAGCGTGGTTCTGCATCAAAAAGAGACATCTCACCGAAACAGGTGCCTTGCTCAAGCTGCACAATTTCCTGATTGCCGATATGGACGCTGACTCTGCCAGAAACGACGACGTAGAGCGATCGCCCTTCTTGCCCTTCGGTAAAAATGGTGTGATTGGTCGGAAACGACAGTTCGTCCATGATGGAAGCCAGACGCACCAAAAAATCATCCCGCAGCTCTTTGAAGATGGGGACTTGCCGGACAAACAGTAAGCGATCGACGCTGGTTAACATAAATCGGCGGCGTGCAGCTTGGACTGGAGCTGAGACTGTGGGCTTTAAAGCTGGAAACGATGAACCTGAAGTCTACGGCTAAAATGGGCTTTCTCTAGAGTGCCCATCCTGCGCCGCTAACCCTACTAAAGCGTCTCAAATCCAGTTCGTTTTGGAAAATTAATCACATTATTGCCTCGTTTGGCTGCTCGGTTAACTGTTTTTGCCGAATTTAACGCAAATTCCTTCATCAATGCTTGCACCTGATCGGCCACCAGTGGATCTGGATCGTGCGTCAGCATCGGCAATAGTTTCATCAAAGCACGAGGCGACGCCATTGTGAGATATGCCAACACGGATTCTCGCACAAACCCTCTGGGATGTCGCAGACATGCGATCGTTTGTTCGGGGGTCAAGCTCCAACGCGCTTGACGTGCGAGATGAAAGCAGCAAGCAAGCGACCAGTCAGACAAGAAGTGGCGTAGATCGAGCAGGTGCCGCAGTCGATCGCTCGGAGCCATTGGCTCATAGCTCATTAAATCAGACAGGCTTTGGAGCTTTTCCAGGTCAGAGTTGCGGTCAAGCAAACTCAACAGGGCACGCTTGCTGGGAATATCGAGTGTATTGTCTAAAATTTCCAGTCCTCGTGCCATATTGCTACGCGAGTTTGATTGCAGGTTAAAGGCTGCGGCCTTGATAGACCCAATGGGGTACAAAAACTTCATCAGCAAAAACAGACGCTCTTCAGCATCCAACTGCAAATCACGCAACGCACGCCGCAAAAGGTCTGCTTCACGCCCCCAAACCTGTGTAGGAGTCAAATCTAACAACGCAGCATAGAGCTGCCCAACAAACATCAACTCCTGATCAATTAGACGCTCAATGCCTCGTCTGCCCAAATGATCGGCTACACTATCAACCCCAAGATCGCGGGGCATTTCGAGCAAGATCCGCAGAATGCTACGTCGATCAGTGCCCCATGCCGTCATTAGATGCGAAATGAGGGCATCTAGCGCTTCGAGCGTACCGATTTGCCCGATCGCCCGCCATGCATGCAGCCTCACCAGATCAGGCTTGTGGGTATCTTCTGCCAGTTGCACTAGCATGGGGATGGCATCATTCTCCAGCCTCACCAGTGCCTGCATAGCTGCATCACGCGTAGATTTGTAGTACAACCCACGCAGCAGCGATGGGTAAAATTCTTCTAGATGGGTAGCCGCGATCGCTTCCAGTAGCGCACACCGTACTCGCAGCGATTCGTCTTGCAAGAGATCGGGAATATAGAGCCGCAGAGCTTGCAGATAGACGGCTTCTCCTAGCGCTCGGCAACCCATCACGCGCTCTTTTTCCTGCTTGTGGGTCAGCATAAAGCGAAGCGTATTAGTGGCTTCTGCCTTTTGCGTTGGGTTGCCTCGCCGCATCATTAACGAAGCCGCCGTCCCTCGCACCACAGAATCGACTTCTGGACGCAGGTATGGACGCAACTGACGAATATCTGGCGCTTCCTCAGTAATCCAGACGTACCGTAGTGCCACAGCTAGCACCTCTGGCATGGGCGACAGGTCAATGAGATCACGTACCTGCCCCAAATAAGCTGCATTGGGGTACGCCAACATCGCCTCCAGGCTCTTGCGCTGCAACCCCGGAGAGAGTTTTGTCAGCAGGGGGGCCAGCACTTCACCCACATTTTTATGATCAAGCTGGCTCAACAGTTCGATGCAAGCGCCTTTATGAGCATCTGTTCCTGGTTGATCGAGGGCTTCAATCACGGCGCGCTTCAATTCACGTAAGTCTACATCGCCACTGAGTTGTCCCCGTTCTGCACTCATGACGAGCAAACCGACATATTTGCTGCGCAACAGCCAAATCGTCAAGACCCAGACGAGTGAGAGGCAAACGATCGCAGGTAAAAGCCAGTTGAGGCCAACATCACCAAAGCTAGTATTGCGGCTAAACCAAACTAGCACCAGCAGCGCTAGCCCAGTCGCACCTGTAGATAAGGGTTCAGCAATACCCCGTACAACAGATTGAATACTACTGCGAACACTGTCAGGAATCGGCTGAAAGAGCACAGGCCCCAAACTGGCAAACAATGTGTAGTGCAGCAATTCATCTAAAAACTTTAGTGCGATAATGCTGATGAAAAGCCCCATAACCCAGGCTGTCGGCGCGATCGCCATTGCCACTGCCCCTAAAACGCCAATCATGCCCGGTAACAGCATCGCGGTTGCAAACACCCCAATGCGCTCAATCACACGACTAGAGGCCAACCACTGCATAGCAAGTTCGCAAATGCCCAGAATGGCGCTAAACCAACCCAGAAAGCTGGCGATCGCCTCATCCGAATTTTGCTGTCCGAGCAATTGAGCGATCGCGCCTTCATTGCCATGCAGTTGCAACTGACGAAGAAACTGAAAGTCAACCAGGAGCAACAGCACCTGCGCCAAAATAAAAAACGTAAACAGCAGGACGACGTAACGGCGCAGCGGCCCCTTTAGACGGCGACTCGCAAAGTCAGATAGTCGATCGTCTGACGATCGCCGTAGCGAATCGGGAAACGCCTGTCGGTAGGACTGACTCAAGTAAAAAAGAATGCCCGCGCCGAACACCATCATCAGGCACGCCATTGCAATCACGTTTTTCAGCCCCACCCAGGCAATGAGAAACGTGAGAGAGAAACCGCTCAGCACATCCGCAACGAGAATGCCACTGCTAATGAGCGGATAGGTTCGCTTAATCTCTCGAATATTAAAGAGTTGGTTGGCAGTAATCGACGTATTGAGATCATTGAGAACGTAAATCGCTTCCAGCCAGAGCCGCATGAGGAAAATCGTAATGGCAACAACGGTTGCACCCCACAGCGACGATCGACTATCCAGCCCAAACCAGAACAGTAGCAGCGGTAACGCCATGAGCAGCGCGGTCAGAACCAATACCTGCCGCAAAGGCAACACTTTTTGCATTTGCGAGTATACAAAGCCTAATCCTGAGCCAATGCCCGCACTTGCAATGTAAATCCAGGGCAGCCCATCTTCTGCTTTGTATTCTTGCAGGAAGAGTGCCACCGTGCTGGCTTCAAACCATACTAAGCCGATCGATGTAATGGTATAGAACGCAAACATTAGAAATGTGCGCTCACTTTCTTCTGGGCGCAGGTTAACCCACCGCAGAATTTTCTGCCGCCACCCATTATCAACTAACCACTGGCTATTGAGTTCCATACCGCGCTTGCGTCCTGTATGCATTGCCGATAGGTACAATCAGCTCAACTCTAATCAAAGAGCGCTGTGCGATCGCAACCCTCTGCCCTATTGCCATCGTCGATGACATCACGCCGCATCGACTACACCTCATTAGCTTGCCCCGAATGGCTCTCATTGTAGATAGCGGTAGATCATTCATCGCAAAAAGATCCTGAGCGTAAGACCCAAACCACTAAGAAATGTGGATTGAACAGTACCTGGAAGCCAGAAATTAGCAGAGAAAAGCGGTAGACTGCTGCAATGTACCGATTAAAACTAGAGCTTTGGATCAAGCAAATAAAGGTTTGGAACCTCTTTATATGAGTCAGGCTACCACTTAGGGGCGCAAAACACCGCACTAGCTCACCCATAAGTAGGCCAAATCAACCGAAAAAGACACTCCAGCCAGAACCGGAGTGTCTTTAGAGCAACAGTAAATCGAACAATATTGTCCGTCGCTATTTCTTGGGGGCCAGCAGCATCATCATGTTGCGACCTTCGCGCTTTGGTGCCTGCTGCACCTCTGCAAGCTCCTGCAAATCGCCTGCCATGCGCTTCAGCAAATCCTCAGCAATGTCGCTGTGCTGAATTTCGCGGCCTCGAAACATGATCGTAGCTTTGACTTTATCGCCGTCTTTCAAGAATCGCTTCGCCTGACTGATGCGCACATTGTAGTCATGCTCCTCAATCTTGTAGCGCATCTTGACTTCCTTTACATCGACGGTGTGCTGCTTTTTCTTTGCCTCACGCGCCTTTTTCTCCTGCTCAAACTTAAACTTGCCGTAGTCCATGATCCGGCAAACCGGCGGATCAGCTTTATCACTGACCAGCACCAAATCCAGGTCTTTCTCTTCAGCAATTTGCATCGCTTCACGGGGAACCATAATTCCCAATTGAGCGCCGTCTGAATCGATTACTCGGATTTTTGGAAAGCGAATCCGTTCATTAATGGCTGGTAAATCGCGGTTTGGTCTTCTTTCAATTCTTTCAATCACAGGCATTTGATGGTTGGCAAAGTAAGGGGTGACAACGAAAAATCAGTCTTCAAACGTGGACTGGATGGCGTGTCGTCGATCGTCAGAGCACAAGTGATAGAGATAACCGATTCTAAAGTGGCTACGAACTCTGATACTTGCTATTCTACTCAGTCCATCCAATTTTCTGTTTATTTCTGCCTAATTGTTACGTAAGTTCCCAAACTACCGCAGAGGTGCCAAGACCGCCAAGAGTTGTCTTTGTTCCCTCTGCGTCTTGGTGATCGATCAAGAGCAAGGCCAACCTATTTTAATGCGCGATCATCGGGGACTCTTGATGGTGTAGCCAGTGACGAAGTACAACCTGGTGACGAAACTCAACCTAACAGTAGCGGCTGACATCCTGGCGGCATTCATCTGCAAGATAGCAGAGTGCTCGGAATCGTAACCCAACGACCTGATCGTAAAAGGGGTTGAGCTTGCAAAGGGGTGGAATGGAAAACAGGGTGCGATCGAAAAGTTTAATCGTCCGCTCAAAGGGGCAGCGAGACGGGATCATCTGACACAGAAAGTTGGCAGTTTCCGGATCGCGGATTTCGATCGTGTCAAGCCACTGACGAATCGGTTGGAGTGGAGCGAACGATCGAGGCGGTAACTCCTGTGGCAATGGCATTACTTCGACAGCAGCTTGTTGGGCAGCCCAAACAATCTGGCTGGCGTTGGAACGGGATACTGTAGCGTGAACGGATTTCATTGCTTGCTCTCCTGCATGAGGGGTGAGAGTTAAAGACGGGTGAGAGTAGTGAGTAGTGAATTTTGGGGGTGATCGCTGGTGGACGCTAACATCTCTCTGGATGGTGGAGCTTGAAGATGGGGCGCATGGGAGCGGTTGTTGCGCCGCGATCAGCCTTTACCTTGACAAGCCTATGCTGCCCGTAGTTGAAGAAATATTAATGGGCAAGATTACTGAAGTTCCGCGACCTTGATTTTGAGTGATCAGAGACTTCACCCAGGAAAGAGCAACCATTTGAGGTAGAGGAAAGGCAAAGAACTTGCCTGTTCCGACTCCTGTGTGGCTCGATCGTCGGCCAAATCTGTAATGATCTGTGACACTTCTGCTGTTTTCACAAGGTGGCAATGGAGAATGGCGCTACGTAGCTGCTCTCACTCGCTTATTCTTGAACGTTATGCGTCTTTCCCAACGTCCATTGCCGCCCGAAACTGAACCGCGCGATCGCATCTTAAAGTCAGCGCTGCGATTATTTGCGAAATTAGGGTATGACGGTACGACGACGCGTGATTTAGCTGAGTCCGCTGGGATCGCAGAAGGCACGCTGTTTCGCCACTTTCCTAATAAAAAAGCCATTCTCATCGAGGTCGCCACGCAGGGTTGGGTCGAAATCCTCACCGATCTGTTAACCGAATTGAGCGAGATGGGCAGCTATAAGGCCGTAGCTCAGGTCATGCGGAGACGGATGCTAAACCTGCACAAGAACGCCGATATGCTGAAGGTCTGCTTTATGGAGGCGCAGTTTCACCCAGAGCTACGCGATCGCATCCAGCTGGAGGTCATTGACAAGATGACGGATGTGGCAGAGGTTTTCTTTCAATCAGCGATGGATCAGGGGATTTATCGACGGACGAATCCGAAAGTTGTAGCGCGTGTCTTTCTGGGAATGTTTGCCGTGGCGGGGTTCAGCCAAGACACGATTATGGGCGAAGGCTCATCTCCTAGAGAGATGCAGGAAATGGCAGAGGGGCTGGCAGATATCTTTTTGAATGGGGTATTGGTGAAGGAGGAATGAAAGTTTTGAGTTTTGAGTTGGAAGAGAAAGGAGTGAGGTGAGAGGTGTAAGGGTGTAAGAGTTTTGAGTTTCCTTTGCTTCCCTTGCGTCCTCTGCCTTCCCTGCTGCCTCTGCTTCGCTTGTTATGAGTTACTACCGTCAACAGTTTGATGTGCTCTCATTGACCGATCTCCATACCCTGCGTGGAGAAATCTTGTCGTGCCCATATTTTGCGGTCAATAACCTCAACCGCGATTTTGTTGGCACGAAAGGGTTTTCGGTAGTGTTTCAGCAGAGTGGGTTAGAGACGGTGAAGCAGGAGTTTCCCTTTTTTGCGGCCTACCTCGATCGCGCTCTGGAACAGGATTGCAATGCATTTTACCTCAATCCGCTTTTGCTTAAGGAGGGGTCGCGGGTTGATCCCCACATTGATCGATCGCTGCGATCGTACTGCAAAACGGTGGAACCACCCGCGATCGTAAGTGTGCTTTACGTGCAAGTACCTGCCGATTTGCAGGGGGGTGAGTTAGTGCTGCGAAACCATCGGCAACAGGTGGGGCAGATTAAGCCAAAAATCAATACGCTGCTGCACTTTCAGGGCGATTTAACTCATTCTGTAAACCCTGTAAGAGTTAATGGCACACGTTTAAGTCTGGTTTGTGAACAGTACAGCTTAAGTGCGGCTGAGTTGCAGGAAATTCCTGAATTTACGGTGGAATCGAGAGCCGCGAAGCCGAAACGGGCAGCGATGAGGAGATGACACGATGGCAGGATAGCGGTCAGCGGTCAGCGGTCAGCTTTGTACTGCGATTGAAGGATAGCTTTCGGCAGTCAGTTTTCAGCGGTCAGCTTTATACTCATAGCTAGGCACTAGAACCAGCGGGTTTTGACAGGCTTCACATTTTTAGCTGATTTTTGTGTATGCAAACGCTTGATCGCACCCTTTCTCTTATCGATGCCTTAAAAGCGCGACGGCTTAGATTGGCGGCATTGGTGGACTTTCCTGTGCTTCTCTGGTCGGGGCAAAGCAGTCCGCGTAACTTTCGGGCAAATACATTTCCGTTTCGCGCTAGCAGTCACTTTCTCTACTTTACAGGGTTGCCGCTAGAGAATGCTGTGATTCGGTTAGAGGACGGCAACCTGATTCTGTTTATGGATGAGGCGAGTCCAGCCAGCGCATTGTGGCATGGAGAAACGCCGACGCGGGATGAGATTGCAGGCGCGATCGGTGCAGATGAAGCATATCCCCTCTCAGAGCTAGAGAAACATGAAAGCGATGAGTCGAGTGCTGATAGTAATAAGTGGCAGATAAATCCTTCAAAGTGGTTACAGGACACAGCAACGATCGGTGTGCAAGATCCTAGAACTCATGCTGATCAATGCGTCCTATACCAGCGCAGCATTCTTCGTGATGTCAGTCGGATCAAAGGCATTGACTTGGAGTTGGCAAAGGCGGTCGTCTCCTTGCGTTTGACTCACGACGAACTCGCATTGGCAGAACTGCGGAAGGCTGCAACGGTTAGCATTGTTGCACACAAGGCAGGTATGGCAGCGACGCAAAACGCTCGTGTTGAAGCAGAGATACGAGCCGCGATGGAAGGGGTCATTATTGCTAACGATATGATGTGTGCATATACCAGCATCGTCACAGTTCACGGCGAAGTGCTGCACAATAATCAGTACAGTCATTCCATCCAACCAGGCGATCTACTGCTGGCAGATATGGGTGCGGAAGCGACATCGGGCTGGGCCTCGGACATTACCCGTACATGGCCTGTGTCTGGCAAATTCTCTTCAACGCAACGATCGCTCTACGATGTGGTGCTAGCAGCGCATGATGCCTGTATTGCAGCCATTCATCCCGGTGTGGAGTATCGAGACTTGCATCTCTTGGCGGCACGAACGATCGCAGCCGGATTAGTCGATTTAGGCATTTTGTGCGGTTCGGTAGACGCATTGGTGGAAAGGGATGCCTATGCCCTGTTCTTTCCACATGGAGTTGGGCATCTTCTGGGTTTGGATGTGCATGATATGGAAGACTTGGGCGACTTGGCGGGCTATGAGTCTGGGCGATCAAGGAGCGATCGCTTTGGGTTGAATTATCTGCGGCTCGATCGTCCCTTACAAGCAGGAATGGTGGTTACGATCGAACCGGGCTTTTATCAAGTGCCTGCCATTTTGCACGACTCAGAACGGCGATCGCGCTATCAAGATGTGGTGAACTGGGATCGATTGGCTCAGTTTGCTGATGTGCGCGGCATTCGCATTGAAGATGACGTGCTGGTGACAGAAACAGGCTCTGAGGTTTTAACGGCGGCACTACCAACAGACGCACAGGCGATCGAACAATTAGTTTTGGGCTAAGCAACGCACTCTCCGCTCAAGCAAATACTTCTACCCGTTGCGTTGATATCGCACTATTAAGCATGGGCTCAAAGCGGTGATCGCATAGCGACCCCATGTCTCTTTGACTCAGTGTGTTCGGCATAACCAGTGCGATCGCCTCACTCCATTGCCTGCGAGAGAGGACTTGCCAAAGCAATGCTTTTAGGATGGTTGCAGACGCCGAACATCTTCAGGAATTACGGAATATGGCTCATCTAGTAGACAAGATTGAACGGTCTAATACGAACCCAAGAGACCCCAGAAACCGCGAGGTCGTTCACGCTGCCTGGGGTGATCCCCAAATTGGTAGCTTGGAAACGCCCATCAATGCGTCTGGGTTTTCTCGCGCTTTCATCAATAACCTGCCCGCCTATCGTCAAGGTTTGTCTCCTTTACGGCGCGGCCTTGAAATCGGTCTAGCGCATGGCTACTGGTTGTTGGGCCCCTTTGTGACCTTTAATCCGCTCCGGGATACAGCGGTTGGATCAATCACAGGGCTACTGGCTGCTGTTGGCCTGATTTTGATTGCGACACTAAGCATTTCACTGTATGCGGCCAGCAATCCTCCTTTCCCACTTGCTACGGTCACGGTTCCCAGTCCTCCAAAAGCTTTAGATAACTCTGAGGGGTGGAATGAATATGCTACAGGCTTTTTCCTCGGTGGAGTTGGCGGTGCCGTGTTTGCTTATGCCCTCCTCTCCAACATTGAGCTGTTCCAACAGTATTTAAGCTTTGTGGCTCAATAACCTCTGTCATGCACTACTTTTCAACGAGAGGTATTGTGTTGTAATTGTGAAGAAAAGTCTAGGGCAGTGCTGCTCTAGATTTTTCTTCTTTAAAGAAGCATTTTCAAGCACTCAGAAAGTGAAGCTGAGAGAGTATTTAGGTAAAGTAGCTCAAGCAGCACTTAACCCTTTTCCCCTTTACGATATGACCCGAATTTTGCTTACAGGTATCACCGGACAGGTTGGTCAGGAACTCCAGCAAACCCTGGCTCCATTGGGAGAAGTCGTGAGCGTGGGGCGCGATCGCGTCGATTTTTCGCAACCAGAAGCGGTACAAGCGGTGATGGAAACGGTAAAACCCACGATCGTCATCAACTCGGCTGCCTATACCGCCGTCGATAAAGCCGAAAGCGAACCAGACCTCGCTAAGTTGGTGAATGCCGTTTCGCCTGGAATTCTCGCCAAAGCCGCAAACAGCATTGACGCGAGCTTAATCCACATCTCGACCGATTACGTGTTCGACGGCACTCACAGTTCCCCTTACCTGGAAACGGATGCCACCAATCCGCTTGGTGTGTATGGCTCGACCAAGCTAGCAGGGGAAGAAGCGGTACGGGCAGCGTGCGATCGCCATTTCATTATCCGTACTGCCTGGGTTTACGGTGTAAAGGGCAAAGGCAACTTTGTGAAAACAATGCTGCGCTTGGGAGCCGATCGTGAAGAACTGCGAGTTGTGACCGATCAAATTGGTGCCCCTACCTGGTCGAAAGATCTGGCAGGCGCAATCGCACAACTTGCCCCCCAACTCTCTGCCGATACCGCAGGCACCTATCACTACACCAACAGCGGGGTCTGTAGCTGGTATGATTTCGCCGTTGCCATCTTTGAAGAAGCTCACCAACTTGGCTTCCCACTCAAAATCCAACGCGTCGTCCCCATCACGACTCCCGAATACCCCACCCCCGCTAAACGTCCTGCCTTCTCTGTCCTCTCGCTCAAAAAAGTTTCCACTCTACTGGGAACCCATCCTCCCTACTGGCGAGACAGCTTACGCGAGATGTTAAAAGAACTGCGATCGAGCCTCTAATCGCCTCTGCTAGTCTATAAACTTTTAGTGATCTAACGCTCCAATTGAGCGGCTGCCAGTAACTTTTGCTGCAACACTGACTAAGTTTGTTCAGTCCGCTCCAATTGGGTTGTTATGCTGCGTCTCCGCCGATCGCCTCAAACTACATCCGTTTTAGCAATTCATCGTACTCATCGTGTGTGCCAATCCAATACCAGTAAATATGGTCGGCTTCCAACAAACCTAGAACACGATAATTGATACTGACACGAGCAGAATAAATTGGTTGCTTCTGGCTGACTCGCTTGAACTGAAGACTCGGATAATAAGGATCTTCCTGCCAAAGGGCGTAAGCTTTACCGGCTTGTTCCTGAACTGATACAGGCAGATCAACTAGCCGCTTGCGAAATGACTTTGTGACACTTGATTTCATTTTTGGGTTGGGAAGACCTCATCAAGTGGAACAGTTTCTCCTGCCGCGATCTCCTGCCGCACCATTGCCGCCATCTGATCCCATTGATCATCTGTTGTGGCAGCAAAACTAGTTTCCCATTTTTGCTCATCTTGCAACTCTGCCAAAAATCGAGCCGCAATTGCATCTTGCTGATCAGGCGGGAGTCTTTGGATTTGGGCGATCACCTGTTGGAGAAGTTCAGTCATGGCTTAACAACAGTAAACAATGCAATTTTATACAGCTTCTTCATTCTACTCATTTCGTTTCAAATAATACAAAATGTAATCTGATTTGTGAAACAGACCTTTAGATTCTGCTTCGGCGAACACAGCCTCTAATACCTCTTCATCCTGAAACTCCGGAAAATTCTGTGTTCCTCTCTCCACAAATTCATACAGACGCCATACGTCAAACCCATCAATTTGCCCTTCTTGACCAAAATCCCAATCTACTCTTCCTGATGGCAAATGCACACAGCATCCATACCCATGAAGAAAATAGGAAATCTGCTTATCAGGATCTAGATATCCGCTCTGTGGAATTCCTGACGATTGCCATTCTAGAAGATGTTGAGGTTGTTTTAATCCTTTGTAATACTCAAACAGTTCAATCGCTTCTTGTACCCTATTTTGGTATTCATGAATTAATTGGATAAGTCGTTCTATCATTCACAAGTTAATTCAACTGTTCAACAATGTCAGGCTTTGTTCATTTCCTTGTGCTTTCAGTTCTTGTGTAAGGAGCAAAGCCCCTCAAAGAAATTCCGCACCGATTGCCCAGCAGCATAACGTTCCCAACCAGCGGCGGCAGATAACCTCAAACTTAGCACCAGCGGCTTTCGTCCGTCCGCTACGTTGGGGTTGTTATGCTGCCGCAATCAACATCCATCTCACGCTGCAACTCTGCAATTGCATCCAAGATCGAAATGAAGCGTCGCCCAAAATTAGTGAGTTTGTATTCAACCCGTGGTGGAACCTCTGGATAAGAGAATTTCTCCAGAATGCCAAAGTTAACCATTTTACTTAGGCAATCATTTTGAACTTTTGTTGTGAGTCCATCAATAGAGCGTGTAATCGCCCCAGGACGATCGACCCCCTGACAAATCAGGGTCAAAATTTGCATTGACCACTTACAACCAACAATGTACTCCACCATTGCGGCGGCTGAAGTATTTTTTCTGGTTTGCTTCCCATTCATGATGTAGTCTAAATTTTTCCTAGATTCCGCCTCAATTTCTACCCAAAAGTGCCTACCTTACTGAACGGTACATGCTTCCTAACCCAATTGAAGCTTGGTTAATATGCTTGCTGAAAGCACGTTACTCCCAAACTTTATAGGAACGCAACCATGTACCAGGAATTCAAGCATCGGCAAGCATTAGTTATTGGTGGAAGTAGTGGCATTGGACAGGCGGTTGCAGAAATTCTATTAAATTATGAAACATTTGTAACTGTCGTTGCTCGCAATTCTGAAAAGCTTCAGGCAGCCTTACCCCATCTGGAGCAGTTGGGTAACGTTCAGGGATGGCAAGCAGACATCAGCGATCGCCAGGAGACATCTCGCCTTGTGGAGCGCATTGCAACCGAGTTACCAGATGTGCATTACCTTATCAATTCTGCTGGCGTTTTTCTGCCAAAGACCTTTCTTGACCACTCTGAGGCAGACTACGATCGCTACCTCAACATCAATCATGGAACCTTTTTTGCTACCCAACAAGCTGTCCGTAATATGGTTCAGCATGGGCACGGTGGTGCAATTGTCAACATTGGCTCAATGTGGGCACATCAAGCTGTTCTGGCTACCCCCTCTTCTGCTTACTCAATGGCAAAAGCAGGTTTACACTCTCTCACACAGCATTTGGCAATGGAACTGGCACAGTATCAAATTCGTGTTAATGCTGTTGCCCCGGCAGTGGTGGAAACGCCTATTTATGGAGCTTTTATCAAACCAGAGGAAATTCACACGACGCTACAAGGCTTCAATAGCTTTCATCCAATTGGGCGGGTTGGAAAACCGATTGATGTTGCGGGGGCTGTGACTTTTTTACTCTCCGATCAAGCTTCTTGGGTTACTGGAGCGACATGGGATGTAGATGGTGGAGTCATGGCTGGGCGTAATACCTGATGTTGAGCGCTAACAGGCAATCTTCAAACATCTGTCCCTACCGAGGACTTGCAGCATAACGGTGAAGATGAGCGGCGGCAAATAGAGCCGAAACGAAGCGAAAAAACTTTATTCGCCGCTCCATCGCATTGTTAGACCGCGCCTCATCGATCGTCTTTGCACACAATCACAGTGCTTCAATCTTGACGATACCTCCCTCAACGTTATCGACCTGCAATCGATATCCGCGAAGTATTGCCAATCCTAGTAGGGGTTCCGTCTCTGATTCGGCAATATCGATCGAGCGGTACTGACCATCCCAGATTACGATTCCGGTGTAAAAGTCAAACAGGGTTTTGCTGCCATCCCCCAATGTCGCCATATTGGAAGTCCTCCAAGACAATCCAAGACGAACAATTATTTCAGAGGGCAAAGACAAGAATCCATCAAATCCGGTGTCAATCACGGTATTGACGAATTCTCGTTGCTCATTCGAGTTTCCGAGCACAAGGGAAAGCGTTAGTTCATAACGGGAATTAACAACTCCATGAATCATTAATCCTTCTTCAGACTCCTCGCTCCAAAATGATAGACAGCGCTGTGCCCAATCCGCAGCGTCCAAGGTTGAGCATCAGGCTGACGCTCAAAGAGTCGATCGGTTGCACCCATTACCGTTTCATCGACCTCAAACTCTCCGGTTTCAATGTCGATCGCCACAATTTTGCTATCGTTGTCTGCTTCGACCTGCTGCCGAATGCCAGATTCATAGAGTTCTTGACCTCGTCGAGCCAACTCCTCCTTGCTATAACGTCTTTGCCGAACTGTCATAGGCTTGACCTCATTTTAACTGTACCTCTTTATTTTAGCTTTAGCTATATTGCGCTGTCGCTAACACGTCCTACGCGATCGGAGATCGCACTGCAAGGTCGGCGATTGTAATCAACAGAGTGATTTTAGAGAGCTTAAGAGCTAGAGAATCAATTACTAGTTGAAATCGCTCGGAGTAAGATTGAAATCTCATTATTAAGTGCGGTAATCTCCTCTTGAATACTCATCGCTCTTGGTCCTAGTCCAGGAGCTCCGCCAGATTTTTCACCTGAAACTTCAGCCTGAAGTTGTTGTTGAAGCTGTTTGACTAGGTTCTATTTTTTACTAACAAGATCTTTCAACTTTTGGTTGTCAGACAGATTGGCTGCCGCCGCTAAAGGTAACTGTTGTGCTTGTTGAGCCTGAAGAAAATTTAGTGATTCTAACAAGTTATCACCATTTGGGTATGCAACCTTAAAAGCAAGAAGCAAGTTACCGTTGGCGTTCTTTATCTCTTTCATTCAGTATTTCTTTTAATGCAGCAAACCGTACTGACGAAATCTGTGTTTGAGATGATTCACGCCTCAGTATTGACTCTGGACTCTGTATCCAAAAGAAAACAAATACTCCCCCAGCAAAAGCAAGTATGGTCTTAACAGCCTCAAAGACAGTATTAAAATGGACACTTTGCCTTTCAGCTTTGAGCTTAGAAATCTCCTCCCTGAGCTTTTGGTTTTCTAGACTTTCCATATCGTACTTAACTATGAAACTAAGCAACAATCTGTAACTACTAAAATGCTGTCTAACGTTCCGGCTGAGCGGCTGTAATCAATCTTTGTAACGCAGCCAAGATTCTCGGTAGTCTGCTCCAGCCGGGTTGTTATCTCGCTGGCAAAGACTCTGCCAACTTCAACACATATCGCCAATACTGTATTCCAAAATGGCGAGGCAAATCAATCTCTTGTTTAAATCCCAGCTTCTCATATATCTGCCTTGCGGCTGCCATTAACTCGCTCGTATGCAGCCCAACCACTTCCGCTTTGTCTTGCTTCGCTCGATGAATGCACTCTAAACTGAGTTGCTGTCCGATTCCTTGACCTCGGTGCCGGGGCGATACCGCTAGCATCCGCAACGATGCCCACTCTGGCGAAAACAGACGACTATCGGATGCTCCAGGAGGATGATAAACAACCGACCCGACTAACTCTTGATCCTGTTTGGCAACGATCAATTGTCCCTGTTTCGCTATCTCTGCCATGTTGGATAAGCTAGATCGCATGATCTCCCAGTTGTCCAAGGTCAGGGCGTGAGAATATTCGCGATATGCTTCTACAGTTAGCAATGCAACATCATCAACCTCTTGAGCAAGAGCATCACGAATAATCACTGCCATAAGAATTAGTTCTCCTTCGAGCGAATCGACCTCAATCTAATTCTGATTGCTTGACCGAATCTTGTGCAAACAACTACCTCACCAATAATCTTGCCGATCCTATAACTTTAGACACCAATCGTTCTCTTTCAAACTGTACCCGCCCGACTAAACGAAGCGAGATAACTATTATTAGACTGAAAGTTTCTGCCTAAGATCCCATAGTGGGTGGATAGACGGAACGATTTGGCATAACATCTCAGATTTAGTACATAGGTAGAGTCTTTCCGCATAATATCCGGTTAACGGTAGCTAAACAGAATCCTTCCGCATGTTTCTAGATTTCTGTGGGGGTGAGCGGTCTGCGCTAGACGATCGCAGTATGTACAACGTTGCTGACATAGCAGGAGACGATCGCACAGATGGTTGGCAATTGTAAAACCCTAAACAACTATAGCGATCCCATTTGGATTGTGAGAAAGGATTCCAGTGGAATCCTTTCTCACAAAGCCTCTCAATCTCACAAATGATTTAGGACTGCTATAGTACTGAGTAAGCAATAATTAGGTAGAGCCTTGTTATGTGTGAACGCGATCGCCATGACCCAATTACTTGAACGAATCACCGTCAATCCAAAGCAGTGTGGTGGTCGTCCATGCATTCGAGGCATGAGGATTCGGGTGATAGACGTGCTGGATTTGTTTGCGACTGGACTCAGTGCCGAACAAATTCTAGAGGAGATGCCCGATCTTGAAATGGATGATCTCAAAGCATCGCTTGCGATCGGGCGAGTCGCTAGTAGAGATTAGCGGATATTGAAGCATGGGTAGCGATCGTCAAACGACTTACACCGTTGCTGCATACATTACGGCGTATGAGGATGCGATCGCTTTGAATGAGTGTCTTACAGCGATTCGAGCACAGTCCTACCTTATTAAAAAAATTGTCATTGTTGACAACTCGTTGCGATCGCTGGAACTTTCGGATGCAAATCGAGAGGACGATCGTCTTCTGATCTGGCATCATCCTGAAAATATTGGCATTGCGGGAGGGTTGTCACTGGCAACGCAATGGGCCGTGCAGCAGGGATATGATTTTCTATGGACGTTTGACCAGGACAGTGCTCCGGCTTCTGATTGTCTGGAACGATTACTAGAAGCGTATGGTGAGTTTACGACAGAGGCGTATGCGATCAGCATGATGGCACCCACCGCGATCGATGCTCGCACAGGGCAAATCGTGAAGCCAAGTCTGTTTTTGGGCGATCGCTTTCGTGGCTTTTTGCCTGATAACCCAACGGTTCCTTATGAATGCGATGCCCCCATTACCTCTGGTGCGCTGGTGTGGTTGCAAACAGTTGATCGCGTGGAGCCTCCAGCGATTGGACTATTCATTGATGGCCTTGATCTAGACTATGGGCTACGCTTGCGCCAAGCAGGCTTCCACAATTTGGTGGTGCCTGGTGCAGCGATGTATCATCGGTTTGGGGTGCCGTTTCAAGTTGAGTTACTGGGTAAGAAAAAGGCGTTTCAGCTTTACTCTCCACTGCGGTATTACTACATTTGTCGTAATCATACGTATCTTGAATTGGCACACTCGAAAGGATGGTATCGATTCACGTGTGCCCTAAGACGCGCGAAATTTTTGCTATTAACGCTGCTTAAAATTTTGCTGCTCGATTCAAATTCAAAATCCCAAAAAGCGATCGCGTGCATTATTGGTACCTATCATGGTTTTTTAGGTAAGCTGGGTAAAATTTGGTAGAGGAATAAAAGAGTCGAGGGTAGGGAGTGCAAATGAGTACGGCTGTAGTTTCAATTATCTTAGTTAACTACAACGGATCAGATGTGGTAGTAAATTGTTTGCGATCGCTCTTGCAATTTCTTCATACTATTCCATACGAAATTGTTGTAGTTGATAATGCTTCTACTGATGATAGTGCAACGTTAATTAGTGAGAATTTCCCAACTGTACAACTGCTTAAGCAACGAGAAAATCAAGGCTTTGGTGCAGGAAACAATGTAGGGGCAAAACACGCTCAAGGAGAATTTCTCTTTTTCTTAAATACAGACACGCTGCTAACCAATAATGTGTTACCTCCTTTAGTCATGCTGATGAAAGAACATCCAGAAGTCGGTATTATTGGGACGAAGTTGTTAAATACAGATGGTAGCTTGCAGTCTTCGATCGCGTCGGAAATCAGCATTGCGGGAGAATACCAAACGCTCAAACAACTCAAGCAATTTAACAACCCTCAGTACCGAGAAATGATTGAACAGAGGTTCGCACAAGTTCAGATTGTTGACATTGTCATTGGTGCCGCTTTCTTCATACGCAAATCGTTATTTGAAGCGCTCAATGGGTTCGACGAAGCCTTTTTTATGTACTTTGAAGAATCGGATCTCTGTCAGCGTGCGCGCGATCGAGGTTGGCAGATCCTCTACACGCCAGAGGTTTCGATTATTCATTTGGGCGGCTATTCTGTAGACAAAGTTTCTGATCGGATGCGGCTAGAATATCGCCGCAGTCAGCTTTACTATTATCGGAAGCATCGCTCAGTGTGGGAACAAGCTGTTCTAAGATGCTATCTACTGGTTAAATTTGCGCTTGCCACTTTAAGATCGTTTAATCCAACCAACTTTAAGATACTGCGCTTGCTTCTAGATCTCTATCGTTATCCAATGCAGCTAAACCGAACACACGCTGTTAAAAATTACAGCAAATAATGTATTCATCAACTATGTCAATCTTGGTGAATTTGTCTCCTGTTTTACCTCAACCTACTGGTATTTCTACTTATAGTCTCAACATTGTTAAAGAGCTACGATCGCTCAACCCCGAAGTTATTAGTTCCTTTGAGATTGATGGATATACGTTTCATCGCTCTCCCGCTGATTTAACAGCTGAATACGGTTTAAAGGGTCACTTTAAACGCTTAGTCTGGACGCAGTTTCAGCTTCCTGAGATCTACCAAAAACTGGCGTCTCAGCTATTATTTTCGGTTTTACCGGAAGCACCATTATGGTCAAACTGTCGCACTATTGTGATGGTGCATGATCTCATTCCGTTACATTTCCCCAAGCGCTTTTCACCCGGAACGCTTTATAACCGTCACTATATTCCTCAAGTATTGAGACAAGCAGAACACATCATCTGCAACTCCAGCGCAACGGCACAAGATATCATGCAGTTTTGTGGCCTTTCTGCCAATCGAATTACTCCGATTCCCCTTGCTTACGATGCTCAACATTTTCGGTTTCTAGATTTGCCTAAGCGTCATTATTTTCTCTATTTAGGTCGCTTTGCACCGTATAAAAATGTGCAGCGGGCGATCGCCGCTTTTGCTACGTTTCCCAATTGTTCAGACTATGAATTTTGGCTGGCAGGGCCAACTGATCAACGGCAGTTGCCGCTTTTACAAACCCAAATCGAAGAGTTGCAACTCACGCATCAGATTAAGTTCTTGAATTACGTGGCTTACGATGACTTGCCGAAGCTGATCAATCAGGCGATCGCGCTTGTGTTTCCAAGCCTCTGGGAAGGGTTTGGGTTGCCTGCGTTGGAAGCAATGGCTTGCGGTACACCTGTTATCACGTCTAACGTATCGTCACTGCCAGAGGTTACGGGCGATGCGGCGCTTTTGGTCGATCCCTATGATGTGGGGGCGATCGCGCAGGCGATGCATGACATCACTACCGATACTCAGCTATGGGCTAACCTTCGTAGCGCCAGCCTTACAAGAGCCAGTCAGTTCAGTTGGGCAAAAACCGGACGGGCGACGGCTGAAGTTCTACAGCGGTTTAGCTGAAGGTGCTTGGAGCGTTTCAAGTTGGTCAAATAACCGAGCGACTTCCCGCAGGTTTTTATCACCGGGTGCATGTTCAACGCCACTTGAAAGGTCAATGCCGTGAGGCTGAGCTTGACACAACGCATTCAGAATATTGTCTGGCGTAAGACCACCCGCCAGGAACCACGGGCACGCTGGCTGAAATTGCTGAAGCAAGGACCAATCAAGCGTTTTGCCAGTGCCGCCAAACAGTTTTGGATCGTAGGCATCGAGAAGAAGGGTATCAACCCAGGCCGCGTAGGTATTGGCTTGCGCCAGAGCATCGGCTGTATGGATACGTAGCGCTTTAATGATTTCAATCTCAGGGATTACCTGGCGGAGGCGATCGCAAAACTCAGGCGCTTCGTTGCCATGCAGTTGAACCCCGGTAAGTTGGCCGATCGCAACGGTCTGCTCAATGTCTTCAAGGCTCGCGTTAACAAACACCCCAATCCGATCACCGCTGGGTCTTCCAGTCTCAAGATGGGGCAATGCAGCGACAATGGCTGCGATGTCTGTCGGCGAGACATAGCGCGGTGAAGCCTCAACGCAAATGAAACCCAGCGCTGTGGCTCCCAGTTGGACGATCGCGCCTCCTTGTTCTGGTTTGGTGATACCACAAATTTTGACGCGTAGACGCATGAGATGTATCGAAAGATAACGGTTTTTGTTAACTCTTAAAACAAATCTAGCCTTTTTTTTAGTTTGTTCTTGAGGTATTTTTATAATCCTCTTTGTTTATAAGTTTTTCAATGATTTAGGAGGCAGAAAATTGGTTTATACATCTCTGGTAGCAGTTGCACGGACGATCGAATGGTCGCCTAACATCGCCATTGTCATGATTGCAGCAAACCTGTTTGCGATCGCGATTGGGCGCTACGCCATTCAGCGACGTGGTGTCGGTCCGGCGCTGCCTGTGCAGGTACCTGGTCTCTTTGAAGGGTTTGGCGTTCCCGAACTACTGGCTACCACAAGCTTTGGTCATATTCTGGGAGCAGGCATGATCTTGGGTCTCAGCAACGCAGGCATCCTTTAAGGTCATTGGGGCATAGCAATGCTATGCCCCAACTCAATTGAGAGAGTTCCTTGAAGTCTCACTTAGGACGGGCGCGACCGACAATCTTCGGTTGCTATGCTGATGCTAGCTTTGACAGCCTGGGCAGACACGCAATCGTAGTACTGCCTGGGCTGTCGTAATTTAGCACTGCCGCATTTGCATGGCGCTCGATGCATTCAGAGACTTCGTTTTTGGCAATGGGTACTCCTCCAGTCCTGGTCACGCTGTTTACAGGTTTGCTGATTGCCTTTGCAGTGCAGCTATTGTTAAGCACTTTTGGGATTGCGGCAGGCATCACCGCGATCGGCTACTTACCAGGTGTGCAAGCAGCAAAACCAGACGAAGCTCTTGAAGAGGAGGCCGAAGCTGAAACTAAAGTCGCAGGCCATGCAGGTACCGCAGGCAAAATTGGGTTTGCCGTTGGAGCAGGTACGCTCTTAACCGTTAACACTGTCCTTTTTGTTGCGTCGTTTCTGGCGGTCAAACTGAGCCTGGTGAGCACACTCACGCTGGGAGCCACGTTGGGCATCGTCATCTGGGCAGGCTATTTCCTGGTGCTCACCTGGTTGAGTTCAAAAGCCGCAGGGTCAGTGATGGGCTTAGTAACCGGGGCTGTCAGTGTCGGCGTGCAGGGTTTTATGACAACGGCCATGACCGCGCTGGGACGCAATAAGGATGCAAAGAATGCTGCCACTGCACTGCCAGCCGCAATAGACAACCGCTTAGCCGCAGCCGAATCGAGCCTGGAAACGCTGCAAACGCAGCTAGAAGCCAATACTCGCACAGTTGAGACGACGCTTCAGAGCTATGTGCAGACGCTGCAACCACCCAAGCTTGATCTGGAGCGCATTCGGAATGAAGTCGCAGCAATTCTAGCAAACGCAGAACTGCCGTCTGTGTCGCAGAAAACGGCTCTTAGCAGGATCGATCGCCAAACATTAGCCGATCTCGTCAGCCGTCGCACCGATTTTTCTAAGCACGATATTAATCAGGTTGTGGATCAGTTGGAAGCGGTGTGGCAGGAGGTAACTGGTGGAAATGACGCGATCGCCGACCTCACGACCTTCTTGCAATCCGCCAGCCCCGATCAACTAACACCCGATGCGGTGAATGATCGTCTCAAGCATCTACGCGCAGAAGCTCAGCAGGATGCACCAATCGATGGGCGACTTGCAGACCTAACCCCAATCGCCTTACTGGAACCAAAACAGTTGATTAAACGGTTGGCGCAGACCGTGCGCGATCGCGTAGATCTCTCTGATCTTGATGTCGGCAAAGTTTTGCAGCAGTTACAGGCGTTCACCCAAGCCTCTGATACAACAGACGCAGACAACTCGATCGATCCGTTTAGCGCCACGATCGCGTCCGATGTGGAAGCTTACTTGCTCAACGCCTATCCCTGGAATTTGACGCGCAAAACCGTCACAGAAGAATTCAAGGATGTGCTTTACGATTCTGAAGCAAACCCAGTCGCGGTAAAACATCAGCTTCTATCCTTAAACCGCGAGGCGTTTGTGTCGCTGCTGGAGCAACGGGATGATCTCACCTCTAAAAAGATCGACAAAATCGTCGATCGCCTGGAAGAAACACGCCTGGAAGTGCTGGACAGTCTGGAAGCTGCTATCAGCGAAGCACCCTTTAAAACCTTTTACACTCAGGTCAGCGAGTATCTTCGTACAGCTAAGAAAAGTGCCCTAAAGCCAGCCAGTTTTCAAAAGCAACTCCAGACCCTTCTGCAACAAGTAGAACATTCGCTTGAGTACTGGAGCGATCGCCTGCATTACTTGACCCACGATCGCCTGCTAGCAAGCCTCAAGGAGCGACAAGACCTGACTCAGGAGGAATTAGACGCCCTCATAACCCAGCTAGAAACGGCGCGCGATCGCCTGTTAGAAGAACTTCAAACCCGTCAAGCTACCTTGTCCACCGAGGCGATGGCCTTCTGGCAGAAGGTTGGCGACTATGTAAGCGATCGCAGCCAAAAATTGACGGCTCGTAACATCCAACGCCGGTTCAACGCCCTGACTAAAACCACTCAAAGCGAATTTGCTGAGCTGCGGCACTACTTACCATCCTTTGATGCTGAAGCGGTAACGCAATGGCTCGCCGATCGTCAGGATTTGACCGTCAAGCGCCAAAAGCAAGTCCTGAGCCAGCTAGAAAAGACGTGGAACAGTTTGCTTCAGGTGCCCCAAGCGGCGGTTAATGCCGCACGATCGAGCTACAGTCAGGCATCGACCATTCTTACAGACTACCTTCAGCACCTTGACCCTACGACCTTCAATGCAATTGAACTGCCTCAAGATTTACTCCACTACTTGACGCAGCATCACCTCACCGAAGAAGCTCTTGGTGAACTGACTCACATCGACTGGACATTGTTGGTCGATCGCGTGCAGCAACGGCAAGACCTGACGATCGACCAACAGCAACAGCTTGTAGAGCAAGTACAGCAGACCATTTACACGGTGGGTAAGCTACCCCGTCGCTTTGCATTGCGCGGCAAACGGCAAATTCAACAGTGGCAAGACACATTGAGAGATTACCTGCGGTATGCAGAACGCGAAGATTTAAGCATTGATCGCCTGCCGCAACTCCTTCAACGCTTATTCCACGAACTGCAAGCCTCTGACTCAGGGAGCCGTCATTGGGCCGAGGCATTGCAACAGCAGTTTCTCAGCTTTGATCAGGCCCATTGGCTGGCAGTGCTCTCTGAGCGAGGCGATCTGACTGAGGCAGAAATCAGTCATCTACTTGAGAAACTTGAAACGACAATCAAACAAGCGATAGAGCAAGCAAAAACGCTACAGCAGCAGACTCAAGCCGCCCTTGCAAACACCTTTGACCAGCTACAGCACTACATCACCTCCCTGCCGCTACCTGACCTGGACTACGATCGCCTGAAAGATGAACTTCAACAATTGCTCGTCGATCCACGCCTTGGGTTAGAAAATCTCAGCAGCGCCGTTGGGGACACGCTACGCGAACAGTTGAGCCGCTTCAATCGTCAAACCCTATCTGCCTTGCTCAGCACCCGCGATGATCTGTCAGAAAACGTTGTCCAGAACCTGATCGATCGGGTTGATGCCGTCCGTCTCAGCACTCTCGATCGCATTGAAACCGTTCAGCAAGAAGCCCAACGTCGCGTTGAAACCCTTAAACAGCAGGCCCAACGTCAGGCCGAAGAAACCCGTAAAGCCATCGCTGTTGCCGCCTGGTGGCTCTTTGCAACCGCCTTCTCTTCAGCACTCACCGCCGCGATCGCCGGAGCAATAGCAGTTGGTGGCTTGGATTGGTTAGAGCAAATCATTAGCTAAAAGCAATGTCCCCAGCCATTTTCATCGGCATTCACTACACCCTACACCACACACCCTATCCCTATTACCGCTGTATGATGGCGATCGACACGCAGCAAGCAGCAACGCAATGAGCGCCACAGCAGCAATTTTCTATCTCAAAGATGGCTATCATACGGGTGGACAAAAGCTGTATGGACGCCAAGCCGCCAGCGAAGGGTTTCTTAAAGGGTTTGTGCAGCACGGAACAGCCGATCGCCTATATTGCTATACAGCCGAGCAATCCGGCTTTACAGAATTTTGTGAACAGGTCAAGCCCTGGCTGACGCGTCAACGGGATGTACAGTGGTTGCCATATAGCCAGCCGCATCAACTGGCGCAACCAGGTGCCGTCTTTCGTCCCGATTCGGTCATCACGCCAATGGTATGGGAACGGCGGTTCGTCAATCAGCAAGCTTATAGCATTTGCGGCATGACACACTCGATCGCCAGCAAAGACGCGATGGAAGATCTGGGTAAACTGCTGCTGGCTCCGGTGCAACCCTGGGATGCGCTTGTGTGTCCATCACCCGCCGTCAAAACTGTCGTTGAACGCCTCTGGGCCACGTGGAGCGAGTATTTAGCCAAGCGGACGGGTGGTCACATCCAGCAAGAAATTAAGCTACCCGTCATTCCGCTAGGGGTCGATTGTACGGCCTTTCCACAAGGCGAGCAGGCGCAGGCCATTCGTCGTGATCTGCGGGCGAAGTGGGACATTGGGCAAACCGATATTGTCGTGCTGTACGTGGGACGGCTTAGCTTCAGCACCAAAGCGCATCCAGTGCCGATGTTTATGGCGCTAGAGCGAGCCGCACAGGCAACGGGCGCAGCAGTCCATTTGGTATTAGCTGGCTGGTTTGAAAACGAAACGGAGTCTACTACCGTGCGCGAGTGCGCTCAGGTCTTTTGTCCCTCGGTGATGACGAGTTGTGTGGATGGACGATCGCCCACCATTCGTGCCAACGTCTGGTCAGTTGCAGATATCTTCCTGTCTCTCGCCGACAACATTCAGGAAACGTTTGGTCTCACCCCAATCGAAGCAATGGCAGCCGGATTACCGACGATCGTGTCTGACTGGGATGGCTATCAAGCATCGGTGCGCCATGAAATTGATGGCTTTCGCATTCCAACCGTGTTGCCGCCACCTGGAGTAGGGCTAGATTTAGCCTGGGAGCAGTTGAGCGATAGCATGCCCTACAGCGCTTACGTAGCGCATACCGCGATCGCCACCGCGATCGATATTGATGCCTGCACACAAGCTTTAACAACTTTAATGACCAATCCTGATCTGAGAGCACGGATGGGTGCCGCAGCCCGCCAACGAGCCGAGCAGGTTTATGACTGGAGTGTAATTATTGCCGCATACGAACGCTTATGGCAAGAGCTAGCCGAAATTCGGGCGATCGCGTCCGAAGTTGCACCTCTGGCACCCAACGAGCCACCCTATCCCTTAGTGGATGATCCCTTCCGTCTCTTTGCCCACTACCCAACCACAACGCTTGGTGCCGATCATCGCCTCAAACTGGGCGCGATGGCGAAACCAGATCCCCTTGCGGCGCTACGTCAAATTGGTATTACAGGCTTTGGGGCTGAACGACGGCTTGCATTGGATGTACAGGATGCGATGTTAAGCGCGATCGCCGAGAATAGTTCTCTCCCAGTCAGTACCCTCCTCAATCGCTACGCCAACCACGATCCGGCTGCGTTCTTCCAAACCCTCCTCCACCTGTTGAAATTCGATATTTTGCAGCTAGAACACCAAGGAATACAACCTAAATAAGACCAGCTTTTTTAGATGCTATCTCTTGCTCAAAATTAGACTTGAAGCAGTGATTTAGGACAGACACCAAAGTCTGTAATAACACTCACAACTTCACCGCTTTCATTAAATCCAAAATAAGTTGGGTAAATTCCGTCTCCCCAACCACTTGAAAATGCAATTACGTTAGCTTGAGTCTCGTTATCTAAACACATATTTGCCCAAGAGCATGTAAATGTTTGATTGACTTCAAGCAAATTCTGCAACTGATAAATCAGAATACTCTCTTCTTCCGCGTAAATTGAATCATCGAGTATTGTGGTAACATCTGCATTCATGAAACAGCCTGTTCCGGAGTCAACACCATACCAAAGAAAGTTCCTTCTTCAAGAGAATCTAGGGCGTGTTTAAAGCCCTCGGAAGCCCCCAACCTCCAAATTTGGGGGCTTGTAAACCAGCTTCAAAGTCCCCCAGCATTGGGGGCTTAAAGCCCTTTGGGCATACAAGAAAAGGGGGCAGAAGCTATTAGCAATGAAACGATTGAATTTTAAAACACTGCCTAGCTTTTCACCAGAATGATATGCCATTTCCCAATTTGAACTCTGCTGCCAGTCATGGTGAACGCAGATCATTGCATAAGCAAGTACATGAGCTTCTTGTTGCTTATTTCTTTCGATATGAGCAATACTTAACAAAACTGGGTATTTCCCAGGTTCTAAAGTCGCTGTGAAAGGTTCGCTACCTACTAACGTCAGTGGATCGCAAGCAACTAATTGCCCAGAAGTTAAAATCAACTCTCCAGCTTCGATGGTTGTAAAATTGATCTTGCCTCCATTTATAGTGAATTCTCGTTTTTCGTGGAAAGCTTTTGAGTAATTAATATTATCCATTTCTTATTAAGTCTACGATTAGCAGAACAACACATTTCAATAATGTCTGTTGCAAATAATTAACTTAGCTTACATGGTTGATGAGGTAACTAATGCCAAGTTATATCTCATGTTTTCTACCTTGAGATATATTCACACAGAGTGATCGACACGATAATGTGAGATTTTCCAACGCATCCAGAGGAAAACGCCGTGCTTGACCACCTCTTTCTGGCCCAACAAGTTGCTGTAAATTTCCGGTTGAGCGGCATTGTTGCACTCATCGCGGGCATCCTGATTCTCGCCATTCCTCGACTGCTCAATTTAATTGTGGCAATCTACTTGATTGTGATTGGCCTGGTGCAAGTGTTCAATTTGAGAATTTAAGACTTGAGAATTTAAGCCATTCCCATTGCTTGTCCCGCAATCCATCCTGTCGTCCAGGCACTCTGAAAGTTGAAACCACCTGTCACACCATCAATATCGAGAATTTCACCTGCAAAATGTAAACCAGGACAGAGACGGCTTTCCATCATTTTGAAGTCTACTTCCTTGAGGTTGACCCCTCCACACGTCACAAACTCTTCTTTAAAGGCTCCTTTGCCGTCGATCGTATACTGCCCACGCGTCAACTCCTGAATCAACAGGTTCAATGTCTTGTTAGAAAGCTCTGCCCACCGCATTTCAGCCGTGATGCCCACATAGTTCGTCAGGCGTTCCCACAAGCGGCGGGGGATGAGAACCGGGCAACTCGTGGCGATCGCTCGTCTTGGTAACTGCGCTTTTACCACTAGAAGCTGTTGGCGCAGTGCCTCTGGATTAGTTTGCGGCAACCAGTTCACCAGCAAGGTTGCCTTGTATTGGCGATCGTATAAAGCTCTCGCTCCCCACGCAGAAAGTTTGAGCACCGCTGGCCCACTCAAGCCCCAATGGGTAATCAAAAGCGGCCCCGTTTGCTCTAAAGGACTTTTTTCGCCAGTTTGCAGTCGTAAATGGGCGTTTTGTACCGACACACCTGCTAAATCTTGTAAGCGGCTATCCGTAAGGTTGAAGGTGAAGAGAGACGGTACAGGTGGCTCGATCGTGTGCCCTAAAGCCCGCGCGATCGCATACCCTTGGGAACTGCTGCCAGTGGCGAGAAGGAGGCGATCGCACCGCAGCACCTCACCCGCCTTCACATCCACCCTAAACCCATCATCTTTGCGAGTGATAGCTTTCACGGCAGCGCCCTGCCAGAGCTTTACTCCCACTGCTTTAGCGGTTTCCATCAGGCAATCCACAATGGTTTCTGAGTCATCCGTGATGGGAAACATGCGCCCATCCGCCTCCGTTTTCAACGTCACGCCATGCGACTCAAACCATGCCACCGTATCCTGTGCTTGAAAGCGACTGAAGGGACTCCGCAATGCCTTGCCCCCTCTGGGATAATGCTGCACCAAAAGCGCTGGATCAAAGCAGGCATGGGTGACATTGCAGCGTCCTCCACCCGATACCTGCACTTTCGCAAGCGGTTGACGAGCCGCTTCTAGCAGTGTGACTCGCACGTTGGGGTAATGACTGGCGCAGGCGATCGCTCCAAAGAATCCAGCCGCACCACCACCTACCACCACAATAGAACAAGGGTCAGATGGCATAAGGTGAGGGAAGAAAAGCTAAAGGCTAAAACATTTTGCAGTGGGTGTTCTATCGTAACCGATCTTTCTGCTACGCTGAGGCAACTATTTTCCAGTAAACCGATGACCGAGCCTCGTGACGCCTTTGATAGTCCCTGGAAAGACGTTCTCGAAGCTTACTTCCAAGACTTCATGCAGTTCTTCTTTCCTCAAATTCACGCCGATATTGATTGGAGTCGAGGGTATGACTTTCTGGATCAATAGCTACGGCAAGTTGTGCGGGATGCCGAGTTGGGAAAGCGACCGGAGGGCTTGAGGCAGGTGTTTCGAGCAGAACTTAAGCAGTACGAACAGGAGCGACAGATGCCTTACGTTACGTCGATTGAACAAATGGGCAGAGAGGAAGAGCGTCGATCGATAGCCCTAAGAATGCTTCAGGAAAACATTCTACTCGAAGCGATCGCCCGAATTACTGAATGGACGATCGCCGAACTCCAACAACTTCAAGCCGATCAATCACAGGAATAGCGTTCCTAAAAAGGTCTGCGAGGTAACATTTGGCTGACCGAAAAGCAGTGTAAGAGTTCCCGAAAACCATTGCTTTGTAAGGATTTGTAATCTTTTAATCTGCCAGTTGGAAAATTGGCACATAGGTGTTTTATTTCGTCCGGAAGGGAGAGAAAGGGATGCGGACAGGACAACAGTACCTACCTTCCTACTCAGACAAACGGATATGATGACTCATCTTAAAGTGGTTGCTCTAGCAACCCTGGCTTTTAGTTCCCTGACCGTTGTAAAACCAGCCACTGCGGCCCTGTTTAGCAAGGCAGATTTAGATCCTAGCAGGCTGGTGTTGGTCGCTTCGCCCTATGGCAGCAATGCACACCAGCTTTTGATTGTTGAGCAAGTTGCCAATAACCGTGCCTGCTGGAGTGAGAGCGGCACCAGTCCCACAATGGTCGATCCACTCCTGGTAAATTTTGACTTTACGGGCATTTGTGGACGTAGCACCGATGCCAATGGCTACTCCATTCGGATGGGTGACCAGGACTTGGGCCTGCAATACAGCCTGCGGGTTGTGAAACGCAATGGCGATTTGCTGTTGGTTGGCATGCCAACCATGTCTCGCAACGGCCCAGAAATTCAAATTGGTCGCGCGGGTGGTGCCACGAATGGGTTTGCCAAGCTGTATTTGAATCCTGGTTGGCGCATTACCCGTCGAGTGTATAACAATCAGGCGTTAGGACATTACTACCTGACGAATGACCAACCGTTGAATAGCGCGATCGCAGCCGCTCCAGTACAACCCCCCGCGCCACTGCCTCTACCGTCTAAGCCCCTTCCAACTTCAAATCCCTCAGGGCCACTGCCTGTATCTCGTCCCGATATCATCTTTACGCCGGGTTCCAGTAGTCCGAGTAGCTCCGTCACATCCTCCTCTCGACCTGCTAGCGCTTCGATTCCCATTGCCGTACCACCACCCGAATCAGCCATCGCTACAGGCTCTACCCGTCCCACTCCACTACCCGCACCGTCGACAACGGCTCCCGTAACGACCATTCCGGTCAGCGGGTCGAAAACGCCCGTGCGGCCCAGTGCTAATCAGTCCACGAGTTCTGCCGGATCACCCATCACAGGCAAGCCCATTCGCGTGCCACTGCCTGCGGCAGCAACTCGACCGATCGTCACAGTCCCCAAGGAAATCCCACAGTTAGCTATACCGCAACCTGTGCCCCAGTCACCGATCGTGCAACGACCTGTCACACAGACACCTGTTACGCAACCGTCTGTCACACAGCCCCAACCAACTTCAAGCCTGCCCAAACCGAAGCCTGGAGACTTTGTAGTACGAACAACAGCGCTTTGAGGGAGTGGGGAAAGGCTAAAGGCGGAGGGGATGGGGGATGAAGGCTAGAAAAGGCAGAAGGCAGAAGTGGGGAGTCGAGAGTGGGAAGTGGACTCACGGCTGGTAGCTGACCGCTGCTAGCTGCTAGCTGACTGCTCAACCAACTCAAAACTCCTCCCTACTCCCTTCCCCCACCCCTCCCCCCTCACCTCTTCCCCTCACACCTTCAGTGCCCGTTTGGCGGCTTGCAGAAGCTGGATGCGATCGTCTAGCCCGTTATAGCCACCATTAATGACCCTGGTAACGGTTCTCACATCGTCGTTGTCGGCATCTCCGTTGAGCTGATTGGTTGTCCAAAACCAGCCAGCGCTCCGGCTTGCCAGGTCAGGCGATGATAGCTTGGTCGGATTGTTGATGAGATCGACCCCTAGCGCTTTGCCACAGGCTTCATAATTTGTTCGTCCTGTCACCTGAATTAGCCCTCTGCCCTTATAGCGCACACCATCACCACTGTAGATGTTGCCCAAGTCATCTCGACCTTCATAGTCCTCACCAGAAGCATACTCTTCTAGGGCATTAAAGCGATCGGATTCATGCGCTAACTGGGCCAGAAAATGGGCCTGTCGTAACGGCGTTGACACATTGAACTCAACCATCGTGCGGTTCAAAAAGGGTGTGAGCGCATTGATTCGGCTCGTGCTGGCTTCGGGGGCGATCGCTAAAATTTGTGGTGGTGTCAGTAGCAGCATCGTGCTGGTGGGAAATAACCCGGCATAGGGTGGTTTACCTGCGGGTCGAGCAGGCAAATTGCTGAGCGATCGCAGCACGTTATCCATCTGCCCATCTTTGTCATTCACCGCTCCTTGCAGACTACCCGCCAACTCTTGCAATCGCGTAGCTGCGCCCTGTCTGCCAACCCTGACATCCGTGACTGAAAACAACCCCACGTAGGGTGGCTTATCGGTAGGACGAGGAGGCAGATTGCTCAACACTCGAATTAAGTCGTCTACTAACTCGTCTTTTTTGCCAACCGTTCCTTGTAACTTGTTCACCAACGATGCCAGGCGAACAAAAGCCTGAATTCTCCAAATATCAAGTTGCGCCATAGTTAAGCACCTTTTTTTACAAGCAGCCAGACTAATCCTGGAAAACAGCGCGAGGTTTTCATCTTTGAGCTAATTATTCACGCAGATGGAAGCGATGACCAGATTCTTAACTACAGCTTTACGAATCAACATACCGGAAAGTGTGCTTCACTTGGCAAAACCTGCCCCCTACCAGGCGCTACATTCTTTCTTGGAAACCTCCTGAGCACTCTAGAAGCGTGGGCAATGAGTTAGGGAATGCGACGAGTGAGCTAGGATCAAGCTGATTGAAAGGTCAGCAGCCCTCTCTCATGGCTTTAACGCCGTTGCCCCCGTGATAAGTCCCGTTGATCAGCCCCCTACGCCAGCAGTTCCACGATCGACCGATCCACCCACCCTTTGGCTCTCGCTAGTGCTGGGGTCAGTGCTGATTCATCTGGTGCTGTTTATTCTCGGTACCCTTGCTTTAACTCGTACTGCAACCGTACAGCTTACCACAGAGCCAATTACCATTGAGTTGGTCGATCCAACTGCTGTGACTGCACGATCGTCAACACCTAACCAGTCGATCGCTGCTCGTCCTGGTGCGCCTTCATCAACGACTCCCTCTACAAGCCAGGCTCAACCCAACACGGCGCGATCTCATCCATCAGAAACCAATCCAGCCGTAGAACAGCCATTCGTACAGCCTCTTCCGCGAAGGCGGTTACCCGTCCGTACACAGGAACCGAAACCATCGAGCGCTCCAGCCCAGTCATCCAGAAACCCGGCTCCGCTGCCCTCTACTCCTGCCAACAACTCAACTCAACCGCCGCCAACCTCAACGAGAAATCCTTTTCCACCATCCGATTCGTCCGAGACAAGACAGCCCCAACCACCTTCCGATCGACCCGGAGAACGGTTACCAGGTTCTTTGCCCAACCCTTTAGGTGGCTCTGAACCATTACCAGCCGATTCGCAGCCCCCCGCAACGGGCGAACGTATCTCTCACGGGCCGCAGGAAGAGAGCGTGTTCGTCAAGGTGACTAATTTTAGTCCACCCTCTGTCGATATCTCACGACAACCAGCCCAGCCGAGCGTTTTCCAGCAAAATCTTTTCATCCGTTATCCATCTGCCCTTTCAACGCAAACGATTAACCTGCAAGCGGCACTCATCATTGATCAAAATGGGAAAGTGCTGAGTGTCGAAAAGGCAACGTTGCTCTCTTCTTCTTTGGGGAGCACGATCGACGAAGAAACCCTAACTACTGTTGCTAACCAGATTTTTACTCAGTGGCAGTTTAACCCTGCCCAGGATCGTGTAGATGGCAAACTGGTGAAGCCGCCGCAGTCAAACCTGGTGGTTAATGCACAGGTACAAATCCCTTAGAACAAGGACATTTAGAAGAGGGACAGCAGTTTGAAAGATTAGCTATTAGTAAATCCTCCAGAAGCAATGTCCCCTGGTGTACACTGCTAAGAGTGTGTTACAATTGCAAAGGCCTTGGAAGGTTTCCCCTTGCGGGCGTAGTTTAGTGGTAAAACCTTAGCCTTCCAAGCTAATGATGCGAGTTCGATTCTCGCCGCCCGCTTTCAAACACACACACCCATAATCCCTTTCTACACGGGCATTATGGGTTTTTTAATGCCCGTTATGCGTTTCACGACCCACATAACGCACTTGTAAAACACGTAATTGAGTAGCCATTTGAGTACGTTTTGAGTACGATGTGATTACAACCTTAGCAAGCGTACTCAGAACACCATGAAAGGCAAACAGCAGAAGCAACAGAGCAAAGCAGGTAAAGGTTCTGTAGGCATTGAGGCAAGGGAGGGAAGACTCAGACTTAACATCCCTCGTCCCTGGTTTAGCGGTACTCAAAAGAGACTCACCCTCGGTTTAGCTGACACCCCAGAGAACCGAGTGATTGCAGCAGCTAAAGCCCGTGAAATCGAACGAGACTACGCTTTAGACGCATTTGATGAAACCCTCGCCAAGTACAAGCCTAAAACCCATCTAACACCCGTTACAGCTATTACAGCAGCGGTACACACCCCGTTGGAGCTCTACAGCCTTCACACTACCTATCTCGCTCCTCGCAGCAAAGAATCCACTCGTGAGTTTCATAAGCACATTGGGCGCATCCTTGAGAAGCTTCCTAAGATGCCAGTTACGAACGCTTTAGCAGTGAGGGAGGCAATTCTAGCTGTCACCACACCCAAACGCGCTAAACGAGTCTTTATGGGTCTCTCTGCTGCTTGTAACTGGGGTATAGAGCATGAATTAGTCACCAGCAATCCTTACGCTCGTTTGGTTCAAAGTCTTGATGAGGATGATTTGAAGGTGAAAAACAAGGCAGATGCCTTTACACCAGAGGAAGCAGACGCACTCATTGAGCTATTTAAGACTGATGACAGACCAGGGATGAACTACCGTCACTACGCACCTTTTGTAGAGTTCCTGTTCCTCACCGGATGCCGTCCTAGTGAAGCTGTAGGTTTGCAGTGGCAGGACGTTCATTTTGAGAAAGGCTACATCACGATGGGACGTTCCATTTCTCAACCCAACAACGGCAGGAAAGTACACTCAGACACCAGTAAGAACCGTAAAACTCGAATGCTACCCCTTTACCCTCGCCTGCTTGCTTTCATGACTTCACTGTCTGAAAAAGCGGGTGATTCCTTACAATCTGATGCGCTCATCTTCCCAGCACCGAAAGGAGGTTCCATCACCTTTGCCAATTTCAGGACTAACGCATGGAATAAACTCGCTCGTACCATCAAGCCTGACGTAAGCCCTTATAGCTGTAGAGACACCTTTATTACCGCTCAACTCGCCAAAGGGTCTGGTGTAGCTGATATAGCCCGTTGGTGTGACACTAGCGCTGAGATGATTGAAAAGCACTACTCAGACAAGTCGAAATTGCTTCACATCATGCCTAAAGACTAATTAAGAGTGAGGGTGAAGTTTTAGGCTAAAACTTTAGGCTAAAAGTTTAGGTAGATACCTCAACACCCACTTACAACTACATTTCACCCCACTTGGCAACTTGCTAATGGTTAGGTAAAACAATTGGCAATTTAATTTGCCAATTTATTCAACAACAAACCCTCTTACCTTTTACAGTAGGAGGGTTCTTTTTGGAGGAAACGAGGTTAGCTACGAGTTAATGGTGCATCAGTTCCACGAGGCAATTTTTCCACACCCTTTTAACACTGTCTATTAGATGTCGAGTTATCCAGTCGATGACTTCCTCATCCAGGTGAGCTAGCAGGTAATCAGGCTCATCCTTCGTCTCTTTCATCAGCAGATCAGCGTAACCCTCTAGCGCCACTTCAGCCAAGGCAACACACCAACGCAGCTTGGGTTCCACTTCTCTAAAGAACGGATGCCATTCACTCATCTGCATGATGCGTTCATCTCTCCAATTAGGGTCATCCAGATGCCACACTTCCAAGGGAGTCTCATCTTCTCCTTTACCTTCACGCTCACCAACACCCTCACCAGTAACCCTACTAGAGCGACACTCGTAGAACTGTCCTATCACCCTCTCAAGTGCCTCCCAAGTGCGTTTCTTCCTCATATCGCACCCTAAGCCGTTCTCACCGAAAGCACTCCTCAGAGCGTCCCTAAACTCAGTCGCAGCGTTAATCCAACCAAACACCGCATCTGGGTAGCCGTATTTCACTGCATAGCGTAGCGTCTCACTGGAAAGCGTCACACCAGTAATCGCTAGAAAGTGGTCTCTAACGGCATCACGATCGATTCCTACCGCCTTAGCGTTATGATTCATTTCAGCCTCTCTTACAGGTATGTGTAATGGGGGTTAGCCCTGTCTCGGTGTTTCCAGCACCTTGATGGGGCGTTTTGCTTGCGCTCCTTTAGGATATCTCAACATCCATAATCGTCAAGCAGTTTTACGTTATGCGCCCTGACAAAATCGTTAATTACCGCTTACAACAGCTAATTACTTACTCTATTCCTATTACCTATGACCTATTATCTATTATTTATCTATCTATCTATTTATCTATCTATCTATCTATTCATTATCTATTTATCTATCTAACCTACCTACCTACCTACCTACTTATTTATCCATTCAATTATTACATTATTGATTTATCTGACCACAACGTTGTAGTATGTAATTAAGCAGTCGCTTCATTGTCAACCTTTTGAAAGGTACCGCACAAAAACTTGAAAGGTACCGACATTTTTTGAAAGGTACCGTATACTTTCAACAGTAAAACCCACTGTTTGAAAGGTACCGATATGTCCATCTCTCCAAACGTTGATGATGCGCTAGCGCTGGATAGCTACTGGTATTACTGCAACAATGCTTTTTTGGGTGGCTTACTAACTCTTCCTAAGCTTTCCCTGCTGCCTTTAACCAAGGTAGATGCACAATTCATCAGAGACGGTCATAAACACCCTGTAACGGGTGAAACCTGCCACGAGCTACAACTGAACCAAGAACTCATTATTGGCGGCAAGGTAGCTTTTTATCAGCATTTGGTGCATCTCATGGTTCACCAGTGGCAGTACGAGAAAGGTGAAAAGAAGCCAACGAAGCATGACCATAACGCGGAATTTGTCAGGGTAATGAACGGTATAGGATTTGAATCATCAGCGAATTACGGACGTTCACTAGAGTTCACACCAGAAGAGGGAGGAAGATTTATGAGAGCAGTAGCAACAGCACCGGAACTAGCCTTGTTGAGGCCTTCTAACAGCAGTGCCTTGTTAGACCTTGAAGACAGTAGAAGCAAGCCCAAAAAGGATAGGAAGACTACTTACTGCTGTCCTCAGTGCCAACAAAAGACATTTGGAGGAAAGAACCTACAGTTAATCTGTGGACGTTGCAATGAGGCACTGATTAAGCAGGTAGAATAATGCTCGGTACCTTTCAAGTTTGTTTCAAAAACGCACGGTACCTTTCAAAAAACTCTGTTACAGTTAACCCAAGGTAGACGGTAACGTTAGCCCTTCAAACAGTAAACTTTACGAAACCCCTGTCCTCACTGGATTAGGGGTTTTTTCTGTTTGTTAGTAGTTCAAATTAATGGCATTAGCTAATGCCATTAAAAATAGGTAGACACTTACCTACCCAGTTTCACACCCACTTTTCCCTACCTTTTTTGAAACACCCGTTAGTACCAAGTAACAAAAATTCTGTCCCTAGCTGTCGAACAAACGATACTGGTGTTTTACAGCGCTTCTCAGCGGTTACTGAGGGAACGTTCTAGTTTTTGAAACGTACACCCAACTTTTGAAACAAACCTCACGGTACCTTTCAAAACCCTCGGTACCTTTCAAAAACTGCTGAGTACGTTTTGAGTACGTCTTTCTACTTATTAATCGCTACCGTGTATCAAGTTAATTTCTCAAACCTTCCACTACGTCTCGCTCTCTTTTTGGAATGTACACTGCAAAAAATCACCAGCACACCCCTTTTGAGTACGTTTTGAGTACGATTCCACCCTTTTGAAAGGACTCAAAATCTGAAACACCCGCTACCACTGCATCATCACGGTAAAATAGCTTAGCCTTCCAAGCTAATGATGCGAGTTCGATTCTCGCCGCCCGCTTTAAACCGAAAACCTCTGAAACTGTTATGTTGCAGAGGTTTTTAGTTGCTCGCACTGTCTTCTAAAACAGTAGACCTCCTGCACAAATTACTGAGTGTGTGCCAGTTCGTAGTTCAGTAAGTCAGCAATCAGGTTTAAGCGCAAGCCAAACCGCTTTCTGCGATTGCGATAGCGTCCTGAAAAGATCCGAAAGATCTTGAAACGGTGAATCACGTGCTCGACTCGTACTCGCAACCGTGCTAACGCTCGATTATGCTGCTTCTCCGCCTTTGGCAACGGCAGGTTCCAGGGCTTCTTAGTGGGCGTACAGGCTCCAGCATGGCGCTTGGCAAACCCTTGATAGCCGCGGTCAGCCAGACAGAGTTGCGACGAGATAAACGGCAAGCGGCTGCGCTTCAGCAGTTTGAAGTCATGGATTTTACTCGTGTCCACGACTGTCGCAACGATCTGTCCGCTTTCAAACGCCACCAACAGTTGCGCCTTCAAGGTATGGCACTTCTGCTTGCCACTGTAGTCACGTTTCTGTTTTTTGGGGGGCGTTCGATTGCCATCTCACCGACATCGACGATCAGTACTGTCCACTCCCAACCCGGTTGATAGAGTTGACGCTGACTGGGGAGGCGGAACTTGCCGCACTTGATCAGCAGGTCTTCTACCTTTTTGACGAGCCGTCCGACCGTCGTTTCATCCACGCCCCAACTCACACCGATGTGAAACTGACTGCGGTACTCACGCCAATACTCTAACGCCACGAGCAACTGGTCTTCGACGCTCAGTTTGTTCTGTCCGCCGCGCCGTCCCTGACGGTCAAGTTGGGTGCGTAACACTTCAACCATCTCGCTGAACGTGCTACGGCTCACGCCGCACAAGCGTTTGAACTCAGCCTCGGATAGAGATTGCAATTGGTGGTAGCGCATGCGTGTGTGCCAAAGTTCGATCATCTTCCAGTATCGATGCTGGCGATCGCAAACTGGCACATCGTTTTCAATTCATGCAGGAGGTCTATTGTGATGCAGCGTCCCAGAGTGGAGGATAAGGGGAAGGTTTAAGGGGCGATTCCTAAGGAAAGCTGCGCCAACGTGGCGTTTCGAGTTTCGAGGTCGGGGTTTCAGGTTTTGAGGTTGGAGTTTCAGGTTTATAGCTCGACGTTCCGTGTTCTGAGGTCGGAATATCAGGCTTTGAGGTCGAGGTTTCGTGTTCGGGGGTCAAAGTTCCGTGTTCTGAGGTCGGAATGTCAGGCTTTAAGGTCGGAGTTTCAGATTCAGAAGGCGAAATTTCGAGTCTAAAGGTCGAAGTGTCGAGATCAGAAGGTGAAATGCGAGGTTGGGGCGAGTGTATATAGTTTTGATGGTAACAAGACTATCACTTTGTACTGAGACGAAATCTGCCAGAGACTGGCTACTATAAGGGTTGTTTGGACAATTTCCTTAACAGATGGCGATTAGTACAATTGGATTTCTCGGTGTGTATCGTTTTGAGGATGGAGCCGCTACACGTGGAGCAATCCTGGTTACTTCTATAGACACCAAACCGTTGGAGTTTCGCATTACATCACCTGTTCGTCCACAGCCTCTTCAGACAACCCTTTATGGTGAATTGTTAAAGGAGCACATCGCAGTAGATCTGACGGGACTCCCTCTTCTCAGCGCAGTAGACAATAAACCTGATTTGATTTTGGTTTGTGATGATTTACTACTGGGTATCAATAGCAAGCAGGAAATCCCAACGATTCGGATGATGGGAGCAGATGCCTCTGTAGTAACCGGGGAAGCGAAGCTCACACACTAAATCCGCTAGATCCTAGTCGCCAGTCAGCAAAAGTTTATACTTCTGAAAAATTTGCGGAAAGCCTGCAAGCAATTGCTGAACAGCTACCTCCAATCAAAGTATCGCTGGGCTTTAACTGGCACCCCCATTGAAAATCGCTTGGAAGATGTTGTTTCATTGTTCGCCTTTATCCGTCCAGGAACATTTTTAACAGGAGCTGATTATTCGCCACGAGATGTCTCAACCATAATCGAGCCATTCATGCTCCGTCGCTTAAAGGAGAAGGTCTTGCAAGACTTACCTGATAAAGAGAGGCAAGAATTTTGGTTGGATTTAGATAATGCCCAAAGGATTGCTTATGACCAAGCATTGAATGCAGGTCGCAGGAAGATTGAAACTTCACTGGATGGAGAACAAACATTTCAGACAAAGCGACATATTTTTGCTTTGCTAGTAGAGTTGAAGCAGATTTGTAACTTTGCGAAAGAACCAGCAACAAGTCCTAAAACATTTTTGTTGCTGGAACTACTGGAAACCATTGCAGCTAACCAGAAAAAGGTGCTCATCTTTTCGCAGTATCGAATAGAAGGAACAGATAAGATTGATCAATTGCTTACCCAAACGGGAATTCGCTATGTGTTTTACAAAGGAACACAAAAGCAGAAAGACCAAGCGGTAAGCGATTTCAGAAATAATCCGGAGACTACGGTCTTCTTAGCAACGCTTGAAACTGCTGGTTATGGCATTACTTTGACTGAGGCAACCTATGTAATTCATTTTGATCAGCCCTGGAATCCAGCCAAGATGCAGAACGCTGAGGATCGAGTTCATCGTATAGGGCAGACAAAAGGTGTGACAATTTTTAACCAGCAAGGTGCAACGATCGGAGTCAATTACGCGGCTTCCGGCAGTAAACAGGAGTTTACGCAGAATGCCACTACTACAGAGCAAAACTTTGAAATTTTACTGGCTGACTTTGAGCAATTCATCAATGACCTTCAACGGCAGCATCCCAATGCTACGGATGAAACGGCAATTCAAATCATTGATGTTGAAGTTCAAAAACAACCTATTCGACTCCAAAACTTCTTGAACCTAAAACGTCTATGGAATGGGGGTAAAAAGGCAGCAGTCAAAGTCGGTGAGCACTTTACTGAGCAAAATCCTTGGGGTAAAGGCGCGATTGCCTTTCTCGACGGAGTGATGGAAGAGCCAAAATAATTGAGATTAGAGCAGATGAATAACTGGCAAGAACGCATCAGCATCAATCCCCACGTCTGTCACGGTAAACCCTGCATTACTGGAACCCGCGTTATGGTATCCGTCATTCTCGATAACCTTGCAGAGGGCATGACACCCTCGGAGCCGTAGCCGACAGGCTGTATTAGACTTGCTTTCCCGCATCCTCAACGACTATTCGTTGGAATCTCTGCAAGGATGCCTGGTTGTTGCTGATGAAGCCCAAACTAGAATTCGTCGCCCACCTGAATGAGCGATCGTCTGATCTTGGAAGTGCAGCGATCGTCCTCTAGTCTGCACCTTCCAACCTCTATATAGCCTTCAGCATCCAAGAAACGCGGAGCGTTGCCTGTAATACTCGAAACTTTGACCTTTTTACTTGAAACTTCGACCCCACAACTCGGAACTTCGACCTTTGAACTCGGAACTTCAGGCTTTTTGGTCTAAAAACGAAGCTCAGAACCAGGAATATTGAGCGTTTTGCTCTAATGTCCGAGTTCTAAGCTTCAACCGTCAGCCTTCGAGGTCAAATAGTCAAGCTTCTTACTTCACTGTTGTCCTCTGCGGCTCCACCTTCCGAGACTTTCGCACAAACCGCTTACTCATCTCATCCGCCACCGCATCTAACCCCGCTCCCTTCCCGCTTGCTTTCGCAAAGTTATAGACCAGCAGTGCTGCTGCATACACATCACTGCCCACCGCCACTACCGTATCGTCTATCAACTCCTGCAACTGCGTCAGCGCCAGAAAAATAGGATGCAGCGATCAAGCAATTCTACATCCCGCTTCATCTCATCCAGGTCAAACGATCGCGGCAAAAAGTCGGGATTCTGCCGTGCCACTTCCAGCGCTTTGCTCACAAACGCCCGACTCTTATCGCCCATCTTCGGTAGCGATCGGCGTTCTCTGCGGTCAAATCCATCAAAAACGGTAGCTTTTCTTTGAGCGTGACGATCGCTGTTAGTGCAGCATCCCGGTCTGTTTGAGTCAACGTTGCACTAATTTGATTCGTTGTCATCAGTAAATTTCCCCTGAAGGGGTTTACAGCTTTTAGAGTGCTCAGATGTAAAAAGAGCCAAACCACTCAAGGCGTATGCAACTGGCTGGTGGTGAAACATTAGACCACTTGCACATTAGCTTACTGGCTGCACGAGAGACCGTTCAAAGTTATCTCAAGCAGCAAGCAGATGGCATCGCCGCCCAAAGCGTTTGCGTCGGTGCTGATCGCGCCCCGACAGGATGCGAAACACCTTCAAGCGGCGCTTGACCTGCTCGACCCCGACCCGGTCGCGGGCCAGTTGCCGCTTGTACGCTTTGTCTTTGGCGCTCCGCTTTCCACCGCTCGGTTTCTTCTGGGGCCAGCGGCCGTGGAGCGGCCGTTTCTGCATGCCCTGATCGCCTTGAGCTGGCAA
>JAESFU010000304.1_pt1 | contig 41079 bp, 30 predicted proteins | sample 9269461 | NCBI WGS metagenome assembly JAESFU01 (sample SAMN14502556, study PRJNA617107) | algae metagenome | isolation source: Stenomitos rutilans HA7619-LM2 and co-occurring heterotrophs from cave walls | place: USA: Waikapalae cave, Hawaii | collected 2009-07-28
CGACCGGGATGGTCGCCTCGGGTGTCGCGACTGGAGCGGTGCCGGGACTGTTGGCAGGCTTCGGCGAGGCCTGCTGGGGGGCGATCGGCGCGCTCGGCAGCGGTGCGTTGGTCGGGGCGCCCACATTGGCGATGGTCGAGCCGGTCGGTTTGGAGGCCTCGTCGGTGGTCTTGGGCGGCTCCTTGGGCGTCGTGGCGTCGGTCACCAGCATGGCGAGGAGGGCGGCGAACAGGTCGCCGTCGCCGGCCGCACCGAGAGCCGGCGTCGACCCGGCCGCGGCAGCGCCAGTCGGCGCGCCGATATTGATCAGCGACGTCGCTGCCTGGGAGAAGCCGGAAATACCCGATGCCGACACGAACGCCTCACGAAGACACAATCATCCGGTGAGTGCGATGCAAGTGGTGTGCCGGGATCGAGGTGATAAAAATCAATGGGTTAGCTAAGGGCCCAGCGGTGGGCGGTCGGCAGATGTGGGTTTGGGCGGCAAGATGTGCCTAGCTGGGAGAGACGGCCCCCTCCCGGCCTCCCCCACGAGGGGGGAGGTGAAGGAAAAGTGGCCGCGCCGCGACCCCTCATCCGCCCTTCGGGAACCTTCTCCCACCAGGGCAGAAGGCGATCGCAGCAGCGTCCAGTGCACGTGACACAACTGCTCAGACCGATTATACCGCCGCGATCCGTCGGACCTTGAACCCTTCTGGATGAGAGATATGGACCTGAATTCGCTTGATTTGCCCAAGCGTCCCGAGGACACGCGCGTCGTCGTCGCGATGTCGGGGGGCGTGGATAGTTCCGTAGTTGCCGGGCTGCTCGCCCGCCAGGGCTACGATGTGGTGGGCGTCACCCTGCAGCTTTACGACCATGGCGAAGCGACGCACCGCAAGGGCGCCTGCTGCGCTGGCCAGGATATTCACGATGCGCGGCGCGTGGCGCAGGCGCTGAATATCCCGCACTACGTGCTCGACTACGAAGAGCGTTTCAAGAATTCGGTGATGAAGCCGTTCGCCAATGCCTATCAGCAGGGCGAGACGCCGGTGCCGTGCATTGCGTGCAACCAGAGCGTGAAGTTCGTCGACCTGATGGAAGTGGCCAAGGATCTCGGCGCCGATGTGCTGGCGACGGGCCATTATGTGCAGAGCAGGCTCGTGGACGGGAAGCGGAAGCTGTTCCGGCCGGTGGATGACAGCCGCGACCAGAGCTATTTCCTGTTTGCGACGACGCAGGCGCAGCTCGATTTCCTGCGCTTTCCGCTGGGCGGGATGACCAAGCCCGCGGTGCGCGAGCTGGCGCGGGAGCTTGGCCTCGAAGTCGCTGAGAAGCACGACAGCCAGGACATCTGCTTTGTGCCGCAGGGCAAGTATGCCGACGTGATCCGCAAGATGCACCCCGAGGCGCTGGCGGGTGGCGAGATCGTTCATCTCGACGGGCGCGTGCTCGGCACGCACGAGGGGATCATCAACTACACGGTGGGCCAGCGGAAAGGCCTCGGCATCGCGGCGGGCGAGGCGCTCTATGTGATCAAGCTCGACCACAAGGCCGGCCGGGTGATCGTGGGGCCACGCGAGGCGCTGATGACCAAGACCGTGCGGCTGCGCGACGTGAACTGGCTGGGTGAGCGGGAACTGGCCTCGCTCGCCGCCGGCAACGGCATGCCGATCGAGGTGAAGGTGCGCTCCACCCGGCCGCCGCAGGCCGGCGCGGTGCATATGGAGGGCGGCGAGGTGTTCGTGACGCTGTTCGCCGGCGAGTACGGGATTTCGCCGGGGCAGGCCTGCGTGTTCTACGCCGACGACAGCGAGACGACGGAAGTGCTGGGCGGCGGGTTCATCGCCGAAGCGGTGCCGCAGGCGCTGGTGGCTTAGGGCGTCGTGGTCGGGGCCGCTTCCGCCGCGGCCTTGGCGGCCTGCGAGGCTTCGCGCAACTGCTGGTAGTCGCCGAGGCCGCCGAGCAGGGCAGAGATGGTGATCAGCACCAAGAGGCCGCCGAGGACGAGCAGGACTACGCGGCCGGAATTCAGCTGCCAGGGCGACTGCGGTTTTGGCGGTTGGTCGCTCATGCGACGGGCCTACGCCGAAGGGGTGGCGAAGGCAAGGCGGTGGGTGGTCGCGGGGGTGTCGCGTAACCCACGGAGTGTCATCCCTGCGCAGGCAGGGATCCATGTCTCCGCTGGCACAGGCAGCACGTTGGATCCCTGCCTGCGCAGGGATGACAGCCGGTGGGTAGGGGGAGCGAGCCCCGGCCAACTTTTTTCCAACACACTCCCCAAGGATTGCATCAGCCCGTGCGTCACACCCATAAATGCCGCGCGAGAACACCAGGTGCTACGGTCCTCAGCCTTGATGCCGCAGTTCGTTGAAGCCGGGGTGATGGCCCCGCCCACGTCCGATGAGACGCTGATCGCCCGGGCGGTCGGCGGGGATCGGCGTGCGTTCGGGGAACTGGTCGAACGGCACTACGATTTCATCTTCCGCACCGCCTGCAAGTGGTGCGGCAAGGTTTCCGATGCCGAGGACGTGGCGCAGGAGGTGTGCGTGAAGCTCGCCTCGGTGCTGAAATCGTTCGACGGGCGATCGGCCTTCACCAGCTGGCTCTATCGCGTGACGCTGAATGCGGTGCGCGACATGCAGCGGGCGCGCAGCCGGCGCGGGCGGCACATCGATCGCTATGCCGAGGTGGCACCGGATGAGTACCTGCCCGACCAGGAGGACTCGGCGGCGGCCAAGGAACTCTGGGATGCAGTGCGCAGACTTCCCGACCAGCAACGGGATGCGGTGCTGCTGATCTACGCGGAGGGGATGAGCCACGCCGAAGCCGGCGTGATCATGGGGTGCAAGGAGGCAACGGTGTCGTGGCACGTCCACGAGGCCAAGAAGACGCTAAGGGGGCTCCTATGAGCAACCACGAGAACTTTCACGACGACAAGCTGAACGTGCTGAAGCAGACCAGCACCCCGACCCCGTCGACCGCGGCGCGCCAGCGCGCGCTCGATGCGGCGATGCTCGCTTTCGATGCCGAACAGGCGAGCCGGAAACAGGCCGCCCAAGGAAACCAGTGGGGCATCCGTCTCAGGTCCATCTTCTCCGAATGGAAAGGGAAATGGACCATGGATACCCGCCTCTCATACGGGCTGGGCACGGCTGCTGTCGCGCTGCTGCTCCTGCCATTGGGCTACCAGCTCTACACCACCACGGCGATCACGCCGCCGCGCATTCCGGTGGCGACGAGCCAGACCGGTGTCGATGCGATCACGGCGGTGGCGCCGCAGGCAGAAGTGCGCAAGGAGGTTGCGCCGATGTCCTACTCGGACCAGAACCTCACGACGGCGGCCAAGCCGGCCGAGACGGATGCACTCGAAGGCGGCAGCGGTATTCCCGTGCCGAACAGCGTGGGTCCGGTGGCCGGGATCGGCTCGGGCCGGCAGGATGCGCCGGCCGATGCAGACGCGAAAATGGCGGCCCCGGCGGCCGAGATGGCGCAAAACAACCTGACCGAAATGGAGGTGCAGTTCCCGGCTGGCCTCGCGGCCCAGCGTGCGCCGTCGCAGACGTTCAGTGCGGGCACCGCTGCTGCCCCCGAGCCTGCCATGGAAGAGTTCGCCGATCTCGCTGCGATGCCGGCTCCGGCTCCGTTCGTCCTGGCGCAGCCGACCGCGCCGAGCGGGGACCAGTTCACGACCTTTGCCGACTCGCCGGTCAAGATCGTGCGCGAGGCGCCGGTCTCGACCTTCTCGATCGACGTCGATACGGCCTCGTACACCTATGTGCGGCGCACGCTGAGCGAAGGCTGGCTGCCCGAGCCCGATGCCGTGCGCGTCGAGGAGATGATCAATTATTTCGACTACGGCTATCCGGCGCCAACGGATGGCGCGACCCCGTTCAAGCCGACGGTGCAGGTCTACCCGACGCCTTGGAATACGGGCACGCAGATCGTCCAGATCGGCATCAAGGGATATGTCCCGCCGGCCGACGAGGACAAGCCATCGAACCTGGTGTTCCTGATCGACACGTCGGGGTCGATGGACGAGCCGGACAAGCTGCCGCTGCTGAAGCGAGCCTTCGCGCTACTGGTCGACCAGCTGGGCGCCAATGACACGATCTCGATCGTTGCCTATGCCGGCTCGGCCGGGGTGGTGCTGGAGCCGACGCGGGGAACCGACAAGGCGCGGATCCTGTCGGCGCTTGAGAACCTTTCGGCCGGCGGCTCGACCGCCGGGGCGCAGGGGATCGAGCTCGCGTACCAACTCGCCGCCGAGCACAAGGTGGCCGACGGGGTGAACCGGGTGATCCTTGCCACCGATGGCGACTTCAATGTCGGCATCGAGGATCCCGAGCAGCTCAAGACCTACATCAAGTCCAAGCGCGACGGTGGGGTGTTCCTGAGCGTCCTCGGTTTCGGGGCCGGCAATCTCGGCGACGACACGATGCAGGCGCTGGCCCAGAACGGGAACGGCAATGCGAGCTATATCGACAGCTTCAAGGAAGCCCAGAAGGTGCTGGTCGAGGATGCCGGCGGTACGCTCGAAACCATCGCCAAGGACGTGAAGATCCAGGTCGAGTTCAATCCCGAGATGGTGAGCGAATACCGGCTGATCGGCTACGAGACGCGGGCGCTCAACCGCGAGGATTTCAACAACGACAAGGTCGATGCCGGCGAGATCGGGGCTGGCACGACGGTGACGGCGCTCTACGAGATCACCCCGGTGGGCTCGGATGCGGTGATGAACGACCCGCTGCGCTATGGCGAAGAGCAGGTGCAGCCGGCCATGCTCAGCCCGGCTGAGTATGGGTACCTGAAGCTGCGCTACAAGCTGCCGGATGCGGATGACTCGACGCTGGTCGAAATGCCGATCGGACCGGAAATGAGCGTTGCCGACCTCGGTGCGGCATCGGACGACTCGCGGTTTGCCGCCGCTGTGGCCGCCTTCGGGCAGAAGCTGCGCGGTTCGAGCAGCGCCGACATGCGCTGGGACGAGATCCGCGACCTCGCCAACGGTGCGCGCGGGGTGGACGAGAACGGCTATCGCGCCGAGTTCGTGCAGATGGTCGACCTCGCGGCGACGCTCGATCCCGAGCCGTTCTGCACGGCGCCGGAAGGCAATCGCAACTGCAGGTAGGGGGTCTCCCTCCCGTGAAGGGGGACGGCCTGAACTCTGTGTGCTGGTGGTCGCCCCCTCCACCGCCTGCGGCGGTCCCCCTCCCCCGCTCCGCGGTGGAGGATCAAGGAGAGATCAGTGAATAGCGCCGCCCGCCCTCGGCGCTGAGAGCGCGGTCCCACGCTGCTGAGGGGGCCGCGCTCGATCGCGTTTGACGGTTGGTGTTGGCGGAGCGCTCGTGTAGCACTCGACCGCCAGATCAAGGGGGCCGGATTGCGCGATCGCGTTGCCGACATTGCGATGATCGCTGTGATGGTCGTGCTGGGCCTTGCGTTCTGCTGGCTTTGGGCAGGGCCGGTGGTGCTCGATCCGACCAGCACAGGCTGGTTGCAGGCCGGCGACAGGGCCATGCACACGCTGGGCTGGTGGTATTTTCGCGAGGCGCCCTGGGGCGTGCCGCCCGGCGCCAATCCGCTGCTGGGGCTCGAACTTTCGAGCAGCGTGGCGCTGTCGGATTCGCTGCCGCTGTTCGCCATGCCGTTCAAGCTGGTGGCGGCGTCGTTGCCCGAGCATTTCCAGTACTGGGGCATCTGGTTCGCGCTGTCGTTCGCGCTGCAGGCTGTGCTCGGCTACCTGATTGCGCGCGAGCTGGGACTTGGCCGCGGCCTGGCGCTGCTGGCCGGGCTGTTCTGCCTCATTCAGCCGGCGTTTCTGAACAGGATCGGCGGACACATGGCGCTGGGCGGGCACTGGACGGTGCTTGCCGCGATCTATCTCTATGTGCGGCGCGTACCGCCGCGGGCCTGGGCCTGGCCGCTGCTACTGTCGGCGGTGAGCGCCATCCATGGCTACCTGCTGGCGATGTGCTTCGGCCTCTGGGTGGCGGCACTGGCGCAGCGCTGGTGGCTGAAGCGGACGAGCCGGCCATTGCTGGCTGTCGAGGCCGCGCTCGTGGTCGCGGCGATCGTGGCCGTGCTGTGGGCGACGGGGACGCTGATGGTCTCCTCGCTGGGGTCGGGCGGCTACGGCGTCTATCGCATGAACCTGCTGTCGCTCTTTGACTCCGAAGGCTGGTCGCGGTTCTGGCCGGACCTGCCGCAGCGCAGCGGCGACTATGAGGGGATCAACTTCCCGGGTGTCGGCATCATCGCCCTGATCGTCGTCGCATTGGCACTGGCGCCCCGCCCCGACTGGCGGGCGCTGCTTACGCCGCAATGGCTGCCGCTGGCAGTGATCTGCGCCGGGCTGACAGTGTTCGCGATCACCAACCACATCGGGATCGCCGGATTGAACCTGCCAGCGATCCCGATCCCCGAGCCGATCGGACGATTTGCGCAGATCTTCCGCTCGTCCGGCCGCATGTTCTGGCCGGTCGGCTACCTGATCCTGTTCGTCGCCGTTTTGCTTGCGGCACGCCGGCTCGGGCGATGGGCTGTGCCGGTGCTTGTCGTGTTGCTGCTGGGCCAGGCGATCGATTCGAGCCAGCGCTGGACCGGTTTCCGGGCCGAGGCCGAACGGATGGGCACGGCGTGGACCGATCGGCTCGCCGATCCGGCCTGGGATGTGCTGGGCGAGCACTACGCGCGGGTGCGCGGGCTGCCGGTCAAGCTGCAGCATCCGGGCTGGCTGGAGCTCTCCTCATACGCCCTGGAGCACGGGATCGGCACCGACGCGGTCTATCTCGGCCGGGTGGACGCCAAGGCCTACGCCGCGAGGCTCGCCGCGGTGGAACAGCAGTTCGCAACCGGGTCGTTCGAGGCGGACAGCATCTATGTGCTCGATCTCATGTCGGCGCTGCGAATTGCGCCGTTGATGCAGCCGGGCGACCTGTTGGCGCGGCTCGACGAGTTGATCGTCTTCGCGCGCGGTGGCCAGACGCTGCTGGCGGAGGCAGGCATCGAGGTCGAGCAGTACGTGCCCGAGCTCAACACGCTGCCGGCGGGAACGCGGATCGAGATAACCACCCACACGCAGACCGACTATTTGCTGGCCGGCTGGTCGGGGAGGGAGGACTGGGGCGTGTGGACCGAGGGGGATCGGGCGCTATTGGCATTCAAGAGCGCGATCGACGGACCCTCGCACCTTGTCGTCAGGGCGATGGGCTACCTGCGCGATCGCAACGTGCCGCAACAGGTGTCGGTGCTGGTGAACGGCCAGCCGGCAGTCCAAATGGCACTCGAGCGCACCGCTGGCACGTTCGTGGTGCCATTGCCCGACCTCGAGGTCGGACAGGACGTGCGGGTCGATCTCATCATCGGCGATCCGACGAGTCCGGCGGAGCGCTACGGCACCGGCGACAACCGGGTGCTCGGCCTCGGCCTGCGCTGGTTCGAGCAGCAGGCCGGAGCGGCGCCGACGGTTGTCGGCGCCCCGTGACTGTCAGAGCGGCTTCAGGCCGGCTTCGATTTCGGCGCGGCGGGGTTCGAGGAAGGGTGGGAGGGCGAGGCGTTCGCCGAGGGTTTCGAGCGGCTCGTCGGCGGTGAAGCCGGGGCCGTCGGTGGCGATCTCGAACAGGATGCCGTTGGGTTCGCGGAAGTAGAGCGACTTGAAGTAGTAGCGCTCGACTTGGCCCGACGAGCGGATGCCCGAGCCGGTGAGGCGGCGGACCCAGTCGTTGAACTCGTCCTTGTTCGGCGTGCGGAAGGCGACGTGGTGGACGCCGCCGGCGCCCTGGCGGGCCTGCGGAGCGCCGGGATTGACCTCGACATGGAGTTCGGCGGCCGCGCCGCCCGGGCCCATCTCGAAGACGTGGATCTCGCCGTTCTTCTCGCGGGCGGGGTAGGAGCGGACCTCACGCATGTTCATCACGTTGGTGAGGACGTTGGCGGTGCGGGTGAGGTCGGGCACCGAGAGGGTGATGGGGCCGAGGCCGAGGATCTGGTGTTCGGCCGGGATCGGGCTCTTGTCCCAGGGGTGGCCGGGGCCGGCTTTGGGATCGGCGATCAGGCGGAAGCGCTGGCCTTCGAAATCCTCGAAATCGAGCGAGAGGTAGCCGGCGCGCTCCTTGATGTTGCCGGAGGCGACGTCCTGTTCGGCGAGATGCTCCTTCCACCAGCTCAGGTCGGCCTCGGAGGCGACGCGGAGGCCGGTGCGGCCGACTTCGTGGTTGCCGCGCTTGTTGGGAGCGGCGGGCCAATCGAAGAAGGTAAGGTCGGCGCCGGGGGAGGCGACGGCATCGCCGTAGAACAGGTGATAGGCGCTGACGTCGTCCTGGTTCACGGTCTTCTTGATGAGCCGCATGCCCATGACGCGGGTGTAAAAATCGACGTTGCGCTGCGCCTGCGCAGTGATCGCGGTAAGGTGGTGGATGCCACCGAGCTCGAGGGCCATTAATGCCTCCTCTGGTTCCGTTGGCTCAGAATTTAGGGGCGGCCGGTGTCATTGGGAAGTCGCCGTCGCGTGACTGATCGTTCGATCTGGGTGAACGATCACGAGATCGGATGGCATGTCATTTTGGGTTGCGGAGCAGGACGGCGCGGTTCATCGTTCGCGTGAACGAATGGTGAACATGAATGGTCCAGCTTACCCTCTCCAACAAGCTTGCGATCCTGTCGGACGCAGCGAAATACGATGCGTCCTGCGCTTCGAGCGGGACGGTGAAGCGCTCGAGCCTCGACAGCAAGGGGATCGGCTCGACGGAAGGGAGCGGCATCTGCCACTCCTACGCACCGGACGGGCGCTGCATCAGCCTGCTCAAGATTCTGCTGACCAATTTCTGTGTCTATGACTGCGTCTATTGCGTGAACCGCTCGTCCTCGAATGTGCAGCGGGCGCGCTTCAGCGTGGAGGAAGTGGTCGACCTGACGCTGGGGTTCTACAAGCGCAACTATATCGAGGGGCTGTTCCTGAGCTCGGGGATCATCCGGTCGCCGGACTACACGATGGAAGAGCTGGTGCGGGTGGTGCGCATGCTGCGTGAAACCCACAGGTTCAATGGGTACATACACTTAAAGATCATTCCTAATGCTTCAGCGGAACTTCAGGCGGAAGCGGCGCGCTGGGCGGACCGGCTGTCGACCAATATCGAGCTGCCGACGGACGTGAGCCTCGAGACGTTCGCACCGGAGAAGAAGCCGAGCGCCATCCGGACCGCCATGGCGGCGATCGAGATGAAGCGCGAGGAGAGCCGGCCAGAGGGGAAGGTCGCGGGGAAACGGAAGCCGACGAAGCTCGCGCCGGCCGGGCAATCGACGCAGGTGATTGTGGGGGCGGATGGGTCGGATGATGCAACGATCCTGCGGCGGAGTGCGGGGCTCTATTCGGGGTATGGGCTGAAGCGGGTCTACTACTCGGCCTTTTCGCCCATTCCGGATGCGAGCTCGCGGCTGCCGGTGAAGCCGCCGCCGCTGATGCGCGAACATCGGCTGTACCAGGCGGACTGGCTGATGCGGTTCTATGGGTTCGATGCGGAGGAGATCGTCGAGGGCGGGCAGGGCGGGCATCTCGACCTGCAGCTCGATCCCAAGCTCGCCTGGGCCATGGGCAATCGCGGGCTGTTCCCCGTCGATGTGAACCGCGGCGCGCGGGAGCGGCTGCTGCGGGTGCCGGGACTGGGGGTGCGGGTGGTTGATCGCATTCTCGCGGGACGGCGGCATCACCGGCTGACGCTGGCGGATGTGGCGCGCATGGCCGGCTCGATCGACAAGGCGCGGCCGTTTATCGAGGCGGCGGACTGGACGCCGGGCAAGCTCACCGATGATGCGGGGCTCAGGCGGCGGATGACGCCGGAGCCGGTGCAGATGGAGCTGTTCTGATGGGGTACCGGCTGACTGAGGCGGACGCCCCCCTCCCGGCCTCCCCCACAAGGGGCGAGGTGCGCCGGCGCGTGGGGCCACCCCCACCCACCGCCTTCGGCGGTCCCCCCTCCCCACAAGGGGGAGGGAAATCGGTGCGAGAACCGGAACACCGACGCTGGCACTTTGCCTCGCCATGAGAACCATCCGCCTCAGCTCCCGCAACGATTTCGACGAGTGGCGTGCCGCTGCCCGGGGCCTGCTTCTTTCCGCCACGCCGCCGGAGGATGTGACCTGGCTCGATCCGACGACGCCGGACGATCTGTTCAGCACGACCGAGCCGGCGCCGCAGGTGACCGGCCGCAAGGTCGGCACAGTGCCGCAACGGTTCATCGAGTGGGCTGAAGCCGGGATCTGCCACACTGATCCGGAGCGGTTCGCGCTGCTCTACCGGTTGTTGTGGCGGCTGCAGAAGGATTCCGCGCTGATGACGGTGCGTTCCGACCCCGATGTCGAGCGGCTCGATCGGCGCCGGGCGGCGGTTAGCCGGGACTCGCACAAGATGAAGGCGTTCGTGCGGTTCAAGGAGATCGCAGACGATAGCGGGCTCGAGCGCTTCGTCGCCTGGTTCGAGCCCGAGCATTATGTGCTGGAGCGGGTGGCGCCATTCTTCATGCGGCGGTTTACCGGAATGATCTGGGCGATCGTGACGCCGTATCGGTCGGCGTTCTGGGACGGGGAGACGCTGGAGTTCGGCGCGGGCGGGCACAAGGCGGACGTGCCGGCCGATGATGCGCTGGAGCCGGTGTGGAAGAGCTATTTCGCCTCGATCTTCAATCCAGCCCGACTGAAGGTGCAGATGATGAAGTCGGAAATGCCGATGAAATACTGGAAGAACCTGCCGGAAGCCGAGCTCATTCCGTCGCTGATCCGCGGAGCGCGCGATGCCGAGACGGCAATGATCGAGCGCATGGCGAACGAGCCGTCATCGAAACACCTGCGGCGGGCCGAGCGGCAAGTCGAACCGGAGCCGGTAAAAGTCGACTCGCTGGCTGCGGCGCGGGAGGCGGTCCACGATTGCCGGCGCTGCCCGCTCTACGAACATGCCACGCAGCCGGTGTTCGGCGAGGGGCCGGCCGATGCCGAGCTGATGTTTGTGGGCGAGCAGCCAGGCGACAGCGAGGATATGGCAGGCAAGCCGTTCGTCGGGCCGGCCGGCAAAGTGTTCGACGCCGCGATGGCGGAGGCTGGCCTGCCGCGCGAGCGGGCCTATGTCACCAATGCGGTAAAGCACTTCAAGTTCGTGCCGCGCGGCAAGAAGCGGCTGCACCAGCGGCCGAACGCGGGCGAGATATCGGCGTGCCGGTTCTGGGTGGGACTGGAGCGAGAGTTCGTGAAGCCGAAACTGGTCGTCGCGATGGGGGCGACGGCGGTGACGAGCCTTTGCGGTACAGGAACGACACTGGGCTCGGTGCGGGGCCGGGTGACGCTGCTCGAGGATGGAACGCGGATCGTCGCGACGGTGCATCCGAGCTATCTGCTGCGGCTCCCCGACCGTGCCGAGGCCGAGCGGGAGAGGCAGCAGTTCGTCGAGGATTTGAGGCTGGTGCGGAGGGAGATGGGGTGGTGAGGCGCACGGTGCTGCACCCACCACACCCTGCCTTCGCAGGGATGACAGCCGGTTGGTGGGGAGGGCGGGTGCCCTCCCAAACACACATCAGTCCTTGGCGCGTTCGACGTAGCTGCCGTCTTCGGTCATCACGACAACGCGGGTGCCGACGCCGATATGGGGCGGGACCATGGTCTTGACGCCGTTGTTGAGCGTCGCCGGCTTGAACGAGGACGAGGCGGTCTGGCCCTTCACGACGGGCTCGGTCTCGACGATCTCGAGCGTGACGCGCTGCGGCAGCTCGATCGACAGGGCGACGCCCTCGAAGGTGCGGATGTAGACTTCCATGCCGTCGGTCAGATAGGCGGCCTGGTCGCCGACGACGTCGGTGGAGACGGCGATCTGCTCGTAGGTGGCGGGCTCCATGAAGTGGAAGCCTTCACCGTCGCTGTAGAGGAACTGGTAGGCGCGCTCGTCGACATCGGCCTTCTCGACCATTTCGACGGTGCGCCAGCTGGCCGCAACCTTCACGCCATCGGAAATGCGGCGCATGTCGACCTTGGTCACCGAGTTACCCTTGCCGGGGTGAATGTTTTCGGCGAACAGGACGATGTAGAGCTTGCCGTCGTCGTGCTCGACCACGTTGTTCTTGCGCAGCGAAGAGGCGATGACCTTGACCATTATTTCTTCCTTGTTCACGTGCGGGCGGCGGCCTAGATGAGCGGCAACAGGCCGGCCGTACGCACCGATATTTCTGATGTGGGCCGCCCGATAGCGCAATTCGGCGAAAACCGCCAGTCCCGAGCAGCAACAGGTCCCCGTATTGGTTTCCGCTCCGCAATCGCCGCCGAGATCTCCGTGGTGGACGCCATCGGTGCATGCCGACCGGCGACCGCTGCTCCTGGCGCGCAATCGGATCGAGCTGGCGGTGCGGGCGTATTTTGCCGAGCATGACTTCGTGCTGGTCGATCCGCCGGGGCTGCAGCGGAGCCCGGGCAACGAGACGCACCTGCATGCTTTTGCGACCGAGATGATCGGCAATGAAGGGGTGGGGGAGACGATGTATCTCCACACTTCGCCGGAATTTTCGATGAAGAAGCTCCTCGCGGCCGGGGAGCGGCGGATCGCCTCGATCGGGCATGTGTGGCGCAACCGCGAGCGGAGTGCGCTGCACCATCCCGAGTTCACGATGCTGGAGTGGTATCGAGCGGGCGAAGCCTATGATGCGGTGATTGCCGATTGCGTGGCGCTCGTGCGGCTCGCGGCCGAGGCGACCGGGGCAGCGAAGCTGCGGTATCGCGGGCGGGAATGCGATCCGCTCGCGGAGCCGGAGCGGCTGAGCGTGGTCGATGCGTTCCGTGAGCACGCGGGGGTGGACCTGCTGGCGACGATGGATGCGGACGGCAACACCGATGCCGCGGCGCTGGCGACGCAGATGCGGGCCGCGGGGCTGGCTGTGCCGGCGGAGTTCACCTGGTCGTACCTGTTCAGCCTCGTGCTGGTCGAAAAGGTGGAGCCGGCGCTGGGGCAGGGGCGGATCACGGTGCTGGACCGCTATCCGGCGGCCGAGGCGGCGCTGGCGCGGCGAGTCCCCGGCGATGCGCGGGTGGCAGAGCGGTTCGAGCTTTATGCGTGCGGGGTGGAGCTCGCGAACGGGTTCGGCGAGCTCACCGACGCCAATGAGCAGCGGCGGCGGTTCATCATCGAGATGGACGAGAAGGCACGGCTCTATGGCGAGCGCTATCCGATCGACGAGGACCTGCTGGCCGCGCTGCCGCTGATGCCGGAAACGAGCGGCGTGGCGCTGGGGTTCGACCGACTGATATTGCTGGCGACGGGCGCGCCGCGGATCGAGGATGTGATCTGGGTGCCGGTCGCGGGAGGCGAGAGATGAAGCACGATCGAGCGTTGCGCACAGCCAAGGACCTGGTGGATGCCGGGCTGCTGGCTGCCGACCGGCTGGGCGAGGCCGAGGCGGTGGCGCAGAAATACGCCATCGCGGTGACGCCGACCGTGGCGGGCCTGATCGACCGGGCCGACCCGAACGATCCGATCGCGCGGCAGTTCGTGCCGGATTTCGCCGAGTTGTCAGTGACGCCGGAGGAGCGGGCCGATCCGATCGGCGACCTGACGCATTCGCCGGTCGAGGGGATCGTGCATCGCTATCCCGACCGGGTGCTGCTCAAGGCCGTGCATGTGTGCCCGGTCTATTGCCGGTTCTGCTTCCGGCGCGAGATGGTGGGGCCCGAGGGGCTGGGGACGCTGTCGCCGGAGGCGATGGACGCGGCGATCGCCTATATCGCCGGGCATGCCGAGATCTGGGAAGTGATCCTCACGGGCGGTGATCCGCTGGTGCTGTCGGCGCGGCGGCTTGCCGAGATCATGGAGCGGTTGTCGGCCATTCCGCATGTGAAGATCGTGCGCTTCCATTCGCGCGTGCCGGTGGTCGAGCCGGAGCGGGTGGACGAGAAACTGATCGCGGCGCTGAAGGCGAGCGGCAAGACCACGTATGTCGCGGTGCATGCCAACCATCCGCGCGAGCTGACGGAAACGGCGCGGGCGGCGATCGGGCGGCTGGTCGACGCGGGCATCGTGATGCTCAGCCAGTCCGTGCTGCTCCGTGGCATCAACGATGATGCCGAGGTGCTGGCGGAGCTGATGCGGGGGTTCGTCGAGGCGCGGGTGCGGCCGTATTACCTGCACCATCCGGACCTCGCGCCGGGTACGGCGCATTTCCGCGTGTCAATCGCCGAGGGGCAGGCGCTGGTCAAGGCGCTGCGCGGCAAGGTGTCGGGGCTGTGCCAGCCGACCTATGTGCTGGATATTCCGGGCGGGTACGGCAAGGCGCCGGTCGCGGCAGCGAATGTGCGGGACGAGGACGGGGTGAGCATCGTCACCGACTGGCGCGGTGGCGAGCATGTTTATCCGCCGGTGGGGGCGTAGGGCCGACAAAGGCGACCCGTCTCGGCCTCCCTATGAAGGGGGAGGTGAAGAGCGGGCTGCGCCCGCGACCCCTCATCCGGCCTTCGGCCACCTTCTCCCACAAGGGGAGAAGGCGATCACCGCGGGATTGTGGCCCCCTCCACCATCCTTCGGATGGTCCCCCTCCCCACCCCGCGGGGGAGGATCAAGAAAGAAACGAGGCTGTAGGGTCACCTGCCCGACGACCCTACAGCCCCCTGATCCGCGTTTGCCACCTGCGGACCATGTCCTGTGCAGCCGCTTCCGCGTCCTGCATGTTCGCACTCTGATAGACGTCGACTGTGACACCTTCCTTGGCGAGAAGGTCGACGGCTTCGGCCATCAGCGCATTGAGAATGAAGACGCCGACCATCGTCGAGGTCGGGCCCATACGTACGCCGTCGCCGACCGTCAGCGCTGCGTCGCCATATTCGCCGCCATTGTCGATCACGAGGTCGGCGACCTCGTAGAGGAGCCTGCCCGAGTGATGGCGGGAGGTGATGGCATGCGCGTGGGTGAGCGATGTGAGCGCGATAGTCGTCGCGCCGCGCGCCTTGGCGGCGATGGCCATCTCGATGGGATAGGCGTTGCGCCCGGAGTTGGAGGCGACGAAGACCACGTCGCCGGGACCCACGGGGTAGTCGGCGAGTACGCGCTCGGCCCGGCCTTCCTCGCGCTCGAGCTGGGTAGACCGCTCGGCGCCCAGGTGCAGCATCAGCTCGGGATCGAGGATGGCCTGGGCCGCGGCGATGCCGCCGGCGCGGTAGAAGACTTCCTCGGCGAGCAGGTGCGAATGGCCACTGCCGGCGACATAGATCAGCCGGTCGCTGCCGAGCGCGGTGGCGATGGCGTCGCGGGCGGCATCGAGCGCCTCGGTCTGCTTGCAGAGGATGCTGTCGACGATGGCGACGATCTGGTCGCGATAGCGGCGGCGCGGGGCGATTTCGCTCATCTCAGCCCCTGAGCTCGCCGACATACTTGTAGCGATCGCCGCGATACCAGCTGACCGCGTCTTCGACGACGGTGCCGGAGGCGCCGTAGCCGAGCTGGGTGATCTCGAGCACGGCGGAACCGGGTGCGATGCCGAGGAAGGCGGCGATCTCGTCGGTGGCGCCGGTCGCCTGCAGGCTCTGCAGCACTCGGCGGGGGCGGAAGCCGCGCTCGTCCATGCGTTCGTAGAGCGAACCGGTGCCGTCATAGTCCGTGCCGACGGCGTCCACCGGTACGATCGAGCGCTCGTACGCAATGGGCTCGCCGCCGGCGAGGCGCAGGCGGACCAGCGTCAGCACGGGCGTGCCAAGGGGCAGCCCGGTGCGGAACGCCGCGTCCGAATCCACCGGCGCGATGTTACATTCGAGGACCTGCGACGTGGGCAGCAGCCCGCGCAGTTCCATGTCTTCGGTGAAGCCCGAGAGGCGCGACAAGGCCTTGTGGATGCGTCCGACCACAACCGTGCCGGCGCCCGGGCGGGTCTCGACCAGCCCCTGCAGCGCCAGTTCCTTCAGGCCCTGGCGCAAGGTGGAGCGGGAGATATCCAGCCGCTCGGCCATCTCGCGTTCGGAGGGAAGCGATTCGCCGGGCGCGATGACGCCGGAATCGAGCACGGCAGTGAGCGCGTTGCGCAGCCGCTCGCCCAGCGGGCCGTGCTGTCGCTCCATGCGTTCCCGTACTGCGGTATAGAAATCCAAGGCGCCTCCGGGCGCGCTTCGCGCTCCGTTTCGATAAACTGGTATGATTTTGGCTTGGTGAAGGCAAGCCCAAAATGCCGCAGGAAATCCGGTATGGACAAACGATTCTAAACCAATAACATACCAGTCTGGCAGTGGGCGAGTTTGCCGCCGCGGCAGGGAAAAGGGGTGCGACGGATTATGACCAAGACATTTGCGCTGACAACATTGACGGCCGTCCTGATGCTGACGACCAGCGCCCTGGCGCAGTCCGAGGTCCGGTTCACCCATTCGATCACCGGCGGCACGAGCCGCGAGGCGCTCGACGAGATCATCGCAGATTTCGAGGCGGCCAATCCCGACATCACCATCACCGAGATCGTGTTCGACGACGACCAGTATTCGAACCAGGGCCTGATAACGCAGCTGCAGAGCAACCAGGTGCCCGATATCTTCTTCGAGTGGGCCGGGCTGCGCGTGCAGCGCGACGTCGAGGCGGGTTATGCCTATGACCTCAGCGAGGCGCTCGCGACCGACGGGTGGAAGGAGAGCTTTGCTCCGTCAGTGTGGACCGACGGCGCCGGCACCATGGTGGATGGCAAGCCGTACCTGGTGCCGCTGTCGCTCGATCTGACCAACACCATCTGGTACAATACCAAGATGTTCGCGGCTGCCGGCGTGACCGAGGAGCCCAAGACCTGGGACGAGTTCGTCGAGGCCATCAAGAAGCTCTCAGCCAGCGGCGTGACGCCGATTGTCGAAGGCAATGCCGAGTTCTGGCCGCTGGGCAACTGGGCCGGCCACATTGCCGCCAAGGTGGTGCCGGAGGCCGAGTATCTCGCCGCGTTCAAGCAGGAAGGCCCGTTCAATACGCCGGGCTTCGAGAAGGCGCTGACGCTGCTCGCGGACCTGCATGGCATCGGCGCGTTCAACAAGGACATGCAGTCGCTGGGCGCCGATCCCGGCATGGCGGCATTCTTCCTCGAGGATGCGGCGATGCATCCGATCGGTTCGTGGCTGGTGTCGGAATCCGACAACCTCTCGGAGGAGGGGTTCGAGTACGACCAGTTCGATACGCCGGTGATCGATCCCGACCATCCGCTTGCCAACAGCGTGATCGGCACGCTGACCGGCCTCGTGGTGCACAAGAACGCGGCCAATCCGGAAGGGGCGATCAAGTTCCTGAAGTTCCTCACCTCGGAAGCCAGCCAGATCAAGTGGGCCAATAGCGGCCAGATGAGCCCGGTGCAGGGCGTGACGGAGAAGGCGACGCTCGATCCGCACACCCAGTCGCTGGTCGAGCTGATGGCGAGCGCCACTTCGATCGTGCCGCCGCCGGACAACAAGTACCCCGTGCCGGTCGCCGAGGCCTTCTACCAGGCGGCTGCCATGGCCGCCGCCGGCGAGCGCAGCCCGAAGGATGCGCTGGTCTGGCTCGACGAGACCGTCGCCGCCATGGGCAAGCAGTAAGCACCGGCGCATCTCGGCCCATGGAAGACCGGTCGGCTCCAATCAGTACCGGCGCAGCAAACATCCTGTTCGCTGCGCCGGCCATGCTGCTGTTCGGGGCTTTCGTGCTGCTGCCGCTGGGGGCGTCGGTCTACTACTCGTTCACTGCGTGGGACGGGTTCACCGCGCCGCGCTTTGTCGGGTTCGCCAATTTCGTGCGCGGTCTCACCGACCCGACCTACCTGATGAGCTACGTGCATGTGGTCCTCTACATCGCGGCGACGCTGATCTTCGAAGTCAGCTTCGGCCTCGTGATGGCGGTGCTGCTGAACTCGGACCGGCGCGGCTTCTCGCTAATGCGCGGCATGTTCTTTTCGCCGGTCGTGCTGTCGATGTCGGCGGCCGGCGTGCTGTGGACGTTCGTGCTGGACTATCGCAACGGCCTGCTGAACTCGGTGCTGAAGGGGATCGGGCTGGGCGACTGGACCCAACCCTGGCTGGCGCAACCGGAGACGGCGCTCCTCTTCATCTGCATCGTGTCGGGCTGGAAGTATGCCGGCTTCTACATGGTGATCTTCTTTGCCGCGCTCAGGCGCATTCCGCAGAACATCTACGAAGCGGCGCGGCTCGATGGCGCGAACCAGCTGCACCAGCTCTGGCACATCACGCTGCCGATGCTGAAGCAGAACGTCATCGTGTGCGTGCTGCTCGCCGTCACCGGCGGCTTTGCCGGGTTCGACCTGTTCTTCACCATGACCAACGGGCAGCCGTTCGGCGCCACCGAAGTGCCGGCGACCTGGATCATCAAGCAGGCCTTCGCGCAGGAGCAGATCGGCTATGGCATCGCGCTGACGGTGATCCTGACCGTGGTCGTGTCGCTGATCTCGATCGTCTATGTCCGCCTGTCGGAGCGCTCCAGTGTCACCCGGTACTAGGCGCGCGCGCAGTCCGGCCGAATGGCTGCAGTTCGGCGTCGCCGGCGTCATTGTCGTCGCGATGTTCTATCCGGCGGTCTGGATGGTCTATTCGGCGTTCAAGACCAACCGCGAGATCTTCCGCACACCATTCGCGCTGCCGGCGGAGTGGCAGTGGGGAAACCTGATCGAAGCCTGGCAGGTGGGTGGGCTGGGGCAGCTCTATGTCAACTCGCTGTTCATCACGGCGGTTGGGGTGGGCCTCTGCGTACTGTGCGCGACGGCGGCGGCGTTCGCCTTCACACGGCTGGAGTTTCCGGGGCGGGTGCTGATGTACCGGTTGCTGCTGGTGGGGTTGCTGTTGCCGCCGCCGGCCGTCGCGATCGCGCTCTTCACGCAGCTGCGCGACATGCAGCTGCTCAATACGCCGTGGGCGCTGATCCTGCCCTGTGCGGCCTGGCAACTGGCGCTGACGGTGTTCCTGATGCGCGGCTATTTCAACTCGATCCGGCCGGACATGGAAGAGGCGGCGCGGCTCGATGGCGCATCGACGCCCGAGATTTTCTGGCACGTGTCGGTGCCGATGGTGTGGCCGGCGATGCTGACCATGATCGTCCTCAACACCATCGCCATCTGGAACGAGCTGCTGTTTGCGCTGCTGTTCATCACCGACGAGGACAAGCGCACCTTGCCGGTCGGGCTGGTCCGGTTCTCGGGCTACCACAGCACCGACTATGCCCTGGTGTTTGCGGCGCTGACCATCACCACCGTTCCGATCCTGATCCTCTACTTCCTGCTCCAGCGGCAGGTGATCGCCGGCCTGACTGCAACTGCAATGGACTGACGCCATGGGTACCGTACACGCGTTTCCGCCGATCTCCGTTTCGCCGCCCGGCCTGTCGGGATGGTCGCTCGACGTGCTGCTCGATCGGCCGGAACGCGGTGCCGGTCCCGGCGGTGGACGCCATCGGTCGTTGCTGTCGGGGGTGATCGAAGGCTTTTACGGCCGGGCCTGGACCGCTGGACAGCGCATCGAGATGCTGCAGTGGATCGCCGATGCCGGCATGAACTGCTTCGTCTACGCGCCCAAGGACGACATCAAGATCCGGGCACGCTGGCGCGAGCTCTATTCGGTGGCCGAAGCGACCGAGCTCAAGGCGCTGGCCGATGCTGCGGCGGAGCGCAAGCTCAGGTTCATGGTGGCGATCGCGCCGGCGCTCGACGTCGTCTACTCGGACGGCGAGGATCTCGAGGCGCTAAAGCAGCGGCTCGACCAGTTGCTCGCGCTCGGCATCACCCATTTCGTGCTGCTGTTCGACGATATTCCCTCGACCATGATGCCGGCCGACGAGAAGGCGTTCCCGTCGATCGCGGCGGCGCAGGCCTGGTTCGCCAATGCTGCCTTCGCGCATGTGCGGGCGCGGGCGAGCGATGTGTCGATGATCTTCTGCCCGACCGAGTATTGCGCGGCGTTTGCCGGGCACGACGTGAAGAACTCGGCCTATCTCAATACGATCGGGGTGGAGCTCGATCCGGCGATCGGGGTGTTCTGGACCGGGCCGGATATCGTTTCCAAGACCATCAGCGCGGATACGCTGCGGGAGCTCGCGGCGGTGATCCGGCGGAAGCCGGTGATCTGGGAGAATTTTCACGCCAACGACTACGACATCCGGCGCGTCTATGCGGGTCCGCTCAGTGGGCGGAGCGCGGAGATTCTCGACCTCGTCGACGGGATCATCACCAACCCCAATAACGAGTTCGAGGCGAACTTCGTGCCGGTGCGGACGACTGGCCTGTTCGCCAATGGCTCTGACGACGAGGCGGCGAACTTCGCCATGGCGGTGAAGGCCTGGCAGCCGCGCTTCCGGCTCGCGTATCGATCCGAGAACGACATGCTGACGGTGGAGGAAGTCCGGTTGCTCGCCGAGATTTTCCACCAACCGTTCCGCAACGGGCCGGAGGTCGAGAGCCTGCTGCAGACGGCGCGTCGGCTGCTGTCGGTGACGCGGCCGAATGTGCGTGATCCGGGCTGGCAGAGCGGGCACGACGCGATCGTCACGTTCCGCGACCGCATACGCGACCTGTTCCATCGGCTGACCGAGCTCGAGAACCGCGACCTGTTCTACGCGTTCCAGCCCTATCTGTGGGAAGCGCGCGAGGAGGTGACGCACCTCGTCACCTATCTCGACTGGCTGGCCGGCGACCCGCCGGTCGGTAGCGAGTTCCCGCAGCAGGATCGAATCTATAACTTCTATCGCCAGGGATTCACCGTCGCGGTGCAGGAACTGCTGCCGCGCGATGCGAACGGGCGATTTAGGCATGGGTCTTGAGTTAGGCGAAGGGTACCGGCTGCGGCCGGCGACGGCGGAGGACCATCCGGCGCTGGAGATGGTATGCCTGAAGACCGGGGATTCCGGCCAGGACGCCACCGCGCGGGAGGACGATCCCCGGCTCCTGGGGCTGATCTACGCGGTGCCGTATCAGGTGGCGCAGCCGGATTATGCCTTCGTGATCGATGGGCCGAATGGCGTTGCCGGCTATGTGTTCGGGGCACTCGACAGCGCGAGCTTTTACGAGTGGGCCGGGCGCGACTGGTTTCCGAAGGTGGCGGCGACCGTAGCCGATCCCGGGCCGGACCGGGCCCAGTGGACCCGCGGCAGCGACTGGGCGCGCTGGGAAATCCACCACCCGGGCTTCACCTATCCGCCGGCGCTGCATCCATTTCCGGCCCATGGGCATATCGACCTGTTGCCGGAAGTGCAGGGCAAGGGGTTCGGGCGCAAGGCGCTTGAGCATGTGATGGCGCTGCTGAAGCGCGACGGCGCCAAGGGCATGCACCTGGGCGTGAGCAAGAAGAATGTCGGTGCCCTGGCGTTTTACGAGAAGCTCGGTTTCAGGGCGCTGACAGGGCCGGGGGCGCCCGACCATGTCGTCTACATGGTGATGGGGTTTTAGGCTCAGGCAGTGGATGTGGCCGCCCCCTCTACCAGCTTCGCTGGTCCCCCTCCCCCGCTTCGCAGGGGAGGATCATGGAGAGGCCGGTGCCTAAGGCCGGTCGGGCATGATGCGGAAATCGGCGCCCTCGGGCAGGAGCTGGCCGCCATCGACGGTGATGGTGGTGCCGGTGATGTAGGCGGCGTCGTCGGAGGCGAGGAAGAGGAAGGCGTTGGCGACGTCGCGGGAGCTGCCGAGGCGGCCGAGCGGGATCGCGTCTTCCATGCCCTTGATGAACTCGGGCGAGCGATGGAGCTGCATCGCCTCGGTCATGATGTTGCCGGGCTCGACGCCGTTGACGGTGACGCCATAGCCGGCAAACTCCAGCGCGGCGGCGCGGATCAGGCCGTTGATGCCGGCCTTGGTCGCCGAGTAGTGGCCGTGGCCGGGGCTGGTGACATGCGGGCCGGTGATCGACGAGGTGAAGAGGATGCGGCCGGAGCCGGCCTTTTTCATAGGGACCAACGCAGCGCGGGCGGCGATGAAGCAGCCGCGGAGGTTCACACCCATGACGCGATCCCAATCGTCGACGCTCGTCTGTTCGAGGAGCTGCCATGGATAGATGCCGGCGTTCTGGACCATGATGTCGAGGCGGCCGAACTGCTTCAGCGTGAAGGCGACGGCGGCTTCGGCGTCGGCCAGTTTGGATACATCGGTGGCAATGAAGGGCACGCCGAGCTCGGCGGCCGTGGCGGCGCCGGCCTTGGCGTCCCAGTCGGCGAGGACGACATTGGCGCCCTCCTCGCGGAAGCGGACGACGGTGGCTTTGCCGATGCCGCTCGCGGCGCCGATGACGATGGCGGTTTTGCCTGCGAGACGGCCGGTCATGCGAGTTTCTGCCTGATACGAAGTTTCAGTGTGTCGAGGAGCACGGCGGCAAGGACGAGCAGGCCGTGGATCACCTGGGTGTACTGGGCCTGTAGGCCCATGAGGTTGATCGCCGTGTTGATGGCCGAGAGCAGCAGCACGCCGGCATAGACGCCGGGCAGGGCGCCGACGCCGCCCTTGAGGCTGATGCCGCCGATGACGACCGCGGCGAAGGCGTTGAAGAGCAGCCCGATGCCGAGATTTGCCGTGGCGCCGGAGGTGCGGATGGTGAGGATCCAGCCGGCGAGTGCGGCGATGGCGCCAGCGAGGACGAAGGCGGTGATCAGGATACGGTTGACCTTGATGCCGGCGCGGAAGGCGGCCTGCTCGTTGCCGCCGATGATCTTCAGGTGCCGGCCGAACGGCGTCTTGGCCATGATCAGGCTGAAGACGACGAAGCAGAGGATGGCCAACCAGGCGGTAAGCGGGATGGCGAAGGTGAATTCGGGAAGGGTGATGCCGAGGCGCTGGATGCCGAACCAGCGGACCGCAGGCGCGAGGTCCTGCGCCGAGCGGCCGCCGGAGATGGCGAGAACGAGGCCGCGGACCCAGATGTAGCTCGCTAGCGTCACGATGAAGGCATTCATCTTCAGCTTGACGATGAGGAGGCCGTTGAAGAGGCCGATGGCTCCACCGACGGCGAGGGCGATGATGAGCGAGACCGGCACCGCGAGCCAGTCCGGCGTCAGCTGCCAGCCGATGCCGATACCGGCCGAGCAGAACAGGATGCCGACGACCATGGCGCTGAGCGCGGCGACGGATTCGACCGAGAGGTCCATGTGGCCGGCGATGACCACCAGCGCGAGGCCGATCGACATGACGCCGAGCACCGAGGAAGCCTCGACGATGTTGGCGAAGATGCCGGGCTGGAAATAGTTGGGCACGAAGGCAGAGAAGATCGCCAGCACCGCGATGAGGATGACCCACACGAGGTTGTCGAGCAGGAATTCTAGGGTCTTGCGGGTGCTGGGGTTCATCTACGGCCTGTCTGGAGGTCACGACGCTGTCGGGTCTTCCTTCTCCCCTTGTGGGAGAAGGTGGCGCGAAGCGCCGGATGAGGGGTCACGCAACCAGAGGTTGCGCGACCGGAGCTTGAGCGACGAGCGATGACGGCGGGCGCTGGAGCGTGGGGTCGCCCCCTCCACCAGCTTCGCTGGTCCCCCTCCCCCGCTGCGCAGGGGAGGATGACCCCTCATCCGCCCTTCGGGCACCTTCTCCCACAAGGGGAGAAGGCACTGCGGCATCGTAGTCCCCAGCCTTACTCCACCGACTTGATGGTGTCGGTCGGGGGCTTGAGGTTGCCCCAGAAGGCGGGGTTGTCGACGTTGGCCGGGGTGATCGCGGCGCCGGGGAGGCGGATGTTCGGGCCCCAGGCTTCGGTGGTCACGGTGCCGGTGAGGCCGATGACGTCATATTCGCCGGGCTCGATCGGGGCCTTGGCGACGATCTTGTCCATGAACATGGCGACGGCGGCGGCCTGGGCGTAGAGCGGCTGCTCGACTTCGACCTGCAGCCAGCCCTTGCGGATGAGGTCGAGGCCGACGGGAGCGCCGTTCGAGCTCATCACGTAGATGTCGCCCGGCTTCTTGCCGGCGGCTTCGAGCGAAGCGACAGCGGCGACCGAGAGATGGGCGGCGTGGTTGAAGATCAGGTCGATATCGGGATTGGCGAGCAGCTGGTCGGACACGATCGTGCCGGCATTGCTGGCTTCCCACATCATGGCGGGCTGGGAGATGATGGTGACGTCCGGGAACGCGGCCATCTTTTCTTCAAAGCCCTTCTGGATGTCGAGCGTGTAGGGGTCGCCCGGGTCGCCGAGGACCTGGAGGATCTTGCCCTTCACGGCGCCGTTCTTTTCGGTGAGCAGGCGCTCGACTTCGGCGGCGGCGACGTAGCCGATCTCGACGGTGCCGGCGACCGAGGTGAAGGCCGAGGGGGTCGAGGTGATCTGGCGGTCGAACTCGATGACCGGAATGCCGGCGGCCATGGCGGCCTCGATCGAGGGCTTCAGGGCGTTGAAATCAACGGCCGCGAGGATGATCGCCTTGGGCGCCAGCGCGATGACGTCGTTCATCTGAGACTGCTGGACGTCGGTCTTGTTGTCGGCGTTCAGTGTCTGCATGTCGTAGCCGACCTGGCCGAGGAACATTTCGAGCGCCGAGACCGAGCCGGTCTGGAATTCGTCGAGGAGGGTCGGCACGAGGTAGTAGACGGTGCCCTTGTCCTGGGCGTAGGCCGGCGAAAGCAGGGCTAGCGCCGCTGCCAGAACGCCGAAGACGGATAGAAGTATTCGCTTCATTTCGTTCGCTCCTGTTTCCGGATTTCCCTGTGACCCGTCAGCCTGCCGTTCCGGTAGCGGCAAGGGTTTCCCCGGTGATCATGTTGACCACCGCGTCGGGGCTTGTTTTTGAACGCTCCACATCGCCGGCCACGACGCCCTGGCGGATCACCACGATCCGGTCGGCGACCTGGAAGGCCTGCTGCATGATGTGCGTGATGATAACGACGCCGATGCCCTGGTTGGCGACGGCGCGGATCATGTCGAGGCCGCGGCGCGTCTGCTCGACGCCGAGCGCGGCAAAGGGTTCGTCGAGCAGCACGAGCTTGCCGCCCCAGTGGACGAAGCGGTTGAGCTCGATGGCCTGGCGCTGGCCGCCCGAGAGGTGCTCGACCTTGGTGCGGAGCGATGGGATCTTGGTGCCGGCGCTGGCGAGGGCCTTGGCGACGACGGCTTCCATCGCCTTTTCGTCGAGCACGGGGATGCCGAGGACGCGGCGGGTGAGTTCGCGGCCCATGAAGAAGTTGGCCACGACATCGACATTGGTGGCGAGCGATAGGTCCTGGTAGACGGTCTCGATGCCGGCGGCCTTTGCCTCGGAAGGCGACTTGGCGTGCCACTCGCGGCCGTCGAAGACCATCTTGCCGGAGGTGGCTTCGAGCCCGCCGGAGATGATTTTGACCAGCGTCGACTTGCCGGCGCCGTTGTCGCCGAGGAGCGCCACGACCTCGCCCTTGCCGATGGTGAAGGTGATGCCCTTCAGCGCTTCGATGGCGCCGTAGTTCTTGCGGATGTCATGCAGTTCGAGCAGCGGGGCGAAGGTCATGCGGCTAGTCCCTTCTGCTCGCGGCCGGGCACGAAGAGCTGGCCGAAGCGGGGTGAGAGTACGCCGGCAACGGCGAGGGCGGCGGCGCCACGGAGTACCGTGTGCGGGCCGCCATTGGAGAGGATCAGGCGGGGCGCCTTGCGGTCGCGACGGGCCGAGACGGAGTTGGGGAGCTCGGCGGCGACGCGGGCCAGCTCGGCGGTGAGGCTTTCTGGCGCGATGCCGCCAAGGATGACGGTCTCGGGGTCGAAGAGGTTCTCGATGGTGACGAGGGCGGCGCGCAGCTGGGGGCTGACCGCATCGGCATAGGCTGCTTCGCTGAGGCCGCGGCGAGCGAAGGCATCGAGCGAGACATAGCGTTCGAGGCAGCCGCGATTGCCGCAGGGGCAGGGCTCGCCATCGGGCACCACAGGGATGTGGCTGATCTCGCCGGCATTGCCCCAGGCACCGCGCTGGGCGACGCCTTCGTGCACCATGATGCCGCCGAGGCCGACGCCGACGAACAGGTAGTAGAAGTCGGCGAAATCGGCGCCGCGGCCGTAGAGGCGTTCGCCCAGCGCGGCGGCGGCCATATCGGATTCGATGAAGGCGGGGAGCCCGGTGACTTCGGAGAGCCGCTCGCGCAGCTCGACATTGTTCCAGCCGACCATGGTGGTGGGGCCGACAAAGCTCATCGAGTCGACGCCGAACGGACCGGGCAGCGACAGGCCGACGCCGAGCATGCGGACGCCGTGGCGGAGGGCGCGGAGTTCCTTGACCATGGCGCCGATGAGGGTGAAGGCCTCGTCGGGCGTGGTGCGGGCGGCGGTGCGATGGGCGCTGCCGATGATCTCGCCGCTGAGGTTGATCAGCGCCGCGTCGATGCCGAGCGGGGTGATGTAGATGCCGATGGCGTAGCCGCCTTCGGGATTGATGCGGAGCGTTGCGGGCGGCAGCCCGCGGCCGCGCGGCTCTTCCTTTTCGGAGAGGATGTAGCCCTGCTCCTCGAGCTCGCGGATGATATTGGAGACGGTCTGGACGGTGAGGCCGATTTCCTCGGCGATGCGGCCGCGGGTGGTCGGGCCATTGGCGCGAATGGCTTCGAGCACGATGCGCCGGTTATACGGCCGCCCGAATTCCTGATTGGTGCCCTTTAGCGCCACGCGCGTCCCTCCGATGAGGGGGAGACTGGAGCGGTGGAATTATTAAGTCAATTGGATTTCAAAAATCGTTCGGGGTGGGGCCGGTGCGTGGGGTTGCCCCCTCCACCGCCTCCGGCGGTCCCCCTCCCCCGCTTTGCAGGGGAGGATGGCGGAGAGAGCTGTGCGGGGCTCCTAACGCGTGACCTAACGTAGGGCTCGCACTAGAAGGGCCGGGCGGCTAACGCTGCGAGTGGACAATCTCGATTGGTAGAGGGTGAGCATGGTCAAGGCGGCGTTCCTGGGTCTGGGCGTGATGGGGTATCCAATGGCGCGGCATCTGGCGCAAAAGGGCCACGAGGTCACGGTCTACAACCGCACCACCGCCAAGGCCGAGAAATGGGTGTCCGAGTTCGGCGGCAAGCTGGGCAAGACCCCGGCCGAGGCGGCGGCGGGGCAGGACATCGTGTTCGCCTGTGTCGGCAATGATGACGACCTGCGCTCGGTGACGCTGGGGCCGGATGGCGCGTTCGCCGCGATCGGCAAGGGCGGGCTGTTCGTCGACCACACGACGGCCTCGGCAAACGTCGCGCGCGAGCTCTACGCGGCGGCGCAGGCGGGCGGATTCGCTTTCCTCGATGCACCGGTGTCGGGTGGGCAGGCCGGTGCCGAGAACGGGCAGCTGACCGTGATGATCGGCGGCGATGGGGCCGCGTTTGAGCGGGCGCAGCCGACGATCATGGCGTTCGCCAAGGCAGCGCGGTTGCTGGGGCCGGCCGGGGCGGGGCAACTGGCCAAGATGATGAACCAGATCTGCATTGCGGGCGTGGTGCAGGGGCTGGCCGAGGCCATTCATTTCGGCAAGGCGGCGGGGATGGATATCGAGGCGGTGATCGACGTGATCTCCAAGGGCGCGGCGCAGAGCTGGCAGATGGAAAACCGCTACAAGACGATGAATGCGGGGAAGTTTGACTTCGGCTTTGCGGTCGAGTGGATGCGCAAGGACCTCGGGATCGCGCTCGACGAGGCGCGCTCGAACGGGGCGAAGCTGCCGGTAACGGCGCTGGTCGACCAGTTCTACGCCGAGGTTTCGGCGATGGGCGGCAAGCGCTGGGACACGTCGAGCCTGCTGGCGCGGCTGCAGCGGGACTGAGCTTTAGCCAAATCACCGGGTGTCACCCCTGCGAAAGCAGGGGTCCAACTCTCGACTGGCGCCAGCGGTGACATGGATCCCTGCCTTCGCAGGGATGACACCCCGCGTGGGGTGGAAAGTTGGTGCGTCGCACCCAAGGAATTCGTGGCTGCCCGCGTCCTAATTAGAGGGCGCGGGCTTCATTCATTTGTCGTTCAGCCCGGTTGTACTTTAGGGTGCAGGCAGGGACATTTTCTATTGAGGGTCAGGGTCATGAAGCGGCTGCTTGGGTTTGCCGTCGGGGTTGTTTTCGCGGTCCTTTCCCTCGGACCCGTGGGGGCCCAGGAGCGCAGCATCACGCTGCTGCCCGGCACGGACCTGCCCGGCTACGACTATTCGGTGCTCAAGGACGTGGAGCCGGAAGCCTGCGAGGCGGCGTGCACGGATGATCGCATCTGCCGCGCCTTCACCTATAACGAGAGCGCCAACTGGTGCTTCCTGAAGTCGGAAGCCGGTGCCGAGCAGCCCTTCGAGGGCGCGACTTCGGGCCGGGTGGATTTCACCCCATCGATCGACGACATCAATGCGCAGCGGCTGGGCGAGCTGCCGTTCCCGGCGCAGGATATTCTCGATTCCGCCCGCTATTACGCGCTGAGCCTGCCGCAGACCGATCCGCCGCCGCCGGATGTGAGCTATGCCGAACTCGTTGCTTCGGGCGACGAGGCTGCCGCCGGGCTCAACCCAGCCGCGGCGATGGTTTCGTACCGGCAGGCGCTGGGGATCAACAAGAACGATCCGGCCGTGTGGCTGAAGCTGGCGCAGGCGAACGACGCGCGCGCCGATATCGAGGCGCAGGCCGGCAATGGCACCTACGACCTCGCGGTCAATGGCTCCTATGCGGCCATGCAGGCGTGGATGCTCAGCGAGACGCGGGCCGAGAAGGCTGCGGCGCTGGCGGAGCTGGGCAAGGCGCTCGCGCGGCGCGAGATGTGGCGCGAGGGCATTGCGAGCCTGCGCGCCAGCGTGGCGCTGGTCGACGATACGAACCTGCAGGCCCGGCTCGACCAGATGGTGGCCGAGCACGGCTTCCGCATCACATCGCACCAGGTGGATGCAGAGGCGGCCGAGCCGCGCATCTGCGCGGTATTCTCCGAGCCGCTGCCGGCGGGCGGCGACACCGACCTTTCGGCCTATGTGGCGGTGCATGACGCGCCGACCGCGGCGGTCGAGACCGACCAGAGCCAGATCTGCGTGACCGGTGTCGAGCATGGCCGGCGCTATGCGATCACCTTCCGCTCGGGGCTGCCGTCGGCGGCCGGCGAGGAACTGCGCGAGGATGTCGATCTCGACCTGTTCGTGCCGGATCGTGCGCCGTTCGTGGGCTTTGCCAACAATGCCTATGTGATGCCGGCGGGGCTCGGCGGCGGGCTGCCGATCACTTCGATCAACGCCGAGAGCGCCGACATCGTGATCTACCGGATCGGTGACCGCGGTATCGCGCAGGCGGTGCGGAACGGCACGTTCCAGAGCACGCTCGACGGCTATTCGGCCGAGGACGTGGCCAATACCTATGGCGAGAAGACGTGGGAAGGTGCGGTGGACCTGGCCCAGGGCGCGCCGAACGCGATGAGCGTCACCGCCATTCCGGTGACGCAGGCGATCGGGCAGCTGCAGCCGGGCGCCTATGTGATCACAGCCAAGGTGACCGGCTCGACGGCCGAATACTGGCAGTCGATGGCGACACAGTGGTTCATCGTCACCGATCTCGGCCTCACCACGGTCAACGGCAATGACGGCGTGCATGCGTTCGTGCGCTCGCTGACCACGGCGCAGCCGGTGGCGGGCGCCAATGTGCGGCTCGTCGCGGTGAACAACGAAATCCTGGGCGAAGCGACGACCGATGCGGATGGCCGCGCGGTGTTCGCGCCGGGCCTCGCGCGTGGCGAGGGCGGCCGGGCGCCGCAGCTCGTGACCGCCGAGACGGGGGCTGGGGACTATGCCTTCCTCGATGTGTCGAAATCGGCGTTCGACTTGACGGATCGCGGGGTGGAGGGCCGGCAGTCGCCGGGGCCGCTCGACCTGTTCGCGACGACCGAGCGTGGCGTGTACCGGCCAGGCGAGACGGTGTTCCTCACCGGCATCCTGCGCGATGCGACGGCCAAGGCCGTGACCGACCTGCCGCTGACCGTGAAGGTGCAGCGGCCGGACGGGGTGATCGACGAGACGCAGGTGATCAGCGATGGCGGCGCGGGCGGCTATTTCGATGCCTACGAGCTGGCGCCGGAAGCCATGCGCGGTTCGTGGACGGCCCAGTTCTATGCCGACCCCAAGGGCGCGGCGCTGACCACGGTCAGCTTCCTCGTCGAGGATTTCGAGCCCGAGCGGCTGGCTTTCGACATCACCGCGGCGGATGAGCCCATCACGTTCGGCGAAGTGACCGATGTCGATGTGGCGGCCAAGTATCTCTATGGCGCGACGGCGCCGGACCTCGTGGTCGAGGCCGATGCGGTGATCAAGCCGGTGAACGCGCTGCCGGACTTCCCGGGCTATTCGTTCGGCCGGCTGGACGATGCGTTCCAGACCTATCGGGAGTCGCTGGGCAGCGTCGGGGTGACCGATGCCGACGGCAATGCCGTGGCCGAGATCACGCTCGAGGAGCAGCAGGCGACGACCAAGCCGCTCGAGGCGCAGCTGATCCTGCGGCTGGTGGATTCGAACGGCCGTGCCGTGGAGCGCAGCCTGACGCGGCCGGTGCAGGCGACGACCGACCGGATCGGCGTGCGTCCGAAGTTCGAGTCGGCCGAGGGGCTGGGCGAGGGCAGCGAGGCGTCGTTCGACATCATCGCCGTCGGGCCGGATGGCACCACCGTCGACAAGGACGGGCTCGAGTGGACGCTGTCGCGGATCGAGACCAACTACCAGTGGTATCGCGACAACGGCACCTGGAAGTGGGAAGCCGTGACGACGACCCGCGTCGCCGCGAACGGCACGGTGGACGCGACCGCGTCCGGGCCGGCAACCATCGGCGCCAATATCGACTGGGGCCTTTATCGGCTGGAAGTGTCGAGTGTCGGCGAAGGCGCCAGCTCGACCAGCTATGAATTCTATGCCGGCTACTATTATCCGGAAGTGGGTTCGGACACGCCGGACACGCTGTCGGTGGCGCTCGACAAGGCGGCCTATCGCAGCGGCGAGACTGCGCAGCTGAAGCTCGATCCGCAGTTTGCCGGCACGGCGCTGGTGATGGTGGTCGACGACCGCATCATCGCGATGCAGGCGGTGGATGTGCCGGAAGGTGGCACGACCGTGCCGCTGACGGTGACCGACGACTGGGGTCCGGGCGCCTATGTGACGGCGATCCTTTATCGGCCGGCCGATGCCGCCGAAAAGCGGATGCCGGCGCGCGCGCTGGGGCTGGCCTATGCTGATGTGGAGCCGGGCGACCTGAAGCTGAACGTGGCGATCGATGCGCCGGCGCAGGCGCTGCCGCGGCAGGCGTTCAGCGCCACGGTGAAGATCGACAACGTGCAGCCGGGCGACAAGGCCTATGTGGTGGTCGCGGCGGTGGACCTCGGCATCCTGAACCTCACCAATTTCCAGGTGCCGGATCCGGATGGGTACTTCTTCGGCCAGCGTGAGCTGGGCGTGGAATTCCGCGATCTCTATGGGCAGTTGATCGACCCCACGCAGGGGACGGCCGGTGCGCTGCGCGTCGGTGGTGACGAGGGGGGTGGCCGGTTCGGCACGCCGCCGTCGATCACGGAGCTGGTGGCGCTGCACACGGGCATCGTCGAGGTCGGTGCCGATGGTACGGCGACGGTGAGTTTCGACATGCCGGACTTCAACGGCACGGTGCGGCTGATGGCGATGGCCTGGTCGCTCGGTGCAGTCGGGCATGCCTCTGCCGACGTGATCGTGCGCGATCCGGTGGTGGTGAACCTGAGCCCGCCGCGGTTCCTCCGCGTCGACGACACGTCGCGCCTCCTGGTCGAGGTGAACAATCTCGACGGCGTGCCGGGCAGCTACACTGTGGCGCTCGACACGGGCACCGGGCTTTCGACCGATGCGGCGGAAACGACCGTGGATCTCGAGGCCGGTGGCCGGACGGCGCTTAACCTCAGCCTTACCGGCGAGACGATCGGCGACCATGAGCTGACGGTGACGGTGACCGATCCGAACGGCAATGCACAGATCAAGAAGCTGACGCTGGGCGTTCGTGCGGCGTCGCCGCCGCAGACGTCGAGCCAGCTGATCCCGATCGCCGCGGGCGAGACGGTGACGCTGGATGCGAGCCTGTTCGACGGGATGCTGCCGCGGACCGGTTCGACGACGCTCGCCATCGGGCCGATCGCGCGGCTCGACGTGCCGGGCATCCTCCTCGCGCTCGACCGCTACCCCTATGGGTGCGCCGAGCAGATCACCAGCCGCGCGCTGCCGCTGCTCTATCTCAACGAGGTGGCGCAGTTGGTGGGCATGGGCAATGACGAGGAGATCGACCAGCGGCTGCAGGATGCGATCAAGAACCTGCTCACCAAGCAGACGTCGGGCGGCGGGTTCGGGCTCTGGGGTCCGTATTCGACGACCGACCTGTGGCTCGACAGCTATGTCACCGAGTTCCTGCTCCGCGCCAAGGCGGAAGGGTATGACGTGCCGGAGCTGGCGCTCACTCGCGCGCTCGACAATCTCGGGGCGCAGGTGGCCTATGCCTCGGACTTCAGCAATGGCGGCGAGGACGTCGCGTTCGCGCTCTACGATCTCGCTCGTGCCGGCCGGGCCGCCATCGGCGACCTGCGCTACTATCTCGAAGCCCGGCTCGACGCGTTCGGTTCGCCGCTCGCCAAGGCCCAGCTCGGGGCCGCACTCGCGCTCTATGGCGATCGCACCCGCGCGGCTACGGCCTTCCAGGCGGCGGTTGCGGACCTTGCCAAGCGCGAGGACCGCAATGCCTGGCGGTACGACTATGGCAGCCAGCTGCGTGATACGGCCGGGGTGCTGGCGCTCGCCGCCGAGTTCTCGCCGTCGGGCGTCGATATCGGCGCTCTGGCGGGGAAGCTCACGGCGCTGCGCGATGCGGCCCGGTGGACCTCGACGCAGGAGGACGCCTGGACGCTCGTTGCGGCGGCCGAGCTCGGTCGCGAGACGGCCGGCAGCGCGGTGACGATCGACGGCGAGGCGCTCGAGGGCAACGTCTATCGCCGCTACGACCAGGAACATTTCGACGGACTGACCGTCGAGGTGACCAACAATGGCAACCAGGCGACCGAGATGAAGGTGACGACAACGGCCATTCCGGCCGTGCCGCCGCCGGCGAGTTCGGCAGGCTTCACGCTCGGGCGGCAGGTCTACCTGCCCAACGGCGAGGTGGCCGATACGACCACGATCAAGCAGAACGACCGGTTCGTGGTAGTGCTGACGGCGCAGCCGACCGTCCTCGGGTCGGGCCAGTACGTGATCGCCGATCCGCTGCCGGCCGGGTTCGAGATCGAGAATCCGGACCTGCTGCAGGGTTCGGGTGTCGCCGATCTCAGCTGGCTGACGGTGGATACGCCCAGCCATGTGGAGGCGCGGACGGACCAGTTCGTCGCGGCGTTCCGGTTCACCTCGGATACTTCGAGCGTGACGACGGCCTATATGGTCCGTGCCGTCTCGCCAGGCCAGTTCGTGGCGCCGGGGGCGACGGTGGAGGACATGTATCGTCCCGAGCTGCGCGCCAATACCGAGGCGGGTCGCGTCGAGGTTGAAGCGTCCGGGCCGTGAACTGATGCACGCCGTCGGGTCGAACACATCACCAGGTCATCCCCGCGAAAGCGGGGATCTCCGTTTGTCGCGCGCGCAGCAAACAGAGGTTCCCGCTTTCGCGGGAATGACCCTGTGGGTGGGTGACCTGTGAGCACTGCCAAAACCACCGGGCGCCGAGTGCCGGGGCTCTTCACCGCCGCGGCGGTGGTGGTGGCGTTTGTCGGGCTGATAGCCAGCCAGTACGGTTTGGCCGTGCTCCGCGATATCCGGGCAACCTTGCCGCCGGTGCCGGCGGTGGCGACATTGCCGGTGTCGCAGGTGGTGGTGGATCGGGCCGGGCTGCTGCTGAGGCCGTTTACGGCGGATGGCGGGCGGTGGCGGTTACCGGTCGAGATCAAGGATGTCGACGGCCGTTTCATCGACATGCTGCTTGCCTATGAGGACGCGGATTTTTCGAAGCATCACGGCATCGACTGGACCTCGATGCTGCGGGCGGCGGGGCAGTATGTCGGGGCGGGCGGGCACATCGTTTCGGGCGGCTCGACGCTGACCATGCAGGTGGCGCGACTGCTCGAGAAGGAGCCGACGCGGAACCTCGCGGGCAAGATCCGGCAGATGGTGCATGCGGACCTGCTCGAGCAGCGGCTCAGCAAGGACGAGATCCTGACGCTCTACCTGACGCTCGCGCCCTATGGCGGCAATATCGAGGGGGTGCGGGCGGCGAGCCTCGCCTACTTCGGCAAGGAACCGGGGCGGCTGACGACCGCCGAGGCGGCGCTCCTGGTGGCGCTGCCGCAATCGCCCGAGGCGCGGCGGCCGGATCGCGATCCGGTGGTGGCGCTCGAGGCGCGCAATCGCGTGCTCGACCGGATGGTGACGCAGGGCGTGATCGGCGCCGAAGAAGCGGCCGGCGCTAAGATGGAGCAGATTTCCTCGCTGCGGCGGGAGTTCCCGAAGCTCGCAGCGCACCTCTCGGAAGCGGCGGTGACGGCGCGGCCGAATGCGCGGGAAATCCAGCTGACGGTGGATCGGAAGCTGCAGGCGGCGCTCGAAAAGCTCGCCGGCGACCGGGCCGGGCAGATGGGCGAGAAGCTTTCGGTGGCGATCGTGGTGGCGGACCAGCAAACCGGCGACATCCTCGCTTCGGTGGGTTCGGCCGGGCTGTTCAACGCCGCGAGCGACGGCTATCTCGATATGACGACGGCGGTGCGCTCGCCCGGGTCGACGCTGAAGCCGCTGATCTATGGGCTCGCGTTCGAGCTCGGGATGGCGCATCCGGAGAGCCTGATCGAGGACCGGCCGACGGCGTTCGGTGCTTATGTGCCGGTCAATTTCGACGGGTTCACGCGCGGCACGGTGACGGTGCGGCAGGCGCTGACGGAGTCGCTGAATATTCCGGCGATCGTGGTGCTCGACGCAGTGGGGCCGGCGCGGCTGGTGGCGCGGATGCGGCGGGCGCATGCCAATCCGCTGCTGCCGGTGGATACGGCGCCCAGCCTTGCGGTGGGGCTGGGTGGTGTCGGCATCACGCTGCGCGACCTCGTTTCGATCTATGCCGCCATTGCACGGGGCGGTGCGCCGGTGACGCTGCGCGACGGCGTGAAGCAGGTGGCCGAGGAGTCGGTGACGCCGGCGCCGGTGCTCGATCCGGTGGCGGCCTGGTATGTCGGCAATGTGCTGGCCGATGTGCCGCCGCCGAAGAACGGCTCGCCGGGGCGCATCGCGTTCAAGACGGGTACGTCCTACGGCTATCGCGATGCCTGGGCCATCGGGTTCGATGGCGAGACGGTGATCGGCGTGTGGGTCGGGCGGCCGGACAATGCTCCGGTGCCTGGGATCACCGGCATTTCAGCGGCGGCGCCGATCCTGTTCGAGAGTTTTGATCGCATGGGATCGACCACGGTGCCGTTGAAGAAGGCGCCGCCGGGGACGATCTTTGCGGCCAATGCCGACCTGCCGGCACCGCTGCAGCGCTTCCGGCATCCGGACGAGCAGAAGGTGGTGCGCGATGCGGCGCCGCAGATCGCCTATCCGGCCGACGGCGTTGATGTGGATCTGGGGATAAGGGCAGGGGATGCGTCGCCGCTGATCGTCAAGGTGCGCAACGGCGTGCCGCCCTTCACCTTCTTTGCCAATGGCGCGCCATTCGGGCGTTCGGCGTTCGCGCGGCAGGAGACATGGGAGCCGGACGGGCCGGGGTTCGTGAGGCTCTCGGTGGTGGATGCCGAGGGGCGGTCGGACAGTGTGAAGGTGTTTCTGGACTAGCTGCGGCCGAACCGCCTCGCTGAGTTGATCTCTAAACAATCACCGGAGGCAGGGGTCCATCTTGCAGCTTCGCAGGTGGAGAGCTGGATCCCTGCCTTCGCAGGGATGACAGCTGGTGGGTGGGAGTGTCGCGGGCAAGACCCACCAAGATCCCACGGACAAATCGCATCGAATGCCGCGTTTACCGCAGAGGCTTCGTGAAAGCGGGGGGGTGCAAAGGGTTGTTTGCCTCGCTCCCGCCCGCCGGGAGTAACTTGCACTGGGCCGCCACGCCGTTCACGTGGCGGCCATTTTGCTATTTGGCGATGGTCATGCCGTTGAGCGCATCGATATCGGTCGGCAGCTCGGTGTCGCCGGGCGCGAAGCCGTTGGTCTGGAGGATATAGGCGACGAGATCGGCATAGGTCGCATCTGGCAGGCTGCCCGGCTGGCTGGGTGGCATGCGGTCATGCGTGTGGGTGTAGAGCGCGCCGACGGTCTGCCCGGTCCACTTGCCGTCGAAATAGGCGCCGGCGAGCGGCGGGCCGTAATTTGCGCTGATCAGGTCGGGGCCGTGGCAGGAGACGCAGTTGGCGTCGTAGGCGACCTTGCCACGCGCGGCCTGTTCGGCCGTGAAGGTCGGCGGATTGCCGGCTGCTGCGGACGTGGCGTCGGCCGTGGTGGTGGTTTCTTCCGCTGTGGGTGTAACGACCTGAGCCGTGCCATCGCCTTCACCGGTATAGGTGTAGACGAGGATTGCACCCGGGTTTGCAAGCTCGGTGCCGGCGCCACCATCCATGGTGCCGACGAGGCCGGAGACGTCAGTCGCGACGTACATGGTCTTCATGTCGGGGCTCAGCGCCATGTCGCGCAGCCGGTTCTCGGACTGGAAGTAGCGCTCGATCGGGCCGGTAACGGTCTGCCCGTCCTCGCTGAGCGGGATGCGGTAGATCGAGCCGCGCTTCAGCGTGGTGACGAGGAGCGAATGCTCCCAACCCGGAATGCCTTCGCCGGCCTCGGGGAAGTAGGCCTGCATGGAGGAGGTGGCGACGGTCGGCCAGCAGATGAAGTCGATGCCGCCGCAGGCCGGATCCTCGAAGTTCCAATCCGACGGGACCGTGAACAGGGTGGCGATGGGATCGACGCTGTCGACCGGCCAGCTGGTCTCGTCTTCGACCGGAACGGAGGGATCGATCTCGACATCCGAGAAGGTCAGCTGAGCACAGGGCGTCGTCGCATCGGCCCAGCGGGCATACTGGTAGGCCATGTCGTCCCTGTAGCCGACGACGTGGGGCCAGCCGTAGTTGCCGCCAGCGGTGAAGATGTTGATTTCGTCGTCGGTCTTGGGGCCCTGCTCGGAGGCGTAGAGCGTCCCGTCGGGGCCGAAATCGATGCCCTGGGCGTTGCGGTGGCCATAGGTGAAGACGTGGCTGCGGACGCCGTCGATTTCAGGATTGTCGTCAGGGATCGAGCCATCGAGATTCAAGCGCAGCGATTTGCCCTGGTAGGCGAACCAGTTGCTCTCGCCGACTTCCTCGGCGGTGGGCAGGCGCTGGGCTTCGATGGGGATGCACCAGTTGCCGAGCTGGTCCTTACCGCCGTCGCCGATGGTGTAGTAGAGCTTTGCGTCGGGCCCAAACTTCATGCGGCCAGAATTGTGGTCGTTCTTGCCGGGCATGCCGGCAATGAGATCGACCGGGTCCTTCAGCGTGCCGGTCGCTTCGTCATAGGTGAAGCGGACGATCTTCACGAACAGGTCGTGATAGGGGCTGTAGGGGTCGGCGACCCACGGGATGCCGCCGAGCGATTTGTCGACATAGGTGTAGGACGCGTAGACGTAGTCGTTGCCGGTCCCCTGCAGCAGGCCCGGATCGAGGGCCATGCCGAGCAGGCCATCCTGGCCGCCGGGCGCCGAGACCTCGGGAATATCGATTGCGACCTGCTTGGTGCCATCTTCCGGATTGACGCGGGTAATCTTGCCGCCGGTACGCTCGGTGAGCCAGAGCCAGCCATCGGGACCCAGTTCGATCTCCCAGGGTGCTTCCAGCCCGTCGGTGAGAACCTTCATTTCGAACTGCTTGGTGCCTGCCACTGCCGCGTCGGGCGGGTTCTGGGCATGGGCGAGCGAGGTGCCGACGAGAGCCGTCAGCAACGCGGCTGCGAGGCTGGGTAGTGAGCGCATTGGAGTTCCTTTTGGTGGCGACGCAGAACGCCCCCCGGACGATCCGGTTCCCGTTGCCGGGCGGTTCGTCCGGAGGCGGTGCAAGCCTCGCCAAAGGCCGCGAAGCCTGCGCCAACTCGAGATGCGGCAACCTTCGAGTCGGTGGCTGCCACGGAGTGCGCCAGACGCGTAACCGCCTGAACGCACACTAGAAATTCACGACGACGTCAGAGATCGTGCTTCCAGCCGAGCATACGCTCGGCTTTCGACGAATTGAAGAAGGCCTTGCGGCCGCTCAGGTCGCCCTTGATCGGAATGCCCGGGAAGTACTTGGCCGCCGCTTCGAGGCTCGGGATGTCGATCGTGGTGTCGGGGGCGACGATGTAGAAGGCTTCGTGGCCGCGGAACTTCCCCTCGATGCTGAGGAGGCACGCGCGCGCCGCCGCGTCGAAGCGGGTGTAGGCGAAGAGGTGCTTCTTGGGGAAATCGGAGTTGGGCGTGAAGTTGCGTGCGGCAAGCTCGCGCTCAGGCACGACCCAGTGGAAGCGCATCGAGGCGATCGAGATATCGTCCCAGCGGCGCGCGAAAGCGTCTGCCTGGGCTTCGCAGATCCATTTCGAGAGGCTGTATGGCTCCTCGGAATAGTTGGCGTGCTCCTCGTCGATCGGCAGGTAGTCGTAGTGCGGATCGCGGCTGTAGGAGTGGCCGATGGCGTTGACGCTCGAGGCCTGGCAGATGCGCATGATGCCGTTGTCGACGGCCGCCTGCAGCGCGTTGTAGCTGCCCACGACATTGTTGTTGTGGACGATGTGATCGGGGTGGCGGCCGGGCGAGGGGATGGCCGCCATGTGGATCAGCGCGTCGCAGCCCTTGAAGGCGTCGACGAGCTTTTCGAACTCATCCATGTCGGCCTGGATGAAGTGGAGGCCCTTGGTTTCCTCGGTCTCGGGGGCAGCGACGCGGTCGATGCAGACGAGCTCGTGGCCCTCGGCCTTGGCCTGCTTGATGATGGCGCGGCCGATGCCGCCGGACGAGCCGGTGAGTGCGATCTTCATTTGGTCTGGTCAGCCCTTGTAGACGGCTTCGTGGAGGCCACGGATGTAGCCGATGGCATAGAGGCGGCCGAAGGACGAGTAGCCGGCATGCTCGTTGCTGTCGCCTTCGACGGTGGGGACATGGTCGGGGCGCAGCACGCCGTCGAAATCGATGTCCTTGTAGGCGCGCATGGTGGCGAGCATGTCGGTCTTGCCGGCATCGTGCCAGGTTTCGTGGAAGTTGGTCGGCACGCCGGCCACGTCGCGGAAATGGACGAAGCTGATCTTCTTCTTGCCGAAGCCGCGAATGACCTTGGGCAGGTCATCGGTCATCAGGGTGAAGTTGCCCTGGCAGAGTGTGATGGTGTTGTAGTCCGACGGCAGCATGTCGACGAGGCGCTGGAAGTTCGGCACCGTGCGCATGATGCGGCTCACGCCCTTGATCGGGGTGATCGGCGGATCATCGGGGTGCATGGAGAGCTTTACGCCCGCCTTTTCGGCGACGGGGAGGACGCGGCGGAGGAAGTACTCCAGCGTCTCCCAGAGCTTTTCTTCCGAGATAGGCGGGTTCGAAGTGATCGAGTCCGGCACGTCGTCGACGTTGAAAGCGGTAACCACCGAGCCACCGCGGCTGGGGAGCGCCATGTTGGTGCGCACCCAGTTGAAGTCGGTCATCCACTCGTAGCACCAGACCGGGATGCCGAGCTTGCCCATGTTGGTGAGGAGTTCGCAGACGACGTCGATCTCCTCGTCGCGGCCTTCGAGGCCGCGCTTGGCCTTGTTGAGCGGCGGACGGGACTCGATGACGCGAATGTCGAAACCGCCTTCGTTGTAGCTGTCCTTCATGCGCTGCAGCGCCGAGAGCGAAGACACCCGCTCGTTGGCCTGGAGGCTATCGAAGGGCAGGCCGGCCACGGCGAGGTCGACGCCGCACTGCTTGGCGAGCTTCCAGACGGGTGTGTACTTGGGAGGGATAACCTCGGCGATCTCGAGCATTTTTCTATCAGCGTCTCAGCGGTTACGGGTGGGCAGGCGGCCCGGGAAAATGACCGAGCCGGCTGGGGTGCAGCCGGCGCGGCAAGAGGCAATGGCTCGGCGGAGACGCGCTCCGCCGGAATTTTCGGCGGGCTCAGCCCGGCGTGGTCTCGCTATTGCGGATCGAGTGCTGGCCCCACTTCTGGTCCAGGTTGGGCCAGGGGATCGAGTCGACCAGCAGCTTGGTGTAGGCGTGCTGCGGGTTGCGGATCACGCTCTCGACGTCGCCCTTTTCCACCACGTCGCCGCGGTAGAGCACGGTGATGGTGTCGGACACATGGTAGGCCGTGGTCAGGTCGTGGGTGATGTAGATGATCGTCACGCCATGGTCGCGGTGCATGTTGCGCAGCGATTCCAGGATGTTGGCGCGCAGCGAGGCGTCCACCATCGACACTGGCTCGTCGGCGATGAGCAGCCGAGGCTTCAGCAGCAGGGCGCGGGCGACGTTGATGCGCTGGCGCTGGCCGCCCGAGAGCTGGTGCGGGAAGCGGCCGAGGACGTCCTCGGGACGGAGGCCCACCGAGGTCAGGGCTTCGTCCATCTTGGCACGGGCGTCACGGCCGGACTTGGCCAGCTTGAACTGCTTGATCGGCACGGTGAGCAGGTGATCGACCGTGTAGAACGGGTTGAACACCGCAAACGGATCCTGGAACACCGCCTGCACTTCGCGGCGATAGGCCATGCGATCGGGCCCGCGCAGCGTCGTGATGTTCTGGCCGCGATAGAGGATCTCGCCAGTGGTCGGCGTGATGAAGCCGAGCAGCAGCATGGCGAGCGTGGTCTTGCCCGAGCCGGATTCACCGGCGACGGTCAGGATGGTCGGATCGTCCTCGTCGAGCGTCAGGGAGAATTCCTTGAGCGCGATCTTGGCGTGCGAGGACAGCAGCCCGCGCTGGTAGACCTTGGTGACGTTGCGGATTTCGAGGAGGTTAGCCATTGGCCGTGTTCTCCTGGTCGTAGAGGTGGCAGGCGACGAGCTGGCCGCCGGGGAGAACATTCACTCTGGGCTTTTCGGTCCGCGAGCGGTCGGATGCGAACGGGCAGCGCGGGTGGAAAGCGCAGCCGGTGGGCAGGCGGAGCAGCGAAGGCGCGAGGCCCGGGATACCCTTGAACTGGCCCTTGTTGTCGAGCGTTGGCAGGCTCGAGATCAGCGCCTGCGAATAGGGGTGCTTGGGGCTGGTGAACATCTCGCGCACCGTCGCGAGCTCGACGAGGCGGCCGGCATACAT
>JAESFU010000305.1_pt1 | contig 40791 bp, 30 predicted proteins | sample 9269461 | NCBI WGS metagenome assembly JAESFU01 (sample SAMN14502556, study PRJNA617107) | algae metagenome | isolation source: Stenomitos rutilans HA7619-LM2 and co-occurring heterotrophs from cave walls | place: USA: Waikapalae cave, Hawaii | collected 2009-07-28
CCACCGCGACCGAAGACGACATCGCATACCTCCGTCCTGAAACTGCACAGGGCGTGTTCGTGCAGTTCAAGAACGTCGTCGATACGACCCGCGTGAAGGTGCCCTTTGGCATCGGCAATGTCGGGACGAGCTTCCGCAACGAGGTGACGCCGCGCAACTTCACGTTCCGCTCGCGCGAGTTTGAGCAGATGGAGCTCGAGTTCTTCTGCCATCCCGAGGAGTCGGTCGCGTGGTACAAGTTCTGGCGCGATTACCGGATGGAGTGGTGGAAGCAGATCGGGCTTGCGGGCGAGAACCTGATCCTGCGTGAGCACGAGAAGGACGAGCTTTCGCACTATTCGTCGGGCACGAGCGACGTTGAGTATCGCTTCCCTTTCACTGCACCTGGGTTTGGCGAGCTTGAGGGCATCGCCCACCGTGGAAACTACGACCTGACCCAGCACCAGAAGGAATCGGGAGTCAAGCTCGAGTACAACGACACCGAGCGCGGCGAGATCCTGCCCAACGGCGGGCGTCGCGGCGAGCGATATCTCCCGCACTGCATCGAGCCTGCAGCAGGTCTTGATCGCGGCGTGCTCGCGATCCTCTGCGAGGGGTACACGGTTGATCCTTCTCGCCCCAGCCCTGAGTTCATGAAGATCAACCCGCGCATCGCGCCCATCAAGGCTGCAGTCTTCCCGCTGGTTGCTAAGGACGGGATGCCGGAAGTTGCAGAGAAGCTCCACGGCGAACTGGTGGAGAAGTTCTGGAGGCTCGGCGGCATCGAGATGGATGAGAAGCAGTCGATCGGCAAGCGGTATGCACGCATGGACGAGGCAGGGTGCCCGTACTGCTTCACGGTCGACGGCGATACGCAGAAGGACCAGACAGTGACCGTGCGTGATCGCGACTCAGGCCAGCAGCAGAGGATCGGGATCTCGCAGGTCGCTGGGTTCTTGAGCGAGAAGCTCGGGCTGTAACGATAAGGCACTGGGCATCAGGGACTGGGCACTGGTGATTGTGTGAAGCAAAAACAGCAGCCCCGGCGATGGACGCCGGGGCTGCTTTCCTTCCCAGAACCAGAGCGTTTGTGGTGCAGGGGTGTAGACGAGCGTCAGTTGGCGAGATTCGGCTTGTGAGCAGCTTCGGCTGGCTGCCAGTCGCTGGTGAAGAACGCAGTTACCACCGAATATGCATCCTTGACGATGCGCGGCAGCGGTGCGCTGGGCGAAGCAGGGAGCGGAACTGCTGCACCGGGGCCTGCGTGCTGTGGGTTCCAGTCTCGCTCAAGAAGACGTGCGATGTTCACGAGACGCTCGACCGACTTTACAGGGCCGCTGAGCTTGATGGCACGCGAGTTTGCGTCGTTGCTCATCGACACTGGCTTGCCGAGGATGATCGGTGCAACCTTCTCGATGCGTTCAAGGTTCTCGATGATGAGCGTTGGATCCAGCATCACGGGCTGCACAATCATCACTTCGTCGATCATCTCGGGCGTCGCGATCTTCGATTGATCAACTACCTTCGATTGATCCAGGAGCTTCAAGGTCTCGATCGAGAACCGGACAAGCTCGGGACTGCTGGTCACGCGGACGTGCGAATCGTCTTCCCACGTCGTGACCGTGCGGGTCACATCCTTCTGGCTGAGCGGCACTGCCTTGAGGAGACCATCGAGCACCTGGCGTGCCGCTTCGCTGTCCACGTGCTTGAGACGAAGGTCAACCGTTGCACAAAGCTCTGCAGCGATGTTGACCGTTCCGTCTGCAGCGAGCGTGGGATTCACGATGAGGTGATTGGTGGGGATGAGAATCGCGGGAGGCGCGATCTCGATCGTTGTGAACGCGTCGATAGGCCTTGCAGCATTGATGGCATCTGCATCCTGCGTCTTGGCTTCGCCGAGGATCCACTCAACCTCCGCAAGGACGCGGCGCGGCGCCTTGACGAAGAGCTTACCGCCAAAGGATCGGATGCTGGCACAGTCGCCGCCGTTCTCGCGCCAGCCTTCGGGCTCGATGAGCGAGGAGATCAGCGTGCAGAGCTGGCTGGTGCCCTCCGCGATCGTGACGTCGGAAACCTTCAAAGGATCAAGCCGCGAGACGACCATCGTCGTGACGTCGAAGGTCGCGAGCGTGGTCTCGCGTGCATCAAAATAGTGGGTCGTCGCGAAGACCAGGCGGTCCTTCTCGTTGCGGTATTCAAGACGGTTTGCCTTGGTGCTGACAAGCTCTGCGTTGAGCATCTCAAGTGCACCATCGAGCGTTGTCACACCGCTGATGTCGACATTGATCGAGATGTCCGGCCCCAAGACTGAATTCTCGGGCAGCTCCTGATCAAGCTCGCCGATTGACTTCCAGTACACCGACACAGGCTTGCCATACAGCCGCCCTGCATAGTCGAAGAATTCGCCCCAGCGAGCGCCATGGAGTTCCATCGCGAATTTCGGCGCTGGCGGTGTATCCGTTGCTTGAAGCGGCACGCTGAAGACCGAGGTACGAACTGCAGGTGGCTCGGTACGCAGGTATGCTCCGCACGCGATGACGCCCGCCGTCGCGAGACCGATCATGCCAAGATTCATCATGCTTCTCCTTCGCGGCGCTGCATGTGCCGCATGAAAGCGCCGTGCAAGGACCGCCGCATCCCCAAGCTCGGCGATGGCACGGACTGCTGCTTGTTCTTCGCTCATTCCCGTGATCAGAAGATCACGGACCCGCTCATCAAGATGGCAGGCAAGCTCATCGCGGACCTGCACGCGTTCCTTCTCCGGAAGCCGGAGCATCGCAAAGAGTGCATCGAGCCACGAGGTGATGAGTTTTGATGACTCGGCCGGGACCGGCCCGTGAACGATCTTCAGTGCGTGGTTCATCGGCCGGTCTCCTTGGATTCGTTCTCGCTGCCCGAACGCGGTTCACTCACGATGAAAAGGTCGATCACCTTGCGCCAGGTTCGGTGTGCTTCTACCCGCGCAGCGAGTCGTTTGCGGCCCTTGGCGGTCAGCTTGTACCACTTGCGCTTACGGCCCTCTCCATCCGCGGAAGCTTCGTTGCGGTCGCTCCGGACTTCCTCGACGCTTCCAGAGATCAAGCCGTCTGCTTCCAACTCGCGCAAAAGCGGGTAAAGGACGCCGGGCGTCATGCGGATCTGTTGATCCGATCGTGCAGCGACTTCCTTCGAGATCGCGTAGCCATACAGCGGGCCGTCTGCTTCGAGCAGCGAGAGGATCACGAGTTCCGCGTTTTCACGCTGTGAATCACGCTTGAGCATGCGATTGGCTCCTTGCCGGGTGTGTCGATCTTCCGGCAGGTATATCCTTTCCGTGGTCAATATATCGGAATCCGATATATCCGTCAACAGTCAAGTTCGCGATTTGCAGAGGATTCGGTCATACCCTCCCTCCTCATGCGGTCGGGCTCTGGTCCGGTGTGCATGGACAGACCCTTAGAAGCCTTCCGACGACTCCAGAACGACCATGAGCGACGAATTCCCTGCCTTCCCCATCGATCCATCCCTCCGCCGCGTCGCGATCGTCACCGGCTCGCGCGCAGAGTTCGGTCTCCTTCGTACCGTGATGCACGGCGTTGCACAGGAAGATGGCCTCCTCCTGATGGTGATCGCTGCAGGCTCGCACCTGATCTCGCCCGCGCTCACCTTCTACGACGTGAAGCGCGATTTTGCGATCGCAGACACGGTCCCGATGCAGATCGCAGGCCGCGAAGGCAGGGCCGAGGATGTCGATTCGGTGAGTCGCGGCATTTCTCGCTTCAACCGCGCCTTTGCGAAGCTCTCGCCCGACTGGGTGGTGGTCCTTGGCGACCGCATCGAGGCATTCGCAGCTGCATCCGCCGCGTCGATCGGCGGTCTTGCAGTGTGCCACATCCACGGCGGCGACCGTGCAGAAGGCGTGGCGGATGAAGCCATGCGGCACGCGATCACCAAGCTCGCGCACCTGCACTTTGCAGCAACGGAGCAGTCTCGCGACCGGATCATCCGCATGGGTGAGGACCCATCTCGCGTGCACAACGTCGGCTCACCTGCAGTTGACGAACTCGCGGGCATTCAGCCGCTGGGTGATCCGGAATACCAGGAACTGGGTTCACCCCGTGCAGTCGTGCTCCTCCATCCAATCGGGAGGCACGACGAAGCAGAGGAGTGGGCAGCGACAACGCTCCTGGAGGGCGTGAAGCGAGCAGGTCTCTTGGACAAAACGATCGCGCTGCATCCCAACCACGACCCAGGGCGGCGTGGAGTCCTTCGCGGGCTGGAAGCAGGGCTATCGAAGGATCGGCTCCACACGCATCTGCAGCGAGTTCGTTTCGTCGGACTTCTCAAGCGTGTTGCGAATGAGGGCGGCGTGATGATCGGCAACAGCTCTGCAGGGTTGATCGAAGCAGCCGCGATCGGATTGCCGGTGGTGGATGTCGGTGATCGCCAGTCGGGCAGGGAGCGTGCATCCAATGCAGTGCATGCAGTGGATGGCGATGCGGAGGCGATCGCAACCGCGATCATGAAAGCACGGGCGATCGACCGTTCGACGATCACGCATCCCTATGGCGATGGCACGACCGGCAGGCGATGCGCAAAGCTCCTGGCACAGGTCGATCCGCGTGCAGCGGGATTCTTGCGCAAGCACAATGCGTACTGAGAATCGGTGATCAGCGAACAGCAAGGCAGGGTCAGTAGCGCCTGCGGACGATGTACATCGGGAGCTGGCGAGTCTGAACTTCAACCTGAAGGCCCAGCTGCTCGCGCACCGCTGCGGATGCACCATCCAGCGATTCATCACCGCAGCGCACGGTCCAGTCGTACATGCCGGTGAGCCCGGTTTCGTCGGTGACTGGCATCTTGGTCATCGCGCTGAGACGCTGGACGAGCACCGACATCGGCTGGCGGATCGCAGAGATCGTTCCCATTCCCCACGAAAGCGAGGATGCGCCATCCTGGCCCGAAACATCGCGGAGCTGCGTGCCACCCTGCCCGCGCAGCACGGCGATTGGCACAATACGAAGCTCCTGTGCGGACCAGATGCCAAGCCCGTCCTGCAGCGTGGTCGCGAGCGTGGTCCGAAGGCGAGCGCGGTGCGAGATCGGATCCGCGCCCGGTGCAGGTGGAATCCGGATCACTGCGTCGTAGCGCGTTGCATCAAGATCAATCAGCGAATCGCCGTCGCCGGTGATATGCCCGGGGCTGGCTTCGAGTGCGGCGGCGAGGAGATCACGTGCAGTGCACCCCGAGGCGACGATTGCGTCGCTTGCGCTGTCGATCCGGGGCGAGATCTCAAACGACCTGCGGAGCGAGATCTCATAGAGCACGCTGCCGCTCGGTGCAGCGAGTGAGGCGGAAGATGACTGCGTGTCGCCTTCCACCACGATCGTCAGCGGCCGTGCTGTGGTCGTGGGCTGCTGCTGCGTAAATTCAACCACCTGCTGCGGCGGTGCAACGGGTTCAAGTGGGTCGCGACCTTCAAGCACTGCATCGATCATCGTGCTCGTGAGCCCCGAGGGCTGCACGATTGCGCGAATGATGCCCTCCTTGTCGACCAGGAACGTCCGCGGGATCGCACCGATGCGGAAGTTGTGGAAGATCGAGCGATCGTTGTCGAGGGCGACTGCACCATCGATCGGTCGCTTCTTCAGGAAGGGCTCAACTTCGTCTGCAGTCTCGTCGGTGATCGAGATGAACACAACGGGGTCGTCCGCATGGTGCGCGACGAGGTCGTTGAGGTGGGGGATCGCGCCGATGCAAGGTGCACACCACGTCGCCCAGAACTCAAGCACGACAACCTTGCCGCGCAGCGAGGCAGGTTCGACCTCCGCGATGTGCGTCGACGAGAGCTTTCCCTGGCGGATGATCGACTCGATCGAGAGGATCGGCGCCTTCATCCCGACCTCGGGAATCGGCGGGGGCGGCGGATCGCCATCCTGTGCGGAGGCATTTGCAGCTGCGAGCGCAACCGCGACTGCTCCGAGAAGTGCTCGCGGCCGGGTATGAAGCGTCCTGAAAAGTCGCAGGGTCATCGCCGAAAGTGTATCGGTCGAGGGTCCCGCAGCGAAAGAGGTAAAAACGCTCGAATCAGCCTGCGCCGCTGGGCTTGCCGCACTTGGGACACAGTGCAGGCCCGGAATCCTTTGATCCACCGCGAGAACCTGCTGCACGGGCAGTCTTGGGAATGATCTCTTTGCACGACGCGCACTTGGCTGCACGGACACTGGCCGTCTGCTTGCAGTGCGGGCACGCTGGCGTTGCGTCGGGGTTTGCTTCAAGGAAAGCCCCGAGTTCCGCCATGGAGAGTTCAAAGCCCTTGGCGCAGGTCGTGCTTGTGCAGAGCCAGTAGCTCGCGGTCGGGTCCGCGTAGCCCGCGATCTCATCTTCAGTGTTGGGCGCGGGGCGAAGGAGCAGCACCGCGGCGACCGCGAGGAACGCGACCGCAATGCCTGCCTTGATGATGGTGGTCTTACTCATGGAAGCTGATCGTTGGCCGAGTTTATTGCCAGTGCTCTTCGTGGGGCTTGCCGTCGATGTTCCAGAGACGCTTGGCCGCGGGCGTCCGCTCGATCAGGTCGCGCTGCTTCTTGGTCGTCGCGTGCCCATCCGCCCACACGACGTTGGAGCCACCAAAGTGGCGCGGGCTCGGCCATTCCCCATCGGTCGCGTCCGTCGGATCGATCGCGGTGTCCCAGTTGAAGTCAGACTTCGAGTCTGCGATGACAACCATCTCAGCCGGGAAGACGACGCGTGATTCCTTCACCTCGCCAAAGTCCTTGTGCCCGATCCATGCACCCAGGCCCAGATGCGGCACGGTGAATTCCTGCACGCCCCAGTCGTTGTAGCCGTAGCTGAAGCCTGATGCGTTGGTGAGGCGGCGCTCGCCCGCTTCGTAGCCATGCTCGGCCTTCGAACCGTTCGCAACAAGACGGTTCCACTTGAAAACAGGATCATTCGAGGGGCACCAGAAGATCTGATGGTTGCCATCGGTGTACTTGCGAAGGCGCGGAGGCCACACGATCTGGTTGCCCGGATACGTGTGATGGCCTGGGTAATAGGTCTTGTTGTCGTTCTGATAGAACACCAGGGCGGTGCCCATCTGGCGGACGTTCGACAGGCACAGCGTCGCCTTGGCGACCTTGCGCGAGTTGCCAAGCGCGGGAAGAAGTATCCCGATGAGCATCGCGATGATCGAGATGACGATGAGCAGCTCGATGAGCGTGAAAGCGAGCGCCCGGCGTCCGTGCAGAGGTGTGGTCTTCATGGCGTCCATCTCCGAGAAGGCTTCTGTAGTTCAGCAACTTTCTCGCGGCTATGCAATAGGCATGGACTTCATGAAGTCAGGGGCGATCTCCCTTGTTTTCGGCGCCATTCCATCACTTGCCGATGCAGAATGTTGAAAAGATGCGGCCAAGAACATCATCGGGCGCAACCCGCCCTGTCAGATCACCCAGCGCATCGGTCGCGACACGCAGCGAATCCGCGATCAGCGAAGGATCGAGCTTCCCCGCAGCTCCCTGTTCGTACTTCGCGATCTGAAGATGTGACCTCGCGGCCGCGATCGCAGTCGCTGCTTCTGAAAGTGCGCGCTGGTGACGGGGAACAAGCAGAGCATCTTGCCCTGCGCTGCTCCGCGTCGTCACATCCGCGATCGCGCGACGCAGGACCGGAAGGTTCCAATGGTCCAGTGCACAGACTGCAACCGACCCTGCATCTCCCGCACCTTCAAATGGCAGATCTGCCTTGGTCCGGACGCGAACGATCGGCGTCGCGGATGGAACATCATGCAGCGGTGCAAATCGACCCGAAGGATCGCAGTACAGGATCGCGTCCGCGGATCGGATCGCTCCGTGCGCTGCATCCTGGGCTGCACGTGCACTTGCACCCATCCCCGGGTCCGCATCAAGACCCGGAAGATCGACCAGTTCGACAGGGCCGCTTCCCGGAATGTCGTGAGACAGTTCCAGTCGCTCGCGAAGCACGTCGCGCGTCGTGCCTGGCTCTGCATCCGTCACTGCACGATCGGTGCCGAGTAGCGCGTTCAGCAGCGTGCTCTTGCCTGCACTTGGCGGGCCGACAAGTGCGACGGAAGGAAGTGATCCACGCGAAGCTGCAGCGAGCGTCTGGGGGAGATGCACATGCATCTCGCGCTCAACGCGATCAAGACGCGAATCGAGCTCTGCAGCTTCAATCGCCACGACATCTTCCTGATCCGTGAAATCAATCCCTGCTTCGACCAGCGCGAGAAGCGTGAGGAGTTCATCTGCCCATGCGAAGTACATCGCACCCTGGCGACCATCGAGCAGTCGCTTCGCTGCAGAGAGCTGCCCTGCATTCTCTGCGGAAATCATCGCCGCGACACCCTCTGCCTGCTCAAGCGTAAGCCGCCCCGCAAGATACGCACGGGCAGTGAATTCGCCTGGCGTCGCGAGCTGCCCACCTGCAGCGAGGAGCACGTGCATCACCCGATCGACGAGGGTGGGACTGCCCGGCAAAACCAGCTCAAACGCATCTTCCCCCGTATAAGAATGCGGACCCGCGTACACCAGCACCTGCACCGGGAGCGATGCCGCAGCACCCACCTTCATCCGACCTGTGTGCGCCCCACGCTCGCGAGGCACACGCGATTCGCACACCGAATCAAGGAGCGTGAATGCACCTGCCCCTGCTCCACGGATGATCGAACGCCCGCCGTGTCCGGGTGCAGATGCCTGCGCGATGATGGTGGGTTGAACGGTCATGCTGAAACACAAGTGTTCAAAGCGACTCGCCGTGATCCGCCTCGCCCCAGAGCGATCGACCTTCATTTCGCCCTGCATACCAGTGGTTCGTGTTCCTCCGAAGCTCTGCAAGGAATCCCAGGCACGTCAATCGGTCTGCGTCGAGCGTGATGGTGATCGACGATGCATCCGCATGGAGCGAAAGGACGTGCAGACCCGTGTGCTCTGCGAGCGCACCTGCTGCGGCGATGACCGTTGCCCGCGTGCGCGGGTCTGCGAGCGGATTGCCCGAGAGTGCAGTGAGCTTCATCGAGTTTGCAGGTCGCGGCGGTTGAAGGATGATCTCTACTGCAGAGGTGAGATCAGGCGTTGACGTGTCGGGCGCGAGGCGGATGCACCGTTCGGGCGCAATCGAAGCAGCGATTGCTGCTTCGACATCGCGCTGCATATCGCCAACCGCCCACGACCGCGAAAGATCGAGCGAAAGCTCGGATGCAGCAGCGATGATCATGCCAGGCCCGGGCTTACGCCAGGGATGCTCGCGCGTCCATGCAGGGGTCTTGCCCTTGGGATGAAATGGGCATACGTAGAAGGCTTCGATCAGGCCGGGATCCAGCAGCAAACGAAGCCGATCGTTGATCGCTTCAACCGTCTTGAGATTGATCGCACCTCGTGCCACACCGCCCTGGTTGCTGTAGATGACCAGCGTGTACCCTGCATCTCGCAGTGCACGCAACGCAGGCAGCACGCCGGGTAGAAGCTCAACTTGCGCGGGATTGACAACGTCGCCCGGGTTTGCAGGTGGTGGTGGGGGAGGGAGCGAATTGGCACGGATCAGCGTCTCGTCGCGATCCAGGAATACTGCAGGCTTCATCGGACCAAGCGTAGGAAGGACGCTCGCCGCCGCACTTACGGCACGGTCGGGTACAGCGCGGAAAGCAGCGTTCCAAAGAGATACAGGCCGATGGTAATCGCGATCATCAGGATCCCCACCAGCGCGATCGTAAACTTCAGCCAGCGAACCTCAGAATCGATGCGGAGCCGGTTGATCGGGCGGTTGATCAGCGCCATCAGTCGCTGCTGGCGTGTCCAGATCGAGCCGTGACGCCATGTGAACTTGCGGATCGGAAGCCCCGATGCACGGGCGACCGTCGTCAGCGCGCCATGCATCGCTGCGACTGCCTCGGGCGTGACGATCTTGCTCGGCCGCGTCGCGATGATCGGACCTACGCCATCGGGCCCGAGTTCACCAGGAGCAGGGACCCTGCTGATCGCAGCGACCGCGTAAGCATCTGCCTGCCACTCGAATCTGCGTGAGACGTATCCGAGTGCAATCAATGCGAACAAGAGCGAGCCGAGAGCCAGCACTGCCTCCATCACGGCAGAGGCCGCAAGCTCTGGCGCGACGAAAAAGAGTGCAAAGCGAACGCCCGACAGAATAAGGCTCGCGGTCATGAGCGCAGACAGCATGGTCCCTGCAAGCCAGAGAAGATGCCGCCGCCGCACATGCCCGACCTCGTGCGCAGTCACTGCTTCGACCTCTGCAGGGGTCAGCGCATCGAGAAGTGCGTCCGTCAAGAGAATGTACCGAAGCGGCCAGAAGAGCCCGATCACCGCGCCGTTGAGCATCAATCCATGCGTGCGCCACACCAGAAGATCACCAACTTTGCACCTACACCGCCTGCACAGCGATTCAAGCGTGTGACGCATCAGTCCCGGCCCCATCGGGATCGTGTCCCAGACCATTCGCAGGCCAAGCGGCATCAGGATGAACAGCAAAAACACGCCCGCAAGCTGCATCACGGTCGCCACGGGAACCATCGCAGGATCAAGCTGCGGAGGCCCCCCGGTTGTTGACGGGACAGATCCAAGCACACGCGGCGCCATCCGCTCCACCGTCTCTGCCCATGCAAGAAGAATGAGCATCGGTATGAGCAACAAAAAGACGTGGTACCGGAGGTTGCTCAGCACAAACTGCCAGCGTGTCACGATCGGATACAGAGGCTTCCCTGCATCGAGGTCACGCACAAGCGACGCCTCGCGGATCCGACGCTCGATCGGCTCGATCGACCACCACCCCAGCGTCCAGGTGAGCAGGACAGGCGCGATGATCAGCACCTCGTCGAGCAGAATGATGTCGCCCGTCAGCGCACGGACTGCATCGGACCATCCGACGAAAAAGACGTTGAAGACGTGGAAGCCGACTGCAAGGAACCGCCCGCGCCGGATCAGGTTCTCTGCACGGTGCACCGCGGTCCACGCACCGGATTTATCCAGCGTCTTCCCGAGCGATTCGATCATCACATGCGTCAGCGTGATGAGAAGAAAGAACGGAAAAAGCGACGCAGCTGCAGCGGGCCACGGTTCAAACCAGGGCACGAGCGTGTCCTTGAGGATCGTGTCGTGGAGCACGATCACCAGGAAACAGAGGATGAGCGAAATGTGGATCATCCGCGCGTGTGGAGCGATTGCCGTGCAGTGTGTGCAGCCTTGACGAGCAGCCTGGAGCGTTCCGCGTCAATCGGGTTTGACCAGAGCCCGCCTTCTTTGATGTACGAGCCCACGATCAGGCCGTCTGCATGCTGAAAAAGCGTTCCCAGCTGCGTGGGATCAACGCCCGAACCGACCAGCACCGGCAGACCGGTCGCGCCACGCGCAGAAGCTACATCGCCCGGATTCGTCGGTGAGCCGGTAAACGCGCCCGTCACGATCACGCCGTCTGCGCCGAAGAACTCTGCAGAATGCACCGCGTCCGCAAGCGTGATGTCGCTCGTCAACGCGTGCGAGGCGTGCTTCTTCTTCACGTCGCAGAAGATCTTGATGTGCGAAGCACCGATGTAGCGACGATACCGGAGGAGCGGCCCTGCAGCAGCATCAGGCAAAATGCCCTCGTCCGCCACGTGTGCGTATACGAAATTCTCGCAGCGGATGAACTGGCACCCTGCAGCGAGCGCCACCGCCAGTGCCTCGCGCTCTCCGCGAGAGAGAATCTGGATTCCCATCGGGCGATCCGTCGCGTCGCGAACCCTGCACGCGATCGCGGCCATCGATGCAGTGATCTGCGGCTCGTGCGGTCCGTTCACGTACGGCCGGTCGTGCATGTTCTCGAGCATGATCGCATCAAAACCTGCATCGTGCAGAATCTTCGCCTCGTTCACTGCACGCAGAGCGATCTCCCGTACCGCACGGTCAGAGAGTGCAGTCCCCGGCAGTGCATCAACGTGCACCATGCCGATCAACGCACGCGGCGGAAGCAGGGATGACGATGCAGCCTGACCAGTGCTCATGCCTTGACCACCCTTGCACGGAACGAAACACGTTCCTGCTTGTTCACCGACGCCATCGCGTTGCGCGTATCGACGATCAGCTTTGCCTCGCGACCAACCAGCCCGTAATCGACCCCGCCGTGGTGCGTGATGATCAGGACGACATCGCTCTCACGCACAAGTTCTGCAGTCAGCGGCCTGCTCGTCAGGCTGATCGAGTACTTCCGCATCCGCGGAAACTCGCCGATGTGCGGATCGTGGTACGAAACCTCTGCCCCCGCGTCCATCAAGAGTTCAATGACCTCTGCAGCAGGTGATTCGCGGATGTCGTCGATGTCGGGCTTGTACGCTATTCCCAGGATCAGCACCTTCGCGCCCTTGAGCGGCTTTGAATCGTGGTTCAGCGCCTCGCCAGTACGAGCAACCACGTACGCAGGCATCGCGTGGTTCACTTCACCTGCAAGCTCGATGAATCGCGTCGTCTGCCCAAGCTCCCGTGCTTTCCATGAGAGGTAATAGGGATCGATCGGAATGCAGTGCCCGCCGAGTCCCGGGCCGGGGTAAAACGGCTGAAACCCAAAGGGCTTGGTCGCTGCAGCTTGGATCACCTGCCAGATATCAATCCCCATCGGCGTCAGCACGGTCTTCAGTTCGTTCACAAGCGCGATGTTGACCGCGCGGTAAATGTTCTCAAGAAGCTTCGCGGCTTCCGCAACCTCAGCAGATTCCACCGGGATCACATGGTCGATCGCTGCAGCGTAAAACGCCTGCCCTGCCTTGGTGCACGTTTCGGTGATGCCACCCACAAGCCTGGGAATCTGGTGCGTCTTGATGTCCTTGCGACCCGGGTCTTCCCGCTCAGGGCTGAAAACCAGGAAGAAGTCTTTCCCGACCGTGCCGGAAAAAGCATCTGCAGCCTTCTGGAGAATCGGCAGACACAGCTCCCGGGTCGTTCCCGGATAGCTGGTCGATTCGAGGCAGATCAGCATCCCCGGACGAAGAACCCGTGCAACCAGCCGCGTCGAATTCTCAACAAAGCTCAGGTCGGGCTCTTTGTGCCTGCCAAGCGGGGTGGGAACACACAGGACGATGACGTCGCACGCGCCCAGGTCGTCTGGGTTTGCAGTGGGCGTAAAGCGTTTGGAACCTGCCAGTTCCGTGAAAAGGTCCTGGCCCAGGTGCTTGAGGTATCCCTGCCCCTTCTTGAGCGATTCGATCTTGGAAGCATCGATGTCAAAGCCCGTGACCGCAAACCCCGCTGCGTGCAGAGCACGGACCAGCGGCAGGCCGACATATCCAAGCCCCACGACGCCGATGAGGGCGGAACGAGAAGAGACACGCGAAAGAAGGTGGTCGATGTGCATGGCGGTTCGGTCTGGACCGTCTGGCGAAAACTTGTCCGCGAATTGTACGGGAGGCGAAGCCCGCCAGCATCCAGGTGGATCTGCAGGCGTCGGTCCCGTTGAATGAGTACGCTGTGATCCCCTGTGGAAAGGGTTGTGCCGGTCCGTGCCCATCATGGCGTCGGGAATCCTGATCGTGCCGGTATGTGCATTTCCTGGAGCTTGACATGTCGATGAACGCGGTTGGTCGGGCGCCAATGGTGGCGCTGGTGGCGGGTCTTGCGGTGTCGATCGCGGCAACTGCTGCGTCTGCACGCCCCGCTGGTGCAGAGCTCGCGGCAGATGAGCAGCCGCACCCGTCCATGATGCGGTTTCCCGACATCAGCGCGACGCAGATCGTCTTTGTCTACGCGAACAACCTTTGGATCGCCCCGCGCGACGGCGGCACTGCCCTCCCCCTCGCCACACCCCCCGGTGCAGAGGGCTTCCCTCGCTTCAGCCCCGATGGCAAGACCATCGCATTCGCAGGTGGCTACGACTCGACCCGCGACCTCTACACCATCCCCGTCACCGGCGGCACGCCCACGCGCGTCACCCACCACCCTGCAGGCGAAACGCTTTGCGACTGGACCGCGGACGGCAAGCTGCTCTTCACCTCGAACGGCATGGCCGGCCTCGCCCGCCAGTCCCAGATCTTCACTGTCCCCGCAGCAGGCGGCCTCCCCAGCAAGCTCCCCGTTCCTTACTCGGGCTTCGGCTCGGTGAGCCCCGATGGTCAGTGGCTCTGCTACGCCCCGCACTCGACCGACACCCGCACCTGGAAGCGGTATCGCGGCGGCATGGCGACCGACCTGTGGCTGTTCAACCTCCGCGATCAGTCCGCCAAGAAGATCACCGACTGGGAAGGCACCGACACGCTCCCGATGTGGGTCCCCGGCGGCCGCAGCGACGTGGTCTATTACCTCGCGGACGCAGGCCCTGAGCATCGCCTGAACATCTGGAGTTACAACCTCGCAGATGGCACTCGCAAGCAGCTGACCAACTACACCACCGATGACATCCGCTGGCCCTCGATCGGGCCCGGCCCCGCTGGCAAGGGTGAGATCATCTTCCAGCTCGGTTCAGAACTTCGCGTCTTTGATCTTGGTTCGGGCGGCGACCGCGTGGTGAAGATCACGGTCCCCGGCGATAAGCCGCAGGTCCGCACCCGCGCAGTCGATGCTGCACGCTACATCCGCTCTGCATCGCTCTCCCCCTCGGGCAAGCGCGTCGTGGTCGAAGGCCGCGGCGATCTCTGGTCCGCGCCTGCCAAGGAAGGCATCACCCGCAACCTGACGAACACCAACGGTGTGTTCGAACGCGAGCCCTCCTGGTCTCCTGACAACAAGTGGATCGCTTACTTCTCCGATGAATCCGGCGACTACGAGCTCTGGATCCGTCCCACCGACGCCAAGGAGCCCGAAGCCAAGGACGAGAAGAAGGACGACAAGAAGCCAGAAGACAAGAAAGCAGACGACAAGAAGGCAGAGGACAAGAAAGCTGAAGACAAGAAGGACGAGCCTGCAGCAGAGAAGCCTGCACCGCGCGAACCTCGCAAGCTGACCAACCTCGGCCCCGGCTTCCGCTCCAACCCGAGCTGGTCACCCGATTCCAAGCACATCGTCTTTGGCGATAACTCCGGCACGATCTACATCGTGAGCGTCGATGGCGGTGAGGCCAAGAAGGTTGACACCGACCCCTGGGGCAACGTGCCCGACGTCTCCTGGTCGCACGACTCTGCATGGATCGCCTACGCACGCGCGACGGAAGAGAACCCCAACAACGGCATCTGGGTTTACAACGTCAAGAGTGGCCAGAAGTCGCAGCTCGTGAGTTCGATGTTCAACAGCGGCTCACCAGCATTCGACCGCGCCGGCGACTATCTCTACTTCTCCTCCAACCGCACGATCAACAACCCCACCTACGGCGATCTCGACACCACCTTCGTCTACAACCAGACCGCCAACCTCTACATGGCCCCGCTCCGTGCGGACATCAAGAACCCCTGGCTCCCCAAGAGCGACGAAGAAGAGCTCAAGAAGGAAGAGCCCAAGAAAGATGACAAGAAGGACGACGACAAGAAGGATGAAGCAAAGAAGGACGAAACCAAGAAGGAAGAGTCCAAAGATTCTGGTGCCAAGGCAGACGCAGTCGCAGACGACGGCGTGAGCGGCACCTGGGAAGGCAAGGCCTCCGGTCCTGAGATGCCGCCCGACGGCATCAACTTCAAGCTCACCATCTCCGTCGCTGCAGACGGCAAGGTCACGGGCAACATCGTCTCTGCGATGGGTTCGGGCTCGGTCAGCGGCACCTACGAGAAGGGTTCGGGCGACATCAGCCTCACCCTCAACGTCGGCGACGCCTCGGTCATCCTCTCCGGCGCAGTCAAGAACGGCGAAGTCTCCGGCAAGTGGACCGTCGGTCCGCAGGCCGGAACGTGGTCGGGCAAGCGCACCTCGTCCGGCCCCGGCAGTGCAAACGCATCTTCGGGCACGACCGACGACAAGGACGAGAAGAAGGAAGAGAACAAGGACGTCAAGATCGATGTTGACGGCTTTGAAGCACGTGCATGGCAGCTCCCGATCTCGCCCGGCTCCTTCGGCCAGCTTGCAGTCTCTGACGACAACAAGCTTCTCTTCGTCCGCTTCGGCTCACGCGGCGGCGGCGAGAGCTTCGCGATCAAGATCTTTGATTACAAGGACGACGCACGCGACGAGAAGACCGTCACCTCCGGTGCAGGCGGCTTTGCACTCAGCGGCGACGGCAAGAAGCTCCTGGTCATGCGTGGCAACTCGATGTCGATCATGAATGCTGCTGCAGGCGGCGGCGGTTCCACGACCGTCCCGACCGGCGACATGCAGATGACCCTCAACCCCAAGGTCGAGTGGCGTCAGATCCTCACCGATGCATGGCGTCTCCAGCGCGACTTCTTCTACGAGCCCACGATGCACGGTGTCGACTGGGACGCGATCCACAAGCACTACCTCGCGATGGTCGAAGACTGCGCGACGCGTGAAGACGTGAACTACGTCATCGCCGAGATGATCAGCGAGCTCAACGTCGGCCACGCGTACCTCGGTGCGCCGGGCGATGTCGAGCAGACCGGCGGCATCGCCACCGGCGTCCTGGGCTGCGATTTCGAACTCGTCACAACCGGCGAAGGCACTGCCTACAAGATCAGCAAGATCTATGAAGGCGGCCCGTGGGACACCGATGCACGCAACCCCCTCTGCCAGGGCGGCGTGAACGTGAAGGAAGGCGAGTACCTGCTTGCAGTCAACGGCGTCGCGCTCGACACCAGCAAGGATCCGTGGGCTGCATTCCAGTACCGTGCAGACGAAACCGTCCTCCTCACCATCGGTGAGACACCCTCACCCAAGGCCAAGACCCGCGAGGTCCTGGTCCGGACGATGAGCAACGACGGCAACCTCCGTTACCGTGCCTGGATCGAGCGCAACCGCAAGTACGTTGAAGAGAAGTCGGGCGGCAAGGTCGGCTACGTCTACGTCCCCAACACGGGCGTTGATGGCCAGAGCGATCTCTTCCGCCAGTTCTTCGGCCAGCGTCACCTCCCCGGCCTCATCATCGATGAACGTTGGAACGGCGGTGGCCAGATCCCGACGCGCTTCATCGAGCTCCTGAACCGTCCGGTCGTCAGCTACTGGGCACGCCGCCACGGTCAGGACTGGACCTGGCCCCCGGACAACGCGCCCGGCGCCAAGTGCATGCTCGTCAACGGCCTTGCAGGGTCAGGCGGCGACATGTTCCCATGGCTCTTCAAGCTCAACAAGCTCGGCAAGGTCATCGGCACCCGCACGTGGGGCGGCCTGGTCGGCATCTCGGGTAACCCCGGCCTGATCGACGGCGGCTCAATCACCGTCCCTACGTTCGGCATCTACGAGACCGATGGTTCATGGGCAGTCGAAGGCCACGGTGTCGATCCCGACATCGAAGTCCTTGATGATCCCTCGAAGATGGTCGATGGCGGAGATCCGCAGCTCGATGTCGGCATCCAGCAGATGCTCAAGGAAATCTCCGAGAATCCCTACAAGAAGCCTGCACGTCCCAAGAGCCCCGACCGCAAGGGCATGGGCATCACGGACGAAGATAAGTAAGAAGAGCAGGCACTGGGCATCAGGCACGAGAGACTGGGCACTGGTGAAAACCACAAACGCCCCGCGTGAAGCGGGGCGTTTTTCATTGGTACGTGCGTGCCACGAGTTGCGGATATTCCCATGCATATTGGGTGTTTGCGAATATCACGTGACATTCTCGGACAGTGTGGAATTTCACAACCCGTCATGTAGATTGAAATATGGACGGATGTCCATTCGGACGTATCCATAAGTGCGTGCAAGGGAGGTCTTCACGATGCGTGCAACCAGAATTGCGGCGGTCTCTGTTGTCCTGTTCATGGGCGTACATGCATACGGTGGGCCGTTTGAGATGTACGGCTACCAGTCCTCGGGCTTCTCCACGAGCGACTGGGGCCTCATCAAGTTCTCAACCAATCCCATCAACGGCAAGAGCACGCGCATCGGTAAAGCAGGTCCGCTCGGCGACATGGATTTTCGTGATGACGGCACGCTCTTTGGCGGCTGGTCCAAGGGCCTGATGAGGATCGACACGACCACCGGTGCAGCGACGGTCGTCGCGCCTTGGGGAGCAAACGTCCCCAGCCCGATCGTCTCGCTCTCGTTCTCCCCGTCGGGCGTTCTCTACGGAATGGATCTTCCTCAGGCATCCTCGCGGCTGTACACCATCGACCCTGCGACCGGTGTCGCGACGGTCGTTGGTGCACTCGGTTTCCGTGCCTACAGCCTCTCGTTCGGTCCTGATGGAACGCTCTACGCAGGTCGAGGCGATGGCGTGTACACCGTGAACTCCGCGACCGGTGCACTCGGTGCCAAGGTCGCGAGCATCTCTCTGCTCCCTGCAGGTTTCGTCGCTGCACTCGATTGGGGTGCAGACGGCGTCTTCCGTGCAGCGATCAACGACGGTGAACCTGCAAGCCCCGACCAGCTCGTTGAAGTTCGCCTGAGCGACGGCACCATGCCGCTCATCGCCAAGACCAGCGAAACCGACATCGGCGGCCTCGCCACCATCCCCGCGCCGGGTGTCTTCAGCATCGCAGGCCTGAGCGCTATCTACGCCACGCGCCGCCGCCCGTACTGATCACCACAACCTTCTCTTGGTTCTTCACGGGGCGATCTTCTTGGGGCGGGGCCTTTCCAGGCCCCGTCTTCGTTTTCTTCCTGCTCTTCTTCCCTACGGGTGCCCTGCTCCGCTGCCCTGATCGGGGCAGGCTCCCTGCCTTTCCTTCTTCCTCTTCTCTTCTCTCTGTCTTGATGCCTCGATGTCTTGTTGCCTTGTTGCCTTCCCCCAGTGCCCGATGCTCAGTCCCCAGTGCCTTCTCCTCCTCAACACCCCTGCTCAAACGCTCCCACAAACGCCACAAAATCATCGATATCCACAAACCCCGTCCCATCAAAGTCCGCTGCATCATCCCCCTGCTCAAACTTCGACACGAAGTACACGTAGTCGTCGATGTCCACAAACCCGGACTTGTCGGCATCCGCAAGGCACGCGTAATTCGTCACGTAATCCGCATACGAACCGATCTGTCCTGCAAGCTGATTCGTCCCCAGGTAGGCCACGCCTGCGTGCGACAGAATTTCTTCCTCGCTGAACGGCACGAACGCCTCACCCCAGCAGATGTTCGCGGTCGTCAGCATCACGTTCGCAAAGACGCCCTGCACCGTCGTGTGCGGGTGCACATTGTCATGCACAAACCCCGCGAGCTTCAGCGTGTTCGACGCAGTGTCGCGCTGGTTCAGGTTGATCTGCTGCCCGCCGATCCACAGGTACGGATGCAGATCAAAGTTCGTTCCGAAGATCGCCGTCGTCAATCCGTACAGCTCGATCACCGGCACCTTCCGCGCCCTGCACAGCTCGTGGATCCCGTCGTTGATCCGCTTCACCACCACCGTGACACGCTCGCGTTTCACCGGGTCTGAATAGAGCGCCCGTGCAGTGGGAGCGACCGCATAATCAACAAACGTGCACACCGCAAGATTCAACCCCGTCGCACGCGACGTATCGATGATCGTCGCCATGTTCGAAAGCCTGCTCGTTACATAATTGTCGATCTGGGTCTGCGTCCACGATGCGTTGTAGATCCCCGAGAACGCAGCAGACGTCGGGTTGAAGTCATTCGCCCCCACCTGCAGAACGCCGTGCATCACGCCATCAGAGTTCACATGCCCTGCAATCCCCGCAGCCTGCCCGCCCGTGATCGTCGAAACCGTGCTCGCCCCTGCACGTGCCCAGTTGTACTTGTAGAACTTCCTTCGAGGCTCGCCCCATGTGTTGCCCGGCTGCCCTGCCTCGGTCGCAGTGGGGCCGATGTCGATCCCGCGATAGTTCCGCACCTGCTCAAGCCAGTTCTTCGCGTAGCTGTACGACTCCTCTGCATATTCGTCCGTCAGCGAGTCGCCCATGGCGCCAAGCTTGAGCGGCTGTGCAGCGCACGGTGCAGCGAGGAGTGAAAGCGCGATGAGGTGCCTGAGCATGTCCATGTTGTAGCCGAGTTGGGTCAGATCGCAAAGCAGGATCGGCTTGCAACGCCTCCTCCATCGCAGTTTCACGGGTTCAGGCTTGTTTGTAACACCCGCCAGACCATCCCCACCAGGTCGTCCCACCGGGCCATCTCCCGCCCCGTCTTGCGTACCAGTTCTCGGGCGGGGTACAGTGGTCCCATGATGGCTGCCAAGTTCTCGGTCTCCTGTGCGCTCGTGGCCGGGCTTCTCGTCACCTCCGGGTGCCTGGAACGCCGTGTCTTCATCACCTCCGAGCCTGCAGGTGCCCTGATCTACGCCAACGACATCGAGCTTGGCCGCACCCCCCTCGAAGCAGACTTCACCTACTACGGGAAGTACGACGTTCGGGTTGAGCTCGAAGGCTTCGAGCCCCTCCGCACCATCGCCAAGGCCAACACGCCGATCTACGAGATCCCGCCGCTCGACCTGGTCTCGATGGCCGTCCCTGCAGACATCGAAACCGAGGTCCGCTGGCACTTTGTCCTTGCCCCTGCCCTCGAGAAGACCATGGATACCGCCACCTTCGAGACCCAACTCCTCGAACGTGCGCACGGCCTGCGTTCAACCCTCACGGCATCGGAAGACCCGCCAAAGAAGGCAGAGGGCGAAACAGCGGATGTGACCGAGGGCTCTGCTCTTGAGCCTGCACCTGACCGTGCCCCCGCCCCTGCACCGACCCCCGAGCCCGCAGCAGAGCCCGCCAAAAGCGGCAAGTAACTCGGCTGGCACTCCTTCCGATAACGCGATACCGACGTCTATGAGAGGCCGGTCCGATTCCTCATTTCGGCGTCCAGACCCCTCCATACCCCTTGCAAACCGACCGGACGGGACGCGATTGCGTTGACTCTGTAGGGGTTTACCCGTACGTTTCACTCGCGAGGCGCCGCGGGAATAGGACCCGTCGGCACCGAAAGTAGTAGAGGAGAGGACACATCATGATGCAGAATTTGTGCGTCCGCGTCGGCCTTGCCGTCGCGGCTGTGGCTGTTGGCACCGCCAACGCCTCGATCGTTGGCGAGTACAACCAGGTCGTTCTCGACACGCTCCAGACGGGCCAGGACACCGAAGGCCGCGCCTTCGTCGGTGGCAACATGACCGGATCTGCGATGCAGTTCGGCACCCACCTGACCCCCGACAGCAGCTACCTGAACGTCGACGTACTCCAGGTCGGCGGCAGCATCACTGTCAACAACCTACACATGGAAGCAGGAAACCTCCGTCGCTCGGGCACCCGCTCGGGCACCGTTGACTTCAACGGCGGCGGCCAGGAATTCGTTGATTCTGCAGTCGCAGGCTGGGTCAACGGCTACCGCACCGAGCTCCAGAACGTCTCTTCGCACCTTGCTGGCCTCACCGCCAACAGCACGTTCACGGGCCCCATCAACAACCAGCCTGCAGCGCTCAAGTTCTTCGCCACCCCCGGCGTTGACGGCGTCGCAGTCTTCACGATCTCCGCTGCAGATCTTTCGAGCAGCCAGGTCCAGCAGATCGAGCTCCACGGTTCTGCAAGCTCCTACGTGATCAACGTCACGGGCGCCGGCATGAACTTCAACTCGGGCAACTTCGTCAGCTCGTTCCAGAGCCAGGCAGTTCGCGCAACGACGATCTGGAACTTCGTCTCGGCGACGAACATCAGCCTCGACCGCAACTGGAACGGCGCGATCCTCGCCCCGTACGCGCACCTCACCAACACGACCGCCATCGACGGATCGGTTTTCGTGAATTCGATGACCCAGAACGGCGAAGTCCACCTCCCCGGGTACACGGGCTACATCCCGACCCCCGGTGCGGTCAGCCTCGCAACCCTCGGCGTGATCACCGCCGCCCGCCGCCGCCGCTAATCACGGCCTCACGGCACTCCTGACCTGAAACGTTCAGAACCAGTATCTCCAGACCGCCGCCGGTGACCCCGGCGGCGGTTCTTTTCTATCCGGGGCCGTTCCTGCGAATTCTCACCCTGCTTCGTTTGACGTTCTCGCCCTGAGTCGTCACCATACCGCCTGTCGGGGCTCCGGCCGGAATACCCCCCGACTGGCGGTGCACATTGATCTGTCCCTACTGCAATGCAAACAACGACAAGGTCATCGACAGCCGCGAGTCCGACGGGGCTCGGGTGGTCCGTCGTCGTCGTGAATGCCTGGTCTGCTCCAAGCGGTTCACCACCTACGAGCGGGTCGAGCAGACTGCACGCCTGGTCGTGATCAAGCGCGACGGCACCCGCGTGCCGTTCAACCGCGACAACGTCATGCGCGGCATCATGGCTGCATTCGGCAAGCGGCCCGTCCCCGAAGATGCCAAGGACCGGCTGGTGGATGCGATCGAGGAAGAACTCCACCGCGAGTACGACCGCGAGGTCGAATCCCGGATCATCGGCGAGCGCGTCATGCTCAAGCTCAAGGACGTCGACGAGGTCGCCTACATCCGCTTTGCGAGCGAGTACCGCAAGTTCAAGAGCCTCGACGATCTCCAGATCGAGCTCGCACAGCTCCAGAACCGTGTGAAGGACGCCAAGAACCAGCAGAAGCTCTTCTGACCGCTCGCGCACTGCTCGCCGATTGCTTCTACCTGGATTCAACGTGACCAAGGGACACGCACACCAGCATGACCACCAGCGGAGCAAGAAGCCCCGCTTCGGGGGGCTTGCAGTCCAGTTGCTCGGCCTCCTGGTCGGGCTAGCACTGCTTGCATGGTGCGTCACCATCGCGCTCCGACCTGAAAACCGCCAGCAGCTTGATCGACTGGGCGATGCATCCGCAGTTCAGATCGGCGGCATGCTCCTCCTGTCAGTACTTAGCCTCTTGTGCAACGGACTTGTCTTCTGGGGAGTCATTCGTCCTGTCCGACTGCAGTTGCGGGAAGAAGCGCGTCAGGCCAACCGTCCGCTCCCACTTGGCTTCTGGCACGTCCAATCGGTCAACGCAGTGGCGACGTGCCTCGCGTACATCCCTTTCAAGCTCAGCGTGGTCTTTCGCTTCTTTGTCCACCGCGTGCACGACCGCGTGCCGATCGGCACCATCGCCTCGTGGATGGCAGCAGCTGCTGCTGCACTCGCCACCGTTTGCGGGCCGGTCTTGCTTGGAGGCGTCCTCCTCGGCGAACGTGCCAAGGGCATGACGCTCATCGGCGCATCGATCGCTGGGATCCTGATTCTTGCAGTTACCGGCTGGGCCATCGCCCGCTACTTCGCAGGGCACGATGGCCTCGTCCGCATCCGCAAGTGGATCGCTGCGACGCGCATCGGTCTTCTGCGCAAAGTCGCCGATTCGAAGGTCTTTGCGGACATCCATGCAGGGTTTGCGATGGTGGGGGACTCGCGCGGGTGGGCAACCGGCCTTGCAGGTCGCATCGGCGACGTCGCTGCACAGTCCGTCCGCTTCTGGCTCGCGGGGCAGATCCTGGGGGTCGAGATCGACCCCGGCGTCGCGGTCCTCCTGGGCGTCACGTACTTTGCACTCGGTGCAGCGAGCCCCTCAGGAGCCCTTGGCATCCGCGAAGGCGGCGCGACCGGCCTTGCTGCGTTGCTCCACCTCGACCAGAGCGAGTCGTATGCGGCGATCACCCTGCTCGTGACCGCTGCAGACTCGATCCCCACGCTCCTGGCTGCAGGGGGCGGGCTCGTGTCAGTCGTTCGCAAGAACCGGGCACGATCCCAATCACCTGCCGAATGACCTCTACGCCACAGTGACTTCTCTCCCTAATCACGCCTGTCACAGGCGGCCGCGAAGCGATCCCGCGAGGGTTATCCACAATCTGTGGCAGCGGTTTACAGCGCCCTTGCCGAATGACCGATAACACCAGCGCCATGAGCACACCGACCGGGATGGGAAACGACGGCTTTGCCAGCAACCTGCACGGCAACACGAGCGGCCAGGGTTCAGCCCCTGCCTCCATCAAGATCCTGAGCCTTGCAGAGCTTGAGCAGCACCGCCTTGGTGCCAAGGCCCAGGACAAGCGGGTCGTCCATTGCCACGGCTGCTTTGACATCGTCCACCCCGGCCACATCCGGCATCTCCGGCAGGCCAAGTCGATGGGCGACATCCTCCTCGTCTCGATCACCGGCGATTCACAGATCAATAAGGGCAAGGGCCGCCCGCTGATCCCCGAGGAACTCCGTGCAGAGAACCTCGCCGCGATTGACTTTGTCGACTGGGTCTACATCGACCCCAACAAGACCGCAGGGGACCTCCTCAGCAAGGTCCGGCCCGACATCTACATCAAGGGCAAGGAATATGAGCACAACCGCGATCCGAGGTTCCTCGAAGAGCGCGACATCGTCGAGCGTGCAGGCGGGCGCGTCGTCTTCAGTTCGGGCGACATCGTCTTTAGTTCAACTGCACTGATCGCCGCAATGGAGCAGTCGGTCGACCCCTTCCAGAAGCGGCTCTCCCAACTCTGCGAAATGAGCGAGCTTGCAGGGCCCGAGATGATGGGGCTGATCTCCCGCTTCCGCGGCAAGCGTGTTGTGGTCGTCGGCGAGGTGATCCTCGACACCTACATCCTGTGCGATCGCCCCGAGGTCGCGGGCGAAAGCCCGATCATGACGCTCCGGCCGGTCGAACGCAGGCAGTACGACGGCGGCGCAGCGATCCTCGCGCGCCACCTTGCCGCGATGGGCGCACGCCCGGTCCTGGTCACTGCACTTCCTGATGATGCAGAAGGCCAGGCACTCCGTCAAAGGCTCATGATCGAAGGGATCGAGGTTCGCTCGATCACGACGCAGAACCCGATCCCCGAGAAGCAGCGATTCCTCGTCGGCTCGCAGAAGGTCATGAAGCTCGATCTCGTGCAGCCGATGGTCCTGGATTCATCGCAGCAGCGAAAGTTCCTCGATCTTGCTGCAGACGCTGCACGCGACTCTACCCGCGAATCTGGCGGCGCTGCACTTGGTCTTGGAGCAGGCGAAGGCTCGCACGCAGGGATCATCGCGGACTTTGGCCTCGGACTCTTCAGCCCCGTCATGGCCAGCAAGATGTGCACTGCACTCCGCCCGCACGTCCGCGTCCTCACCGGCGACGTGAGCGGCAAGCGGTCAAACCTCCTTGCCATGCACCACATGGATCTCGTGACGCCCAGCGAAGGCGAAGCACGCGAATCGCTCCGCGCATTTGGTGAAGGTCTCCCACTCGTCGTCTGGAAGCTCCTCGAACGCGGCCACTCCAAGGCAGCGATCGTGACGATGGGTCCCGACGGCCTGATCGGCTTTGAACGACTCCCCGGCGTGCCGGTCGGGGCAACTGCAGAGAGCAGTGCGGAACAGGCGACGGAGCAGAACGCAGATACGCCGGTCTTCACGACCAAGCTGCGCGGCGAGCACGTCCCTGCACTCTGCCCGATGGGCGTCGATCCGCTCGGCTGCGGTGATTCGCTCCTTGCAGCAGCGACACTCTCACTCGCCTCGGGCGGCTCGCTTCTCGCTGCATCATTCCTGGGCGCGTGCGCAGCCGCTGCACAGGTCCAGCGCCTTGGCAACGTCCCGATTTCGTCTGCAGACCTGCGTCAAGTCATGACGCGCGTCCAGGCATCTCACATGACGTTCATGCAGGCGGATGTGATCGCTGCACGCGGTGGTGTCCGGCAGGAGGCTGCGGGGGTGGGGTCTGCGATCTGAGTCTTCTGTATCATGCACACATGCGGTGGAGGTTTCGGCCATTCAAGTGTGTCTTGTACCTCCTTGCAGGCTGCGTCACGTCGGTCGTGGTCGCGTACGTCGCTGCAATGCGTGTCAGTGACGATGTATTGATCGATCTCCAGCCTGCGGATCACGCAAGCTCAGTGCTGCCTGACTTCCTCTCGAACTGGCCCAGGCCGACGCGTGCCGAAGCGCGGAGTTCGTTCTTTGCGACCGTATCGGAGAGCTATTCAACACGCGGAACCGACAGCGTGTGGAAGCTGCCGTACAACGAAGGCGAGATGCGTTCAATCTATCGGCAGGAGCGGTTCGGCTTTCCGATGCGGTGTATTGAACACCGGACGTTCCTCATGCAAAGCGGCGATCGCGCTGCGATGAAGGCCGAGCTGAAACGAGTCCAGAACGTCTTCGGCTGGCAAGGCCAGACCGTGATGCCAGAGTGGATGCACGTGAGCACCCGTTCAGGTCTGCGGATGATTCCGACGTTCGTGAATCCGATCGGTCTTGCAGTGAACACTGTCTTCTGGGCGGCCATGCTCGCGATGGGTGCCCGCGCTGTACGCGTGATCATCGAGCGACGTCGCCGCAATGCAGGCCGGTGCGCATCGTGTGGTTACAACCTTGCGGGAAGCACCCTGCAGCGATGTCCGGAATGTGGCAACGAGCTTGTCACGCTGGATCACGCCATGAAAAAGGCCTCGTCATAACGACGAGGCCTCGATCAAGACTTGCATTCTTTCAGATCACTTACGAACCGCTGTTCTGCTGCCCGCGATTGCGACGCGGCCTCTCTTCCGAACCCTGCTCGCCTTCCTTCTTGATCTCGCGGGGAAGACGCTCGGGCGCGCACGCAAGGTTGTACGCAGTCACTGCAGAGCACGTGGCTGACTGCATGAGATACTCGGGGATCGCCAGTGCCAGCGTGTCGTACTGCGTGTGCCAGCCGTAGCCATAATCCGCGCGGCCGATTTCCTTCCAGTAGAAGCCGGGCACGCCTGCACGGTTGAAGCTTGCATGGTCAGACCCGCCGCCGGTGCCAAGCGTCTCCACGACTTCGATGTTCACGTTCAGCGGCTTGTTGTCCGCGGTGTCGTAGAACTGGCCGTTGACCGGCGCGGTCGCCGCTGCAAGCAGATCCCTCTGCGTCGCGATCGCGGGAATGCCGCCCTGGTAGTTCGTGCCGCCGTCATCGACAAAGCAGGCGACGATAGTTTCAAGCGTCCCTGCTTCCTGAAGCTGCTTGACGTACGCAGCGGAGCCCAGGAGGCCCTGCTCCTCACCATCCCACAGAATGAAGCGGATCGTGCGCTCGGGCTTTGCGCCTGCAGCCATCAGCAGCCGTGCAGACTCCATCATCACGCTCGTGCCCGTGCCGTTGTCGGTGCTGCCCTGAGAGCCGGGGCCATCCCACGAATCGATGTGCCCCGACATGATGATGACTTCGTTGGGGTACTTGGTCCCGGGGATCTCCGCGATCACGTTGGCGCACTTGATGGGCCCTGCGACAAAGTTGTTCTCCGCGCTGATCTCGACGGTGACGTTGTCGCCGTCTGCGATGCGCGAGTTGAGGCAGTCGTAGTCGCTCATGCGGACCTGGACGTGCACATCGGTCGGAAGCTTGGAGAGATCAAGATCGCGCCAGCCGGGAATCGCGCCGGTCCAGACGCGTTCATCGCGCGATGCAGTGATATACCCCGCGACGCCGTCGTAGGCCATGCGCTCAAGGACGGGAAGCTCTTCGATCTTCCTGCTGCCATCGGCGACTCGGGTCCGTGCATCTGCACGGCGGCGGTAGTCATCGCCAAGCTGCCAGCGCAGGCCGCGCATGCCTTCGCGCGAGGGGCGGTCCATCAGGATCCATGCACCCTTGAGCTTGTCCTTCATCGCTGCGTATGCAGCGTCGTCCTTGGGCATCTTGTAGACGGGGCCCTTCACGGGGCCGCTCGTCCCTGCAGACCACGAAAGCGTGGTCAGTTCCATCTTGCGCAGCTCGTTCTCCTGCGGATCAGACGTCGTGCCGTCCTCGTTGCGGCGCTCGGTCTTGAGGAAGATCGTGCCGTGCGTGGGGCCGCGATCAAACCGTGTAGGGATCTCGCCCCACACGTTCTGCTGCACGTTCACGAGGCCCCAGCTCTTGAACTGCTCTGCAGCCCACTGGCGAGCCTGCTCGTTGCGGGTTGAACCTGTCAGGCGCGGGCCAATCTTGGTCGTCAGGTGCGTCAGGTGGTCCATCACCTGGTTGTCGTATTTGCCAAGCTCGAGGATCTTCTTGACCGTCTTGGGGCTCCCCATCGCGATCACGGGGACCGCGACTTCCTTGCCATCGACCACTGCGTACGCGGCCTGCGGCGCGAGCGTCACGCCGGGCGGCGCGACCTTGGTCTTGGTGGTCGATGAGCACGCAGGGAGGAACGCAGTACCTGCAAGAAGTGCGAGCGAACACGCGCAGGACATCATCCGCCGCGACGCGGGGGAACGGAAGCGATTGTGATTCATCGTCGTCGTGCTCCGGGATTCAGAAGAGGTCATCCCACCGATTGAAAGCGGCCACCGCCAGAGAGCGTGCGAGTGTACCAAAGGCCGCGACTGATGGTGAAGAACGCGTGAATGGTGGAATGAACGCCTCAGCCCGGACCTTGAGATCCGGAAGTTGGCGGACCGCCGCCACCACCTTGACCGCCCGGACCACCAGAGTTCGGACCACCTGCATTTGGTCCGCCGCCCGGTCCACCCGGCCCGCCGCGACCGCGACGACGCCTGCGACGACGCTTGCGACGCGGACCGTCGGGGTTCGATGGATCGCCGCCTTCCTGCGGGCCTGATTCGGGTCCACCTTCATCCCCATCGTCAGGGCCTGTAAGGAGATCATCGATCTCGTCGGGTGAGAAGTCGTCGTCCGTGTCGCGCGGTGCAGGCCCGCGTGCAGGGCCTTGGCGACCGGGACCCGGACGGTCTGCATTGGGCCGATCAGGATTGGCGCGATCAGGGTTGTTTGGCCTGTCCTGACGTGGGCCGGGCTGGCGCTGCTCAGGGCGCGGGCGTGCTTCAGGTCCGCCGCTGCCGTGTCCACCGGGAGCACCACTCCGACCATCAGCGGGGCCACCACCTTGATTGGAACCCTGGCCGCCGCCCTGCGGTCCGCGATCACGACGCGGACGATCACCGCCGCCGCCCTGCGGATTGCCGTGCCGCTGCTGGTCGCGCGGACCCTGCGGGCGCTCGCCCTGCGGACGATCCTGCGGTGGCCTTCCCTGGTTCGGACCACGCTCGCGCTGGCCCTGCTGTGGCGCACCCTGGTTCTGCTGCGGATGAGGACGATCCTCACGCGGACGGCGATCGCCGCGAGGCCCGTCACGCCCGCCATCTCGGCCACCTTCGCGGCCTCCATCACGACCACCTTCACGATTGGGTTCACGAGCTGCGTCTCGACCGCTCTCGCGGCCCTGCTCGCGCGGGGCATCGCGATTCTGCTCGCGTCCACCCTCTCGCCCGCCTTCGCGAGCGCCATCACGAGGTCCGCGTGCTTCTTCGCGCGGTGCACGTGCACCCTGGTCGCCAGGGCCTCGTGCAGGGCCAGGTCCGCTTCGTGGGCCACGGCCAAAGCTCTGGGCAGGGGGCGCTGTTGGCGGCGGTGCAGTCTTCGACACGGGCTCTGCGAGGTTCTCAACCGGGATCGCGACCTGGCGGATCTTGCCATCGGGCTCGGGGATATCGAGCTGCACGAGCACGAGCTGCGTCAGGATCTGCGAATCGACGACAAAGCCGTCGCCCTCGGGCGTGCCGACGCGCGACTTCTTCTTGGGGAGCTTCTTGCGGAGCGTGTCGTAGGTTTCGTCTTCGTACCGGAGGCAGCACATCAGCCTGCCGCACCTGCCGGAGATCTTGAGCGGGTCGAGTGTGGCCTTCTGGATCTTGGCCGACTTCATGCTGACGGGCTTCAAGACCTTGAGGAAGTTCTTGCAGCAGCAGTACTGGCCGCAGCGTTCGTAATCTGCAGTGACGCGTGCCTCGTCGCGTGCGCCGACCTGGCGGAGCTCGATGCGGTTGTGAAAGAGCCGCGCGAGACGCGAGGGAAGGTCGCGAAGATCGACGCGGTCCTCGCTGTAGTAGTAGATGTACAGGCGTTCATCGCCCAGGATCGGTTCTGCGTCCACGACCTTGATCGGGATCTCGAGTTCCTCGACGATGCGCTTGCACTCGGTCCGGATGCCGTGGCGGGACTGCTCGATCGCCGACTGGCGTGCGATGTCCTCTGCAGTGGCGACGCGCAGGACCCTGCCATCGGTGAAGAACGGGTAATCGCGCCCACCCGAGTTCTCGATGTACTTGAGCATGTCCTGGCGGCTGACGCTCTTGGAGCAGCCGCTGTTGGGACACGTGCTGGTGAGCATCTCACCGATCTCGGTCCCGCGGTGGGTCCGAACGACCATCTTTGATCCGCAGCCGGGCTTGGCGCCAGAGTCGTTGGCGAACTCGCCGACGAGCTTGAGGACGCCAAAGCGGACCACGAGGGTCTTGGGTGTTTTCAGTGCTTCGTAGGCCTTGCGGTCGGCCTCAATATCTGCCTCGAACTGAGGCAGAGGAAGGATTGCCATGGAATACTCCGGCAGCTCGATGAACCACGCTATCTTCGCCCGGGGCCCCGTGTACCGGCCTCGATGAATATGCGCTGGAGACTGAGCTGCTGGAGAAGCTGGGGCTGATTGTTGTTGTCGAGCGAGTAGACACCGATTGATTCGGTTCGGTTGTCGATGTTGATCAGGAGGTCCTGGTCGCCGATCTCGCCCGAGAGGACGACAAAGTCGCCCGAGGCAGAGACCATGCCGCCTGCTGCGTGTGCACGGTTGCCGCCGCCGAAGATCGGCTGGGCGTCGAGCCACGATGCAGCTTGGACGAGGATCAGGAGCGTCAGAACCACTGCAGAAGCGCTCAGCAATACCGCAAGTGCACGTGTCTGACGTGCAGAGGGGAGCGAGTGCTGGTGCGGGCTTGATGCCATGGTTCGGGTATGTCGTTCTGGTCTTAGCGACCGATCAGTTCGTCTGCGTCAGCAGCGAGGCTTCGGTAGCCGACGATTCCAAAGGTCCTGCGGGTCTTGTCCCACGCGAGGATCGCCATTTCCTGGTTCACCGAATCGACAATGGCCAGGACCGACGTGTTGCCGTTGGCTGCAGGTGTCGCGATCGCCGTGTACGCGCCGCGTGAACGGAGCGGCTGGGTTGCGCCGGGCTGGCCTTGCGCGTCTGCATGGGCAGGGTTCCTGCCGCCGATCGTCACGACCGAAAGGACTGCAAGGAGGACCGCGTTGCACGCGATCAGCGTCGGGATCCTGCTGCGCTCTCCTGCAGTGTGCAAGAGTGTCTGGGCAGGGAGAGGATGGCTTGCGTCCGTTTCCATCGACTTTCGATGTACACCTCTGATGCGGTTCACACTGACCGATCCGCCCGCGACTGTTCGGGCCACGCGAGGCAAAAGTCCCACGCGCTCAGGCCCCAATTGCCAGCCAATCCATCGGGCCAACCGTGCGGCCAACCATCAGTCCTGATGCCCGCGCTTGCTGGGAATCACGTTCGCACCGATCGCTGCACCAGCGATGACGAGCAGAACGAAGATCTGTGCAAGGAAGCTGGGATCTTCTTCCTTCGAAGGCGAAGGCATCCGGATCTGTTCCTGCTGCTGCGGCTGTGCACGGACCTCGGTCGCGGTGCCAACCAGCGTACAAATCCCCACCAGTGCGGCGGGAAGTGAAGACATCAGGATCCGGCGGGTCGTGGAGATACGCATCTTGCCCAATGCTACAGGAAGTGGGCGGGCGTCTCAAGGCGCGGGAGCGTGGTTCGATAGATGTTGGGGTATTTCCACACAGATTGCCCTCCCGCATCGACCCATGGCTGCAGGGGAGACTGAAAGGGACCGCTGTTACGGGGGCAGGTAGACCGGCTCCGCGCCCATCGCTGCAGACCCGGACATGCTCAGCGTCGGGGTGAGGGGGTGGGAGATTCGCTCAAACTCGCGGGAAAGTACATGGACCGTGCGCCACCGGGGGCTGCGGGTCTTCATGGCACGTGCATAGTCGGTCAGGAAGCATGACCGCACTGCGTACCACGAGCCTTCAAAGTCGAACGTCTCCTGGAAGAGACCATCTGCAGGCTGGCTTTCCCACCAGTAGATGAAGACAAACGCTGCACGGAATTCGGGGCCAAAGAGCTGCTGCCAGACTTTCAGCGATTCAACGTCGTCGAGCCCGACCCAGGATTGAAGGGACGGCTTTCTTGGCCGGGCAAAGAGGTCCAGTGCAGAACGTTCTTCCTTCAGCGTGCGCACAGGGTGGGCGACCTTGCGGCCCTTGACCTCGACCAGGAGGTTGCACCCCGGGCCGTAGAGAACGTAATCAAACGATTTGAGCGTGTGGGCGGCGGGGGAGGTGCCGGGCGCTGCGTTGTCGAAGGAGACTTTGAGCGAGTGATCGTGCGGCAAAAGTGCCTTCCGAGCCTCGTCGACGGCGACGTACGGGATCCGCCGGGACCGGAGGTACCCCTCAAAGGCACGTTCGTAATGGTCTGGCGAACGATGCACGCAGCCGGATCCTAATGGAATCCGGCTGCGTGGGCAATTTCTTTATGGGCTGGCGAGCAGGTTTATTCGTCGCCGCTCGCACCCGCGGTCTTGGTCGACTCGTTCTTCTTGGAAGTCACGACGCGGATGGGGCCTGAAGACGACTTGCCGGACTTGCCCTTGGCTGCTGCACGGCCGGGGAGTGCACCGAAGGTGCCTGCACGGCTGAGTGCATCCGCTGCACTGCCGGCGGGGTTGCCGCTCGAGTTCAGTGCACCAGAGACCGAGGAGGGTGCAGAGCGGGTGAAGGTGCTCACCGATGAGCCGCCCGAACCTGCAGCGGCCGCGCCAGTGCTTGCACCGCCGCCACCACCACCTCCGCCGCCCTCACGGGAAGCCTTGAAGCCCATGACTGCGTGGCTGCCACCACCTCCGCCGCCACCACCGCCACCCGAGCTGCCACCACCACCACCGCCTCCACCGCCGTTGCCATTGTCACGCATGGCGCCAGACTGGCGATCGGCGGGGCGATAGGTATCGCCAAGGGCGACTGCTGCAGCACCACGGAGGGGGTGCATCGCGGGGCTGAGACGAAGATCAGAGGGAACGCTGGCTTCCCACGTCTTGTTGATCGCGATCGGAGGCGAGGTGCTCATGTCCTCGAACAGCACGGGGGTGTAGCCCATGTCCGCGAAGCGGCGCATGTCCTGCTCGATGAGCTGGGGCGTGGGAGCCATGCTGAAGTACTGGCGGTAGCCGTTGTACCGGAACGCAAGGAACGTTTCGTGGCCAGGCACCAGGAAGTCCGCAAGGGTGTGCGGGCTCTTGAGCCGGTAGAGGCCCTCGACATTGTCAGGACGACGATCGTCCTTCCAGCCCGAGATGAACGAACCTGCAAGCGTGTGAAGCATGTCGCAGGCGTTGGGCTCGACGATGAACTTCACGTCGGGGTAGCGCTTGCGGAGGTCAAGAAGCCAGTTGTACAGCTTGGCGATCTGGACGCGTGCAGGGCTGAAGGTGTCAAGGCCGATGGTCTTGACGCCTGCCTGCACCGCAAGGTCCAGCTCGTGGAGCGCTGCGGCACGGTGCTGCGGGTTGTCGGGATCGAAGTTGACCAGGTACTCGGGCTCCCACTCGGTCGCGACTTCGACCGAGCGGCCCCACCACATGCCAAGGTCGACGCCCGCGTTCGCGGCGGACTTGAGCCCGATCTCAGGATCGAGTGCAGTGGCGAGCTTGGGTGTCGAGAGCCAGTGCGATGCCATCTGGAAGGGGAAGTTTTCCTCTGCACGGGTGTAGTAGAGGCCCGAGGGTGCCCAGAGCATCTGGACGCTGTTGCGCGACGCCTGCTTGAGCGCTTCTGCCCAGGGCTTCCAGCCAAAGACGTCGGGCCGGCGCGAGGCGATGAACGTGAAGCCGAGCGGATTGGAAGGCTCGAGGTAACTGCCTTCAGCGATCACCACGGGCTGGACGGGCTTGCCTTCGCGCTTGTACGTCACGCCGCCAAAGGCCTGGCGGAAGTGCTTGCGATAAGGGACCAGCGTCCTGGGCCATTCCGACGGGTTGTTCGTGACACGGACCGACAGCGTGTAGGTGCGCTGCTCGCCTGCAGGGATCATCGAGGAGAAGGGGAGCTTCTGGCTTGCGTGCTCGTTGCCCTTGTTCGAGACCTTGGCACCGATGCCCCAGCCCTTGCCGCCTTCGCCATCGTTGCTGCCGGTGGGGTTCATCAGGCCCATGCGTGCATCGTGCTGGTATTCCAGCATCGGGTACAGGAGGCTGACGCCCACCGCGTACTCGCCGTTCATGATGACCCACACGGGCGAATACTGCGAATCGGGGTAGTTGTACTGCTGGCCGACGTACGTCGCAAAGTTGGCGTCGACCGCTTCAGAGCCGTAACGGAAATCGAAGTAGGAGATCTGTGAACCGAGCGTAAAGAGGCCGGTGTACAGGCCGCCTGCAGGCTTGGGAACGCTGCTGGTGTTCGTGAAGGTCACGACCATGTCGTACCCGGTCGGCTGGGCATTGAAGCGGATGTCCTGCTGGACCGCGGGGTCAAAGCTCTGCGTGAGGGCGACCGCGTTGGGACGCTCCTGCATGATCAGCTTGCCGCTGACTGCGTCACGCATTTCCCACTTGTTATTGACCTTCTTGAAGTCGATCAGCTTCGGGCCGGTCTCGGGGCCGGGGACGTTCTGATCGCTCGCGATGGCGGTCGTGCACAGCGCTGCAAGCGCGAGCAGCCAGGCCACCTTCGATGCGCCAGAACGCTGATGGGAGAGTAGTGAATTTCGACTCATAGACCTGTCCTTCCGCCCGGGTGGGCGCTTCTCCCGAGAAAGCCCGTGTTCCTCACGGACTACCCCATAGCGTGGGCGTCCGTGGGCCGCGTTCACGATGAGGGATCCAGTGAGAACTCGCTCACGGACCTGAGATCCCTCATGAACAACGCGACCGATGCTCGCCAACTGATGTATCGGATACGTCCGCCGAGAGTGGAAACTCTGTCAAGGTCACAGGGCTCGGTTCGCAGCACGGCAGGTTGCGCACGTGTCCCAGACCATCGCCATGGCGCTGCTATCCGGACCTTCGGGGTGTTATCCCGGCCCGTACTTTGCGATTCGCGGCCGCTCGAGCCTGGCGACCGGCCGGTTATCGCGGACCTCCGCCGCCGCCCGTGCTGAGCCACAGAGGCTCGATGCGCGTGCAGCGCCAAAGGTCGTCCGTTCCTTTCCGCCAATCCAGCCGCCACCAGGAAAGGACCGGGTACGGGGCCGAAACCCGGACAAGGACCTGTGTCCTGGCCGTGGAAGGCCCATCTTGCGAGGCCTGCACTTCCTGGACTGCGTGGTTCGTCACCATCCCGCGGATCGCTGCGTACGCATCAACCCGGACCAGGATCGCCTCGCGGCCCTCCGCACCTGGGATGTAGCTCAATGCGACGAGTTCTGCCTGGGGGTCGAGCAATCCTGAAACGGTCTGGCGATCCGCGTCCGCCACGCCCTGGACCATGTCACGTGTGCCGTTTGCAACGGTTTCGCGGGGTGTTTCGACCAGCCAGCCCACGAGGAAATTCGTGACCGACAGAAGAGCACAGACGCCGCCCACCGCCAATGCACGCGAAGGCTGCTGACGCTTGAGAAGGATAAATGTCGAAACGATCGCCGCCAGCGCGAGGATCGTTGCAGGTGCCCAGACATCCTCAAAGAGGTACTGCTGATAGAGCGGCGGGCTGGGGAGCGGGGGGATGGTGATCGCGGTCGGGATCTGCGCAAGAACCGGCGACGCTGCGATGCCAAGGACCAGGGCCATGCACGACGTACGTACGGCGCGAAGGTGTGTGCGGCGAGAAGGGCGAAGTTCCTGCATGGGATCGTGAAGCATTACTACAGTGTTGGCAGCTCGATGGGCGGGGGCGATCGTCGTCGTGCCTCCGGCTCCCTTCGTCTTGCGATCGTTCGTGCATGTCTTGCGACCGGATATCCCTGCACGCCTTTGTCCATGATCGACACCAATTCCACAATGGCCGGTCCCATCGTCACGGGCATCCTTGAACGGAATCTCCGTGCAGTGGCCAGGCTCTCGCCTGCAGCTGCAGAGGCGATCCGCCGTGCGAGCCCGCGCGGCGGTGTCGAAGTCCTCGCTGCAGGGGATGGTTCGTGGACCGCGCGCGTCGATGGTTCGCTTCAGGCAAGCAGGCACGAACCGCTGCGCGAAGGCAAGCTGCTGGCGGAGCAGGCCCCGATTGAATCCGCGGCCTGCATCGTCGTGATGGGCATGGGCGCCGGGCATCACGTCGCTGCACTTGCTGAGCGGATGAACCGGAGCGGCGCGATCTTTGTCTATGAGCCCGATGTTGCGCTGATGCGATCGATCATGCAAGAGCGGGACTTCTCTGCATGGATCGATCGTTCCAACGTGGTCGTGCTGGTGTCGGAAGATCAGGCAGCGATCACTGCATCGGTGAGCGGGCTTGAAGGCTTGCTCGCTGCAGGGGTGAAGATCCTGGAGCACCCTGCAAGCCAGGGAAGGATCGGCCGCGAACGTGCAGAGTCGTTCGGCGGCGCGCTGACTGCAGTGATGCGTGCAGTGAAGACCAATGTCGTGACGACGTTTGTACAGGTCGAGACGACGCTCCGAAACCTCCTGATGAACGTCGACCGGTATGCGAGCCTTCCCGGGATCGCGGATCTTGCGGGTGTCGCCGAGGGCCTCCCTGCAGTCGTTGTCGCTGCAGGGCCGAGCCTTGAACGCAACATCGATCTCCTCGTTGACCCTGCAAATCGCGCGAAGGTGGTCGTGATCGCCGCGCAAACGGTTCTCAAAAAGCTTCTGGCCAAGGGGATCAAGCCTGATTTCGTCACCGCACTTGATTACCACGAGATCAGCAGGCGGTTTTATGAGGGCTTGAGCGAGAAGGATGTCGAAGGCGTGACGCTGGTCGTCGAGCCCAAGGCCAATCCCGCGATTCTCTCTGCATACCCCGGCGCCGTTCGCTGCCCTGCAGAGCGTGTGCTGGATGAACTCCTGGGCAGCGAATTTGGCCGCGAGATGGGCGGCCTGACGCCCGGCGCGACGGTGGCGCACCTTGCGTACTACCTCGCGAGGTATCTGGGCTGCGATCCGGTGATCCTGACCGGGCAGGATCTTGGTTTTACCGACGGGCAGTACTACCACGCGGGTGCAGCGATCCACCGTGTGTGGGCAGGTGAGCTCAACGAGTTCAACACGCTCGAGATGCTCGAGTGGCAGCGGATTGTCCGTGCACGCAACATTCTGCATAGCGCGACCGACCACCTCGGCAGGCACATCTACACCGATGAACAAATGGCTGCGTACCTCGTGCAGTTCGAGCGTGACTTTGCGGGAGATGCAGCTCTCGGCAAGACGACGATCGACGCGACCGAGGGCGGCGTGCTGAAGAAGCACACGCAGATCCGGTCTCTGCGAGAAGTGCTGGCCGAGATTCCACGGCGATCAGAGCGGATTCCGCTCCCTCCGGCGCGGCAGGACGATGATCGCCAGGGACGGGTTCAGAAGGCGCGTCTTCGGGACCGTGTCGCCTCGGTGCGGCGTGAAGCGTGGAGCGTCGAGGAGATCAGCCGCAAGACCGCAGACAAGCTGCGCGAGATGACCATCGTCCAGAGCGATCAGAAGAAGATCGGGACGCTGATCGACCAGGTGCACAAGCTGCGCGATGAGGTCATCCGTCTTCAGCCTGCGTACGGACTTGTCGGTTTTCTGAATCAGACCGGCGGGTTCAAGCGATTCCAGGCAGATCGCGCAATCGAGCTTGATCGATCACTGAGCGGGCTTGAGCGGCAGAAGCGGCAGATCGAGCGCGACATCACCAATGTGTCGTGGATCGGCGATGCTGCGCACCAGCTTGGCTCGATGCTCGATTCAACGCTCAAGATGCTCGATGGCGGCGTACGGATGACGCGTGACGCGACCGCGAACGACGACGGCGGGGATTCGAAGGCCAAGAGCAGGCACGTCAGGTGCGTGGTGTTCATCCCTGCATTCGTGCTGGATTCTCATTCGCATCGCAAGGATCATGGCGTGGTGCAAGGCGAGCAGTCGGTGCTGGAACTGACGCTCCGAAGGCTCGGGCGTGCAGCAGGCATCGATGGAGTCGTGATCGCGCGGGACAAGGGCGGCATGGCAGACCGTGCACATCAGACCCTCAAAGGCGAGATCCGTCCGGGCGTTGCGATCACGGTGGTCGATGCGCCAGATCACGGCGCGGAATGGTCTCGCAGGGTGCGTGGGACAAGGGCACTTTCAGAGCGATGCTGGCGCGGCGGGCCTGCAAACCTGACGGTGTGGGATGAGCTATGGCGTCCGATCGATCTTGAACGATTGATGCAGGTGCACGGTGCGGATGCAGGCGTGCTCGTGGGGCCAGACTGGTGTGCGATTGATCCGGTGCTGACGGAGGGCGTGATCGAGCGGTACCGTGAATCGCCCGAGATGCACCCGGTCACATTCTCACCCGCTGCACCGGGGCTTGCGCCGTGCGTGATCGGTCGCGAGATGGTTGGACAACTCGCAGAGCGTGAAGCGACTGCACGGACGTTCGCCACGATCGGCGGCGTTCTGGGCTATGTACCTGCACTGCCAAGGCCCGACCCGATCGCCAAGCCGCCGTGCTTCGAAGCACCGCTCGAACTGCGCGATGCAGGGAGGCGTTGTATCGCGGATTCGCGAGAAGTTCTAAACGCAATTCGCGGAGCTGTGGTCGGTGCATCGGACGCCGCTGCAGTTGATTCACGGGCCGTCGTGCAGGCATTGACTGCCCAGAAACCCGCTGCACACGAGGTCGTGATCGATGTGCGCGGCGATGCGGCCATCTCAGTGCTTTGCAAGAAGCTGACGGAAGCATGTGCAGTTGGCGAGGATCATCCGCGGGCGATCACGATCGTCGGAGATGAGTGTGCGATTGTTGCGGGACGCGTGCAGAAGGTGCTTGCGGAAGTTGCGGCATCGGGCGTCGAACTGATTCATCTCAAGACGGGCCTTGCGCTCGACATCGATCGCGTGCTGCCGCTCCTTGAGGCGATCACCACGATCGAGCGTGCAGTGGTTATCGTCAGCGTGCCCATGGTCGCGGGAACTCCAGAAACGTACCGGAAACTGACAGGAAGAGATGGCTACGAGGACATGGTGCACAATGTCCGGCGGCTGATCCGTGCTGCACGGAGCGCGGGGGATGGCATTCCGGGCATGCCGAGGCTGTGGGTCGTGCCAAGAATCACACGGTGCGACGCTGTGTACGGCGAGGTCGAAGGGTTTTACGACCAGTGGCTGATGGAAGCAGGTGCGTGCGTGATCGACCCGCTCCCTGAAGCAAAGCAGGGCGAGCGGATCGCGCCTCTACCGCGACCTTCGTGGGTCCATGACGTTGAAAGTGCGTCGCGCGTTGTAATATCGGCGACGTGAGCAGGGATTGAACGGGTACGGCCGAGCTGGCGCGGGTCGGATTGGCACGAAAGGCGGATTGTGCGAAAGCGGCGGTTCTTCAGCACGCATGAGGTGGGCAAGGTCAACGTCACGCCGATGATCGACGTGGTGATGTGCCTCATCATCTTCTATCTGCTGGTGGGCAAGCTCGCGATGACCAACCGCGTCGACAATCTCCCAAGCTCGGGCAGCGGTTCGACCGCAAACTCCGCTTCTGCAGTGATTGTCGACATCGTGGAAACGACCGGCGATGACGAGCCGGTGATCTCTGTTGATGGCACCACGGGTGATCTTGCAGGGCTTGAAGCGGTGCTCACTGCACGCGGCGGCGGCACGCCCGGCAAGGCGAGCGGGACGGAAGTTCAGATCCGTGCATCGAAGGATCTTCCGTACGCCAAGCTCGCGCCGGTGCTTGCGGTGTGCAGGCGTGCAGGGCTCACGAGCGTTCGCCTTGTCGCGGAGCGTCGGCCATGAAGCGGCGTCGCAAGGGTGGATTTCGTCGTCGGCTTTCCGCGGTTGAGAACCGCGATCTCCACTACGGCCCCAACATGACGCCGATGGTCGACGTCGTGATGGTGATCCTGGTGTTCTTCATGGCAAGCACTGCAGTCCTGGGGCCTGAGTGGATGCTCAAGTCTGCATTGCCGGTCAAGGCGGCTGCAGCAGGTCAAACGTCAGATGCAGACCTTGTCCAGATCGAAGTGACACTGCGGATGGTCGATGGCAAGGTGGTCGTGGATGGTGCGGGGCTGAGCGCGGCGGATCTTGAGATGCTTGCAGCGAAGCTCAAGGGTGAAGCGACGCGCGTGGGGCCTGAGAAGGTCGCGCTCCTCGCGACGTGCGCGGGCGATGTCCCGTACGAGACGATCGTCCGTGTCCATGAACTCTGCAACGGTCTTGGTGTTTCCAAGATCGGGCTGATCGAAGCCAAGTAAAAATGCAGCGTGATGCGAGGGCTGCGGCAGGCCCGCAGCCAATCGATCTTGCAGCAGCATCTTCCAAGACTCTCGCGAATCTCCCATCAGGCTCGCACCGGGCTCACACATCGTGCGAACTGCACGATGCACGAGCCCCGATGCGGGGCTGAGTGGTTCCTTGCGAGCAACTGCACTTCACCGCGGCCGCTGCTGGAAGTAGTCCAGCGGGAACGCGGGGTTTGCGAGCGGCTTGAGCGCGAGCGCCAGGAGCGAGCGTTCATCGTCATCGCCCGCGATGCGGTTGGCTTTCAGCTCGCCGCACCCCGTGCATCGATGGATGATCGCCCATTCGCCGCGATCGCGCACCTCGATTCCTGCAGGTTCCATCGGCGCCCTGCATGTGCATGCACGGTCGCCGGGCGTTGAATCAACATGCCGCGACCAGAGGCACATAGGGCAGTGGTTGCGGTGGTTGGTTCCCCAGGACTGATCGGGAACGTCGAGCTTGCAGTGAACGCAGGTAAAACCACGAGTCGAAACGGATGATGCCATTGGTTGAATGAACCTTGGATCCGTCGAATGGGCACAAACGGCCAATCGGCGGCAGGTGCGTCAGGTGTAGAAGTACGGATTGTGAAAAAGGTGAGCCGACGCGATCATCGCGGCCACGACATGCACGGATCGTGCACGCGTTCTGCGGGCAAGGCAGGGAGTCGACAAGGCGGCTCGCAAGGTGCGAAAGACCGCGTCTTTGTCAGGCCAGCGATGATGGATTAGGCAAGGTCAAGCATATTCATCC
>JAESFU010000306.1_pt1 | contig 40486 bp, 49 predicted proteins | sample 9269461 | NCBI WGS metagenome assembly JAESFU01 (sample SAMN14502556, study PRJNA617107) | algae metagenome | isolation source: Stenomitos rutilans HA7619-LM2 and co-occurring heterotrophs from cave walls | place: USA: Waikapalae cave, Hawaii | collected 2009-07-28
TGACTCAACTGCAAACGCAAGTGGACACTCTGATTGCCGATTTAACCGCTGAAATCGTTGCTTCTGTGACTGGCTTTCGCTTTATCGTCGAGGCCCTATCTGTCGCAGGCCTTGTTTAATTTGGTATGATTGCATGATGGCACAGAAACAACCGTTGACAGGAGAAGCCCTGATCAAAGAAGCTTGCCGACGGATTCGGGTTGCTCGCAGTTACTGGGATGCTCACAGGAATGCTGCCTGCCGAGGCGAGCGCGTTGGCGTTAGTCTGTGCGTTAGCACGCATCGTGCTCTGGCCCTTTACAACACACTCGCCAAGGAACAAAAGGAGCAAATTCCACAGCAGCTACGAGTTTGGCTGCGCTATCGCAGTGAAAAATGCTTTGGAGTACACCGCACTCCACCCAAGTCAACGCGCAAAACACGATCGCCAATCCAGAGCGATGATGACTAGCATTCCACCCCTGACCACTACAACCATTTGGGCTATTCTCGATGAAACGCTGGATGATGCGACTGTGAATCAGTTGGTGTGGCATGGGTTGGGCTACCGTTACGACGCAACAAGCGATCGCTGGGATACAACTGCCGTCTCCCCAGATTGGCAAGAAGCCTATCCTGAACCACCAGACTTTATCGAACATCGTCCGCCTAATGTCAAGCTGACACGATCCATTCCCGCCGAAAACAAACAACTGCTGAAGGAGAAGCTTGGGTTTCAAGGCTACAAGGTTGGCGAACTGATTCCACGCAAGACCCGACGCGCGACGATCGCGAACTGGCTTCTCAGCTATATGCAGCAAACGGGTCTCGATTCTTACGAAGATAGCAATTAGTGGTCAGCGGTCAGCGGTCAGTAGCTCTTCTGGGAAGCAACCTGAAAGGTCAGGAATCACAGTCTACTCTTGAAGCTGATCGCTGATCGCTCTCTAAGCAACATTCCACCCAAAATTGCAATGTCTACTCCCTACGCCTGGTTAGAGGACGCTCTCATAACCATTCATCGGGCAGATTGGTATCGCTCAGTGCAAGCAACCCAGGGGCGTGCTGGTGCCGTAGTGCAAATGGATGGGCAAGCCGTCATCAACTTTGCCAGCAATGACTACTTGGGACTGACAGGAGACGATCGCCTGATGCAAGCCGCGATCGCGGCCATTCAGGAGTTTGGCACGGGCAGCACAGGATCACGGCTGGTCAGTGGGCATCGAGAACTGCATGAGCAGCTAGAACGGGCGATCGCAGCGCTGAAACAAACGGAAGCCGCCCTGGTCTTTAGCTCTGGCTATCTGGCAAATGTGGGCACCGTGAGCGCACTGGTTGGTAAGCGAGATCTCATTCTGTCTGATCAATACAACCACTCCAGCCTTAAGCAGGGCGCTATCCTCAGTGGGGCAACGGTGTTGGACTACGCTCATGGGGATGTAGCTCAGGTTCAGCAATTATTGGCGCAGCACCGCGATCGGTACCGTCGCTGTTTATTACTCACCGATAGCGTCTTCAGCATGGATGGCGACCTGTGTCCGCTCCCAGAGCTTCTGGCACTCTCAGACACATTTGAGGCCATGCTGCTGGTGGACGAAGCCCATGCCACAGGCGTTTTAGGTGCAACAGGCGCAGGGGGTGTGGAGCATTTTGGCTGTACGGGACGCGCGATCGTGCAGGTAGGTACACTCAGCAAAGCACTGGGCAGTCTCGGCGGGTATGTCGCTGGTTCAGCCACGCTCATCGACTACCTACGAAACCGTGCGGCTGGCTTTATTTACACCACCGGGCTATCTCCAGCCGATACTGCCGCTGCTCTAGCTGCTATTGCGATCGTCCAGCAAGATCCCGATCGTCGCGCTCAACTCTGGCAAAACGTCACGACCCTCAAGCAAGCTTTGAGTCAGCAGCTTGCCACTAGAAGCAATCTGGAGATGAAGCTTCTAGCGTCTGAGTCATCCATCCTATGTTTGCAAGTGGCTAGCCCTGCGATCGTGCTGCATCTGGGCAAGCAGTTACGTCAGGCAGGAATCTTTGCACCAGCTATCCGTCCGCCCACCGTGCCCATTAGCCGTTTGAGACTGACCCTCATGGCAACCCATGACAGCACGCATTTGGAAAAGCTCGTCATCGCTCTGAACCAAGCACTTAAAAAGACCGAAGGCAACAAATCCAAAACGAAGGAAGGTTGAAGATGTAAGGCTATTTTGGGAGGCAGTTCAACGATCGTCTGAGATACATAGTTCAGCGTTATCAAGTACGGCGATCGCGCTTCAAATCATGGATGACTTTCTCCCATATCCATTGTTCAGACTGAAGAGGATTTTTTCTACGGGTGTACTCTAGTAGCCTGTTAGCTGTTTTCATATCGCCATTCACTAGGGTAAGAAGTTGGTTTTGTACCTTGCCAGTCACTGACTGTTTTGCTGCTGGCAAAACTGTTTGCTTTTGTTGCTTGAAGTTCTTGCCCTGAAGCGGTTGTGAGATATGAACATATAAAGTCGGTTTACCTGTCTGTGGTTTGCGCTGGTTGTCGATTGCTCGAATCAGCAAAAAAATCGAGTAAAAACCAGCACAAAAGATGAATGCCCAAAATAGAAAGACAAAAACTTCAATCATGGAAAGCCCAATTAATCATGTTTTAGAGTCATGCAACAATACAGACTCGATTAGACGGTAAAAGAGAGCTTGCCTACCAAAACTATAGGCAGACCGAACTTAACTTATTTAATTTAGTGATGCCAGATGCCTTAAAACACGTTTAGCTGGGCGATCGCTTGGGCAGAAGACATATCATACGGGAATCAATCGAGAAACTTTACCTTGATATGCGTTCAGATCTGAATATTCAATCCATTGCTGACCTTCGACAAAACTACACGCTGCAAGCACTCGACGAAGCAGACGTTGATCCTGATCCCATCAAGCAGTTTCAGCATTGGTTAGACCAGGCGATCGCGGCGCAGCTACCCGAACCCAACGCGATGACGCTTGCTACGGCCAGTCGTGAAGGCATCCCGTCTGCCCGCATCGTGTTGCTCAAAGGCTTGGATGATCGCGGTTTTGTCTTTTACACCAACTACGAAAGCCGCAAAGGGCAAGAACTGACAGATAATCCCCACGCAGCGCTGGTTTTTTTGTGGACTGTACTAGAACGGCAGGTGCGAATTGAAGGTCGGGTTGAGAAAATCACAGCCGCCGAAATGGACGCTTATTTTCAGAGCCGCCCGTTAGCAAGTCGGTTGGGTGCCTGGGCTTCTGATCAAAGTCGCATCATTCCCAATCGCGACGTGCTAGAACAACGCTTTGCAGAGTTGAAAACCATCTATGCGGATGAAAAAGTTCCTCGGCCCCCGCATTGGGGAGGCTACCGAGTCATTCCAATGCAGATCGAATTTTGGCAGGGACGTACCAGCCGTCTGCACGATCGTCTTCGCTATCGTTTAGAGCAAGGCCATTGGCTCCTTGAGCGTCTGGCACCTTAGTAGCTGGTTGGAGGCGATCGAGAATCCGGTTTTGCCCCCTCAGGGAGTTTGTCCCGGAAGAGAACCCGCTTGCACTGGGGAAAGATCACCCGACGCGGAAGGTGTGCCTGTGGAGGCGGGGGGTGGGCCGTTGGGTACTGGAGGTGCGCCAACACTACCAGAAGAGATTCCTTTGAAACCAGGCGGCTCTGTTGGCCTTGGAGGGGTAGACCCAGTAGCGGGTGGATTCGCCAGCGGGATGGTAGTTGGAAGCGCAATGGTTGGTGGAAACGTCGCAGGCATCGTCACGGTTGATGGAGTTAACAGGCGATCGGCAGGTGGGGCGATCGCGCTGGGTTCAGCCTGCTGCTCCACAGACGTTGTAGCCGTTGGTGTAGACTGGTTGATTACAGGAGCTTTGGCAGCGACTGGCGGTTGATCAGTGGCGGCGGTATTCTCACTGCAAGACCCAGGCAACGCTTGTGGGTTTGCAGCCTCAGCGGTTTCTGCACGAACTGCCGCGATCGCCGGATCGGTTTCTGTGCGATCGTTCGCTGCCATGCACTGCAAATTTAACCCCTTGACCAATTCGCTCGTGTCGTAAAACGTCTTGAGGTCAAAGCGATACACCTGCTCAATCCGATTGTTAGCCACAACAGCAATCTGCCCCGCTTGCAGCGTCTGCATTTGAGAGCGATCGCGGTTGGTAATCTCAATGCCACTTTCGGTGAGTGCCCCAACCAGAGTGACATTGGTTGCTGGCAGATAGCGCACAAACAGCGCTGAACCAGGGACATTCGCAATGGCATTGGGGGTTTGAATCCGGGTTTGCCCACGATTCGGAGGCACTAAAACGAGCAGCGTCCCATTCAACAGTTGTAGGGTGCGGCTTTCTGCCTCAAAGCGGAAGAGCGCTTGTCCCCCGACTCTAGCCAGTGAACCGTCATCAAAGTGTAGTTCCGCTCGTGCGGCTTGGGCGGTTAAGAGTGCGTCACCGGGGGCTAACGTATCACGAATGTTGGCCGATCGCGGCGCTTGATTGAGCAAGTTGAGTTCTACGGCATTCCGCAGGGAAGCAATCACAGCGCGTTTGAGGGGCACGCCAGCTTGAGCAATCGCAGGCACCACAATCGCACTAAGACTCAATGTTGTCAGTAAAGCAAGGCGACAAAGCCAGTAGCCCTTAACCATGACATCCTTCCATGCAACTCTCTAGCAGAACGGCATCATACTCCCGTTTGATCAGAACGATAAATGTTCACACAGCCATGCATCTCATGGCTGTGTGAACAATGCGTAGCACCGCTTCAAACGACATTTTAGGAAAACAACGTGCTTGGCTTCCCCTGGCGATCGTCTGAATCAATGCAACCCAAAAGCGTTGGTTCCAAAGGTGTCAACGCTTCAAACGACCAATCAAGCCCTGTGGAAGTGTGATGAATTCACTCAAGCATCAACCGTCCCGTTGAGGTGATCATATCGTAGTTGTAGGGCGCGAGTCCTGGGTTCATAGCCAGTCTTAGTCACACCCTCATATTTCGAAGAGCCAAACTTTACACCCCTGCTGTCAGACTTGGTCATTGATGAGCTAACACTGGCTTCATGCTCTTAGGGAAGGGCAACCAGCGCCACATCGACCCGTTGATCTCCTGCTGGGCTGACGATCGCCTTCACGCCAGGGCCAAAAAAGCTTGCGATTTTATCCTGCTTTTCCTGCCACAGCTCTAAGGGAATAAAAGGAGACTCAAATTTCAACACTAGAGTATATACACCCTCTGTTTTCACTTCCTGAACGCCGATCAGCGTTGGACATTCCTCATCTGTAGGACTCAAGCCAAGATGGCTGAGCGAGCTATCCAGATGTGCTCGTTGCCCATAGCGATAGCGCGTCACATCTTTGCGAATCTGATTTTGAGTTGAAGTGGCTTGCTGCTCTCGAAGAGCAAGAACATCAGGAGCCGTTGGCTGCATCAACGGTACTGGCTCCAACTCAGAAGCTTTGAGCGCTAACCCTCCTAATAAGAGTGGAATGCCGTAAAAGAAACCCACCAGGTTCAGCGTGGCATTATCGGTAATAAAATAGGCCCAAAAGCCAATGATGGTGAGAATACCACCGACGCTAAGACCCAGCGTACCTAGAGAAATTCGACGTAACATAGAGATAAAGGTCTGGCAGAATCGTAAAGATTTATTCTACGCTTATTATCCTTCTCTTAGGGCATTCGTGCTGATTAGGGGGATCAAGACAATCCTAAAATCGATACTCTTACTGAATGGTGAAGCTGCGTACACGATCGATATCGTGAGCTTCGGGATAGCTGATTGAGGTTGACCAGGAGGCTAAATGAATGCGCGGGTAATGCTAGCACCGTGCAGACAGGTACAGGGTCGCTGCCGTTTGACAACGCCAATGCAATCAGGTTAGGTGAATGGTATTCGCTCCTATCACCGCAAGGCTGGCTTGATTGCAGCCCTGACTTTATACCGTCAAGTAGCCAACGATCGCGTCTTGTTCGTTCGTTTTGTTCCCTTCATGTGGGCACTTCTATGTCTGAGGATGAAAATCGACGTTCTGCTGAAAAAGAGTCGTTGCTAGAGCAAATTAACGCGTTGAAACGAGAAGATGAGACGCTCAACAACATTTTGGCTGTGGACGTATGGGCCTTAGCTAAAACAATGGATGAGTTTCAACCCGGTTTTTGGTCAGCGTTTATGAAAAACCGCGATCAGGCGCTCAAGCGTTTTATTGACGAAGTCGTGCGCAGTAAACCAGTGAACGTCAAACGCCCTCCCTATTTGCGTTAGGTATGAGACCAAGCGTAGATAGTGACTGCTACAGCTCCCACCAGGGACGGATAAATGCTCGATCGGGCATGAAGACAATCGGTTTAACGAAGAGAAGCTTTACAATAGAACCTGGTCAGTAAAGGCTTAAATGACCACGCAAGCTTACATTCAGCAAAGGAAGCGCTAACAATGAATCCTGATACTCTTCGAGAGCGTATTACTCTGATTCAAGGCAAACGTGAAGCGTTAGTGCGTTTGTTAGAGCAACCAGACTTAGGCACGCTAAGGATTGATGTCAACCAGGCGATCGAAGAAATTGACGACCTTTTGGATGAATTTAAGCAAACTTTTCCAGACTCCCTATCAAGCTAATCAGAAGGCACAATCGTTTTACAAGATAGGTAGAGCCGTTCTGGCTTTTCAGAAAAGCGATAGCGTGGCCTGTGTGGGCCTTGTTTCTAAGCTTTAACCAACCCTGCGTCTATCTTGTTTTTGATTTTACCCACTTCTTTAGTGAAGGGTGCTGCCAATGTGTTGGTGCTATCTCACCAGAGTCAGCACGATCACAAGCGAAAAAGGTCAATAGGTATGGGCGATCGCGCTGTTCCTATACAACTTGTTGCCCAAGGTGTCTGACCATTGCAATCAGGTCTAACGTTGCAGTGTCTTTTTTGCAGAAAGCATCGATCTTTGCCGTCTGAATCATCACTTCTGTTTGCGGATCATCCAACGAAGAGTAGGCAAGAATCTGAATCTTTGGATTAGTGCTTTTGATTTGAGTGGAGGCGCTTAACCCATCTAAAACTGGCATCTGGAGATCCAGGATAATCACATCTGGCTGCTGCTGGTGCACCAGATCGATCGCTTCTTGTCCGTTGCTCGCTAAACCAACCAGTTCAATATCAGTCTGACTCCGAAGAGCCAAACTCAGACTGAGCCGGGTGAGTTCATGATCATCGACAATTAGAACACGAATAGCGGTTTTTTCACGCGTCAACATCCTAACCCTGGCATTACTAAACGATACGCAATCAGCTTCAGTTTAGTATTGACGAATACGTACGGCCTCTACCATGCGAGTTAACCGTTCGTACCTTTCTACTGTTCATACTAATGATCTTTTCATTATGACTGTTAAAGCGCTCCATATCTGCACCAAAGAAGCAGAGCTAAGATTGCTCTCACTTTGCTAGGGGTTGACATCAATGACTCATACACGTAGCTTCAGCAAGGTTCCAGTCCCTAGCCTTGTTTGTGGGGACGGGCGCGGTTAGGCTGATACAAGACTTTTGAGCTTAATTAATGACGCGCCCTAGCTCATTGCTGCATTCATGATCTGGTTTAATGGGCCAACCTTTACGACCGAGAACAAACGTCGAGCATCTACTGAGTTGCACTGGCTATGGCGTCTAAGGCATTGACGATCGCTCGTTTCACTTAGCGAATCCAATCTTTGAGTAAGGCTTGGCGGCGTGGGTGGCGAAGTTTACGCATCGCTTTAGCTTGAATTTGACGCACTCGTTCTCGCGAGAGATGATAGAGTTCGCCGATTTCAGTCAGCGTATAGTGCTGGCCGTCTTCTAACCCAAAGCGCAGTCGGATAATATCCCGCTCACGATCGCTGAGGTGATCCAAAACAGAATTGAGACGATCGCACAGCAATTTGTGATCCAAACAATCGTTTGGCGCAACATTGTCGGCATCTTCAATGAGCTGCATCAATTCTGTATCTTCTTCTCGCCCAACCCAAGCGTGCAGTGAGAGGGTACCCTGGCTCACATCCAGCACTTGCTCCAACTTGTCTTCATCAATTTCGAGGGCGGCCGCGAGTTCGGCTTTGGTTGGCTTGCGTCCAAGCGCTTGAGACAACGTTTGGCGGGCTTTGCGCACTTGATTCAATTTTTCGACCATGTGGACGGGAAGCCGCACGGTACGAGATTGGGAGGCGATCGCGCGTGTAATGCCCTGACGAATCCACCAGTAGGCGTAGGTCGAGAACTTGTAGCCGCGTTCGTAGTCAAACTTTTCAGCAGCGCGCATCAACCCCATCGCACCTTCCTGGATTAGATCTAGAAACGGCACACCCCGGTTGAGATATTTTTTGGCAATGGAGACAACCAGGCGTAAGTTTGCTCGCACCAACTTCCGTTTTGCCTGTTCACCGCGATCGCCTCCTTTGACAATTTCTCGCGCCAGCTCAATTTCTTGTGCTTGAGTTAGGAGAGGATAGCGAGCCATTTCGCGCAGAAATAACCCGACTGAATCATCGGTAAGACCGAGACGTTCAGCTTTGGTTGGCTTATATGGAACCTTGTCTGGAACCGGATCGTCCGGATCTAGCTCTTCAATTTCAGTGAGATCGATCGCAAAGTCGAGTTCGGCAATCTCTGATTCAGCGGAATCAGTTTCAATCGGATCGGGAGACAATTTAGCAGTCATAGACGCTCGAATAAAGCTCTCAGAAATGGATGTAAAATTGCCTCCAACTTTAACAAAGAATTTTGAAAATGCTCACTTTTTTTGAAAAAACTTTCTAAATTTTTGTGTTGAGGCTAAAGCAACCAATAATGGACGATACCAACTCCTTCATTTTTTGTCCATTTTATTGAGTGCACTATACGATCTTGGGTTTCATTCAGCCTCGATCGAGCACCAGCGATCAGTTTTTCTTATGGACTCAACGGTTTTTTTCAATAATTAGCTTTTTAGCTGATCGAACACAGTAGAAGGAGTCGAAAACTTTGAAAGGTCGTTATCTTTACAGTTCGTTACTCAAACGTCAACCCTGACTAGTCGCCGATCATCTACTTTTAAGTCATTAGTTAGGGATCTACTTCTCTTCTCATTCGTCAAAAAATTGCCCTCGATCGCAGTCGCGCAAAATTTCTGATGCCACGTTTGCACTCCAAAGGTTCCTGGTTTTTAAACTATCGGTTGGTGCTGTTAGTCAGCATGGCGATCATTGTGCCGATCGGGTATGTCATTCGCTTCGCTCCCAACCCGACCTTCGCATGGTTAAATGATGCGATCGGCAGCCTTGCCTACGAAATTTTCTGGGTTTTGCTCGCGGCTTTCTTCTCACCGCGCACATCCTCACGGGCGATCGCGATCGGTGTTTGCCTGGTGACTTGCGGCTTAGAGTGGCTTCAGCTTTGGCATCCACCATTTTTAGAAGCAGCACGCGCTACTTTAGCAGGGCGGCTCATTCTAGGCAATACCTTTAACTGGTTGGATCTTCCGCCTTACGTCATCGGCAGTGGTCTGGGTTGGCTGTGGGCGCGATCGGCTCAATGGGTGACGCGGAGGGAGTGATACCGATTTAAAGAATGACGGCTACAGATCAATCGGTGGGTAGGGGCAAGGCAATGCCTTGCCCCTACAGGATGTGTCGCATTTTCAATTCAAATTGGTATGAGAGGATGCAGAAGGTGCGAGGGCAGTTTTGAGTTGATTAAGCAATTAGCGGTCAGCTATCAGCAGTTAGCGGTCAGCTTTTTTAGCCTTTAGCCTTTCCCCTGCCTCCCTTGCTTCCCCTGCCTCCCCTGCCTCCCCTGCTTCCCTTGCTTCCTTACCAAGCAAGCTGCTTTAGACTATGGATTGCAGCCTTATGAATTAGAGTCGTCTTGCTCCAATCTCAACGCTGCGATCGCACATCATTTAAATAGATATAAATAGATAAATTAAATAGATAAATAGACTTGGAGCAACGTTATGGATGTCAAAGCTGCTGTCGCGCTCGAAGCAGGCAAACCCCTCAGTATCGAAACCGTGCAGCTTGAAGGCCCTAAAGCAGGCGAAGTGCTGGTGGAAATTAAAGCGACTGGCGTTTGTCATACCGATGCCTACACGCTCTCTGGTAGTGACCCTGAGGGGCTGTTTCCTGCCATTCTGGGGCATGAGGGCGCGGGTGTTGTTGTAGACGTTGGTGCAGGCGTCACATCGCTCAAACCAGGCGACCATGTCATTCCTCTGTACACACCCGAATGTCGCCACTGTGAATACTGTTTAAGTCAGAAAACCAATCTGTGTCAGGCAATCCGCTCTACTCAAGGGCGAGGTGTGATGCCGGATGGTGGTAGTCGGTTTTCGATCGACGGCAAACCGCTTTACCACTACATGGGCACCTCCACGTTTGCCAACTACACTGTGCTGCCCGAAATTGCCGTCGCCAAAATCCGCGAAGACGCGCCGTTTGAAAAGGTCTGCTATATCGGCTGTGGCGTTACAACTGGAGTTGGTGCCGTCATCAACACCGCAAAGGTCGAGCCAGGAGCGAATGTCGTCGTCTTTGGGCTGGGTGGCATTGGGCTAAACGTCATTCAAGGTGCCCGCATGGTGGGTGCCAATATGATTGTGGGCGTAGACCTGAACCCCAAAAAGAAAGCCCTGGCTGAAAAGCTGGGCATGACGCATTTTGTGAATCCCAGTGAAATTGAAGGCGATTTGGTCGCGCATTTAGTCGAGCTGACGAAGGGTGGCGCTGACTATAGCTTTGAATGCATTGGCAATGTCAACGTGATGCGTCAAGCGCTGGAATGCTGCCACAAGGGCTGGGGCGTGAGCGTCATCATTGGTGTGGCAGGGGCAGGGCAAGAAATCAGTACTCGCCCGTTTCAACTGGTGACGGGTCGCGTGTGGAAGGGCAGTGCGTTTGGTGGCGCAAGAGGCCGCACCGATGTCCCTAAGATTGTAGACTGGTATATGGACGGCAAAATCAATATTGATGATTTGATCACAAATGTGATGCCCGTTGATCGTATCAACGAAGCCTTTGACCTAATGCATAGCGGTGAGGGCATTCGGACGGTGATTACGTTTTAGCAGAAGCCATCAAGTATGGATGGTTCGACCATAAAGTGAGCAGCTATGACGATCGCAACACCTAAACAAGACTTACGCAAATTCTCGCAAAACTGCCCCCCGGCCCCCAACTTTGGGAGCAAGCACTTAAAGTCCCCCAAAGTTGGGGGATTTAGGGGGCAACTGCGTAAGTCCTGCTAAAGTTACTTTACAGGCATTCTTGCAGTTGCCTCATATTGAGGAATCATCCTCTTGGGAATACATTAATGGCGAGGGAGTGCAAAAGCCGATGGGTGTTGGTAAACACAGTCTGTTGCAGAAAGGTTTGATCGCAGCGATCGATCAGGCACAGACGGGCTATGAAGCCTTGCCATAGACGCTATTGCACCTACCCTTCGGGAAGCCGCAATAGCGTCTATGGCAACCGTTCCATTGTGCCAGATGTGGTGGTCATTGCTAAAAACCACCTGCCACTGGATGAAAGTGGCGATAGAAGCAGCGCTGGTATTGAGTTTGCTCCACCCTGGGTGATTGAAATTCTCTCTCCGGCTCAAAGCCAAACGAAGGTCACTGGCAACATGCTCCACTGTCTTCGGCATGGCAGTCAGTTAGGCTGGTTGCTTGATCCCCACGAGCGGTCAATCCTGGTCTACCAGCCCGATCGCTTGCCAGAGTTACTCTTTGGCAGCGATCGGTTGACTGCACTGGACGGCGTAACCTTGTCGTTAGCCGTTGAGACAGTTTATGGCTGGTTACAACGAAACTAGACTCTAGCCTTGCGTCGTTTGGGCACAGGCGCTTGGGCAACGGCTTCCTTCGATGATGGCTTTCGTCCAGGCTTGCCTTTGATGCTGGTTTCGCGCTCAAGGCTGTTTTTAGCAGCCGCTTTAGGGCGACCACGCTTAGGTTTTGCTGGCGCTGGAATTGATTCTGTTGTAGCCTCTTTGGATGATGAGGGTGCCGGAGCGTTGATCGGGGTTGGTTCAGCAGGTGTTGCTTCGTCAGCCGATGGTTCAGAGGCGATCGAGGCAGGCGTATCGGTAATTTTTGCAGCAGTGGCTTTACCTGCTTTAGCGGCTTTCCCGATTTTAGCTAATCGTCTTGCGGCTGAAATGTAGTTTCTCAAGGTAGAAGCGCTAATCTTGGCACCGTGACTTGTCAAAATTTCAGCGAGGTCATCATACGATTTTCCTTCTTTCAACACGGCGCTCAGAAGTTCGTGCTGTTGCTCAATGACCGTGCGCGAGGTGAGCTTGGCGGTCGCCTGATCAGACAGAGCGCTGATGAGCTTCTCGGTGGCACTACCGGGTGTGGCGCTGCTGGCGGTGGCATTCGTTGACGGCTTTGCTTTAGTTGCTTTCGCGGTTGCGGTTGATTCTGAGGGTTTGCGACCGTTCTTCTTCCGTCCATCAGGTTTTACAACTGGTTCAGCGATGGTTTCAATAGGGGCATCCTGGCTTTCGATCGCCGTCGTTGGAATGGTGTTGGTTTCAATCGCAGGCAACAACAGCGCTTGAGCCGTGTCTTGTTTGCGCCAATCATCAAACGAAGGTAAACCTGCAATGTGCAAATGGCGAATTTGCTCTCGCAATACTTCATCGGAATTACGGAGCGTTGCTTCGCAGACAAATTTGAGGTATTGATACTCAATCTCAGCGAGAGCGACTTCGACATCGACGGTCTGAAACGAAATTTTTCTGAAGGCTGTGAAATCTTGAACCACGATTATCTCCTTTACACGTTAACGAGGATGGTTGAAATTGTTTGCTGCCAGCGCATGTGAAAATTCAATACGCCACAATCCAAAGATGTTGCTACAGGTCCACTTCCCAAAAAAAAGGCTTTCAGTCTACTCAAATGGGTTTTCCTCTCGTCACCGTATGGAGCCTCCATCGGTCAAGAAACGCCCGATCGCGAAATGAATGTTATGCACCAAGCTTAGAAACGTTCTACATCTACTGACGTTATACTGCCTGTGGCTTGAGGTTGATGCAAAATTTTTAGCCAATTTTGCGATCGCACCACAGAACTTAGTCAACATTTGATCAAATTGCCCAATTCTGGTCGATTGCCCAATTCTGGTCGTAGAACTTCAATGATTGAGCAAGTAAAAACGCCGATGAAGGTATGCCGACACGTTTGTTAGACTCTGGCATAGCTTTATTAAGACTTACGCAAACCTCGGAGGTTTTAACCACAAATGAGGCGTCGTTACCCAATGTAGCCGTTTAAACCTCCGAGGTTTTGGTCAAACCACGTCAATCCTGTTTGTGCGATCGCACCTCAACCTACTTTAATCATCATGCGAATTTCACCTGTCTTATTTTTACCGCCAGTCTTGGTGTTATCGGGATCGTCTGCGATCGCCAACGACGATCGTCCCGCTTCGCCTCAACCCGCTATCGTCTCGCCCACTCTCGCACCACTCACGATCGAGTCACTGGCAGGAACGTATACCCTTGATGATGAAGAGCGATGGGTAGCCACGAGATTAGAAGAGATGCAAAAAGACGGGCTGGATGATGAAACCTTAAAGTCAATGGAAATACTTCTAAGGCGGTCGTTCATCACAAGCAAAGTCACGATCGCCGCAGATGGCAAGTTTGAATTTCAGGAGTTAGATTTCAAGGCAGACGGACAAGTCAAGCATGACAGCGACAAATTCATTTTGACCATTGACCTAGCCAAACTCATCAAAAGGACAGACGGTTCAACTAACCCTCTCAAATGTACCAAGTGCTGTACATTCACTTTAAATGTTTCAGCCGATGGGCAAAAGTTACTACGCTACGATTTCAAAAAGTCTTCCAAACTCCTGCGCGTCTATGTGAAGCGGTAACGCAACTGTTACGAAAAGGATACAGGTTGGCAAGTTGTCACTATTTTTAATAAAAGAGTGGTTTGCGGCGATCGAATCCCGTTGAGTCAGCCGCGACAAATAGATGATTGCCTGGGTTTCAGTAGGTCGATCGCCGCTCAGTAACGCTTACGGTGCTGCTGATCCCTTCTAGGGAGGCTATGAGAGCGATGAATGGGCACGTGGTGGAGGGGCGATCGCAGCAAAATTCCGCCAGAGCAAACATTTCAGCGGTGTTTTCTTGATTGTCTTTTGTTCCGTTTTATATAAAAAGCAAAGTTAAAACTGATTAAGCGATCGTTTTAGAAATTGATAGGGCTTTATGCTTGCTGAGAAGGCTCTGGTAAATTTAGACGGGTTCATCGTTTGTTTAGCAAGTCTGTTCATTGTTGGTGGCGCTTTCCTTTGCGATCGAGTTGCCCAATAATGACTTCAACGACCAGCGGCATTAGCCCACGACACGATTAGGAGACTAACTAGAGTGAAACTCGCAGTTTACGGCAAAGGCGGCATTGGCAAATCCACGACAAGCTGCAACATCTCAGTCGCACTGGCGCGTCGTGGCAAAAAAGTTTTGCAAATTGGGTGCGACCCCAAACACGACAGCACCTTCACGCTCACAGGGTTCCTCATCCCCACCATCATCGACACCCTGCAAGAAAAAGACTATCACTACGAAGATGTGTGGTCTGAAGATGTCATCTATAAAGGCTATGGCGGCGTGGATTGCGTCGAAGCAGGTGGACCTCCCGCAGGCGCAGGCTGTGGCGGCTACGTGGTGGGCGAAACCGTCAAGCTGTTGAAAGAACTCAACGCCTTTGATGAATACGATGTCATTCTGTTTGACGTGCTGGGCGACGTGGTGTGCGGTGGCTTTGCCGCTCCCCTCAACTATGCTGACTACTGCATGATCGTCACCGACAACGGTTTTGATGCGCTGTTTGCAGCCAACCGCATTGCGGCTTCTGTGCGCGAAAAAGCCCGTACTCATCCCCTCCGTCTCGGTGGCCTCATCGGCAACCGCACGTCCAAGCGCGACCTGATTGACAAGTACGTTGAAACCGTGCCCATGCCCATTTTGGAGATTTTGCCGCTGATTGAAGACATTCGCGTGTCGCGGGTGAAGGGCAAGACGCTGTTTGAAATGGCAGAAACCGATCCGTCACTCAACTATGTGTGTGACTACTACCTCAACATTGCGGATCAAATTCTGGCGCGTCCCGAAGGTGTTGTTCCCAACGATACACCCGATCGCGACCTGTTCGCCCTTCTCTCTGACTTCTACCTCAACCCTGCCAAACCACCTACGCGAACAGAATCAGAAGAATTAGATCTGATGATGGTCTAAGGGGCAGTTTTGAGTTATGAGTTATGAGTTACGAGTTAGCGAACCAACTCAAAACTCAAAACTTACTTCCCCGTGAACACTGAGCAAATTCGCCAATCGGTGCGAGAAAAATGGTTGACCTACTACGCCGAAAATCGCCAATGGCTGTCGAGACTGGGTGTATGGGTCAACTGCGATGGACAACGCCGTCCCTCCTCTGGTTTTATTTTGGCAACCCTCTCAGTGTTGGAACCACGTTTGGCGCAACTGTTACCCCTGGTGGTCGATCTAAGCAGTAACCCCGATCGCATCGTCATGGCACTGGGACTCAACTTCAACCCTGAAGACCAGCTAGACAAACTGGCAGCCACCAGCGGTACCACCAGCGATCCTAAAAATGGCTCCCGTAAGCTACTGCCTGCTGGCTTAAATGAGATCAACATTCAAGCCAGTCAAATTCCACTTAAAGCGCCTGCTGAAATGGATGAAGACTGCCGTGGCTCCCGCGATCGCCGTGATTAATCCTCCACTATCTTCTGTACGGGCGGGTTTGTGAATCCCTTTTGCTAGTAATCAGTTTGATTTCTAAAACCGCCCCTACCAACTATTAACAATTCCTTCTAGAGAGGACACCAATCTATGACTCTTGCCGAAACCGAACCGCAAGCCCTGAACTTTGAATGCGAAACAGGCAACTACCACACCTTCTGCCCCATTAGCTGCGTCGCATGGCTGTATCAAAAAATTGAAGACAGCTTCTTTCTCGTCATTGGCACCAAGACCTGCGGCTACTTTCTGCAAAACGCAATGGGCGTGATGATCTTTGCTGAGCCGCGCTACGCGATGGCAGAACTGGAAGAAGGCGACATTTCCGCACAATTGAACGATTACGAAGAACTGAAGCGGTTGTGTGCCCAGATTAAGCGCGATCGCAACCCCAGCGTGATTGTGTGGATTGGCACCTGCACCACCGAAATCATCAAAATGGATCTGGAAGGGTTGGCTCCCCGGTTAGAGGCAGAGATTGGGATTCCGATCGTCGTCGCGCGTGCGAATGGGTTGGATTATGCCTTCACGCAGGGTGAAGATACCGTTCTTGCGGCAATGGTCAACCGCTGCCCCGACAAGGCCCCCGCAGCAGAGGGCGACAAAGAAGAACGCAACGCGATTACCAAATTGCTAAACTTTGGTCGCAAAAAAGAAGAGATTGCCACATCCGAATCGGAATATGTGGATCACCCGCCGCTGTTGCTGTTCGGCTCTCTGCCTGATCCAGTAGTTACCCAATTGACGTTGGAATTGAAAAAACAGGGCATTAAAGTTTCCGGTTGGTTGCCTGCTAAGCGCTACACGGAATTGCCCGTGATTGAAGAAGGCTATTATGTGGCAGGCGTGAATCCCTTTCTCTCGCGCACCGCGACCACCTTTATGCGTCGTCGTAAGTGCAAGCTGATTGGCGCTCCCTTCCCGATCGGCCCTGATGGTACCCGTGCCTGGATTGAAAAAATCTGCTCGGTGTTTGGCATTGAACCGAAAGGGTTGGACAATCGCGAAGCGCAAATCTGGGCAAGCCTGGAAGACTACCTCCAACTCATTCGCGGCAAATCCGTCTTCTTTATGGGCGACAACCTGCTGGAAATCTCGCTGGCACGCTTCCTGGTTCGCTGCGGCATGACCTGTCCCGAAATCGGCATTCCCTACATGGACAAGAGGTATCAAGCAGCCGAACTCGCGTATCTGGAGCAAACCTGCCGTGAAATGGGCGTTCCCACTCCCACCATTGTGGAAAAACCCGACAACTACAACCAATTGCAGCGTATCAACGACTTGAAGCCCGATCTCGTGATTACAGGCATGGCACACGCCAATCCCCTAGAAGCGCGGGGCATCAACACCAAATGGTCAGTGGAATTCACCTTTGCTCAAATTCACGGCTTCACCAACGCCCGTGACATTCTAGAACTAGTGACCCGACCTCTCCGCCGCAACAACAACCTCAAAGATCTCGGCTGGGATAAGTTGGTGCGAGAAGAAACAAAAGTCTAAGTAAGCTTGAACCATCAATGACTGAAGCAGGGTTGGCAAGGCTGACCCTGTTTTTAGCGCTGTTCTTTCTACCGTGACTGAAAATCGTTTTGCTCCTTCAACCAAGCCTTGATTAATAAATTTGAAAGCAGCTTAATCATCCTTTCTTAGCTATTAAAGCCTCAAACAATTCATGCAACCTATTCATCACTAATTGCAAATTAAAAAAATCAACATAGCAATCAGGAATGCTGTCTGAGTGTCTAATTGGTTTAGAGTCAGACTGTGAATTTAAGTATCTAAATGAAGTGGAGCCAGGATCTATTCTATGGAAATCAATTAAGCGCTCTTTGATCCAAAAGGGAAACTTTTCACCGTACTTAACTTCTATTCTTGCCACAAGCGTATCTATAGAATGCTCGCTTCCATCCTTATTAAAATCGTAGTCGCCTACTATTTTTAGATATAACTCAATGGAATGCCTGTACAGAAAAAATATAGGATAGGCAAGATCGTATGGTAACGGACTAAGCTTAACCTGTCTAACCAATTCATCCGCAGCAGCTTTATAACTCCTTGCAACCTCAACTTGATGGAATTTAGAAGCCATATCGCCTATTATTATTCCTCTAGTCCACGCTTCTTCGCCCTCGTAGTAGTTTTCCGTATTTAGCAAATCTTGGAATATGGGAGTATTCAGATACTGGAACTCGGTATAAATTTCCTCATCTTGCCTTCCTGAACATAAAAGCGAATCTATATGTTCGTAGTCTGGATCTTCGTCCCAGTAGTAGTAAACAACGGCTAAAACTCTTAAGTCTGATTGTGTAAACAAACGAGCTTTTCCTTTAGCAGGATTAGCAAAATCACTAAGATGTTGCTTAAACTCGAATGCCCACTTTTTAACGAGTTCTTTATCTATCTCAAATACTTTAGCTACTTCTGATACGTTTCTCATGTCTTCATACTTTCTGATCTTTGGATGTAGAATTATACTGATCAAGGCTATAGCAGTCAAAAATTCTGGGTCACTTGAAATCATCAGGTAAAGCTAGCACTAACCTGGTAACACCTTTCACTAATTTAAGGGCTATGTCAGAATAAGGGTAGATGTATTCTCTAACCACTCAACAAGCTCTAAAAGCAGTCAAAGCTTATCGACATTATTGAGACATCACATTACTTCGGTTCGATCCTCTTACTGGCGATGTCTGTATTCTGGCTGGGGATAACATTGAAACTAGCATTGATTCAAGATGGACGCTGGGAGTTTTCTAATGACACCTGACTTTGAAAGCATGAGTAAAGCCGAGCTACGGGCGTATGTTCTAGAAAACCGAGAAGATCTGGAAGCCGTTCGTTCCCTCATGCGTCGTCGAAGTCCTAACGCTGTGCGATATGACTTTTCAGATGCCGAGGAGGGGCAGGCGCAGATGACAGAAATACTGCGACGGAAGATTAATGGTGAACTTTGAGGCAAATCATGCAGTCAACGCCAACTAATGCAATTCGTTGGACGATCGCCGATCTGGGTCTTTTTGAAGGCGATCGCGTGAACCGTTATGAAATTATTGACGGAGAGCTTTTTGTGACAAGGGCACCCAACTGGGAACATCAGGCGGCTTGCATCAACATTGGATCAGTACTGAAGCTTTGGTCAGATGAGAGTGGGTTGGGTCGAGCAAACATTACGCCCGGTGTTGTCTTTTCAGATTCCGATAATGTGATTCCTGATGTCGTTTGGATCAGTAATGCTCGCCTGGAGCGCTTGTTAGATGAGGCAGGACATCTTACCGCTGCACCGGAATTGGTGGTTGAAGTACTATCTCCAGGGAAAATAAATGAACGGCGCGATCGGGAAGCAAAGCTAAAACTGTATTCTGCTCAAGGCGTTTTTGAATATTGGATTGTCAATCTTAAAGAACAGTCCGTTGAAATCTACCGTCGTGAGAATGCAGCCTTAAAGCTTGTAGCTACTCTCTACAGTCAAGATGAATTAACCAGCCCAGTCTTACCTGACTTTCGCTGCTTGGTCAACCAGTTTTTTTAGAATGCAATGCCGCATCACAGTCAAATTCAGGCTGAAACAGAGTGGTTGCTCACGTTGAGCATGGGTTAGGAGCGCTCCCAACGAAACTTGCGATCGACTTCTTGAATTGGCACATCGTTAATACTGGCAAACCGCCGCATCATCAACCCATTTTCGGCAAATTCCCAATTCTCATTCCCATAGGCGCGATACCAGAAGCCTGCATCATCGTGCCATTCATATTCAAAGCGCACCGCAATGCGGTTGTCCATAAAGCACCAGAGTTCTTTTTTGAGGCGGTAGTCGAGTTCTTTTGCCCACTTGCGTTTGAGAAATTCTCTAATGGCAGCACGTCCACTAAAAAACTCGGCTCGATTGCGCCATTCCGAATCTTCGGTATAGGCCAGAGCAACCCGATCGGGATCGCGGGTATTCCAGGCATCTTCTGCCGCTTGCACTTTGGCTTTTGCAGTTTCCAGGGTGAATGGGGGAAGTGGGGGTTTTGTTTCCATAGGTTGTGATGTGTTTAGGTTTGACGGTGGGCTGACATCGTTTACCAGGAGCCTGTGCGATCGAGAAAGGGTGAAAACTCCGCCTGTGACCACCGCAAAGGTAAACTTCCTTCCACTCGATAGCCTTGAGTCAGAGAAAATTGCAACAATCGCTCTGCTCCTGCGTAAGCGCTCACTTCCATACCGTCCCAAATTACTTTGGCAGTGCCTGTTAAGTAAAGTAGATCCCCGCGATCGAAATCTAGAAACAGCAAGCCAGCGCGAGGATTGAGTTCCAGGTTGCCAAACGTATTGAAATGGTGATTACCAGAAAAGTCCGGGACTGTAAGCGTCTGATCGTCATCAAGCCGCACAAAGCCTGGTTTACCACCACGATGAGAAACATCTACACCACTGGCTGCTCTTGCTTCTGCGGCTTGATACGCCGTTGTAATAAAGAACGTGTCTGATCGGGTGATCATCGCACGTTCCATATCTCCCAACCTTTCTACCGGATGAATCGGTTGGGACGGTTTCACCAGATGTCCTTCAATCTCAAACTGACGGGCTTGAATGTATTGAGGGCAGTTGCCAAAGCTTTGCTCTACCTGCACATCGAAACCATCGCGGCTTACGGCTGTCACAAAGCCATTGAGACGATTACGGCGGCGAGTATGCAGTTCAATCCCAAGCAGCCCAATCTTAGCACCCATTGTAAGCGTGCTGGTTAAAGGGTCGCCCAAAAGGGGGGTAGCGGTGATGCGCAAGGTGCGATCGTCCGGGGTAGATAGAAAGCCAGGGTTGCCCACCAAAATGGAAGCCCACGGCTTTCCATCAGCATCTACCGTACCCACAAGCACATAGGAAAGTTGAGCAAAAAACTGGCGATGCTGAAGCGTAAGGTACGTGCGAATTATCTGCCGTCCTTGCTTATTAATGCGATCTAACACGCCCAGTCGAGCCTGAATGGCAAGTTCCCCTGCATGAAACGGAGATTCAATCCTTGACCAGCCTGAGTTGAACATATGCTTGCTCCGTTCAGATGAGTGTTGGTTTTACAGCTTTTTTCCTTTGCATTCCACACACCCGATATTCCACACCCCACACCCTCTCCGATCAAAACCGCGAACGATGGGTTGATGACGTGCGCCTTTAGATTCCTGCCATTGGGGTATAACCAGGGAGTTGTTTAACACGATCGATCCAGGCAAGCACATTGGGGTACGCATCGAGGTCAATTTTGCCATCCCTCGCCAGTGCAACGTAGGGAAACACTGCGATATCCGCGATCGTAGGGTGATCGAACTCCAGCCAGGTGTGCGTGCTCAAGTGTTTGTCGAGTTGCGTCAGGATGAAAGCAGCTTTTTGGTGAGCGCGATCAATATTGATATTGGTCGCACCAAACAGGTAGTAAAGCCGTGCAGTTTCAGGCCCCTGACGCACTTCACCCGCCGCTGTTGACAGCCAACGAATCACTCGACTCATCGGCTCGGCATCCACAGGCAACCAGGCTTCACCGCCATACTGCCGTGCCAGGTAGACCAGAATGGCTTGAGCATCTGCTACAACGGCCCCGCCATCAACTAAAACAGGTACTTGCCCAAAAGCATTGAGCGTGAGAAATGCAGGCTGCTTGTGTGCACCTGTGAGCAAATCGACCTTAATCCATTCGTAATCTAAGCCAAGCAGCGACAGCATGAGCTTTGCTTTGTAGCTATTGCCAGAAACTTCGTGGCCGTAAAGCTTGATCATGGGTTGAATCCTTGAAGGTTAATCACAACAAACGCGAGGCAAAGGAACCGTGGGATGGGAGCGATTCCCGTTCTAACCGAGCCAGAGCGGCAAAGACACATAGCGCACCTCAGACCATCAAAGGTTCCTTGACAGATAGAACGATCGAAGTGAACAGAACATGGCGCATAGAGCTTTGTTGTCTGGAAAACTGTACCGTTCGTTCGGTCTAGATTCACTGTACCGATCGTTTGGTACAATGTCAACAGATGGATTCAACGTCTTTAGATTTCTGCAAGCCTGAGCAAATGCATGTCTAAACAAACTCATGTCTAAACAAACTCATGTACCACCACTGCTCGACTTGTTTCGGCAATATGGCTACGACGGTGTAACGCTCTCAAAAATTTCTCAAGCGACGGGATTGGGCAAGGCCAGCCTGTATCATCACTTTCCTGGCGGAAAGGATGAGATGGTAGAAACGGTTTTGATCGCTCTAGAGCAAGGTTTAGAGCAAATTGCTATCGAAGCGTTGCAATGTGAAGGGGATGCGCTAACTCGGTTAAAGGCAATGTGCGATCGCATCAACAAGGTTTATAACAGCGGGCAAAAGCCTTGCCTGTTAGCGGCCCTGATGCTTGGCTCCGGGAAGGACGTCTTTCAAGAGCGGGTACGGACTTTGCTGCGTGTGTGGATTAGTGCGATCGCGGCAATTTTGATCGATGCAGGCATGGATGAAGCGATCGCACATCAGCGCGGTGAAGATGGAGTCATCGCCATTCAGGGGGCATTGATTTTGGCTCAGGGACTAGATGATCCTGATCCCTTCCAACGAGTGATTCAGCAACTGCCTGAGCAACTCTGCCGCGGACTGATGTAAATACTGGTTAATTTAGCTTTCTAGCCAACCTTGCTGAGGACGCAGAACTGCATTTAGTAGCCACTGCCGCCATTACCTGTATACATCCCAATGTGCATATTTATCGCCAGATTGAGGCATACACACCGGAATGATTAGCGCTCTACCACCAGACAGATGTGTTTGTTTGCCAACCCATTCAGAGCCGTTTGGCTGGGTGTTCATCGAAGCACTAGCAACAGGTTTGCCAGTGATTGCCACTGATCTCAATGCCATTCCTGAAATTGTTTCGCATAAAGAAACGGGCTTTTTGATTGCCCCAAGCGACCATTTTGCCCTCACCCGCAGCCTCTGCACCTTGATGGATTATCCCCATTTATGCCTTGAAATGGGTATGAGAGGGCGGCAGGTCGCCGAGCAAATGTTTGATGTTCATAAAAATTTTCAGCTCTTGGAGTCTCTGTTTCGCGAAGTCGGTTTGAAGCAGTCATGCCTACTCAGTCAGCTATGAAAATTTTGTTCACGTGTCATTATCATCGCAATCCCAACGCTGGAGCCTTTGGTGTCATACCGATTTAAAGAATGACGGCTACAGATCAATCGGTGGGTAGGGGCAAGGCAATGCCTTGCCCCTACAGGATGTGTCGCATTTTCAATTCAGATTGGTATCACAAACCGCTTCGCATTGCTCAAATTGGCACCTATATCATTCGCAAAGGAGTGCATTATGCTGCGCCAGCGTTAAATACCATGCTGGCTCGTTATCCCCAAGTGGAAGTGAGCTTTTTGGATACAGAATGCCCCGTCAAAAAAGCATATGCCGATTTTGATGTGGGGGTGCGCGATCGCGTGACCGTTGTGCCCACCGATGCCAACGAAACCCTACCTTCACTGCTCAAAGGGCATCACATTAAATTGTTTCCCACCATTTCCGAGGGGTTTGGAGTTGCCCTGGTGGAAGCAGTGGCGTGTGAACTGGCACCCATTACAACAGCAGCACCAGGACCGATGGAAATCGTGCGCGACGGGCATAATGCTGTTGTGATTCCCTGCCGCGATCAGATAGCGATCGAGCAGGCATTAGGGCGGTTAATCTGCGATCGACCCTATCTAGAAGGGTTGCGCCGTAATGCTTATGAAACGGCTCAAAGCTACAGTTGGTCTAATCTGGCTCAACAGGATCTCTCGTTGTATCAGCGAGCCTACGCGTTAAGGCAAAGTGCGGTTGCCATTAATCTCGGTCAGGGCTAACTAGGGCGCGTCATCAATTAAGCTCAAAAACCTTGAGTATCAACCTTACAGCGCCCGTCCTCACAAACAAGGATAGGGGCTAGAACCCTTGCTTCAAGTCATGTGTATGAGTCATTGATGACAGCCCCTAGTGTTCTGAAACAGAAATGATGCAACAGGCTTGAGCACTACTCAGTCCTCAGCACTCTTTCAACCGACGTTGCAGAACTTTTGATGCGCTGTACTAGAGACATTGCGCCAAGCTTACTTTCGCACAATGTAGAGATCGTAAAGGTTTCGGATCCGAAACCTTTACGATCTCTACATTGTGCGCGATTTTTAAGCTGTCGCGGATCTAAATCCGCTGGCAAGGCATTACAGACCTAGACCTTGGGGTAACCCGTGAAAACTCGAGAAAAGAGACAACATCTAAAAACGCGCGCTATTTAGAAGGTGCACATTCTGCAACGATGGCTCAGGCGGGATTTGAACCTGCGACCTTGGGCTTATGAGTGCGGTCTTGAAAGTTCCAGAAACCCTACTGTGAAGGCTTTACAGGATTCACTCTCGATACTGGCATTCCCAAATCAGGTAACACTTAATAAGACTTTTGAAGCCAAGCTTGCACTTGTGACACGAGGATTTTCAGACATAACGACCAAGATAAGCGGCGGCAGATAACCTCAAACTCAGCACCCAAATCGTTTAACCGTACGCTTCATCGACTTGTTAGCTACCGAGTGCACCGACTATCTTTGCCTATCTAAACAGGCTCTGAATGTAAGGAGGCAGTCAAATCCTTGCTTATAAATTAGTTTACGTTGATAGCATTCTGATTCATCTCTACCCACGTTGCAAAGCTGGTGAGCGAGATCCCCTCGTACTCTTGTAATTCTTCGATCGCAATCGGGTATCCTACTTCGTTTGCCCACGCTTGATGTTGCACCATCACCGGATGCTTGCCTCGTGCGATCGCTGCCTCTGGAGTCAGACAAACAGCAGAAACGGATTGCCTGCTCACACGGCTCAAAACAGCAGCAGCTTCAGGAATTGTCAACTGGTCGCCTGCTAACTCAATTTGTTTACCGTTAAAGCGATCGGGATGGTTGAATGCCGTAACCACAAACTTGCCAATATCCTGCGCGGCAACCATCGCCAGTTTCGTATTTGGCTGCATGGCAATGACAAGTTCTCCCTGCCGAAGTTCAGGAAATGCGAAGTTGACTTTTGGTGCAATCAAGCTCTCCATCAAGAACGCAGGGCGGAGAATTGTGACTACCGGAAAGTTTGCTGCCTGTACTGCTGCCTCAATGTGCAGCTTACTGTTCCAGAACGATCGATCCCACAGATGTTCTTGTTCTGGCAGTACGCGCTTGTACAGATCAATTCCAGAGACAGAAGTGTGAACAAAGTGTTGAATTTTCGCCCGTTTTGCTGCTTCAATCAGCGCCACCGCATGGCGATATTCCGTATCATCACCAGTCAAACTGGGGACTTGCACTGAGAACACTCCGCTTATTCCCTCAAGCGCGGTAGCCAGCGAAGCAGGGTTGTCATAATCGCCGTGAACCACTTCTACTCCGATTTCACTCAGAGCTTTGGCTGGTTCACTTGTTGGATTTCGAGTCATTGCTCGTGCTGAGTACCCCTGCTCTAATAATTGCGCGATCGTCGCGCTGCCCTGAGTTCCTGTTGCACCCGTGACTAGAATCCGTTTGTGTCGTTGGCTCATCGTTTCTTTTCTCCTGAATTGTTAAACACCTGTCGTCTAAGCAACGACTGTTGTATATAAGATAGAAGCGGCAATGTGATAACGACAATCCACAAACAGCGAGGTGTGTTGTCTAAACAACAGAACTGCAAAAGTGTTGCTGTAGCGGGGAATAAGAGCAGTGAAGGAAACGTACAGAGACGAAGCAGCGATTAATATCAATGATCCTCGCGCTAAGCGCACACGGCAGTTGTTGCTCCAAGCTTTAGTTGAACTGGCGGCAGAGCAAAACTTGAATGTCATTAGTGTGCAAGCGATCGCAGCACGAGCGGGGGTAAACCGAGCGACTTTCTATGCTCATTTCGAGGACAAAGCAGCCCTAATCGAGGCAGCGATGCGGGACGCGATCCAGCAGGCATTGGAGAAAAAGCTTCAAGTTTCTTCTCCGTTTAACCAAAGCAACTTATGTCTGCTAATTTGTGCCGTCGCAGAAATGCTGCGATCGACGCGGAATCAGTGTCGTGGACCCAACTATGCGTCGTATCCCCTAGTGGAGGCGGCAGTTCAACGTGAGCTTTATGCGTTTATCTTGCTGTGGCTGCAACTGGAACTGCCCGCCGAAGAGCGGTTGCAATCTTCGTTAGAACTGATCGCCACTCTGTTGAGTTGGGCTATTTTTGGTACAAGTTTGCAATGGAGCCGTGAGCCGCAGGATTGCACTGTGGAAGAAATGGCAAAGCAGCTTATGCCTCTGCTGCTGCATGGAGTCAGTTCAACGCTCTCTCACCATTGCGCTCTAACTCACAAACCAGAAAACTGACTGGGCGATCGTACTTTCCACAACTAGTCTCCAACTACCGTCACCACAGACGACAATGCAACCAGCTAACGACCCCGTTCACCCGCCGCTAGTAACCTCTCGAACTCAACAAAAGAACTCTGTACGGTCGGCGTGCAACGGGATTGTTAGCCTTCAGTTTCGGAACCATGAAGCAATCATAGATACTAAACTAGGGGAACTGAAATCATATGGACAAACAATCATTGGATTAGGCAAAGATGATTCTCGAATTGATACCTTGACATCAACTTCAAGAAGTTCTCTCGTTAGCTTCTCTGCCAACTCTAGCTCGACTCCAGCAAGAAAGACACATGGACAGTGTTTACTGGAATAGTTGTAAAGCGTTTTTGTTTCCTTTAAACCCGTTCCTAATAGATTCCGTAACACACGAAGCACAGGAATATACTTTTCGGGAAACTGATCTACAACCACTTCATATCGTTTTGCCACTTTCCTTAACCGCCTCTAATCGCTCTTTCAATTCTATACATGCTAAACCCACATGCTTACAGCCATATCAGCATTAAGCATAAATATGAACTAACGACAAAGATATCAAAATCTCGTGTGGAATGAAGATGGCTAACTATTAATAGATGAAAACTTTCCGCCTAAGATCCCAAATTGGATGGATAGGCAGAAACTTTCCGCCTATCTCTCCTAGCTTACTGGACTAGAACTGGCATAAATCACCGTTCAGTTATAGTCTGCAACCCCGATTCTCTCGTTTCTGTTAGCTCCTACGCATAGGCTGAAAAGCCGATTCTTGCGTTGCACTTCTGCGGTCTGACGCAGAAGGGCAGGCATAGGGCACACTTGAGAAAGTTTTTAGGTATTTTTCATGACTACGATCACATCGGCTCAAGTGCCTCCCCAACTCCTCACCATAGAACAGTATTGCGCTTGGTCAGGCCTGCTGTTGCATCGGCTCAACCCTACGCTCAGAGTGTTGGAGACAGAGAACAATTCAGAGCTAGCCTGCACGGCTGCAACCTTCACCGCAGACGACAACACGGAACGCTTACTGCTGCGAATCAATTTGAAGCTAGATCCGAACTGGCAGGCTACAGCCCAAAAGCTATGGCTGGCAACGCAGGCATTTAGCAACACTGAAGCCCCATCTGGGTATTTGGCCTAATGCTGACTTTGCGCCTTGAAACCCCAGTCGAACTCGAATCAGGCTTCCCCTCGGAGCTAGCGACCAAATCGGCACCACCGCAGCCTGGACTACGCTTGATGTCGCCACAAGCTCCTGCTCCCGGCCCAGGCCCGTATGATGCTGTGTTAGGTGGGAAGGATGCGTACCGCCCACCACCGAGTGCAACGATTTCAGGCCCAACGGCCCCACGATCGCCCATTGGGCCGAGTGCGCTCAATGCAGCCGCAGAAGGAGCAGCCGTAGGGCCGTTGGCAAAGCTAGCAGGGCCGTTGTCTTTACTGCCTCAAACCCTTGACTCTGTTGGTCGTGCCGTTGACAGTTCAATCGATACGGGTTCAGCTTGGCGCGACTATTTCGGCGCAAAGGGGGATGAAGACAAGTATTTAGCCAAGCGGTTGAAACGGCTCTCAGACGACCCCTCGCAATCGATGAGTCCTTTCGAGTTGGAAGGGGTAAAGAACCGCATCAGAAAGCGGAATCCAAACGCCGTGCCTCCGTGGGTAAAGCCAATCGACCCAAACGCTGGTAACCTCTCTGGGTATGGTGATCCGGGCAGTCTCTACAACGTAGTGATTCAGGTAAACGCTTACAACTACGACCCCTTCGGTGGTGAAAGACGTAGCACCTATGAAGGCCCTGCCCAAAATGGGCCGTTTAGAGGCCCCATTTTAGGAGTCACGATGGACCCCGCTGCTGAGGTGCAACAGAGACTCTCAGGCACTGGTACGGTGATTCTGTCGCATGGAAACCCCGTGCAGCAGGTAGGGGTAGGACTATTCGACTACAGCCCTAATTCAAGGCGTGAAAGTAGTTCCATTGCTAGAGTGACAAGGCTGGACGGTCAACTCGTCCAGGGCACAGATGCGCCAACACAAAACACCCCTTCTATTCCCGCTACGTTCAATCAATCGCCGCTGCTTTTATCACCGATTCCAGAGGCACTCAACCCGCAAAGCCTTCCACAATCGCCAACACTGCAACCGCAGAAACAGGGCGCGGCACAACCGCAAAAACTGCAACAACCGCAGAAGTTAGGGCAACCGCAGGCACAAAAACAGCCGCAAAACTTACAGCAACCTCAGAACTATATCCCTCCGCAATTAGTTCCAAACCTGCCTGCAAACTACCCAACATCGACGACTCCCACGCCTACTACAACACAGCAAAATTTAACAGGAGGAAACAACCCCTTCCCTAAAAATTATCAACAGGTAGGTACACCACAAACACAGCAGACGCAACAACCGCAGACACCTCAGACAATGCCCCCTAGATGCGAAGATCCATGCATAGCCGAATTGCAAAAGGGGCAAGATGAAGCAAAAGATTTTCTAGATAAATTGCTTGATTTTTTAACTGATTTTGCCGATCAACAGCAAGAATATCAAGTTGCACAGCAACAGCAACAGCAAGACAACACCACTAAAACGACTATTAGCGTTCCTGTATGCAGTTGCAATGAAGATGGTACGGCTTCACTTGAAATGATGGATATCGAGTTACCTAATGCAATTGCTGATTCAGTTAAAGAGCAATTTGAGGTAATGGCTAACATCCAATCGGCACAATGCCAAATTCAACGCCACACCGAGCGATCCTATAACGTTTTAGGTGGGGACATTTGGTTTAAAGACCCAGAGGGCAGGACTCCAGAGTACAAAGTGAAGCTGGAACGCAGGCTGAAGGAAGTTGGTACGGTGTTTGGTTTTCCTGCCATCCCAGATGAAGATCCAACGGCTGTTGCCATTGAGGAAGAGCAGGCACGGTTAACGGGCCAACCCATACCGGGACAGGTGAAAATCAAAAATCTAGTCAGTTTGATTAACCTCTACACCTCAAACCTTTATCACCGTGCAGGGTACCAGGGCCTACCTGCAAGCGTGCCTAAAACATTGCTCGGTTATACCGACAATGATGATCCAGAAATCATCCAAGACTTTGCTACTTACTTTGTTTGGTTTGTGAAACAAGTGGATGGTTTAATCGGGAAGTTTCCCATCAACATCACGATTGAAGATGTTGATCCATTAACAGAAGGGAATCAAACCAAGCAGGTTGAACTACCGAACATCTCTGAAGCACTGGCAGAAATGTACGGCTTAAACATCTCTAGCTCAGTGAACGGCGATGTCGCAGTTAACTTCTTAATGAGGCTTGCATCAGAGGTGATTGCAACTAAGAATAGTAGTCTCATCACGCAAGACTATGTAAGAGCTAACGCTGCCTTTTTGGGCTATAAAGGCAACCCCGCAAGACGTGAAATCAACTATAGTTTTGATGCCGCAAAATTAGGCTCATTAGATGAATTTCTAAACGAGTCTAAAGGTTATGTAGTGGGTTGGGAAGAAGACGATAAAGAGTCTATTGTTGGCTTCTTACAGCGGATTGTCTTTAGTGCTGGCATCATCAAAGCAGCCTTCTTTAGGGACAAAAACCGACTAGCAGAGCTACAAAAAGAAATTGAAAGCATGATGACCGGTGATAAGACCGCTTCAGATGCCGAATGGGAGGCACTGTTAGCACTCATCAATGGTCCGACAAACTACTTCAATAAGGACTCAATTCCTCAGCCCAGAGTGAGAAACAAACCCGCAGATCCACCGCAGGAGCCAACCCCATGAGCCTCGGCCTCTCCGTGGGAGTGCTCCTCTCACGCAAAATTAGGGCCAATGCCGCCGCCGGGAAGACAGGCAGTGAACTACTCAACGCCATCACAACGACTGTCGTTGCACCCCGCAAAATCACCAGCCTGACAAAGCTCAAAGCTGAAGAATCAGGCGGCTTGATTCAGAACGTTTGGAATGCGGTATCTAAGTTTGCAGGCTTCATTGGTGGGTTGATCAAAGCCGTTGCCTTCTCTGCGACAAAGATCTGGGGTTGGGTTGTGGGTGCGATCGAGCGCTTAAAGTCCTTCAACTGGAACGCGACCGACGAAGAGCTTAAAACGATGGTGGACGCTCAGAATCTGCGTCTCGCTGGCTTATGGGGTGGTGTGGTCGGTCAGGGTTTCGGCTGGCTGGCTGGTATTGGAGTGGGCTATGGTGTGGCGTTTCTCTGCCCGGTCGTGGGTGGTGCTGCCCTGGCGCGGCTGGTGGCAACCAAAGTGGGCAAAGAAGCGATGGAAGAGCTTTTACCGACGCTGCGGAATGCCCTGGCTCAAACAGCCGGGGCCGTCGCTACCAGTGCCCTGATCGGCGTGTACACCAACTATCGACGGTTCCTCAAGAATGCCCCTGAAGCGTTCCTCAATACGGTGTTTGGTGCCGACAGCGCCAACTTCATCAAGAACGTGTGGGGGGCCAAAGGTGGCCCGGATATGAGCTTCAATCATCAAATGGATGAAGCGATTGAGAACATCCAAAACAAAGCGCTGCAAGAGTTCTTAGAAGAGTTCTTCGATGAAGCGTGGGATAGTTTCACAGAAGCAGGCTTCATCGTTGCTCAGGAGATAGACGAAGCCTTTGCCCAACACAAAGCCTCACAGAAGGAACTGTTAGGGCCAGAGCGCACCATCGAAATCATTCCCGATCGGGAAGCGGAGGACGAAAGCCTCAAGCTCATCCAGATGCCGCAACAGTTGGCACTGCCAGCCATCCAGCAGACTATCAACACCCAACGGCTGCTTTATAACCGTGATGTGGGAGAGGTAATCGGCACACCAGCCGCAAGTATGGGCCGTGCGAACTTCCAACTGCGTCAACTGGTGATTGTGTTCCAGACACGGCCTGAACCCCCTTGGGTCGAGTTGACGGGCAAGCGCTGTAAACGGGTAGAGGTGCAAATCCCAGATCTCAAAGTGGGCGTGAGTTGGGAAGACATCAAAACGGCGGCTAACCCTTATGATTGGGGCCGCTTCAGAGCCACGGCCAACATGAACAACCGCCGTCAAATGGCTGTTTATGGCGCAACGGCACAAGAGGCAGAAACCAAGCTCAGAAAGCTAGCTCTGCTCTCAACCTCAGACATTCTCACGCTGTCGATATCGGAGGAACAAGAGCGGCCAGAGAAGCTTAAAAAACGTCCTACACGCGTGTATCCCACCTATGCCACGCTGATCAATCGCCACAACACCATCGACGGTCAAGGACGAACAAGCATCGATAATCGCACCTATGACGAGAAAACAACTCGGTTTGCACTATGGACAGTCACCGAGCCGCGCAACTTCCCCACACTGACCATATGAGGCACTTAAGAAATATTTACAGTGTCCTACCAGTGTCAATAAGCGGGTATGGCGGAACCCTACGGGTTCACTCAATTTTTTACATACAACTATATCGGCCAATTCTCTAAGCAAAAACTCTGAACTCTCCACCAGGCGGGTGGGATAGACTCCAAAGCATCAACGTTTTGCAATTTAGGAGAACAGGGCTATGGCTCGTCGCTATTCCCAGATTAAGCGTGGGGCAGAGTATGAAAAAGCGCTCGACAACTATGTTGACTACTTAAAGAATATTGAGACGCGGCCCACCAAGCGGTTACAAGGCGGCGTGAGAGGGGCCAGACGTGAGACGTTACCTGCGGCTCTGCGTCCCTTTGGGGCTGATTTGGCGGCTGGAGTCTACTTGGCGACACGGGTGGGTCGGGAATCCTCTCAGGAGATTGGCTCAACAGTAGCTGGTCGGTTGTACACCCAAGGTGCGAACCTGGCTGCTGCCACAAAGATGCAAGGGTTTAGACCTGCCAAAGCCACTGCGTTCCGTGGTACTGGTGCGGCAGCTTATGTGCAATCGAAGGTCACGAAGCTTTATTACCTCAAGTACACAGGCGATAGCTTCTCCACGCCCTTTGGTGCTACTTCGGATGCTGAGGAAGAATTAGCCGGTGGCACGGCAGTGAAGAACGCCATCATTACCCTGTTTGGTGCGGCTGACATCAAGCGGGTCTCCATCTCACCCGAAAAGGTGCCCGTCTGATGATCGCTACCGATCTACTGGACACTCCCCTCATCGTCCGTCCTGGCATGGATGATGAGGAGATTGAAGCGCTGTGGCAACAGACCTATCGACGGGCAAAGATGACGCAAGCCTTTTTAGACCGTGAGATTGATGTAGAAACCTACTTTGATTTCATGGCTCAAGCAGGTTACGAGCCATCCGAGCTAATGGACGCAGCCGAGTCAAACCTTGAGTTCGTGATGCAGCAAGGACTTGAGCTAGAGCGATGAGCCGTCAGTTTCCAGACTTCAGGGATACGCTCGAATGGAACTTGGTGAGTCGTTCGAGCTACCAAGCCGTCAATAACGTCAACGTCAAAGATCGCTTACCAGCTCGTACCTTTTTAATTGAGAACAGCCATGTGCTCATCATTGGTGTTTCGTCTCAGTCCGCGCGATCGACTTGGCGGACGGGAGGCTGGGCGGCACAGGTGTTGCCATTCCTCCCTAGCACTACGTCTCAATATGTGGCCGCCGTGCAGAGTTCCCGGCGCTGGCTCAGGCTACGCACGTTGACGCTGGTGGTGTTTCCCAAGGTACTGCCAACCTATTTTCTAGAGTTGAGCTTTCCCTACTATTTTGATGATGTGTCCGTCGAAATCTGGCGCTATGACGGGCGTGACCTTGATACGTTTGACCGCATTGATCAACTTGAAGCGAACCTTGATACGGTGTGAATCATTGGGAACTCTTAGTAAGTCTTGAAATCACCAAAGATTGGCAATTCACCCCCATTTGTGACGGGCTTTTCTTTCGGTTTCGCTATGTGTCAGTGCAGAATTTTTCTCACATTTTAGTGGCTCAAGCTCAGCTTGATGATGAGCTTGAGTTCTTTGGACAGCAACGATTACAGGTTAAGTCAGCCCTCGATATTCTCGAAATTCCTGCCCCTTTTTTCTTTGCTGCACGACGTTTAGCGATTCGAGGCTTTGAAATCAAATCGCCTCGCTATGAACCACCCTCTTTAACGCTACAAATCGAGGTAAATACAATGCCCTTCTCTAGTGACCCAGGTTCTCAAAGCTCTAATGCTGGCACTACTACCACAGTGGCCGCTAGTATCACTTCGGTTTCTTTGCTGACGGCGAACTCCAGCCGCAAAGGTTTGACCGTTTATAACAATTCGGCTCTAGCCACGTTGTATGTAGGTTTTGGGGCAACAGCTAGCACAACTAACTTTGCCGTCAAGATCGCCCCAAATACAACATGGGAATGCCCACAGGACTATGACGGGCCACTTTCAGGGATTTGGAGCGTGGCGAATGGTGGCGCGCAAGTGACGGAGTTTATCTAGGGATGAACGCGTTATGAGTTGGGAAACTGTTCTTAGTGAGACCTATGCGGTGAATCCAGCAACGGAACCGCTGACACTGCCCTATGACTTTCAGCCTTATTACCGCTTGATTGTGACGGCTGACTTGTTGACGGGGTTGGGCGTGAGAGAACCCGTTCTAGGATACTTACGGCAACTTTTGATGATACCTAGCATTGGCCCGGTGAAAGGGCGCACACTGGCTTTAACGCCCTTTCAGCAATTGTTCATACCTTCAACGGAACTGCCTTACAAGTTGATTTATCAACCCGTGCAGAGGGATTTCAGCTTGAAATTAACCATTCAGGTGGAATCAACCATTGTGAGCACGGAGGGGACGGCTGATAACGGGCCAGTTTTAACGGCGATCGCGGCACTGCAAGAGCAGTTGGAGACATTACCAGGGACTGCCGAACCGATCGATTACGTGCCCCTGTTCACGCAAGTGCTTGCTGCACTGACGACGCAGGGCCAAGCTGTGAACGCCATCAGCAATCAAGTGGCAAGCGGCTTTGATGGACAGGTTGCGATCGCTACTGACCTGGCGGACGTGCAAGACCAACTCACAACGCTTGTTGCCAGCGTCAACCAAATCCGAACCGTGTTGTCTCTGCCTACTCCCACCCCGACCCCGACTCCGACTCCGCCCCCACCAGCATCACCAACCGTAGCGGGTGTCGCGTACACAGTCGCGCAGTCCTCTCGACGGCTGGACAATAATTTCTTCTTAGCCACGTATGCCAGCCTGACCGATGGCGATTTTTCAACCGGGGGCGTGACTGCTGATGAGGGCACTAACTGGCTACAGGCGACTTTTCCCTACAAAGTGACCATTGCTCAAATCACGCTGAGCGGTGGCCGCATTGATGGGTATGGCGAATCGGATTTAGGGCAGAACGGGGGGATGTTGCAATATACCGTGGATGGTTCGACCTGGATTGATTTCCGAAGTGTTTCGGACATTCCCGGCGCTGGGGCACCGCTACCTAAAACGGTTGCGTTCAACCTGTCACCAGCCATAGAAGCAACGGGTGTAAGGCTTTTCAAAGTGGGTGTGGTAGCCGTACCACGCTTTGAATTTCAGTAGAAACGGTCAGAGGGTGCGATGAAGTCAAATAACCTAGTCACAGAATCATGACAGAGCCAACCTTCTGGATCGACAGTGCGAAACTGAAGCCGATCGCCGCCGCGCTTTTCAGTTTGGCAAACCTTTTAGAGGACGCTTACCCTGGTTTGGGTGCCCAGTATGGTTGGGCACGCATCACGGACGCGAGTGAGCTAGCGAAAGCCCTGGAAGCGATGAGCGAGGCAACCAAGCCGGATGGATTGCAATGAATTTAGATGCAAGCTTCATCACTGCGGTGGGTGGGTTGGCTTCTGGGGCTTTTGCTGCTTACTGGACGGCCAAAACGTTCTACTTGAAGCGACAGGACGAACTTCGAGAGCGCCAACGCCAGGAGCTAGCAGCAGCCCAGGCCGAAATCGATCGTCAGAAAGCCCAACGTCAGGCAGAACTGGATACCTACGCAGAAGGGAAAACAAAGGAATATGCCGCGCAACGTGACTTCAATCACTTGATGAGGCAATATGAGGCACTGTCGATGAACCTCAACACGCTGCACGAGTTGGGCGATCGCAGACTTGATGGGATTGAGGATGATTTGCGCGATGTGAAAGGACTGCTTCAGATGTTGGCTGTTGCTGTAGGGCAGACAGAAACGGGCATTCAGCGCTATTTGAAGCGTGAGGACTAATGACGATCTCGTTCTAGGTCGTAAATAACTTTCTCCCACACCCATTGCTCAGTTTTGTGTGGATTTAGCCTGCGAGTGTTAGCTAGTAACCGATCGACAGTTTCAGCTTCACCATTTACCAGCGAAAGTAGTTGATTTCGTACCTCTCTAGCAACAGTAGGTTTTTTAGCTATTTTTGCGTCTACCAATGCATGAAGACGCTCTTCTTCCATGTCTGCAAGTGCCGATTCAATGCACCATAGCTCTGATTTGTCAGGGTTAAAAAGCTTGATGTAGTTGAGCGTTCGCTCTGTTTTATCAACTCCAAGAATGTCGATTAATTGCTGTTTTTTGGTTGATGGTAAAACAGTTGGAGACATTCTCATCGGAGACTGGTAAACTTTGCGCTTTGGTTGCACTTTTGGTTGCACTTGTAGACGTATTCCTTGAACAATTGAAGCGATACCAACTAGAGCCATGAAACCCCAAGCACCAAAAATGATTGCTACCAAGATGCTGATGAGAAGCAAAGTCATGGGAAAAATGGGATAGATACGACAAAGCCTCCCTAAATGGCTAGAGGGAGGCTTTTCTTATGGTTCCCAACGGTGGGAGAGTTGATCGCTTTGACTAGAGGATAAAAATCGTCAAACGCTAATCTTTGTACTCGTCCGGTCTCTTGTCTTTGGGATAGTTGCGGCGTGAGTCTGATGAGCCTTTATCGGTCTCCTCTGCCTTTGTATAACAACCATCTTCATCCCACGATCCACGCTTCCCATAGTCTCTAACAGCTTCATTCCCTACACGTTCTTCGTCATCAGTGTAAATGGTGCGGCGGCCTCCGTGACCATCGTTGGCAAACAGCCTCCACCACGATTGGAAGTAGTTGGTGATGCCTTCGAGCGGGATATGGACGGTGCCACCACTGACGAGTAGCCCGCGCATGATGCCGCTACCGTCAAAGGTCTCCTCCAGGATGACCCCGTTCCCAGCATCGATAGGCTTGAGAACAGCCGTATGCTGTTTGCCTGCAACGGTGTACTCATAGATGTGGACGAGGGTAAGCTGCAAGTCTTTCAGGTTCCACTTCATTAGTTGGCCCCCCATGACTCTGCGCTTGCTGCATAGCCATTAGCGCTATACGCACCATACGCAGCCTCACCAACAGTTGCAGTTGCAGCACTATCAGCTTGAGAACTGGCCTGTCGATAGTTGGTGCCATAGCCATGCAGGTCACGGTAGACAGAAGCACCAGCCTGCTCTGCGGCGCGGTTGAGGTCTCCCCAGCGGTAGACGCAGTTGCCTTCACTGAGGGCAGGAGGAGGGGACGTGATTAAACCGGGCAATTGTGCCCCTAAAATGGCGGCGATCGTGGCGATCACCAAGCGTTGAAAAACTGACATAGTTTAAATGCTCCTAGTTTGGGTAGATCGAACTGGGGGAAGTCGTCTTGGGGTTGTGTTGGTACCACTGCCTCAAGGCGCACTACTTTTGCTTAAAACGCTGGAGTCTCATTAGGCTCCAGCATTTTTGTATGGGCCTAAGTCGTCAGGCAGTTCCTCAATAGATAAACCGACAGAATCCAGCAACTTCTTTAGATTTTTGAGTTGCGGAATTGTAAACATTGCAGGTGTTATACCGCGTTCCCATCGGCTTACTGTGGCAATGCCTACGCCAAGGCGCTGTGCCAATTCCTGTTGAGAAATTGGAGCGCCGTGACCTTCCATGTTTCCTATTAGCTCTCGAAGGAGTTTCAAGGGTGATTTGCCCTCTTCGACGTTGAATCCACTGGAATTTATCATATCATCGTAATCAATCACCGTGATTACTCACAGTGATTTGTTTGAGGGTACAAGGTATTAGCGCGGGGAAAGAATTGCAGCCCTTGTCCCCGTGCTGATTCCACTAATCATCCATCCAACCGGGTGATTGACCAAACAGCCATCACGCGCAACCCATCAGGAGGGAATTTTGACTGACTTAGAACGACTGCAAGCGCAAGACGCGCAAATCGAAGAGGCAGAAAGCCGGAGGCAGGAAGACATCGAAGCGCAAATCATCGCCCTGTTTGTGCAACTCTCCCCAGGCAATCAAGCCGCACTACTCGAAACACTCGCTGATGAGGGCTTCTTCGATGAGGACGATGAAGTAGACGATCGCTTTGTTGTCGCAGGCACACCAGAAGACGCGGCACAAAAAGAGGGCATCCCTACTCACTAGGGATGCCCATCCGTCATTGGTAAAAACTTTTAACACTACACAGGAGAATTTTAGCCTATGCGACTCGAACCCCGCATCCATCTTTCACAGCCCCACTTCGAGCTTTACCAGGACGTGACCCTCTGGCACCACGGACGCAGCGACAACACTCGTATCGTCCAGCGCTGGTACAACCCCGATGAAGAATGCTGGCTCTACCGTGTCTATGGTAGTGAGCAGTTTTACACCGCTGATTGCCTTGAAAAGCGTGAGGCCGTGGCATGAGCGACGATTTAGCGTTTCCGGTCTATCAAGTTGACCCGGTGCACCCAGGGCTAACAAAACGCGAACTCCTCGCAGCGATGATCTTTCAGGCAATGATTCGCAATGATTCAGACCTGCCGTTCGTTAACCCAGAGACAGATCCAGTGGTGACAGAGTTGATTCCTGTCTGGGCTAAAACTGCTGTCAAAGCTGCTGATGTCCTCATTGCCGCACTCGCAGAGAAGGAGGAAGGATGAAAGGTTACAGCCTCCTGCCTACCTATCAGCACGACTACCACTGCCTTTCAGAGGTACTGCTGAAGCTGGTCTCCCTGACTCCAGCCCCAAGGCAGCTAAACCTTTTGGACGGGAACGATACAGCAGCATCGAGGTGGTATCGATGAGCGATCGCACCACCCAAACCCTGACCAACCTGACCTATGAAGTCACAGCGATCGCTGCGGAACTCTACAAGTTCTACCAGCGCTTGCACCAAGTGGCCCCCAACCTAGTCAGTGCCAGCGAAGTGCACGACGCAGAGCAACGGCTCAACCGACTGCGAACCATGTTCAAAGGGCTTCAGCAGCGAGCCAAACAAGATTGATGCTCATGCTCATCGCGTGACCATGCAAAAGCCGTAGGAGACACGCCAATGTCCCCTACGGCTCATTTTTTGAGGCTGTCGCGGCTCATCGATATGCCCCCATCCATTTCACCCAAAAGAAACCAAGATGCAACAATTCAACATCAGAGAGTATGTCGAATTTAACACGGACGCTAGAGCCATCTGCCCTAGTTGTGCTCAGTCCAAAGGCGCAAATCACCGCAAGCTCAATCTGAGCCTCGTGACATCAGGAGAGTACGAGGGTGCCTACAAGTGCTTTGCAGGTTGCACACCGCAAGACATCCGTGCGGCCTTGGGCGTGAGTGAGAACCGCATCATCCCCACTGCACTGGCACAACCAAAAGCCACCGCTGGTAGAACAACTGTCACAGTCTCACCGCAGAAAGTCAAAGAAGCGCACGATCGCCTCATGCAATCGAATGGCCCTGCTAAGGACTGGCTCCATCAGCGTGGCTTTGATGACGGCCTGATTGCCCGCTATCAGTTGGGAGTAGTGAGAGCCAAAGCAGGCGATCGCCATCTGCCAGCGATCAGCATTCCGTTGCCAAACCATGACGGCACCGCTTACTACCAGAAAAAGCGCGTGGCTCCGTGGCTGTCAGCAACAGAACAACCGGATGGTTATCAGCCCTGGTCACAAGCCGGCATCCCTGCACGTACCTTTTTCACATACCTACCCGTAGAGGCAACGTCTACATGGCTCTGTGAGGGGGAGTGGGATACCATGCTGCTAGGGCAGCACGTCAGGCAGGCAGAGCTACCCGTCGCAGTGGCGTGCTTCACCGCTGGCTGTAGTAACGTGCCACCGCAGCCGGAACTAGAGAAGCTGCCCGGTGACGTGTATGTCTTTTATGACCGCAACGACAAACCGACCAAGACAGGCTTGATTCCAGGGGATGAGGGAGCGAGAAAAGTAGCGGCGGCTCTGGGCGATCGCTGTCGTCTTGCCCAGGTGCCGATGACGGATGGCTGCGAGATCCACGGCTGGGATGTGAGTAATGCGCTTGCTGTTGGGTTTCAAATGGCTGACTTTGTAGCAGCCGCCCAAGCTGCGACACAAGCCACAGAGTTGGGGGAGAAAGCAAAGCCCAAAACTCAAAACTTATTGAGATCGCGGCTCGTCACGAATGCTCAGTTGATGGCAACCGCACCCGATTATGTGGAATGGCTCGTCCCTGACCTGCTACCAGCGAATGAACTGATCATGCTGGCAGCAGGCCCCAGGGCTGGCAAATCACTCCTGTCGATGCTCTTAGCGAAGAGCGTAGCCACAGGTGAATCATTCCTCGATCGACCCGTGACGCAGGGAGTCGTCCTCTATGTGCGGTGTGAAGATGCCCCGGTCAAAATTAAGCAGCGACAGCTTGCACAGGGTTGGGCTGAGGATATTCCGGTCTACTGGCTTGATCGCTTCAAGCTCTCCGAAACCAGTCAGTTACGCGAATTGGCTGAAGAGCTAGACGCACGGCTCATCGTCCTCGATACGCTTTCTCGCATTCGGGACGATGGCACAACTGAATCCAGTGCCGAGATGAGCCGAGTCCTTGAGCCACTGCAAGAACTAGCCGAGGATGTTAACTGCTCCATCGTGTTGGTGCACCACACCGGGAAAGTGAATGTAGACAATGCGAACGCGATCGACGTGTTCGACACCATTCGCGGTTCTAGTGCCATCAGAGCGACGTGCAGAGGCTCAATGGTGTTAGCTGCCGATAGCGACTGTTACCGCCTCTGTGCGGAGAATGGCTACGGCAAAATTGACCTCAAAATTCGGCTTGACTGCGCAACGTTGGAATGGAGATTACTAGGCCGTTGGACGGAAGCAATCTCATCTGACCAGCGCACCACGGTAGAGGAGTACATCAACAAGGTTGGTCAGGCCACGCTTGATCAGATTTTCGAGGATACGCAAATCCCGAAACCATCGCTGTATAAGGTTCTTAGCCGCTTGTCGCGCGAAAACTTCATCGTCAAGTCAGGCAACCGTCGTCAAGTGCTCTATAGAACCCATTTGAGATCTCAAGGGGAGGCAGCAAGCCGCTTCAGCATCAGCCTGACAAAGCAGAGGTTGATTTTGGTCGTGGCGTTGTCCAAAGTTCGTTCAAAGTTCTTGACCAGGATTTTA
>JAESFU010000307.1_pt1 | contig 40277 bp, 29 predicted proteins | sample 9269461 | NCBI WGS metagenome assembly JAESFU01 (sample SAMN14502556, study PRJNA617107) | algae metagenome | isolation source: Stenomitos rutilans HA7619-LM2 and co-occurring heterotrophs from cave walls | place: USA: Waikapalae cave, Hawaii | collected 2009-07-28
AAGAAGGACGACCCGTTGGGTAGCCCCCTCCTGTTTTAGGAGGGGCCGGGCCGACGCTCGGTTGGGGGTGGTCGCAACTAACTCAAACAGCTTCTTAAACTTCTGACACGACGCCCTGATAAGTTGCCTTCTGTTGGCGGCTATAGTTCCGCCCTCTGTGAATCAGGACTCAGAGTTCACCCTAAACTCTTACTTTTTATGCGCCCCCAGCTACTGTTCCTGCTGACACTCTCATTGAGTGCAGGCTATGCCCAAAGCAAAAAGGAAATCAAAAAATATGACATCCAGGCGACGACCATAACACTCACCGACTACGTCGACGGTAAGGAATTGGCTCGTACTGATTCCTATGAAAAATACGACAAACACGGTAATGTGCTTGAAGAGATTAACTACGACAAAGCGGGTCGAATCAAGGAGAAAATCGTCCGTAAGTTCAATCGCTTCGACGATAAAGTGGAAGAAGTAACGGTCGATGCCGATAATCGTCAATTGAGTCGGGAAGTTTACCAGTTTAATGAACTGGGTGAGAAAGTGGGGGAACTGAAATACGACAGCAAAAATACGCTGGTCAGCCGGGCTGTCTATACGCTGGATCGTCGGGGCCTGAAAACGGAGAAAAAGACCTACGATCCGAAAGGCACGCTACTTCAACTCAAAAAATATAAGTACCGTGATTGATTTCCTGAATGTTTCAATTGCCCGGCAAGTAGACCGATTTACCCCCATCACCTCTAAATTCAGCTAATGCGTATGCTTCTGCTCCAGGAACTCCTAACCCCCGATTCGCCCGCCACTTTTGAATGGTTTGATAAGCTGTCGGGCAAGTTTTTTATCCGGCTCGGTATCGACCTGATTTCGGTACTGCTGCTCATCCGGTTGATTTATTACCGGATTTATCGAAAGGCCGATCTGTTTCTGACCTTCTTCATCTTCAACCTGATCATTTTCCTGATCACTTTTCTGCTCAATAAAGTGCAGATGTCAATTGGGGCTGCCTTTGGGCTATTTGCCGTTTTTTCCATGCTTCGCTACCGAACAGAGGATATCTCGGCCAAAGACATGACGTATTTATTCGTCGTCATCGCCATGGGGTTGATTTCGGCGATTGTTAAGGGAAGCTGGGATGAACTGGGGCTAATCAACGGACTCATTCTGCTCTGTGTACAGCTATTGGAGGGTAACTGGCTCATTCGGCGCGAATGGGTCAAAACGATTCAATACGATAAAATTGAGTTGATTCTGCCAAGCCGTCGGGCAGACCTAATCGCCGATCTGGAAGCGCGAACGGGACTAACGATTCACCGAATCGAGATTCGGGGCATTGATTTTCTGAAAGACACAGCCCGAATTGCTATTTATTTCCACCAAAACGATACCCAAACGCATGTCAAAACGCACACAGACCCTCCGTTGGTTTCTAAAATGGCTGCAACTGAGTAGCCTGCTATTACTCCTGTCGATTCGGGGGCAGGCACAAGCCCCTGAGCTTGGTTTGTGGACCGGTGTCAATCTGGAAAAGCGGCTGAGCCGTTCGTTTGCGCTGCACCTGAATGGACAGTTGCGCTATAGCGAAAACGTAACCGTTCGACGCGCCATGCTGGGCGAGGTGGGCCTGTCGTATAAACTGGTCAAACACCTGGAATTAACGGGCTATTACCGCTATACGGCCCGGCGCAAATTTGACGAGGATACCTACGCCTATTCGTATAAACCGTATCACCGCTTTTATGCCGATTTGTCTTACGACCGAAAAGTAGGGCCTTTTAAGCTCGATTACCGGCTTCGTTACCAGAATCAGTTTAAAGACGATGTGAGCGGGCTGGAAACGGATAAAAGTTGTCTACGCAATAAATTGGAACTGGCCTGGCCGAATGCCAGCCGGTTTACGCCCTACGTCTCCACGGATATATTCTACCGGCTTGGTGAGGGGTTCGATCAACTCCGCAACAAAGTAGGTGTCAGTATTGAGGTTACCCGTCACCAAAAGCTCGATCTGTTCGGGTTTACCGACTATCAACTCATTGACCGGCAAAAGAATCAGCTACTTCTGGGCGTAACGTACCGGGTAAAATTTTAAGCATTGACCAGTACTCGCCAGCTTATTGACAGACCCATTTGGCCCGTTCGCAAACTAAATGGGTCCATAACCGGGTGATTGCATTAATCGCCCGGGTCGATTCCCTAAACAAATCTGCTTTTTACAAATAAGCATGCTCACTAAAAAGACGATGAAACGGAACGATTTTTTAAAGAATTCGATGGGTCTGTTCGGAGCCAGTTTTTTACTGAACAGTTGCCATACCTCAGCAGAAGAAGTTAGCCCGGAAAGTACAACCGACGCCTGTAGTGTGACAACCGAATCAATAGAGGGTCCGTATCCTTACCCGGACGGGGGAGAACTGGCTAATCCCCTGAATCGCACTGACATTACCGGTGGTCAGTCCGGCGTACCCTTAACGATCACGTTCCAGGTTGTTAATGCCAATAGCAATTGCGCGGCTGTATCAAACGCCCGCATCGACATCTGGTATTGTAACAAAGACGGTTATTATTCGGGTTATGACGGGCAGTCGGGTCCGCTCGGGGTTAAGGGATACGTGGGAGAGACCTGGTTGAGAGGTTATCAGGTCAGTAACTCAACCGGAAAGGCAACCTTCAAAGGTATTTATCCGGGCTGGTACGATGGGCGGGCCACCCACATCCATCTGGAGGTGTTTATTGACAACGTGCTGAAAAAAACCGCGCAGATCACTTTCTCGGAAACGATTTCCGATGCAGTGCATGCCAGTAGTGGTTACCAGGGCACTAATCCGGTTCGGAATGCGAAGGATGCTGCTTTCTGGACTGATGAATCCATCCTGACGGTGGCCACTTTAGGGAGTGTCAGCGAAGGATATACCGGAACGTACACCATTGGTCTCGCTCTTTGACGGTAACTTATTTAACCTGATGATTCAATAGACTCATGAATCCGGCAATTATCCAGCTCACGTATCGGCAGATTCTCGATCATACGACCACGGATCCGTTTCAGCAAGCGGTACTGGCGTTGACCTACGACGAGTTTAAACTAAAATCACAGGCTTACAACCCTGATGGTGTGCTCAGAACGTTCACTCAGTTGAAAGCGGCCGACGGTCGGGCAAACTCGCTACACTACAAATGCTACTTCCCCATCACGAACCTAATCGGTAATCTGCAAGGTAAAATGCCCATTATACACACCCTTGACAACAGGCCACTACCTTTTACCACCTGTCGGTTAGAACTGATCGAATCGAACCTCGACGATCCGAAGCAGCATCAAGTGGCGCTTCTCTACTTCACTCCGTCTTTAATTCTGCTTGACTCAATTGGCAATGCTTTGCTGCTTACTTATCCGGTTCAGAAAAGTCAGGAAGGTAGTAGCGAGCCGGAGCTATTTAAAGATACATTCCTTGTCGGTATACAGCCCTTCGTATCCATTTCAAACTATCAATCCGTTTCCGGGCCTGATGCATCATCGTAATCTGACCGCCGGGCGGACGGATTTCTACAGAGAAAAGAACATGTTTTCTCCTATCGGTTAAAATCAGCCAGGCGGTCCCAGGTTGGCTGCATCGACTCAATAAGCTGGACATAGTCCTGATAACGATTTTGGTAGGCCATTGTCCGGGTAGGATCAGGATGATAGACCGGACCGACCCGAACCGTTTGCTGCACCGCTTCGGCGTAATCAGCATAGACACCAACCCCAATACCCGCAGCAATGGCGGCCCCTAATGCGCCTGTTTCCTGGGCTATGGGTACTTCCATTCGTATTCCCAGAACATCGGCAAAAAGCTGAGCCAGCACCGGGCTTCTGGCTCCTCCGCCTGTCAACCGGGCCGAATCAAACGTAGCCGCACCACCCTGTCGCAGTTTTTCGATATGGCTCAAATGGCCAAAAGCGATACCCTCGTACAAGGCCCGCAGCACATCGGCGCGGGTGTGCCAGCCCGCCAGTCCGTATAGCCCGGCCCGCGCCGTTGCCTGTACGTTAGAGCCGTGCAGAAACGGGTGATAAAGAATAGGAGATTCGGCATGAACGGGCAGGGCGGCCACCCGCTCATCGCACACCACGTGTACCGATACGCCCCGCCGTTCGGCTTCGAGTCGTTCTTCGGCGCAGAACTGGGTAATGAACCATTCCAGATTAGTGATGGACGTGGCACTTGCTTCCACGCACACCCAGTGCCCTGGCACGGCAGCAATGGCGGTCATGGCGAGGTCAGGATTGATCAATGGATTCCGGGTCAGGGCGGTATTAACGCTCCACGACCCGGCAATCACACATGCCTGTCCTTCTGCTATAACGCCACTGCCGGTCATGCTGGCATCGGCATCAAGCATCCCTGACACAACCGGCGTGCCTGCCCGCAAGCCCGTGCCTGCAGCCGCAGCCGCCGAAACACGACCCATCACCGATGCACTTGAATGCATTGGTGGCAGAGCAGATCGAATGTCTCCCAAATCATAGAGGCCAAGCAACTCATCGGAATAACACTGGTTGAGTATGTCTATTAAATTTGTCGCGCTCATGTCGCTGTAATCCGTAGCGATCTCCCCCGTCAGGCAGTAATTGATGTAATCTTTGCATAACAGAACCGTACCAATCTGCTGGTAGGTGGCCCGGTCATATCGTTTGAGCCAGGCCAGGAGCGAATTAGACTGAGCCGCCCAGAAGGCCTGAAGTGTGTAGGGATACACCGCTTCGGCTAATCCGGTTTTGGTCCATTCCTGGCAAAGCGGCCCGGCCCGGCTATCGAGCGACTGAATACCCCGCAACGGTTGCCCCGACTTGTCGAGTAGGTATAGCCCATTCCCGTGCCCGGTGCCGCCAACAGCCACAATCTGTTTCGACTGAATACCTGCCCGGTCAATGACTTCGCGAATAGTGCGGGCAGTGACCTGCCAAAGCTCATCCATATTGCGTTCGCTCCAGCCGGGTTGCGGGTAGTACGTAGCAATTTTGCAGGAGGCAACCGCTACCTCCCGACCTGTCAGGTCAAACAGAACCGCCTTGCAAACCGTGTTGCCATTGTCGATACCGAGCAGGTAGGTCTCCATCGTCTGTGTTTACCAGGCTTGTTTATACAACTCAACAATCTCGTCAGCCGTGGGCACCACCGGGTTGTTCTGTGGGCTACCTGATGCCAGCGCATCATTTGCCATTTTGTCGAGCGCGTTCTCAAACGAAGTCCGGTCAATACCTCGGCAATCGCGAAGGCGCGGAATGGCTACCTGAGTATTTAGCGTTTCCAACCCCTGAATAAGCGCATCACAAGCGGCTTCGTCTGAATCCCCGGCTCTGGCAAACCCCATCGTCCGCGCTATGGTTGCGTACCGATCCACCGTCCCCGCTACCGAAAAGCGCGTTACAGCAGGCAGTAATACCGCATTCGATAAGCCGTGCGGCAGGTGAAACTGCACCCCCAACGGGCGGCTCATGCCGTGTACCAGACAAACGCTGCTGTTGGTAAAGGCCATACCACCCTGACAGGCCGCCACGGTCATCCCCGACCGGGCAACCCGATTGTCCGGTTCCTGCCACGCGATCAACAGATGCTGAGCCACCAGACTGATGCACGACAGCGCAATCGGATCGGTCAGGGCGTTGGCTTTCTGCGAAACGTAAGCTTCGATGCCGTGCGTGAGCGTATCGACCCCAACGTGGGCGGTCAGGGCCGGGGGCATCGAGAAGGTCAGTTCGTAATCCACCAGCGCGACGGTCGGCATCAGATGAGCATCGAACAGCATCATTTTTACATTGCGCTCGGTATCCGTAATGACCGTTACCTTCGTGGCTTCGCTGCCGGTCCCCGCCGTCGTCGGAATGGCGACGACCGGCAACCCTGCCTTCGGAATTTTGTGATAGCCCATATACAGGCTCAGCGGGGCTTCGTTGGTGTGCAGCACCGAGATGGCCTTAGCGGCATCCATCGGGCTGCCCCCGCCGATGGCCACCAGCACCTCGGCTTCGTGCCGGCGCAGTTCGTTCAGGCCATCGAGTACATTTTGCACGGTGGGGTCGGGCTGCACATCCTCAAAAACAGCTACTGCCAAACCCGCCTGCTGGAGCGGTTCAGTCAGGGCCGACACCAGCCCCGTACTGTTCATATAGGCATCGGTCACAACCAGTACCCGGCTGATTCCCAGGCGTTCGAGCTGGGGTAGCAGTTCGCGACTGGCTCCGGCCCCATGAATAATGGTTTGGGGTGTGTTGAAGGTATACATCATCTGTTTTAGCGGCTGACTACCAGCCGTGTTGCCGCTGGTACGTATTGTCCCAGCGCGAGAGGACTACGCGCTGACGGGTGTAAAACTGAACGCCTTCGGCCCCCTGCATGTGCAGATCACCGTAGAAGGAATCGTTCCAGCCCGCAAACGGGAACAAGGCCATCGGAGCCGGTACACCCACATTAACGCCTACCATCCCGCATTGAATTTGCTGAGTAAACTGCCGCGCACTGGCCCCGCTGCTGGTAAAAATAACCGCCCCGTTGCCATAGTTTGATTGGCCGACGTTCCGGTGGTTGAGCCAGGCAATGGCTTCATCAAGGTCTTTGGGATGCACCATCGACAATACCGGCCCGAAAAGTTCGTCGCTGAACAGGGCCTGGTCGGGTGTGACCGAATCGACCAGTGTCGGCCCCACAAAAAAACCCTGTTCCGGTATATTCTGTCTGCCATCGCGAATCAGTTTGCTACCATTACTGGCTGCCTGACCAATCAGCGTTTTTAACCGTTGTTGAGCGACTCCATCAATAACCGGACCCATCTCGGCGCTATCGTCGGCGGTGGTATCGGCAATCCGTATGGCATCGAGCGTATTACTTAGGCGGTCGCGGAGGGGGTTGATTACGTCTCCCACACCAACCAGCAGCGACCCAGCCATGCACCGCTGACCCGCGCAACCAAAGGCGGAACCCATAATGGCCCTGAGTGTCGAATCAGGATCAGCATCGGCCATGACGACTAATGCGTTCTTTGCACCCCCACCTGCCTGAACTCGCTTGCCGTGGGCTGACCCAAGCGTATACACGTGTTTGGCAATCGCCGAAGACCCTACGAAACTAATGGCGGCAATACCGGGATGAACACAAAGCGCATCGACCACCTCACGCCCTCCGTGTATTACGTTCAGCACTCCGTCGGGCAATCCGGCTTCGGTGAACAGTTCGGCCAGTCGAACGGCAGTCAGGGGGACTTTTTCGCTTGGTTTGAGAATAAAGGTGTTGCCGCAGGCAATGGCCAGTGGAAACATCCACATAGGCACCATCGCCGGGAAGTTAAACGGGCTGATGCCCGCGCACACGCCCAATGGCTCACGCATGGTCTGCCCGTCGATGTTCGGGGCTACGCTGGCGAGGCTTTCGCCCTTATAGAGTTGAGCGATGCCACAGGCAAATTCGACTACTTCGAAGCCCCGGCGCACGTCGCCCCGCGCTTCATCGAGCGTTTTGCCGTTCTCGCGGGTAATGAGCCTTGCCAGGGATTCAGCATTGGCTTCGAGCAGGGTGCGGTAGCGGTACATAACCTCGGCGCGTTTGGTCACGGGCGTCCGCGACCAGCTTTCAAACGCTTTCGCAGCGGCTGCTACGGCGGCATCCACCTCGGTAGCCCTTGCCATCGGCGTTTGAGCAATGACCTCACCTGTCGAGGGGTTATAAACAGGCGTGTATGAAGCGGTTTCGGTTGTCAGCCAGCGTCCGCCGATGAGATGCGGGACAGTCTGAGCAGTATCGGTAGAAAGTGTCATGCGGTTTGGGTTTCAGTATTTTGATAAATAGCCCAGGCTTCGGTGGGCGTGGCGTTCTGATGAATCATGGCCATGAACGCCTTCACAATCTGCGTGGGGTTGGGGTGCTGGTAAATATTGCGACCATACACCAGCCCCTTCGTTCCCTGTTGTAGAAACTCGTAGCTTTTCTGGAAAATGGCTTCCAGCCCTTCCTTGCCGCCCCCGCGTACCAGCACCGGACAGCGGGCGGCTTCGACAACCTCGTGATAATCGGCAACGTGTTCGGTTGGGTCGGCTTTGATGATGTCAGCACCGAGTTCGCGGGCCTGCCTGACGAGCGGAACAATGAGCTTTTTATTGCCATCGACCTGATAGCCACCCCGTGCGTCGTTGCCTTTCATCACGAGCGGTTCAATCATCATCGGCATCCCGTATTTCTCGCACACGCCCCGCAGTCGGCTGATGTTTCGGATGCTCAGTCGGTGCAAATCCGGTTCGCCGGGTAGCAGCAGCAGGTTCACCACCACGCAGGCTGCATCCATCCGTAGGGCTTCCAGAATCGGTTCTTCCTCATTTTGTAACGCGCTGAACATCACCCGGTGCGTCTCGGCGTTATAGGGGTTGCCCACGTCCACGCGCATCACCAGCGCGGGCTTGTTCTTGCCGGGAATGCGTTGCAAAACATCGCTCTGGCCGTAGTTGGTCTGGATGGCATCAGGCCCGGCGGCTACGAGTTGCGTCACTACGTTCTCGATGTTTTCCAGCCCGTCTAAGAAGCTATACTCATTGAACACACCGTGGTCGATAGCCACGTCCAAGCAGCGGCCCGATTCGTTGAAAAGCCGGCTCAGCCGGACTTTTTGGGATTGGTACATAAGGGATTATGGTAAATGAAGTTGATGTTTTTGTCTGAGTATGTTCTTCGTTCGCAGAATTTCAGCCGCCTTTTGGGTATCGCTCAGATGCCGATAATCGGCGAGCAAATCAGCCAGTTCCTGCAATAATGGCCCGGTCAGTTCACCGGCTAAGGCAATGACCGTCCGTCGCAGAATGAGGTCATCTACGTGTTGCACAAATTCGTGTTCAATCAGGTATGTGATTTCGCGCCGGGTGTAGCCAGCGTGGTTGGTCAGCGGCTGGTCGGGGGCATCGGTCAGGTACGTAGCGATACGTTCGGCGGTGGTGCCGTAGCGCGTCAGCAGCGTCTCGACGCGGGCCGCTGGTAAACCGCTGTGTTCACTCACTCGCTCAATAAAGGCTTGACGTTCAGCGGGTGTTTTCGGAAAATCGTGTCCCCCGCCAATGGGTATCGTCGCGCTATGGGTACGGGCCGGGCGGTTCAGGTAGGCCAACACCTGCCGGGCGGTCTGTTCCCCGAAAGCCCGGAAGGTAGTCCACTTGCCCCCAATCAGATTGAGAACTGGAAAAGGCCGTTCGGCGGTCGGTTCCAGTGTGTCGATGCTATGGTCTCGGCTAATCTGGGCCGGGCCGCGTTCGGCGTTTTTCAGCCCGCCCTGAGCCTTAGGCAACGGCCGTACACCCGAATACCGGAACACAATCTGCGACGGGTCGATAGCTAATTTTGGAAACACCTGCCGGACACAGTCAAGCATATAGGCGACTTCGTCGTCGGTGCAAACGGCCTCGTCGGGGTTGTCGATGCGGATGTCGGTCGAACCCACCATCACCTTGCCGTGCAGCGGAAACAGAATGCAGATGCGGCCTTCGTCGTTTTCGTAATAGACCATCTGCCCCCGCGTGGCGGCCATCAGATCGGCATTGTCAATTATCAGGTGCGAGCCTTTCGTACCCCCAATGAAGCGCGTTTTCTGGCCCAATGCCGCGTTAGTGAAATCAATCCAGGCCCCCGTGGCGTTGACGACCACCTTCGGACGTACCCGGACGGTTTCGCCCGTTTCTTCGTCGCGAAGCAACACGCCCCCGGCAGTCGCTTCAATGGCCGAGACGTAGTTCATGACGAGAGCGTTGGGATTTTGCTGCAAACCGTCCTGAATCAGTTCAATGCCGAGCCGTTCGGGATACGAAATCCAGGCATCGTAGAACAGAGCCGTACACACAATGTTCGGGTCAAGCAGGGGGCGCTCGCGCAACGACTGTTCGCGGTTCGTGAACGAGTGCGTAGGCATGATGCGCTGGGTGCGGGTGTAAATGTCATACATCAGCAGACCCAGCTTCACGATAATCGCCCCGCGTGGGGTGTTGCTGGCCCGCAGCCCCAGAAACTTCCGAACACCGTTGACCATGCCGGATGCCCAGTAATAAATTGGAATGACGGTGGGCAGCGGCTGAACGTAGTGCGGGGCATATTGCAGCAACCAGTTTCGTTCGTGCAGACTCTCTTTCACCAAACGAACCTCCCGGTTTTCGAGATACCGCAGGCCACCGTGAATCATGCGCGAAGGGGCCGCACTGGCTCCGCTCATAAAATCGCCTTTGTCGATCAGCAGACAGTCGATTCCCTGCAAACACAGTTCCCGAAACAGCCCCGCGCCGTTGATGCCCGCGCCAATAATCAGCACCGGAACATCAGGATTCTGCCTAAGAAGGGATAGTGTTTCGGAGCGGTTTTTATAGGATGATGACGATTTCATAACGATGGTTGAACGCCCGTTTTTTCGAGTGGAAATGGCTTAAAAGCTGGAATCAACGTAGCAATCTGCCCGTAATCAATGGTTTGCGGTGAAGCGTTTAGGTCGAAGAGCACTACATTCCGGCGCAGGAGGAAATCACCCTGTATACTCAGCGGACTTTGAATGGCTACGTTTTCATACACGCGGTTTAATCGCCGACCCGGGTTGGTAAGGAAATTGATCAGTTCTGGGTAGCGGTGCTGATATAATGAGCTTGTGATGTCGACCTCCTTAGCCAATTGATGACGGATGCCTGCGTTGTTCAGGATGCGACTGGCCCACCGGGCATCATCCCAGGCTGCCTGCCCTACGCCAGCCTGGCAGGCGATGAACAGGTTGTTGATGATACTATTGTCATGCCCACCGTGGATATAAACGGCCGCATAAACCCGGCCCCTTCCCAGACTACCCGTTTTGTAAAACAGGTTGTTACGAACGGTAATCCCGCCCGAACCATCGTCGATGTACACTCCACACATACCCGATCCCGGGTGGATAGGCTCATTGTGGGCGAAGTAATTGTATTGGATGACGGTGCCCCGTGCCGACGGGTTTCTGCCGGTATAAACGGCGCCCATATCATCGGCATTTGTGCAAACCCGCTCAAATCGATTGTATTCGATTACGTGATCGTTACCCGTAAAGTTGATGGCCCAATGCTTTAAGTCGTGGAAGTAACAGTGCCTGACGGTAGCCCCCACTCCCCGAATACTGATGGCTGCCGAATAGGTTTTGTTGACGCGATCAACGGTATAAAACTCACAATTAAGCACCTCATTATGAGCCGACGAGAGCGTTTTTCGATCTCCTCCCTCCAGCGTTATACCGCCCGTGCCTGTATTGAAAATCGTACAGTTCGATACTACGTTGTGATGGCAGGCGGTATCGTCCTGCCCCAGATTATAGCCTTTGAGCGGATTCATGGCTATGGCGACTGTACCCAAATTGCTGAATGAACAATTAGTTACGGTCAGGTGGTGCATATGCTCAAGGTAGATTCCCATACCCCGGCTACAGGTAAACTCAATTCCTTCTAAGCGGATATTGGCTGTGTTTCTCAGTTCAACCAATGGTTGAGTGGACAGCGATACCACAATGGTTGCCGTGGTTAACGGGCCGGGCGGATAAAGATAAAGCTTCCCCGTTTTGCGGTCCAGATACCACTCGCCGGGCTGATCAATTTCTTCCAGTAGGTTGTAGGCATAATAGCCCCGGATTTCCAGCCCTGCGTTCTCGGGATATTTGGTTTTATCGACGTATAGACTCGAAAAAACGCCGTAGATATGCGGCTGAGCCAGTTTAATGGTTTTCCGAACCGTGTCAATATGATCGACGGGTAGGTAGTCGTCGTTAAAGCCGCGCGAAAAGTGACCGTGCAGAAACACATCCGAAGCCTGACTCCACCGATTGGGCCGGTCGTATTCGTAGCCAAACTCTGCGCCCCGGTCGGGTACGTTTTCAAAGTAGGGTTTTGAGCCGGGGTCAACAATTTTACCGATTTTCTCAAACCCAACGTTCGGATAGCGGGCCAGTGTCTGAGGACTTCCGTCGATAAATAATTCCAGCGCAGTTGGTTCAACGGGTGTACCAAATCCATGTTTTTTCATCGTTCCAAAGTCAGTAATACCGGCTTTTCGGAGGTCGATAAACCATACCTTACCCTGCATATCGGGCATAAGTCGATTCAGGATTGCCGGGTCATTACACACCCGAAAATCAGTCCCTTTCAAAATAGCACCGCCGTGAAATAAGACTTTTTCCTGCTCATAGGATCGGTAGATTACGGGCTTGTCGGGCTGGCCACTATCGGCGGCTGTTAATCGAATCGGGTTAGTTAGCGTATAGGTTCCGGCCCGGAAATAAACCATATACTGTTTACCGGATTGCTCATGCTTCGCTTTGCGAATGGCATTCCGGGCCTGCTCGGCTGTAGCAAAGGGTCTGTCATACGTCCCGGGATTTTTGGCATTCCCTTCTGGCGAAACGTAGTAAGCAACTTCCTGAGCAAAAGCCAGTCGGGTAAGCAGACAGCAGCCCACAAGCCAATTAACAGCGTTTTTCATAATTTAAGGAGAGCAGTCTTTTGGCTATTATTCGACTATTTTCAATTCGACCCGCCGATTTTTTGCCCGGCCTTCTTCCGTGCTGTTCGATTCGAGCGGTTGTTCGCTGCCATAGCCAACGCTTCGGATTCGGGCGGTTTCGATACCCGTGTTGACTAAATAGTCTTTGCAAACCTCCGCCCGTTTGCCCGACAAAGATTTATTGTCGGTTGGGTTTCCCTCGTTGGACGTATGCCCTGATAACTCAATGCGTGTGTCGGGCTGGGACTGTAGCCATTGCGCCAGTGTGTTTAGCGAGATTTTTCCTGCTTCCAATAGCGTGGATTCGCCTTTGTTGAACTGGATAGCGTTTAGAACAATCCGCTCCTTCCTGACCAGACCGTACAACTCCGTCGTTGGCGGGGCATTGTCCGTTGTGCGGATAGACCCCACCGTAGCCCGTTCAGGGAAAATGACCTCTTGCTTCCCCGCGATGCCGTTATTGTCGTGCAGGTTGATTGAGTTGAAAATGTTTCGGTGAAACTTAAATGGTAAGGACTTGATACGCTCAATGTAGTTGTAGGCAATTTCCTGGTAGCCGCCCCCGGCATCGTTGTAAATACCCTCGCCCAGCACCGGCCCTCCACCTATACCATGAACCCAATTGTTAAGGATTTTGGTGCCTTCCTGCCGCCCGGCCGTATAGATGCCTCCTCCATCGCTCAGGTACTGCATCCCGTTGCGAACTTCGTTCCAGGCAATCAGGTTGTGGTGGGCTTCCTGTTGCAGCGTATCCCACCGCCAGCCCACGCTGATACCTGAATACGAGAAATTCTCCAGCAGGTTGTGCGTCAGTTCGTTGTAGGGCGAATAGCCTACCCAGATACCCACCCCACCCAGATCGGTCGTGCAGAAGGTGTTCAGATGGTTGTTGTGCACAACGTTGTGCGAGGGAACCGCTTCGGGGGTTTCGTAGGTGAAATAGAGCGGGTGGTCGGAGCCGTCTTTAACGTTCGCATCGGTATTACGCTTACCCTTGCCGACGTAGTTGGTACGCCAGCCAATCTGAATCACGTTGGAGCCGATGTCGTGAAACTGATTGGCTTCGATGCGATTCCGGCGGCACCCATCACCGAGGATAATGGCCCCTTCGCCGAGGTTTTCAAAGCGGCAGTTGGCAATCCGGCAATCGCTCGCCCAGAACAGCATCAGGGCCGCAGGCGGGGCAAAAACCGGCTTGCCGTTCAGACTACCCCAGACACCCGCCTGAATGGTTTTGCGCTCGATGGCGGGCATAGCCCATTCGGTATTGGCAAACGTAAGCCCCTCGATTTTCAGGCCCGATAGCGGTTGGGTAGCCGTTCCCCGAATGTCAATCAGGCGTTCAGCGATGGGATAAACAAACGTAGCGGTGGGTTTCTGCATGGACTGGTAATAGAGCGTCCGGGTGAGCGAATCGAGAAACCATTCGCCTTCCGCATCCAGAAACGCCAGGTCGTTTTCAAAATGAATCCGGTCCACATGGTCAATCTTGCGGCCGCTTACTTCGGGGCTGGGTTCGGTCACGGTGAAAATGGCTCGGTGTTCAGGGTCGAAGCGGGCCACGCGCTGCCGCAGCCAGTGCCACCAGGCCGTAGCATGCATTTCGGCGTTTTTGATTTGGGCAAAATGCGCCGGTATCGGGTGATTCAGCACCAGCCGCTTTTGGGCCAGTTGAATGGTATCGGGCTGAAACCACTGATCGGCCCATTGCCCCGCGTTGGGAAACCGGGCGCGGGTGGCGCGTTGGCCGTTGATGAAGAGTTGCCGGAAATACGTCGGGACGGCCGTTTTCCAGCGGCCCGGTCCGGCTGGTTGCCAGTTGGTTTTCAACACCTTACCGCCACTGATGACCGGCGTTTCGTCTTTATAGGCTTTGAGCGTGAGATTACTACGTTCAATCACTACCGGCTTGTCGAGTTCGTAGGTGCCTCCGCGCAGGATAATCTGAGCCGATGAGCCGTTTTTGCCAACGGCGGCTACCGCTTTTTGGAGCGTAGCAAAAGGGCGTTGCAGCGTACCGGGGTTGGTGTCGCGGCCCTGTGGAGAGACGTAGTACATCTGCGCCAGTCCGTCGAGAGTCGGCACAGACAGCAGCAGCCAGAGAAGAAGGTTGTTTTTCATCAGTTGAAATACAGGTAAAGACCAATCATCACGACGCTCAGAATACCCCAGCCCAAACGCAGTTCGGGCGAAAGCTGGTTGACAGGGAGCCGGTAGTTGGCCCAGTCGAACGTAGGTCGTTCGCGCTTGTCGGCGGCCGACGATCCGGTATCGGGAAGTAAATACGACAAGGCGATGAGCAGCGCACTTAACCCGACGAACAGGTAGAACGAAATCAGAAAAAAGTTGGGGTAAAATGCCTGGCTGGGGTAATGTGACAGATAGCCGATACTCACCAGCAGGGTAGGTATATTGCCGATTACGAGCGTGTAAAAAGCGGCCCGTTCAGAGATACGTTTCCAGAAAACTCCCCACAGAAACACAGCCACCAGTGAGGGACTGAGAAACGAGAAAATCGAGTTGATTTTCTCGAACAAACTCATACCCTGCACCTGATCCAGACCAATAGCGATGCCGGAAGCCAGCGCGGCCAGACCCGTCATCACCAGCCGACCCTGTTGCAGCGTGGGCGATTTTGGGTTTCGACGTAGTACAGGTAAAATATCGAGCGTGAAGACGGTACTGCCCGAATTGAGCATGGCCGTAACGGCACTGATGAGCGCAGCCGTGAGCACCGAAATCGCCAGCCCGATCAGGCCGTGCGGCAGGTACCGATACACCATCAGCAGAAATGATTCGTCGGGCCGGGCGAGATCGGGCGCGACTACTTTAGCCAGCATACCCGGCAGGATAATCAGAATCGGGACGAGCAGTTTGAGGTAGCCCAGAAACAACAGTCCCTTGCGGCCTTCGGTCAGGTTTTTGGCCCCCAGCGCGTTCTGCACGATGTTTTGATTGGCGCACCAGTACCAGACCGACATCACCGGGTAGCCAATCACGATGGCCGTCCAGGGATACGCCGGGTCGTTGGCGGGACGTAGCAGCACCCAATAGTCGGGGGTTAGTTTGTTCCGAAGCACCGACCCGTCGCCGAGTTGCACCAGCGCGATCAAACTAATCAGGCTACAGACGGTAATCATCACCACCGACTGAAACGAGTCGGTCAGGGCCACGGCTTTCAGTCCGCCCAGTACCGTAAACAGCAGCGATACGCTCATCATCAGCCCCACGCACTGCCACACGGGCAGCCCCAGCAGTTGGCTCGTCAGCAGCGATCCGGCATACAGCACCGACCCTGCGCCGATGGCAATTTGGAGAAAAACAATCCAGGCCAACGCCCGGCGACACGGTTCGCCATACCGCCGAAGCATGAACTGCGGCATGGTCTGAATGTCGTATTTAAGGTAGTAGGGCAGAAACACGACGCTCATTAGCAGCAGGTAAAACCAGGCCATCCACTGGAAATTACAGGCCACCAGGCCATGCGTATAAGCCAATCCGCAGGTGCTGATGATGTTCTGCGGATGAATATTGGTACCGAAAATCGACAGCCCGATGGTGGGCCAGTTCAGTGATTTTCCCGCCAGAAACAGGTCCGACGATTTCTTTTGCCGGTTGGTCAGGCTCACCCACAGCCCCAGCGCGAGCAGGGCCGTGATATAGACCAAGATGATGCCGATGTCGATCTTATTCATGGGCAAGGTGTGCCTGGATTGCCGCCGAAGCCGGATAAGTCAGTTGAACGTGCTGCGCTTCGAGCAGAGGCCGCAGGTCGGCATAGGGTACGTTGGCTACGTCGATGCCGAGGGTTTTAGCCAGAAAAGCCGCCGTGCCAGCCGCCTGCCCTAACTGCATCATCGTCCGCGACAGCCGGCAACTCGAAGCCGCCAATGAACTAAAACTCGCAGCCCGCGATGCAACCAGCACGTTGCGAAAGTGTTGGGGAATCAAACAGCGAAACGGAACGCCATAGGGCTCGGCCAGTTCGGCACACCCCGCCCGGCCCGTTGTGGTGCCATGCGTATCCAGCGCATGATCGGCGATGGTCACGAAATCGCGCTCTATTTGCCCCGACAGTCCCGCCCGGATGTCGTTTTCGGTCAGTACATACTCGCCCGTTACGCGGCTGCTTTCGCGCACTCCCAATGCGGGGGCCATCCAGCTCAATCTGAACGAACGGTACTCTTTATACGTCGATTGGATATGATGCCAATGTGCCTGTACCCGCCGTTGGCATTCGGCGTAGGCTTCAGCCGGATTTTCATAAGCAGCCCACTCGGCTCCTTCCATCGTAGGCAGCATATTCAGATTCCAGTCGCCCGCTCCGGCGGACCGGTTAGGATACTGCACAATGCTGGTCGGAGGAAAGCTATCAGACCACCAGCAAGTTTCGGGTATATCGGTCGGCAGGGAGTCGATATTGTCGTCGGATTTTGGCGTGACCCGGTAGATAAGTGTTACCCCGTTCAGCTTATTGGTCGGTGTGTCGGGCGCGCCAGGCTCTCCAAACAGCGCGTGGGATTCCTGTCCCTGTCGCATCGCACAGCCAATAGCCCGACAGAGCACCCCGCTATCGGTGCTGTCGATGTAGGTGGTAGCCGTAGCGGTCTGCCCGTTGCTCAACATCAGTGCCTTAATTCGGCCATCGGTGAAATCTACTCCCACAAAGGATGTATTCAGGAGAAGCGTTATGTTGCCGGTTTCAGTTAACATATCTTCGACCACCTGCTGATAGGCGGCTGGCTCGAAAGGCACACCATGCCAGTGTTTTCGTACAAATTCCTCGTTCTGAATACCGGTTTCAGACCCAAACCGTCGGAGGGTATCGGCATACCGGCGTGTAGGATCAATGACGATCTCGGCGCCCGGATGCAGTAGCGAATCCACGCCGGGCGAATCCACGCCGGGCGAATCCACCGCACCGGCGGACCGGCCGGGCGTTTCGCCCATCTGTAATTGCCACTTCCGGTGTTTATTGAATCGGTAGATGCCCACGGCGTCGGGTAGCTGTTTGAGTCGTTTATAAATGTCGAATGGAATCCCCGTGCCGCCCACGCCCATCTCCCAGACTGATACCCCACTTACAGCCGCATTCCCGCCAATCTGCCCGGCCCGCTCCACCAGCAGCACGGTGGCTCCCAGCCGGGCAGCCGCCAAAGCCGCACCGATACCGCCACTGCCTGCACCGATAATAATAAGATCGTAGTTCGTCATTAATAGGGTTGAATCTCCTGCACTAATGGCAGAATCCGCATTTCAGGAATCACTAAATGAGTCGGTAACTGGCAGATGTCCACCACAACCCGGCCGATGTCGTCGGGCTGAATCGTTTTGGACGCGGTGTCAGAATCAAATTCGTCGAGGCTGGCGGCTTCCTGAAAGCCTGTTGCCCCCCATGAGGGTAAAAGTGACGTAGCCCGAATGCCGAACGGACGAAGTTCCACGTAGAGGTGTTTGGTGAGTTGGTCCAGGCCCGCTTTGGCAGCCGCGTAAATACCCCAACCTCCCCAGGCCTGCACCGAACACATAGACGAAATATTGATGATGGTGCCACTGCCCTGCTTTCTCATCACCTGAGCGGCCCGTTTACTACCGAAAATGGCTCCCGTCAGATTAATGGCAATGGTCTGCTCAATGGCCGCATCATCCTGATCCGTAATTTCTACAATAGGGCCACCGGCCCCAGCATTATTGATCAGAATGTCTAAGCGGCCATGCTGGGCTAAAATAATCTCGAAAACCCGATCCCAATCAACCGGGCGAGTTACGTCGGCTTCAAGGGCCGTAGCGCCAATGTCATTGGCTACGGCCTCCAAACGGCTCGCACTGCGGGCAGTAATATAGACGGTGGCCCCGGCTTCCACTAACTGGCGGGCTATACCTACCCCAAACCCGGAGGAAGCTCCGGTCACTAAAGCAATTTTATTCGATAAAGTAGACATAGATAAAAAGTTAACGCTAACCTGCCGTTAAGACAGACTGCTTTGCCGGATAATAGCCCAGCCGCTGTGAAATTCGTTGTGCATGCTGCATCACTAATTGGCCCAGCACCGGGAAGTCTGAATCAGGCATTCGTTCGGCGGGGCCGGTGGTCCAGATGGCCGCAATGGGGTAACCGTGACGGTCGAAAATCGGCGCGGCCACGCAGTGCAGACTTTCCAATTCTTCACCATGATCAATAGCATAGCCGCGCTGCCGCGACAGAGCCAGAATAGCCCGAAAGTCGGCTGGATTAGTGATGGTTCGGTCATTGTATCGTTTGAAAGCCAGATTCTGAATGGTTCGCTGCTGAATTGGATCGGGCAGGAAGGCCAGCACGGCTTTACCCGGCGCAGCTACGTGCAAGTCAAAGCGGTGTCCCAAATCCACTAAAAACTTCACCGCATGGGAGCCTGGTACCTGCTCCAGTACGACGCCATCGCTATCGCCAATAATACCCAGCAACACCGTTTCGCGGGTGGCGTCGCGCAGGTCACGCATGACGTCAAGCGACTTTTCGACCAGATTCTGATCGCTCACGGCGGCATACCCCAGCGCTAACAGTTTTCCCGACAGGGTGAACTGCTTGGAGGCTTCGTCGCGCAGCAGGTAGCCGAAATCTAACAGGGTCATGGCAATGCGGAAAGTACTGTTTTTTGGGAAATCAAGGGCGTTACTGATTTCGGTTAAGTTCAGACCCGCCGGATGATGGGCCAGTAACTCCATGAGTTGCAAGGCCCGTTCCAGGTTCGGGACATGGTATTTGCTGGCTTCGTCTGGGCGGCCTTCCGCTTTTTCGGAAGGCGATGGACTGGTAGGCTCGTTCATAATCAATTGGCTAACGTTTTCCTGCCGAAGATACGGACTTTTGCTGCGTGGTCGCTTACCAGCCCGCGTTCTGCACCAGGGCCGGATTACGGTCCATCTCCGACTGAGGAATCGGAAACAGCACGTGCTTATCGGCGATCTGCGAGAGCGGGTCATTCAGGGCTTTCATGGTCGAAACCAGTTTACCCCAGCGAACCAGGTCGAACCAGCGGCTGCTTTCAGCGAATAGCTCCCACCGCCGTTCTTTCTGCACAGCATCCCGGAAAGTGGCCTGGCTTAGACCTGTAACCAACTCGGCTAATCCCGCTCGTTTGCGTATCTGGTTGATAGGGACGTAAGCATCGGTAGTCTTATTAGCTTCATTTAAGGCTTCGGCTTGCATTAGCAACACATCCCCGTAGCGCAGGATAATATAATTGAGTGCGCCGTCAGCATCACCGAGGTTAGCCGTGTTAATCCATTTGGTAATAACAAACGTTGAATTGGAGCCACCCGTCGAAGCTGGAAATTTTGTCACTACGCCCGTGGTAGGGTTTTTCACTTCGGTGACAACGAAACCGCGCCGGGCATCAGTTGCTGCGAAACTATTATACAAATCGGGCCGACCATAGAAGTTATTGGAACCGGAGGGCGAATACAAACTACCAACGAGCGTTCCTTCACCGGCTGCCGTTGTTCCGTAACCCGAACTAAACTGTACATCGAACAGGATTTCGTTGTTGTTTTCGTTATTCGTCGCGAACGTCTGCGTGTACTGAGTCTGAAGGGTGTAGCGGTTAAGGTCGATAACTTCCTTACACTTATCGGCGGCCAGTTGCCAGTACTGCGGCTTATTGTTGATGCCCTGCGTTCCCGGCGAAGCCATGGTCAGATAAGTTTTAGCCATCAACCCTTTGGCGGCTCCCGTCGTAGCCCGGCCAATGTCGCTACCGGTATAGCTTACCGGGAGAACGGCTTCTGCTTTTTTCAAATCGTCGATAATCTGTTCATATACCTTTTGAGCAGGGGTTCGCGCAATTTTTAAGCCATCAAAACCGGTGGTGGGGGCTGTTACTAATGGCAGATCGCCAAACAGCCGAACCAGTTCGAGATAGGCCAACGCCCGTAAAAAGCGGGCTTCTCCCTCCAGCCGACCCCGCAGCGTAGTGTTGGTCATCGGGGTTTTGGGCACCCGATCTATCGCATAATTACAGTATTGGATGAGCTGGTAAAATTCCTGCCACACACTCTGTAGTTCGCGCAGGCTGGGGTCATACGTGAAGGTGTTGATAATGACCAGCGTACCGGCAGCACGGGCAAATACCAGATCGTCGGTGGGCAGGTTGGCAATTAATTGATAGCGAAACGGATACATTCCGGTGTAATTGCCCAGTTTGTCGTAGCAGGCTGTAACGGCAGCAATGGCTTCCGACTCGTTGGAATAAAACGTTTCGGGCGCAATAAACGACTGCGGTTGCTGATTCAGGAGTTTTTCTTCACAACCGCCTGCACCCAGCAGCAGTATCGCCAAAAAGGAAATAGTCAGTATCTTGTTCATGGTCGGTTCGGTAAGGGTCGAGGTTAAAAACTAACGTTTAGGCCAAGCGTGTAGGCCCGCGAAACCGGATAACTACCTGCATCGACACCAGGACTTGTGTTACTCTGCCGAAAGCGGCTTACTTCCGGGTCGTAGCCGGTGTAATTAGTCAGCGTAATGAGATTTTGTCCGCTGAAGTAAAGCCGGGCGGAAGACAACTTAATCCGGGATAGCAACGTCCGGGGAAACGTGTAGCCGAAGGTCAGGTTCTTAAGCCGGACGTAACTACCATCTTCCACGTAGCGCGAATCATAGCGGATGTTCGGGTTATTCAGCGACGGCTGCGAGGCTGTCGGATTTGTGGGCGACCAGTAGTCGAGCGATAGTGTCGATGCATTGCCTTCGGCGGTAAACCGATCCAGGTTTTTACGCTGGGCGTTTAATACATCGTTCCCCTGCGATCCCTGAATGAAAATACTGAGGTCGAAGTTTTTCCAGCTAAAATTATTCGTTAGGCCATAGATAAAATCAGGCTGGGCATTCCCGATAATCGTACGGTCGTTGGCGTCGATGGTCCCATTTCCGTCAAGGTCTTTGTAACGAATATAGCCCGGTCGGTCAGTCTTCTGAGCCGACGCATCGACTTCAGCCTGATTCTGAAAAATACCATCGCGCACAAAGCCGTAGAACGTTCCCACCGGCTCACCCACCATGAGTTGCGTAAAGGCAGGGATAGCCAGAAAGCCACTTCCTGCATCGCCGGGCGTGATGAGCGGGCCGCCCAAACTAACCACTTTGTTTCGATTAAAGGAGATGTTGAAATCGGTACTCCATTTGAATTCACCCACCGTATTTTTCGTATTCAGCAAAAACTCTACCCCTTTATTCTGAAGCTCGCCAATGTTCTGCAAACCCGTATCAAAGCCAGAGGATTGAGGCAACGGCTGATTAAAGAGGAGGTCGTATGTATGTTTAACATAGTAATCGACGGTTAACCCGATGCGATTACTGAACAAACCCAGATCGATGCCTGCGTTGATTTGGCGCGTTGTTTCCCATTTTAAATCACTACTACCGATTCGGGATGGATATAAACCCGTGACCAAAATATTGTTGAAGGTGTAGGAACCCGGACTCAGCGCCGAATAGGCCGAATAGGCCCCTATTTCCTGATTACCAACCACACCATAGCTGGCCCGTATTTTCAGGTTACTAATCGAAGGGGCATTTTTCATAAACTCTTCTTCGGTCACTTTCCACGCCAGGGCTGCTGATGGAAACACGGCAAAACGATTATTAGCCCCAAAGCGGCTCGACCCATCGCGTCGCACCGAAGCGGTGAGCAGATACCGGTTGTTATAGCTGTAATTGACCCGACCCAGATACGAAACCAAGCCCGTTTCGGTAATGCTCGACGATGGCCGGTTGAACACGGATGCCGAACTCAGGTTGTTGGCACCGAGGTTATCGTTTGTAAAATTCTGAGCACTCACAAACGCTGATTCGGCCCGGTTACTCTGTAATTCGTAAACCAATGTGGCTCCTATGCTGTGGCGCGTACCCAGTGTTCGGTTCCAGTCAAGCTGGGTAGAACTAATCCAGTTGAAAGTCTGCGACGAGGTGATACCGGCCCAGCCTTTCGCACTGGCGCCAAACACAATTCCCTCCCGGGGTAAGTACTGGGTTTGTTTACTATAGCCCAAATCGGCCCCCAATGTCGTTTTCAGCGAAAAACCGCCCCCCAATACATAATCGGCTGACAGGTTGGCTACCAGCCGGTTACGATTGCGCTTGTTTGTTACGGCCAGGGCCGTTGCCACCGGATTATCGACCAGTGGAAAATCGGGGTTGCCGGGCGTAAAACTGCCATTTGCCTGACGAACCGGAGCTATGGGTGAAAAAAGTATGGCCGAGCCAATGATAGAGGATAGAAAATTACTACGCCCATCGCCGTCCTGATCGGATTGTACTACGTTGCCCAGCGAGTTGGTCGCTGTAATACCCGACAGGATGTGAAATTTGTTATTGGCTGACCGTAAATCCAGGTTCGCCCGGACGGAATAGCGCTTGAAATCAGAGCCGATAATGGTACCTTTTTCATTGTAATAGCCCGCTGAAATGAAATACCGGTTTGTTAGACTACCCCCCGAAAAATTTAACTGATGGTTCTGAATGGAAGCTGGCCGAAAAATTTCCCGTTGCCAATCGGTGCCCGCGCCCAATGAATCCACATAACCCTGCGTGAAGCGAGGAGCGCGACCTGCTTCTATGTTTCGGGCGTTCGCCAGGGTAGCGTATTGTTTCGCATTCAGCAAGTCGAGGTACCGAATGTTGCGCTGGGTTCCAACGTAGGTCTGATAATCAACCTTTAGCTTACCTTCTTTGCCCCGCTTAGTCGTAACTAAAATTACGCCATTCGCGCCCCGTGCTCCGTAAACGGCGGTTGCCGATGCATCTTTCAGCACCTCCAGCGATTCAATGTCGTTGGGGTTGAGATCGGCCCCACTTTCGTCGTACATCTGCACCCCATCAATCACGTATAACGGTTCGTTACCGCCCGTCAGTGAATTTCCTCCCCGGATCCGCACCACCGTTCCCTCGCCCGGCTGGCCGCCCATGCGCGTAATCTGTACGCCGGAAGTTTGTCCCTGCAAGCCCTGCGTAATGGAAGAAATCGGTCCCCGAGTCAGGTCTTCGCCTTTTACTGTACCAACAGCGCCGGTCAAATCGGACTTTCTAACTTGCCCATAGCCCGTCACGATTACCTCATCAAGCGTTTTATTGTCACTAACCAGTGTAACATTCACCTCTGTTTGAGTGCCTACCTGGATTTCCTGTTTGAGGTAGCCAACATAACTGAAGACTAATACCGCCTTGTTATCGGATACATTAATGGTATACCGTCCATTGGCATCGGAATTAGTGCCTATAGCACTGCCTTTTACAACAATACTAACACCGGGTAAACCTGAGTTAGTAGACGCATCAATTATACGTCCGGTAATTGGCCTGGGCGGAAGCTTGTTGTTCGAAGCCGCTAATAGGGTGCTTTGCAGACCAACCAATAAACACAAAATCGAGGATAAAATATGTTTCATGGTTTTAAGTTTAGAATAGTATTTCAAATATAGAAAATACATTATATAATTTCCAAATATTTTTGTGTTATACTTTTATAGACAGACAGAAAATGCTAAATCCTGCCCCTTGTCAGGAGCAGGATTTAGTTGTAGTCATCTTATATATTTTCTGACTAAGTATTACGGCAAATAGATTATCAGTACAAAAGCCCTATCTATTTACGGTTTGATCCATGTTGGTACAGCACTTCCGGGGCTTTCCAGCCCCTGGTAGTTTACCGCCGTCACATAAATAAAATCCCCTTTATTCACCTGGTCCAACACGACTTGATACGCAACCGTCGCGGGTTCCGGCGCATCGTGAAAGTTGGATTTTTGGCCGGGAGCCGTTCCCGCCACCTTCCCATTTCGATACACATTAAACTGGCGGATACCGCTTTCCAAATCGGTTTGAGCATTCCATTGTACGGTATAGCCTCCGGTGGGATTGGCGGCCAGGGTTACTCGGGCCGGAGCAGCCGGGGGTGTTCTATCCGTTACCCAGCCTGACCTGGTGAATTCCTGCCACTGGCGCGCCACCGTTTCGGAGGGTAGCCAAACCCACTGGTTTCTGGACCGCGCTACGGCTCCAAAAGGTTTTATGTCGTAGGTAGTGGGATCACCTAACCAGCCCGTTAACGAATCCAGCGGTGGAGGTTGATTTCCGCTGGCGGGTAACCGTAAGGATAACATCGCATCCATCCAGGGAATGTAAAAACTACGTCCATCCCGGTTGCCGTGATCGGCTTTTGGATCAATGGCCAGCCCCCAAAACGCTCCCAGCCGACGATAGGTTAGGAACGACTTTATAGTTAAGGCCCGAACATAATCCTGATTGTCGACAATGTCCTTTTCCCCAGCCATCCACATCACCGGTACGGACTTTACCGCCGGATTCCATTGCATGGATGCGTAACCGCCCGAACGGGGGATGACACACAGTATCCGTTCAGGAAATTCAAATAGCATTTCGGTACACCAGAACCCACCGCCCGAATGGCCCCATAAGGCCCAGGGAACCTGCGTCAGTTCAGGATGATGGGTGGTGATCGCCAGTGCCGCCAGGCCTCGTAAGAAAGCCTGGCCTGAACCGCCTTTCAGACTAAACCATTGAGCACAAAGGGCGTCGTTGGTTAGTTCCGTTCCCAACAGGGCCATTCGATGCTTTTGCGCCAACGCCTGCCATTGCAAATCATTAGCGTGATTCAACCCATGCTTCGATGCGCCCACTCCACAGCCGTGTTGCCTAACGATAATACCCCGAATTTCTCTTACGTCAGGGGGGAGCCAAATTCGATACGTAGCTGACTTGAACTGCTCCGTTTCGAGCGGTTTTATCGCCGTTTCATAATATTGAGCTAAAGCCCACTGACTCATCAGCAATAGGCAATTCGTAAAGAGTATACCCGGCAAGCGGCTGTAGCGAGCGATTCGTTTACAGCATTTTTCCTCGTTCATGTTTTCGAGTTTACCGACAGAGCCTATTACCGATGAGACGGTTAGCGATACAGTTGTTAGGTTACGTAGTTTTAAAAGGCTCAATTCGGATTAATTTTCCAGAAGTTGACCAAGTATCAGCAACTGACCGGCGTAACAATCCTTTGATTCATACAGTTTAGGGTTGCTGATGGACTGGTTTCGTTTCTTCAGGATGGCCGCTTTGTCCAGCCTTTGGTCATCAACTACCAGTTCTATAACATGAACCCCATCGAGAAGCGTAGGTAGGATGAAATAATGAGAGCGGTAATAGGTACAATATTCATCAAACCGGGGGTATACACCGGCAGGCTGTCCATCGACGATAACCTGGTACTGACCGCAGCCGGGTCCCATGACATCATACACGCCAAACTGAGTACCCCGGAAACGTACCCGGATTCGCTCACCGGGCCGGGTGGCTTTTAGGAGTTCCGAAAACCGGCTGGCCAGTAACCCCGCCACCGAATCGGTAGCGGGCGTAATAGCCGACCAACCCGCCGAATGAGTTGTATTCTTAGCGCTTATCAGTTGCGCGTCCTCCCAGTTGTCAGTTAGTAGGGGGCTGATCAACCGGTTTTTCGGTTCATGACTTTCCCCCATCATTCGGACTAAGGACCGGGCAATCGCTTCGGTATATAGCCGATGGCCGGTTTGCGGGTAGGGATGCACCTCATCGGCGGAAAAGACCAGCTTACCGGGATACTCCTCAGGCTTTCCTTTGAAAACAAGTTCGCCCTGATCGGCCAGCCGGACGACATCCAGGCCAACATGAATGGATGGGATGCCGTAGTGATCGGCCACCTGCTCCATCACCGAGGCCGACAGCGGCAGGTATCCCTTTGACAGAAGGGGGCTCATGGAGGCCTTCAGCGTATACACAAAACAAATGTCGGTCTGGGCATTATCCCGCCAGATTTTTCGGACGATACCTTCCATCGCCCGCGCAATTTGTTCTGGTTTTTTTGCCGCATCATTGACCGCAAACTCGACAAAGATCAGATCGGGCTTATGAACTAATACGTGCTGATTGAGTCGGAATACGCCCAGATCAGAGCCGGTTCCGCTGATGGCGGCATTAACCTGCCGGACAGCCGTTTGGGGGTACTGGTGCTGAATCCAGGCCAGCGACTGATCCCGCCATCCGTCTTTTGCTTCGGTAATGCTCCCGCCCAAATAAGCGATTGTGACCGGCTGGTCACCAGCCAGCTTCTTAAAAAAATAGGGTAATCCAGACCCTATCCTGCATTCCTGGGCTTTGGCCATCGTGTCAAGCTGCGCCCGGCACCCAGTGCTTATACTCATCAGTAAAGCCAGCCCATAAAGAAATCGTATTCGCCCATTCATCGGTTTGGTAATTGACAGTTTTGCGGTTAGTCTGTGATTTCTGTGAATGAGGTCGTCTACCCCTGGCCGATACCGTTGGCCTCACCGGTCACCAGAAGAACTTTATTGGTTAGGTTTAACGGCATCAGTCGGGGCGTGTAATCCGTGAAAAAGCTCGTCAATCATATCCGTCGAGCCAATAAATAAGGGGGCACGTTGATGGATGGTTTGCGGCAGAATATCCAAAATATCGGTTTCCCCGTCGAAGGCCTGCCCGCCCGCCTGCTCGATGAGGTAAGCCAGCGGGTAACCTTCATAGAGCAGCCGAAGTTTACCCTGCGGAGTTTTAGCGGTAGGTGGATAGAGGTAGATCCCGCCCTTGAGCAGATTTCGATGAAAATCCCCAACTAATGAACCAATGTAACGGGCGGTATAGCGACGGGCCCGGCATTGCCCAAGATACTGCCGCACGCCATCCGGGAAGTCAGCTTCATTTCCCTCATTACAGGAATAGATTGTTCCCATCTGTGGGCAACGAATGTTTGTATGGGATAGAAAAAATTCCCCCAGCGAGTGGTCATAGGTAAACCCATTAACCCCATGACCGGTTGCATACACCAGCATCGTTGAAGACCCATAGAGGATATACCCGGCCGCTACCTGGCGTCGACCGCCCTGCAAAAAGTCGGCGCTTATAGGCGGGGTACCAACCGGCGTGACGCGCCGGTAAATGGAAAAAATAGTGCCAATGGATACATTGACATCGATGTTCGACGATCCGTCGAGTGGGTCGATGGCCACCACGTATTTAGCCTGATGATTGCCGGTATGGATAATGGTCTCCTTCTCTTCTGAAACAATGGCCGCCACTTCGCCCCCGTTGGTTAACGCCCGGCAAAAGCGGATGTCGGCGATTACATCCAATTTCTGTTGATGTTCCCCCTGGACATTGGCTGAGCCCACGGCGCCGGTTATATCGATCAGTCCGGCCCGATTAATTTCCCGGTTGACGATTTTAGCGGCCAGGGCGATGTCGCGCAAGAGTTGGGATAGTTCGCCTGATGCGTGGGGGAAAGCGGCCTGATGCTGCTGAATAAAGCGGTCGAGCGTCGTACCGACCGGCAGGGCAATCTGAGTTTCGTCTATGTGCATGAGAAAATGCAGGAGAGCTAAACACGTAAATTAAAAAGAAGAAAGCAATCACGCAACCGGTGAGGCTTTACTGGATTACCAACCTATATATAAATTACTACAGTCAACCTAAAAACCAGCTAAGTTCATGAATCGACTCACGTAGGCGATGAGTTGGGGAATGGTAAAAATCATCGTCCGTATGTTGCCGTCCTGTACGAGCTGACCGTTCGCCGAGAGACACAAATGCAAATTCGCCACATCATCAACCTCGTCGGGGGTGACTAATCAAGGCCCAATTAGCGCAAATGTATCGCAGCCTGACCAGTTGGCACTACGACTTCGCAGCCCAATCGTTCCGGCAATTCCAGCGTAGCGATGGCCACCTGGGGATAAAACTGATCCACATAACAGGGAATGAATAAGCCAACGCGCATTGTTAATGGAGACCTTAATGCCAATAATCTGTAGATAAACAATACAAAAGAATAGGATAAAAAGAAGATATAATTTTATCAGATTAGCTTCTTTTACCATTATATTAACCGAATAGATCGTTAAGCGTTAAAATACACGCTAATTCATTGGTATGAAGCCTCAATTGCTACGGGTTCCACTGGCCGCTGAGTGTTCCTTTAGTATTCGCCGGGATGTGGTGCTACACTTCTATAACCGATGGCACTACCATCCAGAAATCGAGTTAGTTTACATTGAGCAGGGCACGGGTACGCAGTTTGTGGGCGATAGCATCCAAAGCTTTGGGCCTGGCGACGTATTATTGATTGGCGCTAACCTACCTCACTATTGGAGATGCGATGATATGTATTTTGAGAACCGCGAAGGCTTGTTAGCCCAGGCCACCGTGCTGCATTTTCGGGACGACTTCTGGGGCGATCAATTCCTTAGATTACCCGAAAATCGCAGTTTGTTCAGTTTGCTACAAAAAGCCCGGCAGGGCATCCGCCTGCACGGCCCTGGCAAAGAGCTTGTTCAAGACCAAATGAAACGGATGCTTCCCGCAGCAGGTACAGGCCGGATTGTCCATCTCTTGCAAATTCTCTCGCTTATCGCCCAGTCCGCCGATCAGGAACTGTTAGCCGCTACGGATTACCCAACCGATTTTAACGAAGCCGATACCGACCGCATCAACAAAATATACGCTTATTCACTGGCTCATTTTCAGCGGAAGATCACCCTGAAAGAAATCGCAGCCGTGGCTCATATCAGTCCGCATTCGTTTTGTCGCTATTTTAAGTCGCGGAGCCGCAAGCCATACTCGCAGTTTTTGTTAGAGCTTCGGATTCAACACGCCTGCAAACTACTCATGGAAGGCAAGCTGCCCATTGCCCAGGTATGCTACGAGAGTGGATTCAACCAGTTTTCAGGTTTCAATAAATACTTCAAACGGATTACTGGCAAAAGTCCCCTACAGTACCAGAAGACGGTTTGCAACTAATTAAGATTTGTTTTCGCGAAAAAACGGTGATTATCTTTTCTGAATCAGGTGTATAGTCCAGAGTGTGATGATGTATCTTTCACCAAATCTCGCAATAGCGTATGGGATAATTACTTCACGGTAGTGCCCGCAAAACGGCGGTAGTCAGAGCAGCCATCCAACGTAGTCAGGATAATGGGGTCGATTAAACGCATCTGGCTGACGCCGAAGGTCTGGCTGCTGCATCAGTACGTAACTAACGGAAGAGTTGATCCTTCGCCGAACGGCAGCCGACAACCCTACCGACCGAATGAATATGCTGTTCAGTGGTTACGCGGACCCGGACGGACAAGCTCACACCAGCCCGATTGCATCGGCCCGCCGATGAACGGATCACGCAATTCGGATTACCTCACCCGAAGGCAGGTATTCGGCGACATTCTACGACTGTTTCCAGAAAGCCCGTTTGGTCGAAGCGGACTTTCTGCTACGGCATCACCCCAAACGTTTTTCAGTGGATCGGTGATATACGTACCTGGCCCTCAACCGGTATCACTTTCAGCGTTTAAACTAACGGACCTATCAAGGCGTTGGTCTGAGATACTCCCCTTCTTAAAGACACGTGGTTATTCCCTTTTCAAAGGGTGCCCTGAAGTGCGTAGGTCAACGCCTTGATAGTCAAGTACACACCAGCGGAGAAGTCGGCATTTGAAAGCCAGATGAAAGGAAGCGGCCCGCCTGATCTGGCGGTTGAGCGGATCACGGCGTTTATAACTGATATTAAAAACGGGCAGGAACCGGCGGTGAACACTGGTCAAGTCCAGGAAGTATTTGGGCTTTTGTTTGGCGGTAGCATAATGAAGCATAGGACAAAGCTTGCTCGCGCATATGAGAAACTAACTAAACTTGACTAATTACTGAGCTATAATCACACTTGTAACAGCCTTCAGTTGTCCTTAATGGTCCATTTTACCCGGCATACCGACCGTAGAAGCATCCAGAACGGCTTTTTCCCGCAACAATTGGTCGCGCAAGGCGCTGTAACTCACTTGCTGCACGCTGGTTTTGCCCGTTAGCGCCAGCACAGCAGCCAGGCCACAGGCTTGGCCCTGCTCCATAAAGTTGTACTCGTTCCGCATGGCTCCATAAGCGATATGCGTGGATGATGGACAAGTGGGCGTGAGCAGATTAGTACATTGGGTTGGTTTCGGGACCAACGCCCGGTAAGACACACCGAAAGGTCGCCAGTAATCTCCGGCGAATACGAAACCTTCGTTATAAGCGGCCCCGTCGCGCACAATCCGGCGGGCTGCGTGTACGTCCATCGGCCAGTACGCTACCGCAACAGGATCCTCTACTGGCAATGGGGTTTCAGCGTGGCCCATCCGCTGCGTGATGACATAGTCAGATACCATCCGCCGGGCATCACGCACGTAAAAATTACGCGGGAAACCGTCGTTGTCCGTGAATTCGTCTTTGGCGTAACCCCACGCAGCCCATTCTTTCTGTAAAGCCGGGTCGAGTTGAGCCACTTCGGGGTCGTTCGCTAAAAAGTAAAACAGGCCTTTGGTGAAGGTAGCGTGCTGGACCAGCACACGCTTCCGGGTAGCATAATCACCTTCGGGATACGCTACGTTCATACCATACAGGTTGTGCGAAAGATCGTGCCAGGCTCCGAGGTCGGTTTTTCCGTTGGGTACGGAAACGGCGGGTGTGTAGAGTCTGCCGCCAGCTTTCAGGTAACGCAGGTAAATTTCGTACTGCCTACGGTCGAAACCAGCCGGTTTCGTAAATGGAAGCTGATTGTTCGGATTCCTGGTTAAGCACACCCGAAAGCAGTAAGCTTGCAAGTGCTTATCGCTCGCGCCGGGTGTGCCCAGCGGTTCGTCCTGAATCGTTGCGATAAGGCCACTTTTCGAATCACCGGGTGTGTTATAGGGGTCTACCCGCACGGTAAACTGTCGGTAATTATTTACATCCCGAATGCCATTCAGCGTTTCGCCGTATTGACTGTTGGCTTCCCGACCTACCACCGTCGACACACCCGCAGCCGCCAGCAGATCGCCTTCAATCGTGGCGTCGATGAAAATTGACGCTCGAAAAATGGAACCGTTTTCCGTTTGGAGTTGGGTAATCTGAGTTCCCTTTTTTTGAACGGCTCCCCGTTTTTCGCTGAGCCGGTGCCGATAGTATAAATCGATTTTGTATTCGGCGAGCCATTCTTTAATCAGCCGCTCGGCCACGCTCGATTCCAGCCGCCAAAGAGCCGTATTCTTCTCCCGATTTTTGAGCATGGTTTCAAAGGCGGCTTCCCGCCCGTAAGCCTTGGCCACGCGCCGGTAAAACTCCAGCGCCAGGCCACCCACAGCCCGGCTGTTCTGAAATTCCTTGTGGTTGTCGATGTCGGTACCGCCAAGTCCCTCCACTACGTTCCCCCCAATGTGATTACTCGGTTCGAGCAGGGCAACGGTTTTCCCCATCCGCGCCACCTGAATCGCAGCCGAGTAGCCCCCGGCTGTTCCACCATAAACCACTACGTCGTAGCGGGTTGGTTGTGCGCTTACGTTCACCGCAGTCAGCAGCCACGCAGCCCAACTGAACGAAATAAGTCTGCCCATTTTTTCTATCATACGCATTTTACTTTCGGATGTCTTTCTGCCCATTTTAGGTTTGGTGATTGACACTGATGATCACGCTCCGCTGATTTAGTCTGTCTTGTAATTCCTTGATCGGCAGTTGTTGCACGGTTTTTTTCTGGTGAGTCCGCCTTATCGCGCCGATACCATCATCGGGTACTTCAGCAGTATATTCTTGATAATTGAAACAATACCATAAATTTTATAAGAATAAAACTATTTCGCTTATATTTCTTTCTTTTTAAGCGAGTAGTTAACCCGTACACAATAATAATGAAATCCTGGCCTGATGAACAGACCCTCTGGAGCCAATTCTGCTCTGGAGACGAAGAAGCACTCGTTGTGCTGTTCAAAAGGTACTACAGGAAACTGGTTCACTATGGACTTAAATTTACCCCGAATCAGCCCCTGATCGAAGATGCAATTCAGGATTTAATCATCTATCTGTGGCTCCACCGCCACCGCCTTAGTCCTACGCCATCGCCAACTTTTTATGTACTCAAAGCTTTCCGGCATCAGCTTTTCCGGGCGCTCAAGCCCTACGCGGGTGAGGACGAACTGGCTCTGGACGATGACCAGATGCCCTTCGAATTTTCGACTGAGATTTCCCTGATTGAATCAGAAATGGCGCAGCACACCCAGGCGAAGGTCAAATTGATGCTTGATCAACTTCCGGCCCGGCAGAAAGAAGTCGTTTATCTGCGCTATTTTCAGGGATTACGACCGGAAGAAATTGCTAATCTGTTGGCCATCAAGCCCCAATCCGTTAGTAACATTCTTCAACGTGCTCTACTCAGCCTGCGCCAACACTGGCCCCTGATTCCAATTACCATGCTCATTTTGGGAGGCTGATAAAATTTATCTAAAAAATTTTCACGAACTGAGTATCCGGCTTATCAATTGACTCTATTAGCTATATACGGGTCAATATTAGCATGGATCATCGAATTAATCTTGCTCAGGATTTGCTGGAAAATCCGCGTTTTGTTGCCTGGGTTTCTGGCGAAGCTCCGCAAGACGATGCGTATTGGCTCCACTGGATAGGGCAGGATAAAGCCCGGCAGGAAGCTGCGGAACAGGCGCGGGCCATACTGGTTATCCTGACCGATCCGCCCGTTCAACTTTCCGAACCGTACATCGACGCGAGTATCCGTCAGGCACTGACCGATGCTAAACGCCAGGAGCGCCAGGCACCCGTTCGGCGAAATTGGTACGTAATACCTGTGTTCCGGTGGGCTGTCGCAGCGGCAGCCGTGATTATTCTGGGATTATTTGGTTTGTACTGGCTGAATCAACCTGCATCCACAGAATCGCCCGGCAGGACTACGACCGAATTAGTAAAAAGTCCACTGCGTCAGAAATCGAATCGGGTGGACGTAGTGAACAGGACGGATGCGGTTCGTTACGTAAACCTGCCGGATGGTAGTTCGGTTATTCTCCAGCGAAATAGCCGGATTGTCTACCCGAAATCGTTTGCGGGTTTGAAACGAGAGGTGTATCTGACAGGAGCGGCCTTTTTCGAGGTGACAAAAAATCCGGCGAAACCGTTTTTCGTCCATACCGATAAACTAACGGCGAAAGTAGTGGGCACCAGTTTCAGCGTCAAGGCTTTTACCGGACAGCCTTCCATTGAAGTGTTGGTGAAAACGGGAAAGGTGACCGTTTTCTCAACTACGTCGTCCGCTTCACAAACGCGTGCCAAACCAGCCGAAGTCGTGCTGTTGCCGAATCAGCAGGCGGTTTTCAATCGGGAGGAGAATACGTTAAGCCGCTCAGCCATACAAAGCCAGAAACAAGAGCGGTTGCCGATTGAGCATAACGCATTTGATTATGAAGACACGCCCGTTACAGAGGTGTTTGCCCAACTGGAACAAACGTATGGGGTAGACATCGTCTACGATAAAGCGGTCATGTCCCATTGCAGCATAACGGCTACCCTGGGCGACGAGCCACTTGCCAACAAACTAAAATGGATTTGCCGCATCCTGGAAGCCAGCTACGAGTTTACGCCGAGTCAGATTATCATTACTGGAAAACCCTGTCAATAAACGAACCCTTTCTCCTCACTTTATCTCGTATGAAGCCATCCTCCTGACATAAAAAAAGGTGAATGATGTTCCCGCACCATTCACCTCTACAATTGCCCCGATATGTTGGTCTCAAGCAACTGTCCCGTGAGGGACCCGGGTATTCTTTTGCCAATTCTTAAAACCAGCAAAACAGTCAAAAGTATGCAAAAACATGTATGGTCGCACAATTTGCTGCTAAAAATCATGACAATCAGCGCGTTTCAATTGGTCTTGCTGGGCATTTTCACGAGCGTCGCCTGTGCGTTCGACGGCCATGCCCAGCAGGTGCTCAATCAGCGGATAACCCTTGAGGTCAGGCAAGAACCGATTTCGGCGGTGTTGAAGAAAATCAGCCGCCAAACGGGGGTGCGGTTTATGTATAGTTCGGAACTCATCCAGGGTACTCGGAAAGTGACCCTGAAAGCAACCGACGAACCCCTGGGCACCGTGCTGAATACCCTGCTCGTACCGCTTAAGATTGATTACGAAGTGCTGGATCGGCAGATTCTGCTACGTCGAGCGCCTGAAAACACGTTGATTCAGCCAGTCAGGACGCCAGCTTTTGAGTCGGTGGTTCAGCGGGACGTAACAGGTACGGTCACCGACGAAACCGGCCAACCCCTGCCCGGCGTCAGCGTCGTGGTCAGCGGCACCACGCGGGGCACCACCACCGATGGGAAAGGTCAGTATCAACTTACCGTCCCCGACGGAAACGTAGTGCTGATATTCAGCTACGTTGGCTACCTGCCCAAAGAAGTTACGCTGGGCGCACAGACCCTATTCGACGTTACCCTGACACCCGATGAGCGGGGACTACAAGAGGTACAGGTGGTAGCCTTTGGTGAGCAGCGCAAACGCGATTTGACGGGTTCGATTTCGTCCATAAAAGCGGATGCACTGAAGACAAATTCCGCAGCCAGCCCCGACGTAGCGCTCCAGGGCCGGGCGGCTGGGGTTCAGATTACGCAGGCGGGCGGAACACCCGGTGGTGCGGTTCGCATCAATGTGCGGGGGGTGGCTTCTATTAATTCCAACGCGCAGCCGCTGATTGTTATTGATGGTGTACCCGTATTGAGTTCAGCTTTTGGCTCCGGGGGCGTAGCGATGAATCCGCTGTCAGAAATTAATCCCGACGATATTGAGAGCATGGAGGTGCTGAAAGATGCGGCCGCTTCTGTGCTCTACGGCTCCCGTGCCGCCAATGGGGTTATTCTGATTACGACCAAAAAAGGAAAAACAGGAAAACCAACGTTTGACGTCAGTTATCAGGAAGGGATAACCGACGCTACAAATCGGGTGAAACTGGTAGAGAACGGCGCTGATTATTTTGCCATTCTAAAACGAGCGGCTGCCCAGAACAAATTTACCGGACTAACCCCGGCATCTACCAATTTAGTGTCGCTGCTGCCGGCGGGTATTTTGCAGGGGTCTGATGCCAACATCGACGCTCGCTTACTGGCCGATTCGGCTACGCTCTACAACACCCGCACCGATTGGCTTTCACAGGTGCTGCGGCAAGGCTCGTTTCGAGTAGCGACACTGGGCGTTAGCGCTGGTAGCAAAACGGTGTCGGCTTACCTGAGTGGTTCCTACCGGAAAGATAACGGTATTGTCATCGGACAGTCGCTGCAACGGGTAAGCGGTCGGCTCAACCTGACCTACAAGCCCATTCAGCGACTCCAGCTTGGTTTGAATACGTCTATCAATGGACTGGTTAACAACGCCCTGCCGTTGGACAATTCCTTTCGCTACGCGCTCACGACGGCTTTACCGGCTTACCCCGTTCAACTGGCCGACGGTACGTATTTCAACGGTATAAACCGGGGCAGCAATGCCATCAACATTGGGTCTAACCCGGTGTTTTACCGAGCTAATTACAGCGACGTTACGTACACAACCCGGAGCATCAATACGGCTTTCCTGCAAATCGAGCCCGTTACGGGCCTATCTATCCGAACAGAATGGGGCTATGATTTTCAGAAAAGTACCAACGATATTCTGCAAACAACCGCGCTCTTTCCAACGGGCATTGCCAGTAAAGAAAAGAACGGGAATGGGCGGGCACAGAACCGCGACGCCACCAACAGCACCTGGAACACCAACAACCTCATTACATATACCCGAGAACTATTCAAAAGCCATCGGCTGACGGTATTACTGGGCAACAGTGTGCAAAGCCAGACGTCGAAATCGAACACCTATATTACCGAAAATGTAGCCAATGGACAGCGAGGGGGAACCGATACCGTTCGGGTTGTTCGCACAAATGACGATCCCGCCTTCCGATTTGTGTCGTTTTTTGGGCGGCTGAACTACATGATTCGGGATAAATACCTGTTCGAAGCTACGTTTCGAACCGACGGCTCGTCGCGTTTTGGACCGGGGCGGAAGTACGCTTCCTTTCCAGGAGTTTCGGCGGGTTGGGTGCTGAGTGAAGAACCATTTATCCGGGATAATCTGATAGACCTGTCTTTTCTGAAAGTACGGGCGTCGTATGGCCTGACCGGAAACGCTGAAATTGGAAATTTCTCCTGGCAAAAATCCTTTACGTATGTTGGCTATAACGCGGCTATTTACGGGGGTGTCCAGGGCGGCCAGTTTACGAACCCCGGCAATCAGGACTTAAGTTGGGAATCGACTAAGCAACTAAATATCGGGCTGGATGCCGGTCTACTGGGCAACCGCATCCGCGTTACGTTCGATTTCTACAATAAGGTCTCGAACGGATTGCTGCTGGATTATAGCCTCGGCCCGCTCTATGGCACCATCAACAACGTAATGACGATTAACCTCGGCTCGGTACGCAACCGGGGCGAAGAGTTGAGCATCAGCACCCAGAACCTGGTACGTCCGCGCTTCCGCTGGACGACTGATTTCAACATTGCCCGGAATAAAAACGAAGTCGTGAGTACGTATACGGCTCCGTTTTTAAACTACCCGTATCAGTTTATTACCGGCCCCAGCATTGCGGCTGTGGGCTATCCGCTCGGAACGTATTACCTCCCCGTATTTGCCGGGTTCGACCCCGCAACGGGCAATGAGCTTTTCTACGAGCGCGACCGGAACGTGTTCATCATCAGCGGTCAAACGGTTCGAACGGGCAACTTCTGGGATGGGACGGTCAACAATCAGTCAGGCAATAACCAGTTCATTCAGGACGGGAAAACCCCTTATCCAACGTTTTTCGGTGGCCTGACTAATACGTTCACCATTGGCCGCTTTGATCTCAGCGCTCTGATTTATTTTCAGTATGGCAACTGGATTTATGACCAGGGCGAGCGGCAGCAGAGCTACCCGGTAGCGGGTCAGGTGCTGCGGGCGGAGGTGCCGGGCATTGGTAACTTAGCCAATGAAGCACGTCGGACTGATGGCGGAGCGTATCGACTGCAATGGCTTTCCAACGCCCGTGGTTTCGAGTCGACCCGGTTTTTGCACGATGGTTCCTATACGCGGCTGAAAAACCTGCAAGTGGGCTACACGCTGCCACTGACCACGGCAAAACGGCTGCACCTGCGAACGTTACGTATCTATGCAACCGCCCAGAATCTGCTCACACTGACCCGCTTTAAAGGCTGGGACCCTGAGATTTTTGCCAACAATGGTTCATCGAACGCCGGTGCCGCCAACATCAGCCCCGGCGTAACCAATAACGATTTGCCCCAAATTAAAACCGTCAGCCTGGGCCTGAATGTAGGCTTCTAATCCGAACACTATCATGAAGTCAAAACAGATCGTAGCACTGCTGGTAATCAGCCTGATGAGCGGATTGACGGCCTGCGAAAAATTTATTAGTGAACCTGTATCGTCGACGCAGATTCAGCGCGAAAACGTTCGGACGGTGAGCGACCTCGACATTCTGATGACCGGAGCCTATTCGGGTTTAGGACGCGAGGTTTCGTTTGGCGGCAATGCCCTGCTGATTGGTGATTTTTTTGGCGATTTGCTGGCCATCAACAACACGAATTTTCGAACCGGCGCGAATCTGGGTCGATTGTCACGGGCTTTTTTGTGGACGCACCGTCAGGAAGACTACGGCGCTCAGGCCGAGTTTTTGCAGTGGTCAACGTTTGGCCTGAACAACGCTAACAACTTACTGGAAATTCTTCAGGCCAATCAGGTGCAAACCCCCGGCGAAACCGATCCGCGCAAAGACATTACCAAACAACGAGGACGTATTGAAGGCGAAGCCCGGTTTGTGCGGGCCATGTGCGTTTTTGAGCAGACCCGCTTGCTGGGTTATCCCTGGGGCTTCACCCCCGACAACAACCAGCCGGGACCGATTAGCAATTTTAAATCGCTTTCGACATTCAGCGATTTGGCTTACCCGCGACTGAGCGTGAAGGCCGCTTATGATAGTGTCCTGAACGATCTGCACATCGCCGAACGGCTGCTCCCCGACAACTTTGACCCCACGACTCACCCAACGGATTACCGGCCTCGTGGCAACAAATACGCTGCGCTGGCCCTGATGGCGCGTGTATTCTGGCAGCAGGACAACATGGATAGTGTGCTGGCCGTAACCAACCGATTGCTCGGAACGGGAACCAGTAATCGGTTTCCGCTCGAACCCGGTACTACGTTGCTGCAAAATGTGTATCAGCGTACCGACGTATTGCCAACCACCAATTCGGCCACGCGCGGAGAGGTAATTTTTGAACTGGTGAACGTAATAGGGAAAAATTCGCGCACAACGGCCGCTGCCCCAATCCGGGCCAGCTACGTGCTGCAAACCACCTACACCCCGGCTCAGTTGGCCAATGTCAATACGCTTAATTCGGGGCCGAACGTTCGGCTGGGGCAGACATTCAAACAACTCGCCAATTTCGACCGCCAGCGCGACATCCGCTACCGAACTCTGATTGATACCACGCAGGCCAGTAAAACGACCGACGCCTGGAATAGTGCGAACCGGCTTTGGTTCACCAAAAAATGGGGCATCTCGGGCACCAATAACCCCGGTCCGGCGCAGGGCGTTAACAGCAACATTACGTTATACCGGTCGGCGGAGTTTGTGCTGATGCGGGCAGAAGCCAACGTTCGGAAAGGCAATGCGAGTTTGGCGCTGGCCGATTTGAACGCCATCCGAACGCGGGCGGGACTGCCTGCCCTTACAACGTCGCCGACTGAATTACTGGCCGAAATACGGACGGAATACGTTCGGGAGTTGTTCACCGAAGGTGTTCGGGTGCATGATTTGAAACGGCGGAAAGAAGCCATCAGCCCCGGCGACCGCAGCACGTCGCCCGATGGAATTGACTGTGCAGCCAGTGGTTGTTCTTCTGTTTCCTGGAACAGCCGCCTACTGGTTTTTCTCGTACCCCAGACCTTTATCGACCATAATCCACTGGCTGTTCAAAATGATTAATACCATGATTCGCCGTTATCTATTCTTAATTATTCCGACAGTGCTCTGTTTAACAGCCTGTCAGGACGAGAGCCTGCCGGCGCTGTCCACTAACGATGCGCTCAAAACGCAGTTACGCGGTAGCTGGGTGCCCGTCGAGCTGACCCTCACGTATCAAATCGGTACGACGCCTACGCAACGAGACACCACGATTCGGTTAACCCCTACGACACCTTCGCTGCTGGTAGCCAATCGACCGAATCCAATCACTGCTTTTCTGGACACGCTCACCTTTGGTAGTGCAGCCACGGCTGGCCTGGATACGTTTTACGTAGCCAATCGGGGGATTCGTCAGCGAGGATATTTTTTTGTGGCCAGTTCAGCAGATGACAAGGCGCTGTTGCGAACGGCTGTACCGACGTATACCAAAGGTCAGTTGGTACGCTACAATTTTGACCTGGTTTCGCACGGGACCATTACGTTGGGGTCGGGTACTACGAGTACGTATGCCCCGGCAACCTATCCCAACTATGCTTATACCCTTAACGCGATAAGCGGGAATCGACTGGTTCTGTCGTTTACTTCGCCGGGCAGTGTCAATAACCTGCCCTTGCTACCCATCAACGCGGGCAATCAGAATGCGACCAGTAGCTGGGCAGGCCGCACCGTTCTGTTCACTGCGACGTTTGCGAAAAAATAGTTTTTGACAGGGTAATGAGCGAGTATGGCTATAGAGCGTCCACCGGTTTCAGTAGCGCAATAATAAAGAATGGCATTATTGTACGTATTGATTATGGGAATCAAGGGTTGAAAACTTAGAACGTGTTGGGGAATTGAGAAAGATTGAGAGTCGTGTCAACTTTGTAGCGACCAAGCAGCAAAGTGATGACCAAACAGTTCAGCAAACTGACCGACCCT
>JAESFU010000308.1_pt1 | contig 39939 bp, 40 predicted proteins | sample 9269461 | NCBI WGS metagenome assembly JAESFU01 (sample SAMN14502556, study PRJNA617107) | algae metagenome | isolation source: Stenomitos rutilans HA7619-LM2 and co-occurring heterotrophs from cave walls | place: USA: Waikapalae cave, Hawaii | collected 2009-07-28
GAGTGCGAACATCATCGCGATGGCGTGCTCGGCGGTGGTGATCGAGTTGCCGAACGGGGTGTTCATGACGATGATGCCGGCCTTGGTGGCAGCCGGGATATCGACATTGTCGACGCCGATGCCGGCTCGACCGATCACCTTCAAGTTCTTCGCAGCGCTGAGGATTTTCTCGGTGACCTTGGTCGCCGAGCGGATCGCGAGGCCGTCATACTGGCCGATCACCTCGAACAGCTTGTCCTTGTCCTTGCCGAGGTCCGGCAGGTAGTCGACGTCGATATTGTTGTCCTTGAAGATCTGGACGGCGGTCTTCGACAGCTTGTCCGAGACGAGAACCTTGGGCATGTCGCCCTCCTGATGCCGCGGGAATGCCACGCGGATGAACGGAAAATAACGGGTCATTAACCCCCGCTGAACGCGGGGGCTGGAACGGTCAGGCGGCGGCCTTGGAGAGCGCGGCCTTCTCGGTGGCGAAGGCGAAATCGAGCCACGGCAGCAGCGCTTCGACATTGGCCGTGTCGACGGTCGAGCCGGTCCAGATGCGCAACCCGGTCGGGGCGTCGCGATAGCCGCCGATATCATAGGCGACGCCGGCCTTGTCGAGGCGGCTGACGATCGCCTTGGCGAAAGCTGCCTGGGCGTCGTCGGATAGGGCAGTGATCGCCGGATCCTTGATCACGAGGCACATCGAGGTGTTCGAGCGCTCGGCCTCGTTCTTGGCGAGGAAGGCGGCCCAGTCGGACTTCGCGACCCAGTCGGCCAAAGCCTTGGCATTGGCATCGGCGCGGGCCTGCATGGCCTTGAGTCCACCGATCTTCACGCCCCACTCCATCGCGTCCACCGCGTCCTCGATGCAGAGCATGGACACCGTGTTGATGGTGGCGCCCTCGAAGATATCGGCCATGAGCTTGCCGCCCTTGGTCATGCGGAAGATCTTGGGCAGCGGGCGGTCCGGCTTGAACGTCTCGAGCCGTTCGACGGCGCGGGGCGACAGGATCAGGATGCCGTGCGCGGCTTCACCGCCGAGCGCCTTCTGCCAGGAGAAGGTTACGACATCGAGCTTTGCGAAATCGAGGTTCTGCGCGAAGGCGGCCGAGGTCGCGTCGCAGATGGTGAGGCCCTTGCGATCGCTAGGGATCCAGTCGGCATTCGGCACGCGCACACCCGAGGTGGTGCCGTTCCAGGTAAAGACGACGTCATTGTCGAAGTTCACTTCGGCAAGGTTCGGCAGCTCGCCATAGGGCGCCTTGAGGGTGCGGACGTTGTCGAGCTTGAGCTGCTTGGTCACGTCGGTGACCCAGCCCTCGCCGAACGATTCCCACGCCAGCATGTCGACGCCGCGCGCGCCGAGCATCGACCACAGCGCCATCTCGACGGCGCCGGTATCGGAGGCGGGCACGATGCCGATCAGGTAGTCGGCCGGAACCTCGAGCAGCTCGCGGGTCAGCGCGATGGCCTTCTCGATGCGCGCCTTCGCCGGCTTGGCGCGGTGCGAGCGGCCAACGAGCGCGTTGGCGAGCACATCCACCGTCCAGCCAGGACGCTTGGCACATGGGCCCGACGAAAAATTGGGGTTAGCCGGTTTCACTGCCGGCGCAGTCAGGGGCAAATCAGCCATGGCGACCCTCCCAGGTCGAAAGTCCCACGTTAGGGTGGGATGTCCTGAGGCGGGCAGATACGCCGGGCCGGGCTGTCAGTCAATGGGGAGGGTTTGCGACTTTGGCGTGGGGCGGGCCAACGGAGCCAAAGGCTGCTTCGCGTAAGGCCTGGTGAGTCGCCGAAAAGCGCCGGGCGGTTAACCTAACGCTGCTGCATAACGCAGGCATCACGCCGGTGGGCATAGTCAGGAGGGGCACGGGAGAATTCGGGTCCTGTGCTCTTGCTGCTCCCTCCTTGCGGCGGAGGGAGCAGCACTTTCACACAAACTGGTGTGATTTGGACCGACCGTGGTCAGGCAGTCGCCTTGCTGCGACCGCGCGTAGTCGCCTTGGGCTTGCGGCCGAGGCCAATGGTCTTGGCGAGGCGCGACCGTGCTTCCGAATAGGTCGGCGCGACCATCGGATAATCCGGCGGCAGGCCCCACTTCGCACGGTATTCCTCCGGCGACATGTCGTATTCGGTCCTGAGATGACGCTTCAGCGACTTGAACTTCTTGCCGTCTTCAAGGCAGATCAAGTATTCGGGCGTGATCGACTTCTTGACCGGCACGGCAGGCTTGAGTTCAACCACCGGCTCGGCATCGACGACTCCACCCAGACCGGCGAGAGTCGCATGAACGCTCGCGATCAACTTCGGCAGATCGGTCACACTCAGAGCGTTGTGGCTGACATAAGCGCTGACGATATCAGCACTCAGCTCGATCAAAGCCGAACTGCGTGCGTCCGACAGCGCTGCGCCCGTCGGTCCGGAAACTCCTGATTCCATATTTTCCTCGGTCCATTTGCCTAGGGTTCGGGTCCTGTAAGAAGGAGATTACGGCCCACCCCCGGTCGTCCCCTTCGTTATTGTGCTAGCGTTCCGCAAACAGGTGGCTTACTTGCCCGCGTTATCTAGCCGTTATGTGGCTACGCTTCGCTCTTTACTTCGTCAAGTAAACTTCCACCAATTCCAGCACACATCTGATCCGAGTTCGTAATGTCGATGTCCGCGCCCGTTTCGCTTCAGCTTCTGGGCAACCCGGTCCTGCGCCTGGGTGATGGAACAGCAGTCAAACTGCGCCAGAAGGCCTATGGCCTGGCCGCGCTGCTGTATCTGGAGTTCTCCGGACGCACCCGGCGGGCCGTATTGGCCGAACGAATCTGGGAAGGCAGCACCGCCGAACAGGCGATGACAAATCTGCGCCAGACCTTGCTGCACACGCGCGAGCTCGAATCAAAGCATGGCTTTGAACTGTTCCAGGCCGATGCGACCGAGATCGAACTCAACGCCGATATTCTGCTCGACCTCAAGGAAGTCGGCCGGGTGCGCACTGCCGCAAATATTGCCGAGCTTGAGCGGCTCATCGGTGAGTATCGCGGCGAGCTGCTCGCCGGCATAGAGGGTGTGGGCACCGAGTTCAGCCAGTGGCTGACGCTCGAGCGCACCCGCATCGAAAACCAGTTTGCGACCTTCGCCACCGAAGCCGCCTTGCGCATCGGCGGCCAGGACGGGCGGGCCGCCCTTGGCAAGCTGGCCGAGCGCCTGCCCTATTCCGATGTTGTGGCGCGCGCGACTATCCAGTTGTTCCGCGCCGAGGGCAACGAGGCCGGCGCTCGCTCGGCCTTCGCTGCCTTCCGTAACCGGCTGCACCATGGCCTCGGGCTGGAACCCGCCATAGAAACCGCCGAACTGTTCCGCGACGAAGCGGCGCCGCAGCCGGCGGTGCCGGCCGCGCCCCAGCGCCGCTCGACCGACCCGGGCTACGCACAGAGCTTTGTGCCGCGCGTTGTGCTGCTGCCGCCGTTGCAGGACTACAAGCACGCCTCGTTCCCAAAGCACCTTGCTCCGGCACTGGTCGAGGACGTGACGATCGGGCTGTCGCGGCTCAAGTCCGTGTCGGTGATCGCTCCGCACACGGCATGGCAGCTCGATCCGTTCAGCGCACTGGACGAAATCCGCGCCCACCAGATCGACTACGCCGTGGAAAGCCGCATCGCACCGCAGGTGACCGGCGATGGGCTGTCGCTCGCCATTCGCCTCGTCCGCGCCTCGGGCCGTGAGATCGTCTGGGCCGACAAGTTCACCTTCGATGCGATCACGGCGCCGGAGCACTACTGGGACTTCGCCAATGGCGTTGCCCGCGCGCTGGCCGATTCCATCGAGACCGCCGAACTGCAGCGGGAGCGCACCCAGCGCGACCCCAACGCCTATTCGCACTACCTGGACGGCCGTCACAACCTGCGGACATTCGACCTGCCGAAAGTGCGCCGCGGCCGCAAGTCGCTGAAGATCGCGCGCGACATCGAGCCCGAGCAGGCCTCGATCGAGAGTGCCCTCGCCCGCACCTTCGTGGTCGAATGGGTGCTGCGCTCGGGCTCGGACAAGGCCCTGCTCGACCAGGCCAAGCTCCATGCCGAGCGCGCCGTGTCGATCGACCCCACCGACGGCACCGCCTATCGCGAACTTGGCCGCGTCGCATTGTTCGAGCACGAACTCGACCAGAGCCTCGCGCATATGTCGCTGGCGGCGGAACTCGCGCCCAACCATGCCGACGTACTGGCCGACTATGCCGACACGCTGGCCCACAACTCGGACTTCGGAGCGGCAGCCGACAAGATCGAGGCGGCCATGCGGCTCAACCCGCTGCCTCCGGATGAATACTTATGGACCCTGGGAGGAATCAACTTCTTCCGCGGCCGCTGGGACGAGACGCTGCGCAACCTGACGCAGATGCGGAACCCCGAACCCGCCTATCGCCTGATGGCCGCCGCTGCGGCCATGGCTGGGCAGATGGACCTTGCGCGCAGATATCGTTTGCAAGCGCTTAAATTGCAGCCCGATTTCACCACTGCTCGTTGGGCATCACGTATACCTCAGCGCGATCCTGCGGATATTGATCTGTATATAGAGGCGTTGCGTAAAGCTGGCTTCAAGTAGGCCACATCATTGGAGGTTACCTATGCGCTACGTACTCATCGGGCAGAAAGACTCGTCCCAGCTGCTGGTTGTCGACACGCAGCTGATGACCGTGACTCCGCTGGACCAGAACACCGTTGTTCCGTCCAACGTTCGTTCCTCGATCGCTGCGGGCAACTCGCTCGTCGACGGCGTCGACATCGCCATCACCGCTGGTGAGCGCGAAGACGGCAGCGCCGCCTGGTATTTCCACGCCAAGTAAGCGTAGACCTTGCCGCTTGAGGCTACGATCGGCCGTCCGGCGCTTGTCGTTCCGGACGGACGCGAGAATCCCGCAGCGCTGCTGCGGGATTTGTCATTGCATTTCGCCAGTATCGGCATCACCCGCCTCGCCCGCCAGACCGGGCTCGACCGGCTGGGCATCCCCGTTTACGCCGCCATCCGCCCCAACTCGGCAACCATCGCCACCCATCACGGCAAGGGGCTCGACGAGCTTTCCGCCCAGATCTCGGCGGTGATGGAGGCGGCCGAATATGCCGTAGCCGAAGCTCCGGAAACGCCGCAGCTGGTGCTGAGCCTATCGGCCGCACGCAGCATGGACTTCGAGGTGCTGGACTTCACCAACCTCCTGCCCCACGGCACCCAGCTCGATGAGCATAGGCCGATCCGCTGGGTCGAGGGCGTGGAACTGGGAACCGGAGTGACCGTGCTGGTGCCGTTCGACGCCGTGGTCCTGGGCGCCGAGCCGCAGGATTTCCCCGGCATTGCGCAATCGACCAATGGCGTCGGCGCCGGCACGAGCATATCGGGCGCGCTGCTGCATGCGCTCTGCGAAAGCATCGAGCGCGACGCGGTGGCCCTGTGGGCGTTCAAGTCCGACAAGTCGGCGCGGGCCAGCGCCGTGTCGCCGGCAGCGTTCGACGACGCCGAAGTCGACGCGCTCGATTTTCTCGTCGCCGAGGCCGGCTTCCGGCTGCGCCTCTACGATCAGACCAGCAATTCCGGCCTGCCGGTGATCTATGCGGTACTGTCGCCGGCCGACGGTGCCGACAAGCATTTCGACGCGACGACCGGCGCGAGTTGCCACCCGGTGCCGGCGATCGCCGCGCGCCGCGCCATCATCGAGGCCGCGCAGACGCGCATTACCAATATCGCGGGTGCACGCGACGACATCATTGCCGGCGAATACGACCAGACGCTGGGGCGCTCGATCGCGGTGCTGACCGAGGATGGACCGGCCGATCGTCTGGCACCCGTTGGACTGGCGCGTGGTGCCGGCACCGACCAGCAGATTTCGCACCTGCGCGCCGGCCTCGCCCGCGCCGGGCTGGACCGTATCGTGGTCGTGCCCATGGGCGGCGCGCGCTATGGGATCGAGGTGGTGCGGGTGTTCGTGCCGGGCCTCGAGGACCGGCTGACCAACCGCAACTGGCGCCCAGGCAAACGGGCAGCCGCAGCCATGCTGGGGTTCCTGTGAGCAAGATCCTGTTTGCCGGCCCATCGCTGTTCGGCGCCGAATACGATCGCGGCGGTCTCGAGGTGCGCCCGCCGGCCCGTCAGGGAGACCTGCATCAGGCGGTGCTCGATGGCGCAACGGCGATCGGCCTCGTCGACGGCGTGTTCGGCTTCGTACCCTCGGTCTGGCACAAGGAAATCCTGTTTGCGCTGCAGGCGGGAATCCGTGTGCTGGGTGCCGCCTCTCTGGGCGCGCTGCGGGCCGCCGAATGCGCCGAATTCGGCATGGAGCCGGTCGGCGCCATTGCCATGAGCTACCTCGATGGCGAGCGCATCGACGATGGCGATGTGTGCCTCGCGCATGCTCCGGCCGAGATGGATTTCATGCCGCTGAGCGATCCGCTGGTCGATGCCGAGGCGACGATCGCGGCGATGCGGGCAGCCGGCGCAGCAAGTGCCGGCGAAGCCGACGCTCTGCTGACGGCGGCGCAGTACCTCTATTTCGGCGATCGAACGGCCGAAGCGATTGCCGATCGTGCCGGACTGCCGCAGCTGGCGGAGAAATACCGGGCCCACAAGGCAAGCGTGAAACGCGCCGACGCGCTGCTGCTCGTCGAACGCCTTCGCGCCCTGCCCGACCGGCTGCAGCTGCCGCCGGACGACTGGCACTTCGTCCCCTCCGATCCCTGGCGGCGCTATCTCGCGGCGCGGACGAGCTAGTTCAGCCGCGCCCGCCTGATCGCCATCAGCTCGACCGGATGGATCAGCCGGGCATGAGCCACCGTGATCGAATAGAGCGGGCCCTCGATCCGCTCCTCCCAGAAGGCGAGGAATTTCCGCAGCGAGGGAAACTCGGGAAACAGGTCGTACTGCTGCCACAGGAAATCCTGCAGCACGTCGTGATGGTCGGGCATGTGGTAGACGATCTGCGCCGTGGTTAGGCCGAAGCTCTCGGCATCGGCGCGGCTCGTAGTCGGAGACGGCATGGGCACCTCCAAATCGCTGGCGACGCCACCACTGTTGGCTGCTTCGCTCGCCATGACAACAGCGTGTCACGAATAGCTTAATGATTTCAATTGCATAGCAGCAGACACTACGGAGTGCTGACAGTGTTTGCCGGCACTGCCACGGCGCCGTCCATGCGTTAGGATAGAGCGTCGACGCGAAGCGAGGAGGCTTGGCATGGCGACATTGGTGCGACTGTCGCGCGAGCAGGTCGAACAGCTCGTCAAGGACATGGAGGCGATGGAAAAAGAGCTCAAAGCCATCCACGCCGAGCTGATCGAGGTAAACGTGCCCATCGCGACGCTCAACCGCTTCGCGCGAATGCACGACCGCTACACCGATGCAGTGGCTTTCATCATGCGCCAGCGCGAGCTCGGCACGGAACGCTGAGCGGCTGCGCTAGAACCACAGCCACTTGCGCGGACGGGCCGGTGGAGCCGGGACGATTCCGGCACTGGCGACCATGGCCTCGACCTCGCTCAGTTCGCTCGCCGTCGGCGCGGCGTCGCAGATGAAGGTGGCGTTGATCAGGTTTTCCCCGTCGATGACGCACCAGGCCTGGCAGTAAGCGAACTCTTCGGCGGAAAAGCGAGACGTCGCGATACGGCCGGCAGAATTGACCTGCGCAGGACTGTCTTCCGGAACGCCGCCGGCGCTGATGATCCAGTCCCTCACCACGATCTTGGGGTCGATCTCCGCGCCAGCATCGTTCGACCAACTGGCCCAACTTAGCTGCAACGCATTATTATTGACCTTGGCTTTCCGCACCAGCGTCGCCGGCATCCCGGGCGCTTCGGCAACTGACTTCCAGTTCGGATGGACTTTAATATTCAGTTTTGTACTTTTTCCAACCAACGGACTTCCCCACACCATATATCTATATTTGAAACATAATGTACTGATTGGTCAAGCAGGGTCGGCCGGTCTACAACTGTAGTCAGAGGGCGCCAGCTCGCGCCGCCAGCCGCCGCCTCGGGCGTGAATTGCGAACAAAGCGCGAATGGTGTGTCCTGATCCGATCCTCCGGCCGGATCGATTCGCGTGACCCTGACTGCCCTTGCGCCCACCTATCTCGACAAGCTCAACCCCGAGCAGCGGCAGGCCGTCGAGCATATGGGCGGGCCGCTGCTGGTGATCGCCGGGGCCGGGTCGGGCAAGACCAACACGCTGGCGCATCGCGTCGCCCACCTGATCGTCAACGGCGCCGACCCACGCCGGATCCTGCTCATGACCTTCTCCCGCCGCGCCGCTGGCGAAATGCAGCGCCGGGTCGAACGGCTGGTTGTGCAGGTGATGGGCAAGAACGCCGGCATCGTCACCGACGCGCTGAGCTGGGCCGGCACCTTCCACGGCATCGGCGCGCGCCTGTTGCGCGAACATGCAGAGCAGATCGGGCTCAGGCCCGAATTCTCGATCCACGATCGCGAGGATTCCGGCGACCTGATGAACATCATCCGGCACGAGATGGGGTTCTCGGAGGCCAAGAAGCGCTTCCCCACCAAGGGCACCTGCCTCGCCATCTACTCGCGCGTTGTGAACGCCGAGGGCGAACTGGCGCAGGTGCTGAAAGACCATTTCCCCTGGGTCGCCATGTGGGAGAACGAGCTGCGCGACCTGTTCGGAGCCTATGTGGAGCAGAAGCAGAACCAGCAGGTACTCGATTATGACGACCTGCTGCTCTACTGGGCCGCGATGATGCGCGAGCCGGCGATCGCCGGCGACATCGGCGAGCGCTTCGACCACGTGCTGGTCGACGAGTACCAGGACACCAATCGCCTGCAGGCATCGATCCTTCTGGCACTCAAACCGACCGGCGACGGCATGACCGTAGTCGGCGACGATGCCCAGTCGATCTATTCGTTCCGCGCCGCCACGGTGCGCAACATCCTCGATTTCCCGGCCTCGTTTTTGCCGCCGGCCCGCATTGTAACCCTCGACCGCAACTACCGCTCGACCCAGCCGATCCTCGAAGCAGCGAACGCGGTGATTTCGGAAAGCTCCGAGCGCTTCACCAAGAACCTCTGGAGCGAGCGCATCGCTACCGAAAAGCCGCGGCTGGTAACGGTGAAGGACGAGCCGAGTCAGGCCCGCTATGTGGTCGAGAGCGTGCTCGCTTGCCGCGAGGGCGGCACGAGCCTCAAGCAGCAGGCTGTGCTGTTCCGTACCTCGAGCCATTCGGCCGAACTCGAAATCGAGCTCACCCGCCGCAACATCCCGTTCGTGAAGTTCGGCGGCCTGAAGTTCCTCGACAGCGCACACATCAAGGACCTGATGTCGCTGCTGCGTTTCGTCGACAACCCGCGCGACCGCGTTGCCGGTTTCCGCGTGCTGCAGCTGCTGCCCGGCATCGGCCCGGGCGCGGCCGGAAAGCTGCTCGACCGTATGGCCGAAGGCGCCGATCCGCTGGGTGAGCTGTTGACGGCTCCTGTGCCCGCCCGCGGCTCCGAGGGTTGGCCGGCATTCATCCAGGTGGTCGAGCATCTGGGTCGCGGCAGCGCCGGCTGGCCGGCCGAACTGCTGCGCGCCCGCATGTGGTACGAGCCATTGATGGAGTCGGTGTACGAAGACGCCGAGGTGCGCAAGGAAGACATCTACCAGCTCGAACAGATCGCCTCGGGTTACCCGAGCCGCGAGCGCTTCCTGACCGAGCTGACGCTCGACCCGCCCGACGCCACCTCCGATCAAGCCGGCGTCCCCCTGCTCGACGAGGACTACCTGATCCTGTCGACCATCCACTCGGCCAAGGGCCAGGAGTGGAAGAACGTGCATGTGCTGAACGTGGTCGACGGCGCTATCCCTTCCGACCTCGGCACCGGCTCGACCCACGAGCTCGAGGAAGAGCGCCGCCTGCTCTATGTGGCGATGACGCGCGCCAAGGATGAACTCCACCTTGTCATCCCGCAGCGCTTCTACGTGCACCAGCAGACGCCCTATGGCGACAAGCACGTTTACGCCCAGCGCAGCCGTTTCATCACCAAGGCGATGCTGCCGCTGTTCGACGACCAGTTCTGGCCCGCCGTGAAGCCGGCAGCGCTGCGCGGCATCGAGCCCGCAGCACCACGCGTCGATGTCGGCGCGGGACTGCGCGCGATGTGGAAGAAATGACAAAGCCTGACACCGGCTGGCATGGAGTTGCGCTAAGCCTGTCAGGATGAAAAAGCCCGCCGCTCTCGATCTCGCCACCGCCCGCCGCATCTGGCTGCATGCGCAGCGCCTTGATGAGCGCGCGCCGTTCGGTTCTGGCTCGGCCGCGGTGAAGGCGGCGATCGAGCATCTGGGTTATGTGCAGATCGACACGATCAACGTGATCGAGCGTGCGCACCACCACATCCTCTTCACCCGCATTCCCGAATATCGCCGCGGCGATCTCGAGCGGGCGCAGTCGGTCGACAAGTCGGTATTCGAGTATTGGACGCATGCGTTGGCCTATGTGCCGGTGCGCGACCTGCCCTTCTATCTCAACGAGATGAAGCATCACCTCGCCGAGCCACTGCGCTGGTACGCCGATGCCGACCCCAACGTGCTGAAGAAGCTGCTGCGCCAGATCAGGAAGGACGGCGCCCTGTCGATCCGCGATATCGACAATGACGAGCTGGTGGAAAAGGACCACCCCTGGGGCAGCCGCAAGCCAAGTAAGCGCGTGCTGCAGTACGGCTTCTTCTCCGGCGAACTGGCGATCTCGGCGCGCACCGGCATGGTCAAGACCTACGAGCTGATGGACCGCCATTTCGGCTGGCCACCGCGCCCGCGCGCCGCCACCGAACGGCAGATCGAGGAACACCTGCTCGAGCGCGCGCTGACCTCGCAGGGCCTGATCAGCGGTCCGTCGGTGATGCATCCGCGACTGCGGTTCACGCCGACAATGCAGAAAATGCTCGACACGCGCGTGCGCACGAAGCGGCTGGTGCCGGTAACCGTCGGCGACGATCCGGCCGTGCACCTGGTGTCGCCCGAGGCGATGGAGACGCCGGCCGCGGAGGGGCAACCGCTGGTGCACATCCTCTCGCCGTTCGATCCGGTGGTGATCCAGCGCCGGCGGCTAAAGCTGTTCTTCGACTACGACCACGTGTTCGAGGCCTATGTGAAGAAGGAGAACCGCCAGTTCGGCTATTTCACCCTGCCGGTGCTGGTGGGCGATGAAGTCGTCGCTGCGCTGGACCTGAAGACTGACCGCGCCGCCGGCAAGGTGCTGATCCAGTCCTGGCACTGGGTCGGCAAGGGCAACGCAGCCGAGCACAAGGCGGCGATCGAGGACGAGCTCAGCCGGTTCGAGCGGTTCCAGTTGGCGGGTGGGGGTACGGAGTAAGAGGCTTTTATCTCCCCTCGCCCCCCTCACGGGGTGTCATCCCTGCGAAGGCAGGGATCCAACTATCCGCCAGCGCGGGCTGCGAGATGAATCCCTGCCTTCGCAGGGATGACAGCTGGTGGGGTGGCGGCAACCCGCCCAACGCACACCATAAAAACGAAAACGGCGCCCTTCTGGGCGCCGCTTCCGTGCATGGACTGGTGTGACAGGCCGGATCAGTTGAAGCGGTAGCGGACGGTGCCGCGCAGTTCGTGGATCCAGTTGTTGTCGATCTCGTAGTAGCTGTCGAGCGACGGATCGGTCGGAGCGTTGTTGATCTGGTCGATATAGAGGCCGCGGTAGCCGACGTCGGCCACCCAGTCGCCCATGTCGTAGCCCACGCCGACCATGACGGCGGCCGCGGCGCTGACATTGGTGCCGGTCGGCACCGGGATCGGCGCGGTGGTGGGCGAATTGATCTCGGCATGGTTCCAGGCAACACCGACACCGGCGCCGACATAACCGAAGGTGCCGCCGGCACCCGAAGAATAGCCCCAGTCGCCGCCGAGGCCGAAATCGTAGTAGACGTTGGCGAGCGCGACGGTGGAGCGCAGCATCAGCGTGTAGTCGCCGTCATCCGGGTCGCCGTCGGCCTTGGTGATCATCAGGCCGGCCGTCTCGACCGAGTCGATCGTGCCGTCGAAGCGCAGGCCGTTGCCGGTTTCGTAACCGAAGCCCGAGCCCCAGCTGTAGCCGTAGCCCCACTCGACCACTTCGTCGATATCGGCCGGATCGGCCGGGTGCGACACTTCCGGCGCCCAGTGCCAGTTCAGCGCGGCGCTGCCGCGCAGGTAGAAGGAACCGCCGATATCGTAGTCGACTTCGGGGATATCCGGGTACACAGGCATATCCGCCGCCATCGCGGGGGCGGCGATCAGCAGGGCGGCTCCTGCCACGGCTGCCTTAGCGAGAAACTTGCGCATTCTTCAGGTCCTCTTACTCATCGACACCAGTCGAGTGGACCCACTATGCAGACGACTTCTTAAAACCCACTTAACCCTAACGGGTAACCCTAATGGCCGGTTTGCGGCTATGGTTAACAGATGCTTTCGCGGTGTGGGATTTACTTGGGAATGCTGGCTGGCGCGACACAGCCGGGACTGTTTCCGCATCCCTGTCGCCAACCCACGGAGTCATTCCCGCGAAAGCGGGAACCTCTGTTTCGGAGCGTGCGGCCAAACGGAGATCCCCGCTTTTCGCGGGGATGACCCGGTGACCCTGGAAAGTACGAACGGGCGCCGATGCGCCCTGCCCTACGCGACTTTCTTGATCGTCGCGGCGATCTCGCTGACCACGGCGGCGACCAGCCCCTCATCGTCGCTTTCGGCCATCACGCGGATCACCGGCTCGGTGCCCGAGGGACGGATGACGAGGCGACCGCTGGTGCCAAGACGGGCCTGGCTCTCCTTGATCGCCTGCTGGACCAGCTTGTGCTCGAGCGGCTTGCCCTCGGTGTAACGCACCGACTGCAGCAGCTGCGGCACCTTTTCGAAGCGGCGGCAGACTTCAGACACGGGCTTGCCGGCCTGCTTGGCCACCGCCAGCAGCTGCAGGCCCGCGATAAGGCCGTCGCCCGTGGTGGTGAAATCGGAAAGGATGATGTGGCCGCTCTGCTCGCCGCCGACATTGAAGCCCTTGGCGCGCATGGCTTCGAGCACGTAGCGATCGCCGACCTGGGTGCGCTCGAGGCTGAGCCCGATGCCGCCCAGATAGCGCTCGAGGCCGAGATTGCTCATCACGGTGGCGACGAGGCCACCGCCCTTGAGTTCGCCGCGGGCGTGCCAGGACTGGGCGATCACGGCCATGAACTGGTCGCCGTCGACGATCTCGCCCTTTTCATCGACGATGATGACGCGGTCGGCATCGCCATCGAGCGCGATGCCGATATCGGCCCGCAGTTCGCGCACCTTGGCGATCAGCGCCTCGGGAGCGGTGGAGCCGACCTTGTCGTTGATGTTGAAGCCATCGGGCTCGTCGCCGATGGTGAACACCTCGGCGCCCAGCTCCCACAGCGCCTGCGGAGCGACCTTGTAGGCCGCGCCATTGGCGCAATCGACCACGACCCTGAGGCCCGAAAGGTCGATATTCTTGGGCAGGGTGCGCTTGGCGTACTCGATGTAGCGGGCCGGCGCGACCTCGTCGCGATGGGCGCGGCCGATATCGCGGCCACGGCTCAGCTGCGAGAGCATGTTCGAGTCCATCAGGTCCTCGATCTCCTGCTCGAGCGCGTCCGACAGCTTGTAGCCATCATGGCGGAACAGCTTGATGCCGTTATCGTCGAACGGATTGTGCGAGGCCGAGATCATGACGCCGAGGTCGGCGCGCAACGAGCGCGTGAGCATGGCGACGGCCGGCGTCGGCATCGGGCCGAGCAGGTACACATCCATGCCGACGGCGGTGAACCCGGCAGTGAGCGCGGTCTCGAGCATATAGCCCGAGCGGCGCGTATCCTTGCCGATGACGACGCGGTTGCGGTGATCGCCGTTGACGAACTTGAGGCCGGCCGCCATGCCGACGCGCATCGCCAGCTCCGGCGTCAGCTTGTCGCCATTGGCGAGACCGCGAATGCCGTCGGTGCCGAAATACTTGCGCGCCATGGGGTCCTCCCGAGGTTGCAGCGCAGAATCTAGCGCCGAACCCGAAGCATACGAAACAGATTGGTGCCGTTTCGTTAACCGGGCAATACCGGCGGGATTACGGCCTTCCAGCGGGTCTCCGCAGCCTGTGGTGACGAGGCAACGGGGTCAGGCGCCGCTCCTGGTCAGCACCATGAAGCGGTAGGTGTTGTCCCGGATGAACTGCTCGGGCGTGCGATAGGTCGCGGCAAGGCGCGTGGCGAGCCGCTCGCGTTCGCGGGCTGGCACCGCGAGCCCGTACACGCTGCGCGCCAGCCAGCCGAGGAACGGCCGGCGGCTGGTGAGCGTGCGATCGACGAGCGTAACGAGCGGCGCGGCCGCCTCGCGGTAGAAGCGCTGGTCGAGCGTGATCGACTTGGCCGCGGCGGACGTGACATCCTCGTTGCTGTCGATGCGGTAGCCGGCCGCCTCGATCGCGTGCAGCGCCCTCGTATAGCGATGGCCGCCACCGACGGTGGGCGTGCCGGCCCTGAACGCCTCGGTGCGGAAGCAGTCGGCGATGACGACACGGCCACCCGGGGCGAGCAATTGGTCGAGCTGCGCAAAGACCTGGTTGAGGCCGATATACTGGAAGCTCTCGGAGAACAGGCAGACGTCGAAGCGTTGGTCGGAGGAAAAGTCCTCGAAGCGCGACTGGTGCACGCGCACCGAAGCGCCGAGCTTTTCCCGCGCGATGCCGACCTGCTCGGCGCTCGGGGTCAGCATTTCGACGGTGTAGCCGAGCCCGGTGAGATGGCCGGCCATGGCGCCGGTGCCGCCACCAATATCGAGGATGCGCGCCGGCGCCGGCGGCAATAGGCCCACGAGCTTGTCGACATAGCGTTCCTGGGCGGCGCGCATGGTCGGGAAGCTCGGCACCTCGTCCTCGCGCCACAGGCCATAATGCAGCCACGGCGTCTCGGCGAAGAGCTTCAGCAGATGCGCCAGAACGTCGAGATCGACATGGTCCCGGTTGCGCGCCATGGCGGTCCTTTCGGGGAAAGTGCGGGCATTCCCCTAACGGCGCGAGGCGGAAACGACAAGGGGCGGTGCTGAGGGACGGTGACCGCCAAGACTGGATCAAACGCCCCGCATCTTGCTCTTGAGTAGAGCCTGATTGATGTGCATCCTTCTCCAATACTTGAGGGATGCAAGATGAGATTTGCAACCGGCAGATTGCCGCTAGCAATGGTTCTGTGCCTATCGGTCTTTGCACATGCACCCGGAACCGCGGCGCAGGCAACCAGCGGTAGCGCCAGCGTCAAGTGCGATGCAGCGATAGCCGGCGCGGCAGAATTGTCCGGAATCGATCTCTTCGCCGCGATACCGGATTGTGCGGAAAGCGGTCGCAACCGGGACATCAACTTCCTCGTCATTGCCGGGCAGCTGAAGGCGATGACAGACCTCACGATACTCACCCCGGCGGACGAGAAGGCCAACATGGCAGCGGGAGCGCTCTATGGTCAGCTCTACTATCAGTTCGGCGGGCTTGGTTTTGACGAGGTCTATCGCAGCCCCACCGACGTCGATTGGCTCGAGCACCAGTTGCGCAATGCCACTCCCACATTCTCGGGCACCTACAACCCCGGCTGGAGCTATAAGCAATCGGCGAAGATCGACATCTACGATGCGTTTTACCGGCGCCAACTCGAGGAGCGCATTTGGCAGATGCGCAACCACGCCCTGCTCATCCAGAACGACGATTATTTCGCCATTCAACAGGAGATGAACGACCTACTGCGCGACAACCGCATACTCGTGCAAGGTTCGGCTGCAGAGGCGAAGCACGCGGAACTGAGCAAGACCCTCGGCGAGACGGCCAAACACATCGCTCAGTTGCCCCCGCCTCGGCTGGACGCCAGCTTCGTAGATCGCCTGAACGAACAGGAACCCGACATGGCCGCTTTGCAGGTTGCCACGGGATACAACGGTCCGGCGAGCGGAGGTGTCGACGTCTTCCCGTCCGAGACCGAAGTTCGAGCCTCATGGCTGGCGAGCGCGCTGTCGGCGGATCAGCTCGAAGCCATGCTTGATCGGACCGATTTTTCGAGCCAGGTGCTGATAGCCTATCGCTTCGGGGAGTACCAAAACGCCTCGGGAAAAGTGGTGCTCGCCGACCTCTCATATGACAGCGGTATGCCAGGGTATGACATCTCAGTGCGGATCGGGGTCGTTCCGCAGGGATGCGATCTCCCATCGGCTGCGTCCTATCCGTTCCTCGTAGGTCAGGCACCGGCCGTGGCCGGGGCCGAAGTCAGGGGACGGAGCATGAGTAATTTCGACGGCGGCTGCGTGCCTATCGTCTCGGCCGACCCAGTCGCATTGCCCTGACCCTAAAAAGAAAGGCCGCCCCATTGGGACGGCCCTTTTCATTATCAACTACCCGGCTGCGGCTCGGGGGCCCCGTCGGGTTCGGCATCGGGGCGCTTGCGGCCCGACTTGCCGGCGGTGGGCACGCCCGTCGCCTTGGTCTGCGGCGTATCGTCGTCCGGCCGGGTCGGCTGCTGGCCGTCCATCAGGGCGCGCAGTTCATCGCCGGTGAGCGTCTCGAACTCGAGCAGCGCCTTGGCGATGGCTTCCCATTCCTTCTCGTAGGTGGTGAGCAGCTCGCGAGCCGTGCTTTCGCCACCCTCGATCAGGGTCCGGACTTCCTTGTCGATCAGGTCCGCCGTATCGTCGGACATGTTCTGCGACTGGGTCACCGAGTGGCCGAGGAACACTTCCTGGTCGTTGCTGCGGTAGCGGACGCGGCCGAGCTTCTCGCTCATGCCCCATTCCATCACCATCGACCGCGCAAGGCTCGTCGCCATCTGGATGTCGCCCGTCGCGCCGCTCGTCACCTTCTCGGCACCGAACTTGCGCAGCTCCGCTTCGCGACCGCCGAACAGCATAGCGAGACGCGCCAGCGCCTTCTCCTTGGAATAGGAGTACCGGTCGCTCTCGGGCAGGGTCATCACCATGCCCAGTGCCCGGCCACGCGGGATGATCGTCGCCTTGTGGATGGGGTCGAGACCCGGCATCTTCAGCGCGATGATCGCGTGACCTGCCTCGTGATAGGCGGTGAGCGTCTTTTCCTCGGCGGACATCGCCATGGTGCGGCGCTCGGCGCCCATCAGCAGCTTGTCCTTGGCGTCCTCGAACTCCTGGTGCGTGACGAACCGCTTGTTGCGACGGGCAGCGAGCAGCGCCGCCTCGTTGACGAGGTTCATCAGCTCGGCGCCCGAAAAGCCGGGCGTACCGCGCGACAGCACCTTCAGATCCACATCGGGCGCCAGCGGCACCTTGCGGACGTGGACCTTGAGGATCTTCTCGCGGCCCTGCACGTCCGGGTTCGGCACCACGACCTGGCGGTCGAAGCGGCCGGGACGCAGCAGCGCCGGGTCGAGCACGTCCGGACGGTTGGTCGCGGCGATGAGGATGATGCCCTCGTTCGCCTCGAAGCCGTCCATCTCGACCAGCAGCTGGTTGAGGGTCTGTTCGCGCTCGTCGTTACCGCCGCCAAGACCGGCGCCACGCTGGCGGCCGACGGCGTCGATTTCGTCGATGAAGATGATGCACGGCGCGTTCTTCTTTGCCTGCTCGAACATGTCGCGGACACGCGAGGCGCCCACACCGACGAACATTTCGACGAAGTCCGAACCCGAGATGGTGAAGAACGGCACATTGGCTTCGCCGGCAACGGCGCGCGCAATCAGCGTCTTGCCGGTACCCGGCGGGCCGACCAGCAGCACGCCGCGCGGGATCTTGCCGCCGAGGCGCTGGAACTTGCCTGGATCGCGCAGGAATTCGACGATCTCCTCGAGGTCCTGCTTGGCTTCGTCGACACCGGCGACGTCCTCGAACGTCACCTTGCCCTGCGTCTCCGTCAGCAGCTTGGCGCGCGACTTGCCAAAGCCCATGGCGCCGCCACGGCCACCACCCTGCATCTGCCGGATGAAGAAGAACCACACGCCAATGATGACGAGGAACGGCAGCCACGAGGTCAGCAGCATGCCCCAGAACGGGCTCGATTCCGGCTGCTGGGCCGTGATCTGCACGCCATGGTCCTCAAGGCGCGAAATGATGTCGGCGCCCTGCGGCAGCACGGTCTCGAACTTGCCACCATTGCTCATGGTGCCGGTGACGATGTTGTCCGTGATGGTCACCGACTGCACCGAGCCAGCATTCACATCGGAGACGAACTGGCTGTAGCTCTTGTCGGAAACCGCAATCGAGCGGGTCGACGACTGAAAGACCTGGAACAGGCCCATCAGCATGAAGAGGATCACCAGCCAGATGGCGAAGTTCCGGAAATTGACGTTCATCATCCTGTCCTGAAGCCCGGCCGATCGGGGCCGGAAATTTAGGCAAATGTAGGCCTCGCCTGTGGGCCTTACAAGGTTGCGACCATCCCAACACCTGCGGCGGTTTGGCCGGAGAGTCGAGTGAGCTTGCGCTCGTCCGGTTAATTACGCGTCACGCGGGCCGCGGGTTGCACGGTCTTCCGCCTTCACCCGACGCCCGGGCTCACGTTCGACGGTGATACTCGTCCCGTCCGAAGAGACAAGGCAACCATGCAAACTTGTTCGCTTCAGGGCCGATTGGCCGCGCAGCGCATCCGTGATCGCCTCGATGCGGGCGAGGTCGTGCGGCTTGAGCCCCGCACCCACCTCGCGCAGCAGGCGCTGCATCACCTTGACCGCGACGGCGCGCGGCAGATCGCGGAGGAGCTTGTGCGAGAGTTTCCGGCTGCCAATCCCAGCCTCGAATTCGACCGTGTTGGCGGTGGCCGAGATCGCCATGTCGGCGTCCCGCATGCGGTCGGCGAAGCGGGCGAGCCGTCGCGCATCGATGCCAAGTGCGGCAAGCTGCGGCAGCGCATGGCGCCAGCGTACCCGCTCATAGTCGGTGTCGAGATTGCTGGGATCGCCCACCGGGGTGAGCCCGGCGGTCGCGACCACCTGGGCCAGCGCCACGGGGTCGATACCGAGCAGTGGCCGCACGATGGCGATGCCATTGACCTCGCTGAAATAATCCATGCCACGCAGGCCCTCGACCCCCGAACCGTGCGCAAGGCGCATGAGCACCGTTTCGGCCTGGTCGCCCAGATGGTGCGCGGTGACGAGGATCTCCACACCGTCTTCGGCCATCGCCCGGCCCATCAACGCATAGCGGGCCCGCCGAGCGGCCTGTTGAATGCCGGTGGACGGCTTGAGCCCATCCCAGCGCAGCCCCCTCGCAGCGATGCCGAGGCTCGTCGCCGTATCGAGAACGAACGAGACCTCGGCTGCCGCCTCCGGCCTCAGGCGATGGTCCACCGAATAGACCACGAACCGGTCATAGGCATCGTGGCCACGGGCGTATTCGGCTGCAAGCAGCAGCAAGGCGAGACTGTCGGGCCCGCCTGAAACAGCGAGCCCGATGCGGGAAAACTGCATCAGCGGCGCGAAAACCGCGCCGGCATCGATCAGTTGACGACCGGGCATTGCGCCTTCTGCTGTTCTTCCGTCAGGCGCTGCTGGAACGCCGGCGACAGGTTGGGATAGCGCTGCTGGAGCGTGTAGAACGTGCGACAACCGACATCGGCCTGGTCGGCACCAACCAGCGCCACGCCCAGCTTCAGCATGATATCCGGCGCCCGCGTGCTGTCGCGATGCTGCGTGTAGCCATCGGCGAGCACCTGCGCAGCGTCGGTGTAGGCTCCGCGCTGGATCAGCGCCTCGCCCAGGTAGTTGATCGCATCGGGCACCTGCGGATCGGAGGGATAAAGCGCCACGAACTGGGTGAACTGGTCCTCGGCGAAGGCATAGTCGCCGCGGGTCATGGCGTCGTAGCCGGCTTCGTACTGCGCACGCGCATCACCACTGGAAATCTCGCCAGTGCCCGACAGGGAAAGATCGAGCGGGCGTCCCGGATCGAGGCTGAGCGGATCGTCGGTCATCGTACCGAGCTGGTCGATGCCGCCAGAAAGCAGCGGGTCGGCAGAGTCGCCGACCCCGCCATCCATCGCCATGCCGTCCATGGGCATGCCATCGAGGCTTTCCACCGGCGCGCCGCCGCCATTAGCCGGGGTAAGCGGCTCGACATTTGCGGTCACGGGAACGTCGGTCTGTGCCGGGGCCTGCGGCAGCGTAGCAGACGGCGTCGCGCCGTCAGTTGGCGCTGCCGCCTGTGGTTTTCCCATGGCACCGCCTTCGAGCTCCTGGAAGCGGAACTCGTTGTCCTCGGCTTGCTTGGCGAGCTGGGTCTGCATCTGCGTGAGCTGGAATTCGAGTCCCTCGACCCTACCGGTCAGCGTGCGCACCAGCTGCTCGAGCTCCTGCAGCCGCACGAGCAGCTGCGCGGTATCCTGCTGGTTCTGCGCCACGAGGATGCGTTCCTGCCCGATGGACTGGGGCGGAAGCAGGCCGCCTTCGGCAAGCGCTGGCAGTGTCGTGCCGGCAAGCAGGGTGGCGAGGATCGCGGGCCGGATCGCACCGCGCATTCGAATGAGTTTCACGTCAGCTGGCTCCGTGGAGGAAGCATGGAAGATTTATGCGACCTTCGCATAACGCCTGATTTCGACAAAAAGAAAGCGCCGGGCGTCAATATGCGACGCCCGGCGCTCCTGCCTCCAGTCGAACACGCTTCGGGGATTACGCACGGGAATGCGCCGCTGTGTGCGAGCAGCGCCCCGCCCCGAAGCCTGCTCGTCCTTATTGTACGACCGTGACAGCGCGGCGGTTTTGTGACCAGCACGAGATATCGTTGCAGATCGCTACGGGGCGTTCCTTGCCGAACGACTTCGACGTGATGCGCTGCTGGTTGATGCCGCGCGAGACGAGATAGTTCACCACCACCGAGGCGCGACGGGCGCCCAGCGCAATGTTGTACTCGCGCGTGCCGCGTTCGTCGGCATGGCCTTCGATCAGGATGCGATAGTTGGTGTACTGGCTGAGCCAGGCGGCCTGCTTGTCGAGGGTAGCCGTGGCCGTCGGGGTGAGGTTCGAGCTGTCGGTCTCGAAGAACACGCGGTCACCGACCGAAACGAGGAATTCCTGCTGGCTGCCCGGCGCACCGCCGCCCGGCCCGAGATTGCCGACGCCGGTACCACCTGCACCATTGCGCGAACAGGCCGCCAGAGCGACCACGAGAACCACCAGCGCGGCAGTACGCAGCATGGCGAAGAGGGGCGTTGCGGAACGCATCCGGGATTTTCTCCTAAACGGAAGGATTTGAGTGCGCGTTTTTTACCGCTGGTAATCTTAAGGCGGCGTTGTCGCGCTTGGTTAATTCTTCCTGTTTGGGGCGTGAATATGGCCGGAATCCGGGCTTTTCCATGATGTTGCAAGGGCGACACGCCGGCGGCCGTTCCTCCACTTTCAACCACGGCAGGGCGATCAGGCCGGAAGATTGCGCGCCAGCGCCTCGCGATACGTGCGGTCGATCTCTTGCGGGCTGGCACGATCGAGACCACCGATCTCACGCAGCCCCTTCAAGTAGCCGCGCAGCCGGTCGCGTTGATAGGAACTGGCGGACCGCAGCAGCATCTGGAAGCCGAGCAGCAGGAAGTACGGCAGGAACGCCCGCCGCGCGCGATGACCCTGTGGCGTGTGCCGGCAGACAATGTAGGTCTGGTTCAGCACTTCGGTTAGCCCGCGACGAAACCCGCCATGTCGCGCACCAGGAAACTCGTGGTGATTGATATGATCGCCGGACAATTCGACGATCATGCCCTTGGACGCGAGCCCGTAGCAAACATCCTTGTCCTCGCCCAGACAATACTGGGTAAGCGACTCGTTGAACGCCGACGGACCAAGGGTCGCCCGGCGAAACGACATCCTGAACCCCTCCTGGTCAGCGGCGACCTGGCAGCCTGCCGCTGCAAGCTTCGACGGCAACTGCTTGTCTCGGGTGATGTCCTCGCCAAGCAGGCTATAGGGGGACCTGACGACTCTCGTCTCGATGTAGATAAACCCAGTCGCGAGGAATTTCATGACCGGATTTTGGTGCTTGGCGGCATAGGCCGCCTCCGGCCCCCCTGCTCTGCCGAGCGGTGAATGCGGGGTCGATCCCGCCGCAACTCCAGCTATTTGCTCCGCTTCATCGAGCTCGTAGATCCGCATCACGGCGTCGATCGCGCCGGGAAAGAGCATGGAGTCGTCATCTGGAAAGAAGACGATATCCCCCGAGGCGGCCCGCAGACCAACGTTCCGCTGTATGGTGAGGCCAGGGGCGCTCCGGATCAGTCCAAGCGGCACGCTGGAGGTTGCAGCAAGCTTGGCGATGAGAGCCTCTATCGGCGCTGGGTCATCGCTGGCATCTACGACCAGTATCTCGTCCGGCGAACGGTTCTGGGCGAACAGTAGCGGCAGGCTCATCTCCAATGCGCTGAGCCTGTTTCGTGTACAGATGACCACGCTCGCGGATAGATTACTCACTGCGCCCCCACAACCACGAACTCGGTCGATGAACGGGGCGATGGCGCCCCGCCGACCGAGGTTATGCTGAGCGGTCCTTGCAAGTCACTAACGTCCGGGCATCCGAGCGATGCGCCGACTGCCTCAACTCCGCAGCGGCGACCAGCTCGGGTCGGACGCGAAGGACTCCGTGCTCAGCTTCTGCTCGTTGCGACCCCAGATGTCGATCGAGTAGAGGCCCGGCCCGGCATCGCCGCCTGGCTCGCGGAAGAAGCCGATGACGCGACCGTTCGGGGCCCAGGTCGGCCCCTCCTGAACTTCGCCCGACGACGACAGGATGCGCTCATTCGAGCCATCGGGCCCCATGATGCCGATATGGAACTGGCCGCCGGACTGGCGGGTATAGGCGATCATGTCACCCTGCGGCGACCAGACCGGCGTCGAATACGAGCCCTCGCCGTAGGAGATACGCTGCGCGCCGCCGCCGCCCGCGCCCATGATGTAGAGCTGCGGGCTGCCGCCGCGATCGCTCTCGAACACGATGCGCGAACCATCGGGCGAGTAGCAGGGCGAGGTATCGATCGCCGCGCCGCTGGTCAGCTGCGCCGGATTGCCGCCACCGACACCGGCCGCGTAGATGTTGGTAGTGCCGCCGTTCGAGACCGAGAACACCACCGTGTTGCCATCTGGCGCAAAGCGCGGCGCGAACGACATCGGCGCCCCGTTGATCAGCTTTTTGGACGAACCGCCGAGCCCGGCGAAATAGACTTGCGGGTTGCCGTCCTCGTAGGAGGTGAACACCACGCTGTCGCCGCGTGGCGACAGGCGCGGCGTGAGCGTCAGGGCGTTGCCCGAGCTCAGGTACTGCACGTTGAAGCCGTCCTGGTCCATGATCGCCATGCGCTTGACGCGGTTGGCCTTGGGCCCGGTTTCGGCGACATAGAGCACGCGCGTATCGAAATAGCCCGTGCCGCCCGAGAGCGCGGAGTAGATCGCGTCCGAAACGATATGGCCGATGCGGCGATAATTCTGTGCGTCAGTCTGGTACGACTTGCCGACCACCTGCGCCGAGGCCTGCGTGTCCCAGACGCGCGCCTGCGACGTCACCTGTGCGCCGCGCTCGGCCGACCCCATCACCAGCGCATCGACATTTGCGGCGCGCCAGGCGGCGAAGTCCGGCTCGTTCTGCACGTCGCCGACCCGGATGGGGAGGCTGGCCGGATCCAGCGGCACGAACAGGCCCGAGCGGCGCAGGTTGTTGCGCACGATCTCGGCAATCTCGGCGCCGAAGGCCGGGTCGGACGAGGCAAAATCGGGAATGGCGATCGGCAGCGGCGTGAAATTGCCGCCGGTGACGACGATTTCGACGAGAGCCTGCGACTGATTGGTGGCGAGAGCGAAGGCACCGCCGGCAAGGCCGAGCTTGAGCGCATTGCGCCGGGTGATCAGGGACATTTTGGTCTCCGTTCGTATTCTGCGTTCGGGCATCAGAAGTCTCTGGCCCGGAATGTAGCTTTCACTTCCTGACCGGCAACGACCATGTAGGGGCCGCACCGCATGACTGCACGGGTGACCGCGCTGGAATAGGCGCCCGAGAGGGGATCGCTGGTTGCGCCGACCACCTGTGGGCGGCCGACAAGGCTGCCGTCGCCGCCCACACTGAATACCAGTTGCACTTCCGACCCAGCCTCGGCTGCACCCGCCGGGACCGAGACGCACTGCCTGATCTGGGCGACGAGCGCCCCGATCTCGGTATTGCTGAGCGTCGCCGAACGACCGTCCTCACGACCCAGGGTAGCCTCGCCACCCTGCCCGGTCGTCGCGCCCCGCGAGTCTTCCATGTTGATGATGTTGTCGATCTCGTCGGCGACGCGCTGCGCCTCGTCGGCATTGGCCTGCTCGCGACGCTGCTGGTCGAGTTCGGCCTGCCGCTTCTTTTCTTCCTCGGCCTTCTTCTTGGCCTCTTCGGCGGCCGCCTTTTCCTCGGCTGCGCGTGCCTGCTGCTGGCGCTTGAAGTCGGCGCGCTTCTGGTCGAGCGCGGCCGTGCGGGTGCGCGGCTGCGGCGCAGCATCGGCCGGATCGGGAGCCGGCGTCGGCACGGCTACGGGCACCGGTTCGGGCTCGGGAGCGGGTTCGGGTTCAGGTGTCGGCACGGGGACCGGCTCCGGCTGCGGCTCCGGCACGGGGGCGGGTTCCGGCGCGACCTCGGGCTCGGGCTCGGGAACCGGATCGGGCGCCGCGTCCGGGGCCGGCGCGGTGTTCTCGGTGGGTGCGGGAGTTTCCCGCGCATTGTCGGCCGGGGTCGGCTGGTCTTCCTGCGTATTGCCAGTGGGCTGGGCCAGTTCGGCGGGGGTCTCGGCGTCGACGATCGACGGCGATTCCGTCTCGACGATCTGGCTGTCCTCGACGCCCATGCGGATATTGGCGAAATCGCTGACCGGTACGAGGTCGACGGCAATCGAGTCGACGGGCGGAGCTTCGATCGGTCGACCCATGCCGATGCCGACGATCGCGATGGCGATCAATCCGACATGTCCGACAGTGGAGACCGTGAACCCCGTGCGCATCAGCTCACTGGCCCTGGCTCGGCTGAGCCTGCTCCGTGATGAGGCCGATCTTGGCGTAGCCGGCGCCCGACAGCGCGCCCATGACCTGCATGACCGCGCCATAGTTCGCGGCAAGATCGCCACGGATGAAGATGCGATCCTCGGTGCCGTTGACGGCAATCGCCGCAACCTGGGTCACGAGGTCGTTGATCGCCACCGGCTGGTCGCCGAGGAAGATCGCGCCGGTATCGGTGATCGCCACGGTGATCGGGGTCTGCTGCGTCTCGAGCTGGCGCGCCTGGGTCTGCGGCAGTTCGATCGGCACGCCGACCGTCATCATCGGGGCGGCCACCATGAACACGATGAGCAGCACCAGCATGACGTCGACCATCGGCGTCACGTTGATCTCGCTGATCGCCTTGCTGCCACCGCCGCGCCGCCGGCCACGCCGGCGTCCGCCACCACCACCGCTCGAAACGGACATGGCCATCAGCGGGTGCTCCGGGCTTCGAGCTGGCGGGAAAGGATAGTCGAGAATTCGTCGGCGAAGCCCTCGAGCCGGCCGATCAGCTTGTTCGCGTCACCCGAGAGCTTGTTGTAGGCGATGGACGCCGGGATGGCGGCGAGGAGACCCAGCGCGGTCGCAAACAGCGCCTCGGCAATCGGACCGGCGACGACCGCGAGGTTCGTGCTGGCAGCCGCGGAAATGGCCGTGAAAGCGTTCATGATGCCCCATACCGTGCCAAATAGGCCGATAAAGGGCGAAGCCGATGACACTGTCGCGAGGAAGTTGAGCCGCTTCTCCAGCGCTTCGCTCTCCCGCGCGATCGCGACATCGAGCACCTTCTCGAGCCGGCTCTGCACGCCGATGAACGAATTGGCGTTCTGCTCGTGGCTGCGCTTCCATTCCTTCATGGCGGCGACGAACACCGCGCCGGTGCCAAAAGGAGGCCGCTCGCTGGACTGCTGGTACAGCTCTTCCAGCGACTGGCCGGACCAGAACACGCGCTCGAACTTGTTCATCTCGGCCTTGGCGCGGCCGTAAAGCATGGACTTGTCCACGATGATCGCCCAGCACCAGACCGAAGCGGCCAGGAGGCCGATCATCACCGTCTTGACGACGAGGTCAGCCTGCCAGAACAGCGCCCAGATCGACAGATCGGCATGCGGCGCAGCCGTGGCGACGGCATCCATGGCTTCCATGTAAGGGTCCTTCTCAGTCCGGCCCCGACGACCGAAACCTGATCGTCGGGTCGATGCGGTCCAAATTTGTCAAATTTAAGAGAAAAGCCCGGATTCCCGGACCTTTGGCGCTGCTCAGGGTGCACTGCCTTAGTTGTGGTCAATGAACGGTTAACAAACCGACTCTGTCGGCCGATCAACCTTTGACGATCAGCGCCAGCAGCGCCTTTGGCATGCGCGCAACGCCACCCGCCGTCTTGATCGCAACGACCTGCACCTCGGCCCGCGTGATCTCTGTACCGCCCCGGAAAATCGCCTGGTTGAGGTTGAGCCGCGCGGCCGTCGCCGAGGCGACCTCGGTCACCACTTCGAGCTCGTCGTCTATGTGAGCGGCTGCGACAAAGTCGACGGCCATGCGCCGGACGGCGAAGGCGATGCCCTCATGGATCAGTTCGGAGTGATGGACGCCCAGGTCACGCAGGAACTCGGTCCGCCCGCGCTCGAAGAAGTGGAGATACGCGGCGTGGTAGACGTTGCCGGAAAAGTCGGTGTCCTCGTAGTAGACGCGGACCTTGATGCGGTGCGCGCTCACTCCTCCGGCTCCTCGAACAGGCTCCCCTGCATGCCCACAAAGCCCTGCGGCACGGCGAAGCCGAGGTGCTGGAACGCGAGCGCGGTGAGCATGCGGCCGCGCGGCGTGCGCTGGATGAAGCCCTGCTGGATCAGGTAGGGCTCGACGATCTCCTCGAGCGCGTCGCGCGGCTCCGACAGCGCGGCGGCGATAGTTTCGATGCCGACCGGACCGCCATTGTAGAATTCGGCAATGACCTTGAGATAGCGCCGGTCGAGCTGGTCGAGCCCGCGCGCATCGACATCGAGGCGCAGCAGCGCCTTGTCGGCGATCTCGCGGGTGATCTGCTTTGCGCCATCGACCAGTGCGAAATCGGTGACGCGGCGCAGCAGCCGCCCGGCGATACGCGGCGTGCCGCGCGAGCGGCGGGCCACTTCCATTGCGCCGTCGGGCGCCATCGGTGTGCCGAGCAAGCGCGCGCCGCGCTCGACGATCTTCACCAGCTCCTCCGGCGTGTAGAAGTTGAGCCGGATCGGGATGCCGAAACGATCGCGCAGCGGCGTGGTGAGAAGGCCGGCGCGCGTGGTCGCGCCGATGAGGGTGAACTTCGCCAGGTCGATGCGGACCGAACGAGCAGCAGGGCCTTCGCCGATGATGAGATCGAGTTGATAGTCCTCCATCGCCGGATAGAGCACTTCCTCGATCGCCGGGTTGAGCCGGTGGATCTCGTCGATGAACAGCACGTCGCGCTCTTCGAGATTGGTCAGCAGCGCCGCGAGGTCGCCGGCCTTCGCGATCACCGGGCCAGAGGTGGCGCGGAAACCGACGCCGAGTTCACGCGCCACGATCTGTGCCAGCGTGGTCTTTCCGAGGCCTGGCGGGCCGACGAACAGCACATGATCGAGCGCAGCCCCACGGTGCTTGGCGGCCTTGATGAACACTTCGAGATTGGCCCGCGCCTCGGCCTGCCCGATGAACTCGGAAAAGCCCGAAGGACGAAGCGAGAGATCGAGCTGATCATCGCGCCCGGCGCTGGCGGAGGTGAGGTCAGCCACTGCTCAATTCCCTAAGTCCCAGCCGGATCAGTCGGTCAGTGGCCAGCCCATCGCCTTCCTTGCCCACCACGCGCGCCACCGCCGCCGAGGCCTGTGCGCTAGAATAGCCGAGGTTGACCAGCGCCGAGACGGCATCCGCGACATTGCCCGAAGCGACGCCTTCGCCCAGTGCCGCCTGCAGCCCGAGCGTGCCGGCATCGACCGTGCCTCCGACCGGCGCCTTGCCCCTGAGTTCGGTGACGAGGCGTACGGCGAGCTTGGGGCCGACGCCATTGGCGCGGCCGACCATCGCCTTGTCCTGCAGGGCAATGGCGCTCGAGAGCTCGGAAGGGGTCAGTGTCGAAAGGATCGACAGCGCCACCCGACTACCCACGCCCTGCACCGTCATCAGCACGTTGAACCACGCCTTCTCGGCCTCGGTGAAAAAGCCGTAGAGGCGGATCAGGTCCTCGCGGACGATGGTTTCGATGTGGACCACAGCGGCGTGCCCCACCTGCGGCAGGGCCGCGATGGTCTTGGTTGAGCAGAACACCTCGTAGACGACGCCGTTGACGTCGATGTGAACGAAGTCGTCGCCGAAGCCGTCAACGAGGCCCTTCAGCTTGCCGATCATGCGATGGCCCGGATCTGGCGGATGGAGCGGTGATGCGCGTGGCAGACTGCGATGGCCAGCGCATCGGCAGCATCGGCGCCCTTGTAGTCGGCGGTGGGCAGCAGGATTTTGACCATCATCTGGATCTGCGCCTTTTCGGCATGGCCGGTGCCGACCACCGATTTCTTGATGAGGTTTGCCGCATATTCGCCGACCGGTAGCCCCCGCAAAGCCGGCGTCATCAGCACCACGCCGCGCGCCTGCCCGAGCTGCAAAGCCGAGCGCGCGCCGGCGGAAACGAAGGTTTCCTCAACCGCCGCCTCGTCGGGCCGATGCTGATCCAGCACCTCCGAAAGTCCGCGATGCAGCAGCACCAGCCGCTCGGCGAGCTCCAGATCGGTGGGCGGAGTGACCGTGCCGGCGGCGACGAAGCTCAGCCGGTTGCCCGTGCTTTCGATGACGCCCCAGCCGCAGCGGCGCAGGCCCGGATCGATGCCGATGATTCGCACGGTTTCCATGATGGTGACCTTTAGGACAGCGCCCGGAGGCTACCAAGGCCTTTGTGAACGAAACGGAAACGATGCACCGAATTAGCTGCGATGCCCGTCCTCGCATTAAGGCGCATGCAAGCATTCGTCCTTATGCCGAACCTATTCATCGGGGACGCTGGGATGAACAAGATCGAACTGTCCGGCACGGCGTGGGCCCAGGTCTGGCGTCGCACGCTCGCGATCCTCGCCGCCTCCACCCTCGCCTCATGGGGGCTGTCCGAGCTGATCATGTTCCTGCTCGGCCAGGGCATGAACACCGTCGGCATGGTGCTGGCGCTCGGGATGCCGACCCTGCTGGGAGGCCCGATCCTGTTCTACCTGCAGGTGAAATCGGCGCAGCTGCGCGAGGCCAACCGTCGCCTTGCCGAACTGGCTTCGACCGATGGGCTGACGGGCCTCCTCAACCGCAGCTCGTTCGCAACGCGTGTCGGCGAGGTGCTCGCGGGGGCCGGCGGCAGCGGCACACTGCTGGTTCTCGATGCCGATTTCTTCAAGACCATCAACGATCGCTTCGGCCACGAGCGTGGCGACGAGGTGCTGCAGATGCTGGCCGGCGCCCTGCGCGACGGCGTGCGCACCAATGATTTCGTCGGCCGTCTCGGCGGCGAGGAATTCGGCGTCTTCCTCAATGGCGCCGGCTTCGAGGTCGCCTGGCAGATCGCCGAGCGTATCCGCGTGGCGATCAACAGCCTGTTCGTCAGCTCCGATGGCCTCGCCCAGCGGCTGTCGGTGAGCATTGGCGGTGCAGTCGCCGCGGGCGACAGCAGCTTCTCGCAACTGTTCCGCATCGCCGACCAGCGGCTTTACGCAGCCAAGAACGCCGGCCGCAATCGCGTCGAACTAGGCGGCAGCCTCGACGATGCCGCGATGGCGGCGCTGGCCTCGGCACTCGGCTGAACGCCAGCCGACAATCGATAAAATCGGATCGGCCGGCTTGAGCCGATCTCAACTCGGCCCCGGCATATTCTGCAGCGCTTTTGCTGGAGGGCCGACAAACGCGGTCGCCGGATTTAGCCCCGCGGGGCTGGGGTCAGGTGCTGTTCTGGACAGCGCTCGGGACGCTTGGATGCGTAGCCGTGGCGCTGCTTGTCGATTCCTTCAACTTCCCTGCCCTGTCGCCTGAACAGCTGAGCCGCGCCATACTCACCGACGTGCTCGTGCCCATCGGGCTCGCTGGCCCGCTGCTGTTCCTGCTGCTCAACAAGATGCGCCGGCTGACCCTGGCGCAGGACCAGCTGGTGCAGCTCGCCGGCACCGATGGCCTCACTGGCCTCCTCACCCGCGCGACCTTCATTCACGAGGTCGAGGAGGCACTTGCGGACGCCCGCTTCGCCGAGGACGGCATGCGCGGCACCCTGCTGATCGTCGATGCCGACGATTTCAAGTCGGTCAACGATGCACATGGCCACGACAATGGCGACATGGCGCTGCAGCTGATCGCGCGCGCCATCCGCAGCGTGCTGCGCGCCGCCGATCGTGTCGGCCGCATCGGCGGTGAAGAGTTCGCAATCTTCCTGCCGGCGACCTCGCCGCTCGTCGGCGAAGCGGTGGCCGAGCGCATCCGCGTTGCCGTGGGCAAGATCGAGTTCACCCCCGATGGCCGCAACCAGCCGCTGTCGGTAAGCGTGGGCGGAGCGACCTATGATCGCTACCTGCCCTTTGTCGACCTGTTCCGCCTGGCCGACCAGCAGCTCTATGCCGCCAAACGCAATGGGCGAAACCGCATCGCGGTCTCGCCCATCAAGCACTATGAGACTTTGCCAGCGGCAGCCGCCTGATCAGGCGGCGTCGATCTTGGCCATGTCTTCTTCCGAGATATCGAAGTTCGAGTAGACGTTCTGCACGTCGTCATCTTCCTCGAGGATGCTGATCAGACGGAGCAGCGAGGCGCCCTTCTCGGCATCGACCGGTACTTCATTCTGCGGCTTGAAGATGAACTTGGCCGATTCCGCCTCGCCCAGCACCTTTTCGAGCGCCGCCGAAACTTCGTTCAGCGTCTCGAAAGATGTGTAGATCCAGTGGCCGTCCTCGTCGCTCTCGACGTCATCGGCACCGGCTTCGATCGCCGCTTCCATGACCTTGTCTTCCGAACCGGCCGTGGCGGGGTAGAAGATCTCGCCGACGCGATCGAACATGAAGCCGACCGAGTTGGTTTCACCCAGCGCGCCGCCATTCTTCGAGAAGGTCGAGCGCACGTTCGATGCAGTGCGGTTGCGATTGTCGGTCAGCGCCTCGACGATCACCGCGACGCCGCCCGGACCATAGCCCTCGTAGCGGATCTCGTCGTAGTTCTCGGTGTCGGCACCGGCCGCCTTCTTGATCGCGCGTTCGATATTGTCGCGTGGCATCGACTGCGCACGGGCGTTCTGCACCGCGAGGCGCAGGCGCGCGTTGAAGGCAGGGTCGGGCATGCCGAGCTTGGCCGCAACGGTGATTTCGCGCGCCAGCTTGGAGAAGACTTTGGAGCGCGCCGCGTCGGACTTGCCTTTGCGGTGCATGATGTTCTTGGCGTGTGAATGGCCGGCCATGCGGTCACCCCTCGTGTCGGAGCTTGAATGAGATGGGGCGGCATATAGCGAAAGGCCGCGCCAATGTGAAGCGGGTCAGAACTGTGGCTCGACCTGCGCGAGCGTGCCGCCCACCCGGAGCGGGGACAGATAGGTGACGAGTCCGGTTTTGGGGTCGGTCTCGATTGCTATGCCCGAAAGCGTCGCCTCGCCCTCCGCCGGCGTGAACCGGCCATTGGCAATGCCGGTCAGGAACCGGTTGAGCGGTTCTTCGACCTCGACGCCGATCACGGAGTCGTAGTCGCCGCACATTCCCGCATCCGCCATCAGCGCCGTACCACCGCGCAGAATCCGGTGATCGGAGGTCGGAATGTGCGTGTGCGTACCGACCACGAGGCTCACCTTGCCATCGAGGAAGTGCCCCATCGCCTGAATCTCCGAGGTCGCCTCGGTATGGAAGTCGAGGACGATCGCGTCAGCCTGTTCACCGAGCGGACAGGCTGCGACGGCGGCCTCGACGGCCCTGAAGGGGTCGTCCACCGGATCCATGAACACCCGCCCCTGCGCGTTGATCACCAGCACGCGAAAGCCGTTGCGGCTCTCGTAGAGATTGGCGCCGCGCCCGGGCGTTCCGGCCGCGAGGTTGATCGGGCGCAGCAGGGTCGGCTCCCGCGTAATGTAGCTCAGTGTATCGCGCTGGTCGAAAGCGTGGTCGCCCAACGTCACCACATCCGCACCCGCCGCCTTGAGCTCTGCGAAATGGCCCTCGGTCAGCCCACGTCCGTGGCTGGCGTTCTCGCCGTTGATGACGACGAAATCGAAGCGATGCTTCTCGACGAGCCCGGCAAGCCGATCGGTGACGGCATCGCGGCCGGAGCGACCGACCACGTCGCCTAGAAAAAGTAGTCTCACGTGACGGTCGCCTTCTCGAAGCTGCGGACACCGTTCTCGGTGACGATGAAATCGAGCGGCACGTCATGCGCCTCGCGCGGAATTGCGTCGATCTCCTGGAGAGCGAAGGCGAAACCGATGAGCCTGGGGCGCTTGGTGAGCGCCGCCAGCGTACGATCGTAATAGCCGCCGCCATAACCGAGACGGGTGCCGCGCCGATCGAAGCCGAGCAGCGGCATCAGGATGACGTCGGGCTCGACGCGCGGCGCATCGTCGGCCGGTGCGAGCGTGCCGTAGCCGGCCTCGTAGAGCGGCGCGCCGTCCTGCCAGAGGCGCATCTCGAGCGGCTGCTCGTCGCCGAGCACCACCGGCAGGCAGACCTGCTGGCCGGAATCCATCAGGCGGGCAACAATCCCCGTGACGTCCATTTCGTCGCGGATCGGCCAATAGCCGGCGACGACTTCCGACTTTTCGAGCGGCACGGCCTCAAGGAAATGCGCCATCGCAGTCCTCGCGGCCTCGGCGCGCAGTGAGGGATGGAAGGCCGCACGCTTCTTGTGCGCGGCGGCGCGCAGGACCGACTTGGACTGTTCGATATCGATGTCGGCCATGCGTTCCTAGCAGAAATCAGGTGCCGCCCTGGCCGTGGGATACAGATCCTGGGAACCTACTTTCGTAGGTGGGCGCCGTATGTCCGAACCCACGGGTCCGGTCAGGTACAGCTCCCTTAAGGATCAGTACGGCCCCAGGGAAAAATGATCCAACACGCACCGGGCAGCACCTGCAATATAGGTGCCCGGCAGGCACAACGCCAAGCGCTTGTTTCCTTTTCCACCTCGCCGACATAATCGCCGCACTGGACTGGGGGAACGCTCGGCATGGTTTCGCAGATTCTGATCGTGATGATCGCAGCTCTTGCTGTGACCATTTTCGCCGAGCGGCGAAACATCCAGCCGCCGCTGCTGCTGGCCCTTGTCGGGCTGGCCGCCTCGTGGCTCCCGGGTCTCACGCGGCTTGAACTCGAGCCCGAGATCATCCTCGCCGTCGTGCTGCCGCCGCTCCTCTATTCTGCGGCGACGGAGTTTTCGTTCATCAGCTTCCTTCGCCGGCTCGGATCGATCGTCAATCTCGGCGTTATCCTGGTCGTCGTGACCACGTCCGTGGTCGGGGCCATCGCTGCTGCCACTATTCCTGGTCTGCCCATCGCTGCCGCAACGGTTCTTGCCGCCGTGATCTCGCCGCCCGACGCCGTGACTGCCACCGCCATCGGCCGCAAGCTCGGCCTGCCCGGCCGGATGATGACCGTGCTCAAGGGCGAAAGCCTGATCAATGACGCAGCGGCGCTGACGCTCTTCACCTTCGCCGTGGCGACAGTGACCGGCGCCCACCTGTTCATCGAGGGCCAGTTCCTCTTCTTCATCTATTCGGCCTTTGTCGGCACGCTGGTCGGCATCGTCATCGGCTTTGTCGTCAACCGCATGCGCGGCCGGCTCACCAACCCCTCCGTGATCACGCTGCTGTCCGTACTAGTGCCGTTCACGGCCTACATGATCGCCGAAGAATTGAGCGCATCCGGGGTGCTCGCGGTCGTCGCGGCCGGCTTTGCCGTGGGGCACAATTCCAGCGAGGCCGGCTTTGCCGCACGCATCCAGGAGCGCCAGTTCTGGCGCACGACCGACGCGCTGCTCGAGGCCTTCGTCTTCGCCTACATCGGCCTGCAACTGCGCTTCGTGATCGAGGATGCCGAGCAGGCCGGCTACGAGTTCGGCCAGATCCTGCTGATGTCTGCCGTCATGCTGGTCGCGGTGACCGTGGTCCGCTTCGCCTGGGTGTTCGGGACGGCGCTCGTGTCGCGCTGGCGCGGCGCGGCGGCGCAGCGGCGGCTGGACGAGCTGAAGCAGGACCCAAAGTGGCGCGAGCGACTCGCCGAGCAGGGCCGGCGACACGGCGCCCGCCGGGGCGGCAACCGGCCGGCGCGGCCCGAGGATTTCGAGGTACCCGAGCCGTTCAGCTGGCGTGAGAACCTCATCATCGCCTGGACTGGCATGCGCGGCGTGGTGACGCTTGCGGCTGCCGCCGGTATCCCGCTGACCACCATGGCCGGCGAGGCCTTCCCCGGCCGCGACATCATCCAGGCCACGGCCTTCATGGTGACGATCGGCACCCTGCTGATCCAGGGCCTCACGCTGCCCTGGCTGATCAAGGCGCTCGGCATTTCAGACCCACGCGAGGCCAGTTATCGCGGCGAGCAGCACAAGCTCGCCAACAGGATCGGCGAGGCCGCGACCAAGGAGGCCGTGTCGGCCTACCGCGAGACCCACCCGGACCCGGAAGTGCAAAAGGCAACCGAGCTCATGCTCCGCCGTATGGGGAGCGCCGACAAGGCTGGCGAAGATGCTCGCGGGCCGGCCGGTCCGCTGATGCTGGAGCTCGGCGGCATCATGCTCGAGGCGCGCCGCGCCGCCCTGATCAAGGCGCGCGATGATCGTCAGCTCGACGACGAAGTCTTGCGCGAGGAACTCGAAGAGCTCGACCTGCAGCAAGCCGTTCTCGCCAACTGGACCGTGCGCGGCGAACGCAACTAGGCAGCCACAAACACCGATCCTCGCCGCAACCACACGGTAACGCTCGCCCGCTAGCCTGCCCGTGAAGGGAGACCGGCATGGCCGAGGCAATGATTGCCGCAACTGACGACCCGCGCCTGGCTGAAGCCCGGCGGCTCGGTCGCGCCGGCCGACCGGCCGATGCGCTGGCGCTGGCACGGCAGGTCGCCGCGACTGCAGACCCCGAGATCCGCCTCGCAGCCCTGCTCCGCTCGGCCTGGCACCACCTGCAGCTCGGCGGGGCCATCGATGGCCTCAACGATGCGGTTGCCGCTCGAAAACTGGCGGAAGACCTGGGTAACGAGGATCGGCTGGCAGCCGCCTACTCCCTCACCGCCTGGCTCATGCTCGAGCTCGGCGTCACCGACGATGCCTATGCCGAAGCCTGTGCGGCCGTTGCGCTCGCCGAGCGCGCCGGCGAACCGCTTACACTGGCCCATGCGCTCAACAGCAAGGGCATGGCCCTGGTCTATGCCCAGCACCCGCGGCTTGCCGAACAGCACTTCCGCTGGGCTGTGAAAGTGGCGGCCGAAATCGGCGACCTCTCGGCGCTGTCGCTTTTCCTGTCCAACCTCGCCTATGCCTTCGCCGACCTCGGCGATGAGAGTGAGCGCAGCGGCGACGCCGAAGCTGCCGCAAGCCACCGCGACCTCGCCATTGATATCGGCGCCGAAGCGATCGCCACCGCAACCCGCGCCGGCGACGGCTGGATGCTGCGCCTGGCTCTCACCAACACGGTCGAATATCTGGGCGCCAACGGACACCCAGAAATGGCGCGGACCCTGTTCGAGCAATGGGCCGACGCGCCGGGTGTGCCGGGAGCGCGCGAAACGATCCACCACCTCTATACCGGCGGTGAGCTGTTGATGCGCGAGGGCAATCTTTCCGGCGCGCAGGCGGCATGCAGCGAAGCATTGGCGCTGGCCGAACGACACGGCCATACCGACCACCAGATGAACTGCCTCAGGCGGCTGGCCGAAATCGCCGAAAGACAGGGCAGGTCGGAAACCGCCCTCGACACCTTCAAGCGCTACCATGAAACCTACCGGCGCAACGAAGGGGAGCAGGCCCGTCGCCGCGCCGAAGCCGCCGAGATCCGCTTTGCCAGCGAGCATCACCGCGCCGAAGCCGAGCGACTTGCCGCCGAAGTATTGCTCGATCCGCTCACCGGCATCGCCAACCGCCGTGCCTTCGAGCAGCGACTGCTGGAATTGGGCGGAGCGCCCTTCGCCGTGGCGATGATCGACATCGACCGCTTCAAGACAATCAACGACCGCCATTCGCACATGCTGGGCGACGAAGTGCTGCGCCGGGTGGCCGGACTGCTCGAGGCGGCGTGCACCGACGGGATGATGACCGCGCGCCTAGGCGGGGAGGAATTCGTACTGCTGTTCGCGAACCCGGGCGGGGCGGAGACGCTCTGCGAGCAGGTTCGCCTCTCCGTCGAAGGCTTCGCCTGGGACGAATTGGCGCCCGGCCTGGCAGTAACGATCAGCCTCGGACTGTCCGAGAGGATCGGTGACGAGCCTGCCGAAGTGGTGCTCGCCCGCGCCGACCGCTGCCTCTACGCCGCCAAGGCCGACGGCCGAAACCGGGTTGTTGCCGCAGAGCGCGCTGAAGGTGCTGAGGCCAGTTAATCGGCTACAGCGTATTGATCCAGTCGACGCTGTGATGGAGGACGCGGATGATCGTCACCCCGCTCGCCATCAATGTCATAACAGATGTTGTGCGCCCGGTACGTGAGGAGGCGGATCGGCGGACGAACTTCGTCGCGTTCGCGCGCGATCCGCGGGTTGGCGCCAAGCCGCTCGATGGTAGCCAACAGTCCATTGGCATAATCATCGGTGTGGGCAAGACCGTAGGTCAGCGTGCCATATACGTAGATATCGTCCAGGTCTCGATGCGCCTCCGGGGAGAACCTAGGCCGCGGCATCGCGGGCCTTCAACGCGGCAATCGCCTTGGCGCGGGAAGACTCGAAGATCTCCTCCAGCGTCATGTCGCTGACACCGCTCGCCCGGCCCTTGTCGATCTCTGCCTGAAGCCGCGCAACGCCACGCGCACGAGCCTCGTCACGTCGCACCAGATCCCGCACATAGTCACTGGCATTGGCGTAGCGGCCGGTGGCGACTTGCTCCTCCACCCACGCCTTCATCTGGTCCGGCAAAGATATGTTCATTGTCGCCATCGGAGCTCTCCTTTGGCGGAAATCTAGCAAAGTTTGGCAAGCTTTGCCATTTGCTAGTTCGCGGCGGCGCCGGTTTCCTCGATCACCGTGGCGATCGCCTCGATTTTGCGGGCAGCCTCGTTGAGGCGCTTGGCGAATTTCTGCTCGAGCGCCTCCGCCTCGTGCGAAATGGCTTCGCCGGCTCGCGTTAGGCTCGCGACATCCTGCTGCAGCTGAGCAATACGCCGCTCGGCTTCGGCCAGTTCGTCGAGCACGGCAATACCGGCCATCACCGTCAGTCGGTTGTCGCCGATCTCGCCGAACGTGCCCTTGAAGCTGTCGATATGCTGGTTGAAACGGGCGGCGAGGCCGAGCAGATGCGGCTCCTGGCCTTCTTCGCAGGCCATGCGGTACTTGCGGCCATTGATGTCGACATTGACCTCGGGCATTCCCGCTACTCCTTGGCCAGCACTTCGCGCACCGACTCCATGGCGACGACGAGGCGCCGCGCCACTTCGGCGGAGCTGTCATCGAGCCGCTTGGCCTTCGCGCTCACCTTGTCCAGCTCGGCGGCGAGCTTGGAGCGCTCGACCACCAGCTTCTGCGTATCGGCTTCGATGCGCGAATGTGCGCGTACCCGGCCGTTGAGCCCGCGTACGCCAGCTTCGAGCCGGGCAAAGGCCCGGTCGAGCCGGCTCGCTGCGGCTTCGTACCCATCCTCGGTGTTCTGATCGGACACGGCGACCCCCCAGTCGCGGAAAAGGGCGATTCCACCTGTCACTATAGCGCAAAGCTTCAGCGTTGCGGCAACTGGACGACAGCAGGAGCTGACATTGACAGGTAAAAGGAACGTGCTAAGCCTCAACCCGCCTTGCCGGGAGGGGTGCGAGGCGCCCGGTTTCCGGGCTTTTCCACCGCAGCCGAAAGCAGGTCCCATGCCCAATTCCGCCCAAGCCAACGAAATGGCGAATGCCATTCGCTCCCTCGCCATGGACGCGGTGGAGAAAGCCAATTCGGGCCATCCGGGCCTGCCCATGGGCGTCGCCGACATTGCGACCGTGCTGTTCACCAAGGTGATGAAGTTCGACCCGGCCGATCCCTGGTGGGCAGATCGCGACCGCTTCATCCTGTCGGCGGGCCACGGCTCGATGCTGCTCTACTCCTCGCTCTATCTCCTCGGCTACGAGGACATGACGATCGACCAGATCAAGCAGTTCCGCCAGCTCGGCTCCAAGACCGCCGGCCACCCGGAGTATCATTTCGCCACCGGCATCGAGACGACCACCGGCCCCCTAGGCCAGGGCATCGCCAACTCGGTCGGCTTCGCCGTCGCCGAACAGAAGCTCGCCGCAGAATTCGGGTCGGACCTCGTCGACCACTATACCTGGGTCATCGCCGGTGACGGCTGCCTGATGGAAGGCGTGAGCCAGGAGGCGATCTCGCTTGCCGGGCACCTGAAGCTAAACAAGCTCGTCGTCATCTGGGACAATAACAACATCACCATCGACGGCCGCGTCTCGAACGCCGACTCGACCGACCAGATCGCCCGCTTCAAGGCCTGCGGCTGGAACACCATCGAGATCGACGGTCTCGACCAGGACGCCGTCGAAAAGGCCCTGCTCGCCGCCAAGAAGTCGGACAAGCCCACGCTGATCGCGGCCAAGACCATTATCGGCTACGGCGCCCCCAAGAAGGCGGACTCGCACGCTGTCCATGGCTCGCCGCTCGGGGCCGAGGAACTGGCTGCCGCCAAGCTCCAGCTCGGCATCGACTATCCGGCCTTCGAGATCCCGGCGCACACGCTCAACGCCTGGCGCGCCGCCGGCACCCGCTCCGCCAACGCCCGTGGCGACTGGGAAGGCCGGCTTGCTTCCGCCGAGCCGAAACTCCGGTCGGAATTCGAGCGCCGCATCAAGGGTGAGCTGCCGGCCAACTGGAACGAGACGATCGAGGCCTTCAAGGCCAAGCTGATCGCCGACAAGCCCAAGGTCGCAACCCGCAAGTCGAGCCAGATGGCGCTCGAAGTCATCAACAAGGTGCTGCCCGAAACCATCGGCGGCTCCGCCGACCTCACCGGCTCGAACCTCACCAACACGCCCGAAACCCTGCCCTTCACTGCCACGGACCGGTCCGGCCGCTACATGCGCTACGGCATCCGCGAGCACGAGATGGCGGCGGCAATGAACGGCATCGCGCTCCATAAGGGCCTGATCCCCTACGGCGGCACGTTCCTCGTGTTCACCGACTATGCGCGTCCCTCGATCCGCCTCTCGGCCATCATGGAGCAGAAGGTCATCTACGTGATGACCCATGACTCGATCGGCCTCGGCGAGGACGGCCCGACGCACCAGCCGGTCGAGCACCTCTCGACCCTACGCGCCATCCCCGGCCTCCTCGTCTTCCGGCCGGCCGACGCGGTCGAAACGCTCGAATGCTGGCAGCTGGCCATCGAAGCCGAGAAGCCGTCGATCCTCGCCCTCTCGCGTCAGAACCTGCCGGCACTGCGGACCGAAGCGGTGGCGGGGAACGTGTCATCCAAGGGCGCCTACGTTATCGCCGGCGACAAGAACGCCGATGTGGTGATCTTCGCCACGGGCTCGGAAGTCGCGATCGCCGTCGCGAGCCTCGATCTCCTCAAGGAGCAGGGCATCGCCGCCAAGGTCGTGTCGGTGCCGAGCCAGGAGCTGTTCTTTGCCCAGTCGCAGGAATACCGCGACAGCGTCATCGGCAAGCCAAAGGCCAAGGTCGCCATCGAGGCCGGTATCGAGATGAGCTGGCTGAAGCTGCTTGGCGACAAGGGCAGGTTCATCGGCATGCACTCGTTCGGTGCATCCGGCCCGGCCGAGAAGCTCTACGAGCACTTTGGGATTACATCCAAAGCGATAGTTGAAGCCGTCATGGCGCAGTTGTAAGCAACCCGCGCCCTC
>JAESFU010000309.1_pt1 | contig 39883 bp, 32 predicted proteins | sample 9269461 | NCBI WGS metagenome assembly JAESFU01 (sample SAMN14502556, study PRJNA617107) | algae metagenome | isolation source: Stenomitos rutilans HA7619-LM2 and co-occurring heterotrophs from cave walls | place: USA: Waikapalae cave, Hawaii | collected 2009-07-28
CAGGGCTCCATGTACAAAGTCCGCCTTTACCCAGTGCTCGCGCACTGGGCTGTCAAAAGCCGCTGCTTCGCAGCTCAGAACCAAGAACCACACAAGATGGATCCGCTGTGCCGCTGTGCCGCTGTGCCGCTGTGCCGCCGTGCTCTGCTCGTGCAGTCCGCAGTCTGCCTCTCCCTGCCTCATACGAGCCGCTTCTTCCGCCAAACATTTTCCGTATTTGCCCCATTTGCCGCTTTGCCCTCTTTACTCCCCCCCCTCACCCCCCTTTACTTCCCTCCCACGTCGTGGTGGCGTGGTCCTGCATTGGTGGGTTCGTCTGTCCAGCTTGTAGAGTGAGGTCACGATGGCGATTCGGGTCAAGTCACGCAGCGGCGAAACGGTCGAGCAGATGCTGCGTCGCTTCAAGAAGCTCTGCGAGAAGGAAGGCCTCACCAAGGACATCCGCCGCAAGGAATTCTTCGAGAAGCCTTCGGAGCGCCGCCGCCGCGCTGCACGCAAGAGCGTCGCACGCAGGCTCAAGGGCGACATGCCCGCGCCGGTCAAGCCCGAGCGCCCCTGAGCGAGGTTACTGAGCGGATCGCTCGGTAGCGTTCATCCGTTGGTCAGCACACGCTGATCGATGGCCTCAGTTGATCCATGCATACCCCCGCACCGGGCTTCCATGCCCGGTGTTTTCGTTTTTGATCCCCTTCCCCTTCACGAACTCACCCCTCGGCGCTTGACCTCAAGCCTCAGCTACTCCACACTAACCTCCCCCCGAACCGGTGACGGATTTCGGAGGGGAGCGGCGACCATCGCCGTGCACATTCGTCCGCTGCACCAACGCCCGTGGGGTCGCGGTGCCACGCAAGGGGAGTCGTTCAGAAGTCTTTGTCAATCAGCGGATCCGCCCGGTTCCTTGCCTGACCCGCACGCGCGATTGTGCGGAATCACGCACCCGATGGCCGATCCGACTCGCCAAGCCGCAGAATTCGGATGGTGGGGCATCAGTCCCGCCAAAGAGGAGTGAAACGTGAAACAACGCTCGATGGCCGCACCGGCGGTCCCTGCCACCCGACCCGCCTCATGTCTTGGACTTGCAACGATGGGGTTCGCACAGCGCCTCGCCGTGCCTTTCCTCACGCTGCTCACCATGGTCGCGATGCTGGCATTCCCTGCCTCCGCGAACGCAGCAGAAGGTGGCCATAAGCCCGGCGGTGAAGTCAACATCGTCATGCCCGACCTCACCAACGGCAAGTCGGTGAGCGACCCCGCCAAGGCAGTCAGCGCCGAGTTCCTCGGCGGCCAGAGCGGTCACAACCTCCTGCTCATCGGCCTGGTCGTCAGCGTCCTGGGCATGGGCTTCGGGATGATCATCTACAAGCAGCTCCAGAACATGAAGGTCCACCGGTCGATGCTCGAGGTCTCCGAGCTGATCTACGTGACCTGCAAGGCGTATCTCTTCCGTCAGGGCAAGTTCCTGATGATCCTCTGGGCCTTCGTTGCCGCGGCCATGACCGCGTACTTCCTCCTCCTGGTGGAAGTGTCGGCCTTCGACATGGCGATGATCCTCCTCTTCTCGCTGATCGGTATCGGCGGGTCGTACGGCGTCGCCTGGTTCGGCATCCGCGTCAACACCTTCGCCAACAGCCGTGCTGCGTTCGCATCGCTCCGCGGCAAGCCCTTCCCCTGCTACGACATCCCCCTCAAGGCAGGCATGTCGATCGGCATGGCACTGATCAGCGTCGAACTGCTGATCATGCTCATCATCCTCCTCTTCCTCCCCTCTGAACTCGCAGGCAAGTGCTTCATCGGCTTTGCCATCGGTGAATCGCTCGGCGCAGCGGCCCTCCGCATCGCGGGCGGCATCTTTACCAAGATCGCCGACATCGGCTCTGACCTGATGAAGATCGTCTTCAAGATCAAGGAAGACGACGCACGCAACCCCGGCGTCATCGCCGACTGCGTGGGTGACAACGCAGGCGACTCGGTCGGCCCCTCCGCCGACGGCTTCGAAACCTACGGCGTCACGGGCGTCGCGCTCATCAGCTTCATCATGCTGGCGATCTTCCCGAACATCTTCCTCGCCCCGGGCGTCACCAAGGACATCGCAACACCCGATCAGCTCGCTGCTGCCACCGCTGCTGCAGGCACGGTCCAGGTCCAGCTCCTGGTCTGGATCTTCATGATGCGAATCATCATGGTCGTCGCCTCTGCAGCGGCGTACTACTTCAACCACATGATGGCCAAGGCCAAGTACGCCTCCGCCAGCCACATGAACTTCGAGAAGCCCCTGACGAACCTCGTGTTCATCACCTCGGGCCTCTCGGTCATCCTCACCTACGTCGCCAGCTACCTCCTCATCCCCGACATCGCGGGCGACACCACCCTCTGGTGGAAGCTCTCGACGATCATCACCTGCGGTACGCTCGCAGGCGCGATCATCCCCGAGATGGTCAAGGTCTTCACCTCGACCGAATCGCGTCACGTGCGCGAGGTCGTCACCAGTTCTGAGCAGGGTGGTGCATCGCTCAACATCCTCTCGGGCCTCGTTGCAGGTAACTTCTCAAGCTACTGGCTGGGCATCGCCATCATGTTCCTGATGGGCATCGCCTACTACATCTCGGGCATCCCCAATGAAGCCGGTGAGACGCTCGGCAACCTCATGGTCGCCCCTGCAGTCTTTGCCTTCGGCCTCGTTGCCTTCGGCTTCCTTGGCATGGGTCCCGTGACCATCGCCGTCGACTCCTACGGCCCCGTGACGGATAACGCACAGTCGGTCTTTGAGCTCTCGACGATCGAGTCGATCCCGGGCATCAAGGACGAGATCAAGCGTGACTTTGGCTTCGAGCCCGACTTTGAGAAGGGCAAGGAGTTCCTCGAAGAGAACGACGGCGCGGGCAACACGTTCAAGGCAACCGCCAAGCCCGTGCTCATCGGTACTGCAGTCGTCGGCGCGACCACGATGATCTTCGCGCTCATCGTCGGCCTCACCCACGGCCTGACGGAGAACCTTGACAAGCTCGGCATGATGCACCCGCCGTTCCTGCTCGGCCTCATCGCCGGTGGTGCGGTCATCTACTGGTTCACGGGTTCTTCGATCCAGGCGGTCTCGACCGGTGCGTACCGCGCGGTCGAGTTCATCAAGGCCAACATCCGTCTTGACGGCGCGACCAAGGCCAGCGTCGAGGACAGCAAGAAGGTCGTCGACATCTGCACGGTGTACGCGCAGAAGGGCATGTTCAACATCTTCCTGGGCGTCTTCTTTGCGACGCTCGCGTTTGCCTTCTACGACTCGTTCTTCTTCATCGGCTTCCTGATCTCGACTGCACTCTTTGGTCTCTTCCAGGCCATCTTCATGGCCAACGCAGGCGGTGCATGGGACAACGCCAAGAAGGTCGTTGAAACCGAGCTGAAGGCCAAGGGCACGCCGCTCCACGACGCAACGGTCGTGGGCGACACGGTCGGCGACCCCTTTAAGGACACGAGCTCGGTCGCAATGAACCCCGTGATCAAGTTCTGCACGCTCTTTGGTCTGCTCGCAGTCGAGCTTGCCATCAGCGTCGCGCACAGCAAGGGCACGGGCTTCACCTACACGCTCGCTGCGATCTTCTTTGTGATCTCGATGTTCTTCGTCTACCGCTCCTTCTACGGCATGCAGATCGGCGAGCGCAAGCACGCCTGATCCTCTGATAGACCAAGTCCATCACGCAAGGGCGGTGCATCACGCACCGCCCTTGTTGTTTTCTGTCATGCTCGTGCTGGGTGCATATGTCCGCCCTGCTTTGAGGTCGGGCACGGACGAGATGAACGAACCCGCAGCGCAAGCAAGGGAGTTCTACCGATTCTCCAGCCAAGAGCCGCCCCTGCAGGGCTCCATGTACAAAGTCCGCCTTTACCCAGTGCTCGCGCACTGGGCTGTCAAAAGCCGCTGCTTCGCAGCTCAGAACCAAGAACCACACAAGATGGATCCGCTGTGCCGCTGTGCCGCTGTGCTCTGCTCGTGCAGTCCGCAGCTCGCAGCCCGCCGTCTGCTCCTTCCTCCCCCCTCATGAACCCTCTCTCATCTACCCCTCAGAACTCCTTCACTGCAAGGTAGACACCTCACCCTGCAAACCCGTGAGAACCACGTGCACCCCGAGGACGAGCCCCTCGTCCCCATCGCCGCCCTGCGCCCGATGTCCTGTGCACGCCGCACCCCGCAACCACGCCCGGTGTGCACGCGCGTTCCTCACGCCCACCCAAGGAGCACGCCGCATGCGTTCGACCCCCCTCGCCGCGCCCGGAATCCGTCGCTGTACGCCCGCAGCTCTCGCCCTGCTTGCACTTTCCTCTGCAGCACAAGCCCAGTCATTCGGAAATGCACTCTCGTTCGACATTGACGATCAGGTCACCTGCCTGGGCGATTTCAATCTCACCTCGTTCACCATCGAGGCGTGGATTTTCGTTCGCGACTACGGCCCTGATGGCTATGGCGGCATCTGTGCATGGGGTCGGCAGCAGGATGCTTCCTATGAAGTCGGCGTGATGGGTCTCAACGGCGAGCCTGAGCTCCTTGTGACGCTCAACCTCGGCAAGCCCGGCTACTCCGCGTTCGTCCAGGGTGGCATGTTCCAGCTCAACGAGTGGTCGCACGTCGCGATCACCTACGACAACAACTTCATCAACTTCTACCGCAACGGCACGTTCATCAACTCGATCCCGCTCGACGTGGCGATCCAGCCCGGCGGCGATGGCGCGGTCTTCGCGCTCTCCAACCTCTTCACCGGCAACGACCAGCATGCAGACCTCGTCATGGACGAGTTCCGCATCTGGAATGTCGCACGAACCGAGCAGGAAATCCGCTGCACGATGGGACGCCCGCTCCCCGTCCCGCAGATGGGCCTCATGGCCTACTACCCGTTCGATGAATCCGCAGGGGCCATTACGCCCGACGTCAGCGGCAACGGTCGCGATGGTCTCCTGGGCCTCACTGCAGAAGACGAGATCAACGACCCCACGCGCGTCGCCTCCACCGCGCCTCCGGAGTGCTTCAACGTTGTCAGCCAGCCTGCAAGTCTCACGCAGTGCGGCGGCGGCGTTGCGGTGCTTGAATACTCGGTGTGCGGTGTTGAACCTCTCCAGTTCCAGTGGCGCAAGGATGGCGAGAACATCGAAAGCGCCAACCTGAGCGTCCTGACCATCACCGATCTCGATCAGAACGGCGCGGGCGTCTACGACTGCATCGTCACCAGCGTCTGCGGCCAGGTCACCAGCGAGCCCGCAACCGTCACGCTCTGCGGCGCCGACTTTGACTGCACGGGCTTTGTCGATACCGACGACTTCACCGCGTTCGTCACCTCGTTCGAAGCAGGCGATGATGCAGCCGACTTTGACAACTCGGGCTTCGTCGATACCGACGACTTCACCGCGTTTGTCACCTCGTTCGAAGCAGGCTGCTGATTCGAGCTGACCGTCTCGTTTGTTCGAGCATCTCCCTCCTCCCCGGATGTGCATGACCCCCCGCGATACACTCGCGCATGCACATCCGGGATTTTGTCATTCAAGACGTCGTCCCTGCCAACGCGCTGACCAATCACCACATCCGTGAGACCACCGTCCATTGGTCTGAGGCTGCCGCGACCGACGATGAGTTTGAGGGCTACTGGCGCAAGGGTGCATCCACGTATCCCTGGCTCGTTGCAGAGATCGGTGGCACTTTCGCGGGTTACGCCAAGGCCTCTGCATGGCGGGAGCGTGCTGCATACCGCTTCACGGTCGAAACCAGCGTCTACATCGCAAATGGCTTCCATCGGCGCGGCGTCGGCAAGGCGCTCATGCTCGCGCTCATCGATGCACTTCGCACGCGCGGCTTCAAGCAGGCCGTTGCAGGGATCGGTCTCCCCAACGATGGGAGCATCCTTCTCCATGAATCACTGGGTTTCCGCAAGGTTGGTGTCTTCACCAAGGTCGGCCTGAAGTTCGATACGTGGCTTGATGCAGGGTTCTGGCAGATGGAGTTGTGAGAGTGGGGGATCAAGCGATTATGGCGTTGAGATGCGGCGTAAAAAAATGAGGCCTTGAAAGCCTCTAAAGTGTTAACAAGATTTTGTAGTGTTGCGGTACCCTATTGAATCGAAGCCCTTGTGCGGAAGCAGTCGAACATCAGCGTTCCTGTAGCCCAATCCAAAACCAGCGACATCACGATTCGAGACCGTGCTGGCGGTGATTCAGTAGCGGTAAGCCACCGGATGGCCAGATCTGCAATCTCGCGAGCTAAATCTGATACCCATTCGCGTGCATCAGGACTGTTGTTGATCGTCATCCGGTTGGGGAATTTTTGCAGCTTGAAGATAATTCGCCAGAGGATCTTGTGAAACTCTGGGTCCGTGGTATCTGGAGATTCTGCAAACAAGCGCAGAACAACTTCCAGAGTGGTTGCTGACATTTGGAAATTGTCAGGCTTGTGCATTGAACCTCCGCCCGATAAGAACCCAAGCAGCCTGCCCCCAGTGTACCACGGGTGGAGTGAGATCGCGCCGTTATTCATCCCTTTTTCAGTACTTTATGCTTTTTTTTAAGCATCTGGTATTGATTTTTAGCCGATATCTATAGGGAATCTACCGGTAAAAGCTTGATTTTTGTGCATAGTGCTGGTATAAAAGCACATGACTCGATGGTGTGAATGGGGTGGCAGCATCATCGGATTCCCTTGGAGAGACTCACCCCAGAGCAGAGCATGAGGATCACAGCATGAGCACGACGACCTTCAAGTTCGATGAACGGACGGAGGAGATGATCGATCGGCTCAAGGGGGCCTTTAACGCGCCGACAAAGGCCGAGGTGATGCGCAAGGCGCTCGCCTTACTTGAGTTGGCCAGACAAGCCAGGGAGGAAAATCGGGATTTGGCTGTAGTTGAAAAAACGTCCCGTGATGCTGGTATTCAGAGAATCCTTCTTCCCTGATGTAAGCCCTTGAGCGACTCGTCTCCATCAGCTTCGCATCACTCAGCTTCTGGCGAGCCAAAGCAGCCAGAAGCTATTCGTTTAGACACCATTGACCGCTCGATTCGTATTCAAGAATCAAGTATCGTTGAATTGCGCAGAACCTATGCTAGAGGAATTTTGATTCTATTCGGGCTGCTTAATGCAATTGTGCTTGGGATTCTGATCGCACTAGTGCGGCGTGATGGTTTGGTGTTGATGTCTTCGATCAGATACATCGAAGATTCTAAAGGCACAATTTCTCATCTGCGAGATGTTCCGCAAATTGTGACCGGCGAGGTACTCGTGTCGCTTCTGGCGGCATCTGCGGTTCAAGTTGGCAGCGCAATCTATTTGATGGGTAAGTTCCTGTTCAATGACGGAACATCCAAGAGCTGATTGTTCAGTGTGCGTACTTCGAAGCTTTGACTTGACGAGTTTGACCGAAGGCTACACCCATCAACATAACCGCTAGCGTCGCGGGGCTCGGCACCACTGTCAGCTTGTACAAGATGCCCTCGCCTTCGTTGGCGATCCCCATGTCGACGAGATAGATCGTCGTGCCATCGGGGCCGACCGCAACGCCCGACGCTGCAGTGAGGCCCGAAACAAGCTGCGTCTTCTCGCCTGTCGTCGGGTCGATCGCCCACAGCACGCCGTCCCCTTCAAAGTTGCCGTACTGCGTCGCGAGGATGCGACCATCGCCCAGGCGATCGACTGCAGTCAGGCCTGGCACATCCGTCACGAAGCTCGCGTCGATCAATGCACCCGTCGCGACGTCGTAGCTCGCGATACCACCTGCTGCACCCCAGGGCCCGTAGTACCCAACAAGCAGGCGCCCGCCATCGAGCAGCATCCCCGTCGGCGAGGTCAGCGCGTTCGTTCCCGTGTTGGCAAACTCGCTCATTTCGCCGTATGTGCCGCCCGTGGGATCGGACACAAACACGCGATCGCGGTTGGCGCTCGATGCATACATGCGCCCCGACACCGGGTCGATCGCGATGCCGCTCCAGTTGCCGCCGTTGGTCGTCGGTGCGAGCGACTGGATCACCACACCATCCAGCGTCATGTGATGCACCTGCTCAACGCCCGTCTGGCGTCCACCCTCGCCGTACCACAGCGTGTCATCGGGCCCGATGTGCACTGCAAGTGCGCCGATCTCAAGCCCGAAGAAGTCAGAGACCGCGATCCCCGACACGATCGGCGAATACACGCCGCCCACACCCTTGAGGATCGTCCCGTTCGCGCTGTCAGCGAGATACACGTTCCCGGCTGCATCAAGATCGACGCCCTGCGGATTGGCAAGGTCGGTCAGTTCGGTCGAGAGTTGATAAAGGGGATCGTGAACGACCTGCCCTTGGGCAGTGGAGGTCAGGAGCGAAGATGCCGCAAGGGCCGAGAACTGAAGGGCCAAGAACTGAAGGGCTGGGAGAAAACGCATGGATGAACTCCTGTAACCCCAAAGAAGCACGATGGACGGACGCTATCCGGTCCGCACGGAAGCATGGTTGCGGCCAAATCCCGAGTTGGAAGCTTCCCGGGAACGTTTCACCAGTTTTGAAAGTACCTGTGACCGTGCAGCCTGCAGTCCGCCGTCTGTTGTTTGCCGTTTGAAGCCCATACGGTCTTGCCATGGGAATGACCAGACGTGCAGTGGTTCTGCTCTCGGGCGGGCTCGATAGTGCCACCGTCCTCGCCGCTGCACGCTCAGAGGGCGTGGAGTGCTGGGGCCTGTCGTTCGATTATGGCCAGCGACACCGCCATGAGCTCGCTGCTGCAGGTGCCATCGCCCACGCCATGGGTGTCGCCCGTCACGTCGTCATGCCCCTGGACCTTCGCGTCTTTGGCGGATCTGCACTGACTGCAGACGTCGAGGTTCCCAAGGATCGCGACAGCGCCGAGATGGAATCGGGCATCCCCATCACGTACGTCCCTGCACGCAACCTGATGTTTCTCTCGGTCGCTGCAGGTCTTGCGGAAGTTGCGCAGGCAAGCGAGATCCACATCGGGGTGAATGCAGTGGACTACTCGGGGTACCCCGACTGCAGGCCTGAGTTCATCGAGTCGTTCGAGCGCACGGTGAACCTCGGAACCAAGGCAGGGGTGGAGGGCCAGAAGCTCCGCGTCGTCGCGCCCCTTGTCACGATGTCAAAGGCCCAAATCATCCGATTTGGTGCAGGGCTGGGTATCGACTACGCGCTGACCCATTCCTGCTACGACCCTCTCGTCAGCAAGGATGGCACGGTCCTGGCCTGCGGACGCTGTGATAGCTGCCTGATCCGCGCCAACGGCTTCCGTGATGCAGGGGTGAGTGACCCCACGCGCTATGTGTAATCCAATCACATTGTTATGAAACGCGTTGTGATGCAGCGGTGATATCGATGGCAAGCGCGAATTACACCTGCATGCTCGTGATCGCCTCTCTCTGCATCCGATAGAATCTGGGCCAAATACCGAGTAACTTCGCGGGAGCAATACCGATCATGCGCACCAGCAACCCTGCCTTTTCGAACAAGAACGCCTTCGGCGTTTCCGACTGGAACGAGCTTGGCGGCAATTCGCCAGTCGCGACCGACTCGGACGCGTCCTCGAAGAAGATGACGATCCAAGGGACGGTGAACGCCTCGTTCATCCTGATCTCCGCGACCGTCGCTGCAGCGATGGCCTCGTGGTACATGATCCAGAACTCGATCGCCTCTGTCTGGGTGCTGGGCAGCGGCGGCCTGGTGGTCGGGCTGATCTGTGCGCTGATCATCTACTTCTCGCCCAAGCTCGCGATGTTCCTCGCATGGCCCTACGCGATCGCGGAGGGCGCGCTCCTCGGTGCGATCTCGCTGATCACTGAAGAACGCCTCGCAGCCAAGATCGGTGCTGCTGCAGCCTCCGGTCTGGTCTTCCAGGCAGTGATCCTGACCTTCGGCATCTTCATCTCGATGCTCCTGGCATACAAGTTCCGGCTGGTGCGGGTCGGCTCAAAGCTCCGGAGCGGCATCATCATCGCGACTGCAGGCGTCGGCATTCTCTACCTCGCCAGCTTCATGATGAGCATGTTCGGGTTCGGCAGCATCGGCCTGATCCACAGCAGCGGCCCCTGGGGCATCGGCTTCTCGGTGGTCGTTGTGATCCTTGCGACGCTCAACCTCCTCCTGGACTTCCAGTTCATTGAAGAGGCTGCGGAGAGCGGTGCACCCAAGCACATGGAGTGGTACGGCGCGTTCGCCCTCCTCACGACGCTCGTCTGGCTCTACATCGAAGTCCTCCGCCTCCTCGCCAAGATCGCTGGCCGCAAGGAGTAAGGGCGTGGCCCGGGGCAATCGAGCCAAAAAGCACTCGACCTTCGGTGAGGCTCGGGTATGCTGATGCTTCGCCTCCATTCGCAGAATCCGGAGGCCAAGGAGCACTGGTCATGTCGTGTGCAGCTTCTCGGACGTTGGGGTTGACGGTGCTGGCGGTGTCGATGCTCGCGGGGTCGGCCATGGCCGACGAGGTCGCGGCGATCAACCTCACCGGTGTCCAGTTCAAGCACGCCACCAACCAGAGCCGCAACAGCGGCACCGACACGATCGACCCGTACTTCGGATACTCCTACGCCCTCACCGGCAAGGCCAAGGGAAGCAGCGGCATCCTCGCCAGCATGTTCCCCAACCCTACCGAACTGAGCGTGATCTTCGAGACCCTTTCACCCGGCAGCTCTGCAGCGCTCAGCGGCCTGGTCTGCAACGCCTCGGGCTCGCACCCCGTCCAGGCGACCGATGTCCAGATGAGCGGCACGCAGACATTCTTTGGCATTGAAGTGACCTTCTCGGCCACGCTCGCCATGGGCATCGATGAGAACGATGTTGCGTTCTTCTCGCTGACCAACGTCGTCATCTCCCCTGCAATCCTCGTCGGTAGCCTGACGATCACCGAGGGCGCGGCGACGATCACCGGCCTCTGTACCGCAGACTTTGACCACTCGGGCTTCGTCGATACCGACGACTTTGATGCCTTCATCGAAGCGTTCGAAGCAGGCGATCCCTCTGCAGATATGGACTGCACGGGCTTCGTCGACACCGACGACTTTGACACCTTTGTCGAGCGCTTCGAGATGGGCTGCTGAGTCCCGCAGGCGAATCGCGCGCAGCGTTGGTGCAGGCTGTGGGTAATTGTGCACCCGCATGGCTGGTAATCTGGGCATTCTGGCTGGTTCCGAGAACGTCCGGACGGGGGTTTTCCAATCGCAATCTGAGCGCGGTCTTGCGGTTCAAAAGGCAAGGTCTACCCGCGCTGTTGTCTAGGATTCAAACTCGACAAGCGGGCCCACATGCACGGGCCCGGGGGCCAAGCCCTGCGGATGATGGCGGTGGGCCGGATCCGTGTGGCACGTCTGTTCTGGTGGCAGTCAAGAAACCGTTTTGTAGACCTTTACCCGCGGAGTCCTCGGCATGTTCTCAATTCGTACGGCGGCGGCGTGTGCACTTCTGGCGTGTGCAGCAGGCTCTGCGTCTGCACAGCTTCGCATCGTTGCATGGAACATCAGCTTCTACGGCGGTGGCCGCGAAGCAGACTTCAAGACCGCCGTCTACGGCGCGTTCGAAGGTCGCTCGATGTCGCCCGACATCCTGATGGTCAATGAAGTGACCTCGGAAACCGGCGCGAGCAACATTCTCACGTACCTGAACACCGCGCCCGGCAGCCCCGGCGACTGGTCGCGCTTCACGTTCATGAACGGCCCTGACACCGACAACGCCGTCTTCTTCCGCACGTCGAAGATCAAGCCTGTCAATCCTCCGGTCATCGGAGACCCCGACGGCTTCCCGAATCCCATCCTGGTCCTGAACGGCGGCAATACGAGCGGCGCACCCCGCGATGTGTATCGCTTCGACGTCCAGCTTCAGGGTTACAACCACGCGACGACCATCGTCTCGCTGTACCCCGTCCACATGAAGGCAGGCGACAGCGGTACCGACCAGGCACGCAGGCTCGTCGAGGCGACCGCGATCCGTACCAACATCTCCCAGCTCCCTGCAGGCTGGCACGGCATCATCGGCGGCGACTTCAACGTCCAGTCGTCGTCGCAGAGCGCCTACCAGCACATGGTCGGTGGTGCTTCGCTCGGCCGGACCCGCGATCCGATCAGCACGCCCGGCAGCTGGAACAACAACGGCACGTTCCGCATCGTTCACACCCAGGACCCTGCAGGTGCAGGTGGCATGGATGACCGCCACGATCAGATCCTGATCACCGACGGCCTGCTGGACGGCGTCGGCTTTGATTACATCGGTCAGTTCGGCACGCCCTACAGCACCACGACCTGGAACGACCCCAACCACAGCTACCGCTCGTACGGCAACGATGGCACGAGCTTCGACATGGGCCTCCGGACGACCGGCAACACCATGGTCGGCGCGACGATCGCCCAGGCCCTGATCAACATGTGCGCGGGCGCGGGCCACCTCCCGGTCCTTCTCGATGCACGCGTCCCTGCCAAGGTCACCTCCAACACGTCGCTCGATTTCGGCGATGCGTTCGTTGGTGATGCACCGGTTGCGCAGGTCCTGAACGTCTCGAACAACGGCAACGTCGCGGTGTGGAACGCTGCAGGCATCGCAAGCCTTAGCTACTCGCTCGGCGGCGCACCCACCGAGTTCACGGTCCCCACCGGCCCCTTCAACGACGCTGCAGGCGGCGGCGTGAACTCGCACAACATCACCCTCTCGACCGCCAACGTCGGCACCTTCACCGGCACGCTGACGATCACCTCCAACGACCCCGACCAGCCGACGCGCACGGTCAACCTCACCGGCAATGTCTGGTGCAAGGCCGACTTTGACAAGTCGGGCTTCGTTGACTTCGAAGACTACGACACCTTCGTCGAGGCCTTCGAAGCAGGTACGGAAGACGCAGACTTCGACGGCTCGGGCTTTGTCGACATCGTCGACTTCAGCGAGTTCGTCCTCCGCTTTGAGATGGGCTGCTAAAAAGCACCTCGGGATCTGCACAAGGTCCCGGCCAATGGCTCAGAAACAGAGGCGGGAGCGTTCAGGACGCTCCCGCCTTTTTCATTGGCTTGACGATGCAGTCGAGTCTGTGTCAATCACGCCTTGGGGCGTGCTGCCTCGCCGCGCATCGAGCGAAGGAGCGATTCTGCCTTCTCGGGCTTGATCGTCCCCCACGCAACGCCGCTGGCGATCTTCTGCTCTGGCTCGGTGCTGTCTGCACGGAGCATCCGGGTCGCATCTTCGGGTGAAATCGACCCTTCCGCGACGTACGCAGCGATCTCGCGCTTGGTCATTTCCTTCGCACGGGTTTCGAAGATCCTGCGCATCGCGCTGATGCCATAGAAGAGAATGGCTGCAAAGAGGATGATGCCCAGCGTCAGGATCTTCTCTTCGTTGCCCGAAAGGGCCAGCGTCGGAACGAGGATGTCAGGCGTAACTGCATTGACGGACATGGTGCACCCTCTCTGAGAATCCGGCTTGAACTGGCGACTGGCCCTGCGTTACTTCACACGTAGTGCGAACGGGATACCCCGTGCACGGTGTGCAGGGATGGTATTAGGTACCCAATGCCTGCGGTTTCAGCCCCCAGGGGTTTCAGTAAGTCCGCCGCTGCGTGGAAGGTTTGTAGACTGGCGAACTGCATGGCCCTGCTCGCGAGGGCGAGTTCAAGAAGATCAGGTAGTCACAGGCCAGAGGCCTGTGCCACGAGATGAAGTAGATCCGATCACACGGTGAGGTACAGACATGGCAGGATTGATGCTGACGGCGGGACTGGTGTGCATGCTGGGTCTGAACTCAGCTGGCGAAGCCTTGCAGACCTTTACTCCTGCCTCCCTGACTGCAAGCCTCGATGAGCCCAAGGACCTCTACCGGCCCGTCTACCACTTCACCCCGCCCAAGAACTGGATGAACGACCCCAACGGGCTGGTCTACTTCGATGGTGAGTACCACCTCTTCTACCAGTACAACCCCTTCGGCCATACGTGGGGTCACATGAGCTGGGGACATGCAGTGAGCACCGACCTCGTAACGTGGGAGCATCTCCCGGTCGCGATTCCGGAGGCGGACGGCATCATGGCCTTCTCGGGCAGTGCAGTGCACGACGCAGCCAACACCAGCGGCCTGGGCGAGAACGGCAAGGGCCCCTTGATCGCCATCTACACCGGCCACCGACCTCAAGACGGCAGGCAGAACCAGTGGATCGCCTCAAGCAACGACCGTGGGCGTACGTGGAAGAAGTTTGAAGGCAACCCGGTCCTGGAGATCGGCTCGAACAACTTCCGCGACCCGAAGGTGTGGTGGCACGAACCGAGCAAGGCATGGCTGATGGTCGTGACGCTCTCGGAAGAGCGCAAGGTTCAGTTTTACAAGTCACCCGACCTCAAGTCGTGGACGCACCTGAGCGATTTCGGCGGTGCAGGTTCGACGCACGGCATCTGGGAATGCCCCGACATGTTCGAGCTGCCGGTCGATGGTCAGAACGGCGAGCGGCGCTGGGTGCTCATCGTCAACATCGGCTGGGGCGGTCCGCAGGGTGGCAACGGGTGCCAGTACTTCGTCGGCAACTTCGATGGGACCAAGTTCACCGTCGATCCGACGTGGAAGAGTGACCAGGCGATGTGGCTCGACAACGGCCGCGACTTTTATGCGACGGTCACATGGTCGGGCGTCCCTGCACTTACTGGCGAAAGCGAAGGCAGGCGGATCGCGCTGGGCTGGATGGTCAACGGCGAGTATTCCAGCGTGACGCCGACATGGCCGTGGCGCAGCGCGATGACGATCCCGCGTGAACTCTCCTTGAAGAAGACCGAGCAGGGCCTCCGCGTTTTCCAGCAGCCAGTACGCGAGCTTGAAAAGGCGCGCGGCAAGGTGGTCGATCTTGGTGGCGGCACGGTCGCGGAAGTTTCCGAGCGTCTCACCAAGGCAGGCATCAAGGGCAAGTCGCTCGAGATCCGTGCCAGGTTCAAGGCAAACGGTGCCACGCGCAGCGGCGTGCGGGTTCACGTCGGCGACGGCGAATACACCGAGGTCGGCTACGACAAGGGCCGCAAGGCTGGGTACATCGACCGCAGGTCGTCGGGCAATACCAACTTCCACCATGCATTCGCGGGGGTCCACGAAGCACGCCTCTTTGAGACGGGCGACGTGGTCGACATGCACATCTTCGTCGATGCGTGCAGCGTTGAGGCCTTCTTCAATGGCGGCGAGAAGGTCGTTACCGACGTGGTCTACCCGAACGCACGCGAAGGCAGGATCGAGGTCTTCGAATCCAGCGGCAAGGCCGAGATCGTGAGCATGTCCGTCTGCGAGATCGTCCCTGCCAAGTGAAAGGCCAACAGAAAGGCTAAGAGAACACAGAGGCCGCAGAGAGCACAGAGTTTCACAGAGGAAAGACGAACAGGTAAAGCCGGCCAAGGTCAGCGTTTACTGCAGCCTTTCCCCACGTATTCCTCTCTGTGTCCCTCTGTCTCCTCGGTGTTCTCTGTGTTCTCTTCCTCCGGACCTACACTCTCGCCCCGAGTGCTGACAAAAGCCGACCTTTGAGCCGGAGCTTTGACCATGTCCGCTGCGACGAACCTGACCGCGAACCAGATCCGCCAGACCTTCATTGAGTACTTCGCCAAGCAGCATGCACACACGTTTGTCGCAAGCTCGCCGTCGGTGCCGCACGACGACCCGACGCTCCTCTTCACCAACGCGGGCATGAACCAGTTCAAGCCGATCTTCCTGGGCAAAGCAGATCCCAGCTCGGACATGGGCAAGCTCAAGCGTGCGGTGAACAGCCAGAAGTGCATCCGTGCAGGCGGCAAGCACAACGACCTCGAGGATGTGGGCAAGGACACCTACCACCACACGTTCTTTGAAATGCTCGGCAACTGGTCCTTCGGCGACTATTTCAAGAAGGAAGCAGTGGAGTGGTCGTGGGATCTTCTCACACGCGTCTACGGCATCCCCAAGGATCGTCTGTACGCGACGTACTTCGGCGGCAATCTCGACCAGGGCCTCGAGCCCGACGAAGAGACCAAGCAGCTCTGGCTCAAGTTCCTTCCTCCCAACCGCGTCATCCCCGGCAACATGAAGGACAACTTCTGGGAGATGGGCGACACCGGGCCGTGCGGGCCGTGCACCGAGATTCATGTCGATCGCATTGGCGGACGTGATGCAGGCAAGCTCGTGAACACGAGCGACCCCGACGTCATCGAGATCTGGAACAACGTTTTCATCCAGTTCAACCGCGAAGAGGGCGGCAAGCTCCGCAGCCTCCCTGCCAAGCACGTCGACACGGGCATGGGCTTTGAACGCCTCGTCAGCGTGCTCCAGAACAAGCGTTCGAACTACGACACCGACGTGTTCGGCCCGATCTTCGCTGCAATCCAGAAGGTCACGGGCTTTGAACGCGGCTACACCGGCAAGCTCGCTGGAGACGATGTCGGCAACGTCGACACCGCCTACCGCGTCATCGCGGACCACATCCGCACGCTCACCATCGCGATCACCGATGGTGCGCTCCCCAGCAACGTCGGCCGCGGATACGTCCTGCGTCGAATTCTGCGTCGTGCGGTTCGGTACGGTCGCCAGATGCTCAACGCCAGGGCAGGCTTCTTCCACCAGCTTGTGCCGATCGTCGTCGAGCACATGGGCGGGTTCTTCCCCGAGCTGAAGAAGGATTCCAAGCGCGTCATGGAAGTGATCCGCGAGGAAGAAGAGAGCTTCGGCAGGACGCTCGATCGCGGCATCAAGCTCTTTGGCGATGTCGCGGAAGCGACTCTCGCCGCGAACACCAAGCAGATCTCAGGTACTGAAGCATTCAAGCTCTACGACACGTTCGGCTTCCCGCCCGACCTCACTGCACTGATGGCCGAAGAGCGTGGCCTCACCGTCGATATGGCGGGCTACGAAGCAGAGAAGAAGAAGGCAGAAGAGCTCTCGCGCACCGGCGGCAAGGTCGAGACCGAAAAGCCCATCGCGCTCGACGGCGATGCAGTCGCGCGTCTCCATCACCTGACGGTTCAGCCGACCAACGACTCGTTCAAGTTCGAGGCCAAGCCTCTCCGTGCACACGTCAAGGCCATCTGGCAGGGCGAGCACTTTGAAGAGTCTGCTCGCGGCGTTCTTTCCAACAAGCAGATGATCGGCGTCGTGACCGACCGCACCAACTTCTACGCGGAGATGGGCGGCCAGGTCGCGGACCACGGCAGGATGGAAGTCCTGAGCGAGGCCAAGTCGCACGCCAAAGACAAGCACGATGGCGGCATCTTCATCGTCGAGCACGTCGCGACCTTCGGCGGGTACGTCCTCCACGTCGGCTATGTCGAACGCGGCGAAATCCGCGTCGGCGACTCGGTCGCGCTCGAAGTCGATGATGAGCGTCGCGGGCAGGTGGCATCGAACCACACCGCAACGCACCTTGTCAACTTTGCACTCCGCAAGGTCCTGGGCGGCAACATTGATCAGAAGGGTTCGAGCGTCGCGCCCGACCGCATGCGGTTTGACTTCTCGCACGGCCAGCCGGTAACGGTCGAGCAGCTCACGCAGGTCGAGAAGATCGTGCGCGGCCAGATCGACTCTGATCTCACCGTGTATGCAACGCCTTCGCCGCTCTTGGTCGCACGCTCGATCTCAGGCCTCCGTGCAGTCTTCGGCGAGCAGTACCCCGATCCAGTCCGCGTCGTTTCGATCGGCCAGCCGGTGAGCGATCTCCTCGATTCGCCGACCAACCCGCTCTGGAACGAGCTCTCGATCGAGTTCTGCGGCGGCACGCACGTCGAATCGACACTCCGTCTTGCTGCACTCGCGGTCCTGAGCGAGGAAGCAGTTGCCAAGGGCGTTCGCCGCGTCGTTGCAGTCACGGGCGGACCTGCAGTCGCTGCCTACGCAGCTGCAGATCGCCTGAGCCAGCGCGTCGCGGAGGCAATCAAGCTTCCCGACCAGGCGCTGTCGAGTGAAGTCAACGCGATCGCGCAGGAGATCGAGAAGACCCCGCTCCCTGCAGGTGCACGCGGCGAACTCCGCACCAAGATCGCCGCGCTCCAGGAACGCGCCAAGGTCGCGGAGAAGAACGCATCCCGCGTGCGCGAGCAGGCTGCAGTCCAGGTCGCTTCCCAGCTCGCACAGTCCGCGATGACTGCAGGCGACGAGTTCATCGTCTCTGCGATCGAAGTCGGCGATGACCGTGCAGCACTCCAGGCTGCAGTCGCCACCGTCCGCGCCACCTGCACCCGCTCTGCAGTGATGCTGTACTCCGCGGACTCAACGGGCAAGGTGACCGTCATGGCCGCGGTGCCCGATGGCCTGATCGCTCGCGGCCTCAAGGCAGGTGACTGGATCCGCGAGGCCTGCAACATCATGGGCGGCAAGGGCGGCGGCAAGCCCGATGCTGCACAGGGCGGCGCGAGCGATGCGAGCAAGCTGCGCGAATCGATCGACCATGCACGCCAGTGGGCGATGCGGACGGTGAAGTAACGAGCAAGGCACTGGGCATCAGGCGATGGTGATAAAGACATGAAAGCAGCCTCTCGGATGACCGAGAGGCTGCTTTATTTTCTGAGTTATGCCAAGACGAATCTTCAACGACGTCGGCGCAGAGCAATCGCGGGGAATGACATCAGTAGCGCAGTCGCCAGCGACGGTGCGGGAATGATCGTCAGATTGAAATCAAACTGCGATCCGAGGTTGAGCGGGTTATTCGTGCTGGTCGTCAACAGCTGCGTACGTGCATGTGCTTCCATGCGGTACTGGCCGGGAAGAAGCACGAAACTCTCGGAAATCGAACTGGTGGCTCCCGGCTTTGTCGCGGAGATGGTGTGCATGGTCCCGCTTTGAAGCGATGTGAGCATCAGCATCGCCGATCCGAAAACCTGCGAGTTGAAATCCGGATCCATCGGCGAAACCCAGACGTTCCCGGTCAGTGAAACTTCCGTCGGCGTCGCAACCGAAAAATTGACGATATATGCCGACGTGCACAGGCTTCGGGCTGGTGCATTCACGCCCATCGAGATGGTCCACGACGTGAGATCGCTCGCGGCACCGAGACCCATTGTGGAAACGCTCGACTCCTGCCTCGCAAGCCCGCTGCCAAACGAGATATGCCCGATGCTCGAGCTTACTTCCGCGTCGATGTCGCCGAACTGCGAAGTCTTGAAAAACTCGTCGTCGATCGCGTTGACGTACCAGCCGCTGCCATCGGCCATCCACCCCTGAGCTTCCGTACGGATCTCCCGCTGGGATGTGAGCAGCGTGAACTCGTGCGCGCGTGCCAACGGGACAAGCACTGCATGACACACCATCGCCGTGACAATCCGTCGCTGCTTCAGTGAGATCATCTTCATCGATACCCCCTTGTGTGTACCCGGATCCAAGCTCAGCGACGCCGCCGCAGACCCGCAAACGCTCCACCAAGCGCAAGCCCCATCGCCGCGGGCGCAGGCACTGCCTTGAAATCAAAGATCGCTTCCGATGCGATGTGTGCCTCGCTGCGATCGGTGTAGATGTCGGTGTGGGCAGAGACTTCAAGGCGATACTGCCCCGAGAAGATATAGATCACCGACGCCAGGTCCTCGTCATCGCCAGGGTCAGACGCCTGGACCATCGAGACAAGATCGTTGTTGCTGTTGAAGATCTTGAGATAGATCAGTGCGTTCCAGAACGAGACGATGCCGCCATCGCGCACGTCGAAGCTGCGCACAAACGCGTTGACCGAGTAGTCGCCGCTCTGGGTGATCTCAAAGTTCACAACCAGCGATGCGGTGGCGCTTGCAGTGCCGGGCGACGTCATGCCGAACGAATCGACGATCGTGTCGGTCGAAAGCACGCCGTGCATCGATGAACTCGTCAGGTACGTGTGCTGCGAGGCAAAGCCGGTGCCCGTCGAAAGCCCGCCGGGAACGTGCGACGTGAGCTGCTGGTTCCATTCACCCATCGCGTTTGAGGTGACAGTCCGGGGGTCCTGACCCGTCGTCCAGTTCCCTGCAGCAGAGTCCCACACCGTCCCGCTCGCGTTGGTCTTGAGCTCGCGCGTCGCGGAGATGAGGTTGAACTGCGCAGAGGCAGCGGATGCAACTGCACCAACTACCAGCATGGACGAAACAACGTTCCGCAGCGACGCGATATGCATGCAGGTCATCTGTAACTCTCCCTTTAACGGACCCCTGTGAAGACTTTCACACCCGAACGATCGGGATATCTGCATGTACGGGCTTCATCTTCAAGTGTTGCATAAGAGCGATGCACTGCAGTTGTTCTTCACCGGCGGATCAAGAGTGGATTGCATGGACGCCAGGCGTGATATAACTCAGACAGCAAGGTTGCCAATCATCCCCAGGGTCACGGCGAGTTGAGGCCGATCGTCGGTGCCGGGTGTAAATGCCACAGAGCAGGTGAACACGATGGCGGGTGAAACAAAGAGCACGAGTCCGACGTGGGATGGCCCTGAAATGGTCGGTAGAGCTTCGAGCACGCAGTACAACCCACCAGGGGACACTGCAACCCAAAGCCAGACCGCCAAGGCCCTCGCCACCTCCGGACGAGCCTGGGCCATCGGCCTGAATTTCGTCTACGGCGTCATTGGCTTCGGGCTGATCGGCTGGGCACTCGAAAAGTGGGTCTGGCCGCAGGCCTCGCCCTGGATCATGCTCGGTGCACTGGGCCTTGGCCTCCTCGGCGGCGGCGTCCGGTTTGTCCGCGAAGCGATCGCGATGGGAAGGACATCAAGGCGATAAGGCAGGGCCTGGGCACTGGGCATCAGGCACTGGTGCAAAGCCAAATCCCCTGCCATGACGTCTTTTCGCCTTTCCCCAGTGCCAAGTGCCCAATCCCCAGTGCCTCTTGTCTTTGTTTGTGTTTCGTTCGCACATCCCGCCCCCTCCCTCCCTCCACAATGTCTCCGCTCCTGCTCGCCGCTCGCGAGTGGTCCCGCTATCCTTCCGCCCCCTTGATGGGGGTGTTTTTGGTGGTTCCTTTCAAGTCAGGTTCCAGGGATCGTCGCCGGGAGGGTGTGGCTCCGATGGCAGCGTCTCGGACAAGCGAGCAGGTCTCCATCACATCGCTCCTGATGTGCATGGTGGCAAGCGCGCTGTTCGGGGGGCTCCTTGCGGGGATGCTGGGCATCGCGGCCGGGTGGGTCGAGGTGTCTGGTGCAGTGCTGCCGGTGGGGCTGGCGATCCTCAGCGGGCTTTCCACGATCGGGCTGACGCTTGGGCTGGTGGGCCCTGCAGTTCGCGCAAGATCGCGGAATTTCGGCCTGGTCCTGATCATGTCCGGGATGTTCCGCGGGCTGGTTTCGATCCTCGCGGCGCTGGGGCTGTTCATGGCCCTTTCGCCAGAGGGCAAGACCTTCTGGACCGCGTTCCTCATGGTCGGCGCGATGGTCCTCATCGCGGAGACTGCCTGGGGCATGCGGGTCGCGGGTCGGGTGTGCGGTCGGCTTCAGAACGAGATTGACGGGCGCAAGCCCGATGGCCTTGGAGTTGCTTCATCATGATGGATGCACTGTTCACGCTCGCGGCCTCCAACCCCGCGGATCACGTCGCAAACCAGCCGTACCACAAAATGGACCTCTTTGGCCTCGAGGGCGTCTGGGTCTGGTCCGCGCACATGGGCAACCTCCTGGTGTCGGGCATCCTGACGGTCCTGGTCCTGTGGTATGCAGCGAGCAAGATCCAGACCGGCCCCGCCAGCGAAGGCACCGACCGCTACGTGACCAAGGGCGGCCTGGCCCACATGATCGAAGTGATCATCACGTACCTCCGTGAGACCGCGATCAAGCCGCTTCTTGGCGAGCGCACCGGGAAGTTCATGCCCTTCCTGATGACGGTCTTCTTCTTCATCCTGATCAACAACCTGATCGGCCTGGCGCCGATCGTCGACGCGACCCACCTGATCGATCACTACGCGGGCGGCCATTCCTTCACCGGCCTCATCGGCGCAACCGCGACCCAGAACCTCTTCGTCACCGCTGCACTGGCCCTCATCGCCGCCATCGTCATCAACGTCGCGGGCATCATGAACCTGGGCTTTGGCGAGTACCTCAAGCACCTCACTGCAGGCACCCCTGCCTACCTCTGGCCCCTGATGGTCCCGATCGAGATCGTCGGCACCGTCATCAAGCCCGTCGCGCTTGCCCTCCGACTCTTTGCCAACATGACTGCAGGTCACATCCTCCTTGCAGTGCTCTTTATGTTCGCTGTTCAGGGCCTCGGACTCCTGACCCAGTGGACCGCCACGGGCGTGGCTCTTGGCGGAACGATCTCGGCGGTCTCGGTCATCGCTGCAATCGCGATTTACTTCCTGGAGCTGTTCGTCGCGTTCCTCCAGGCGTTCGTATTCATGTTCCTGACGGCCGTGTTCATCGGCCAGCTTTCACACCATCACCATGAGGATGAGCACGGGCATGCTCATGGTCACGATCACGAGCACGGCCACGCTCACGCACACTGAGCGATCGGCGGTGAATGACGGATCATGGCCGCTCCTGCCCTGTCGGGCCTGACGGCCGCTTGGGACCCTGCAAAGTTTGAAAGGTTCTGACTCATGAAGATCGCAAAGCTTTTCACGTTCGGTGCGCTCCTCGCAGTCTCCGCTTCGCCCGCCATGGCGCAGGCGACTGAGCACGCAGGCATCTCCGTCGGCCAGGGCCTCGCAGCCCTCGGCGCCGGCATCGCTGTCGTCGGCGGCGGCCTTGGCATCGCCATGGTCGGCAAGGGCGCGGTCGAGAGCACCGCTCGTCAGCCCGAAATGGCCGGCGACATCAACACCAAGATGATTCTCGCTGCAGCACTCATCGAAGGTGCGACGCTGTTCGCAGTCGTCGTCGGCCTCCTGGTCGGCTTCGTCAAGTAAATGAACTTCCGTCCCGTCCTGCCTGACGGCAGGACGGGGCTTTGGTTGGTGCAGGGTTTGAGCATTTGAGACTTCCACGAACGCCCCGTGCGTCCGTGCTTTTTCGGAGATCGATCAATGACCATGGTCCAGTCCGGCGTTCGTACGCTTGCAACCTTCGTCGCGTCGGTGACCCTCTGCGGCGTCTCAGTCGCCTCAGCGGCCGATGTTGAGGGCGGTGCAGAGAAGGCTGGCGTCATCCCGACCGTTGCGCAGGGCATCATGCCGATGGTCCTGGCCTTGGTCGTCTTCTCGGTCGTCCTGGCGATCGTCTCGGTCGTGATCTGGCCCAAGATCACCAAGGGCCTCGACGACCGCGCGAGCAAGATCCGCGAAGAGATCGAGTCCGCCGAGATGGCCCGCAAGCAGGCCAAGGACGCGCTTGAGGAGTATCAGAAGTCCCTCGAGAACGCTCGCGCGGAAGCACAGAAGATGCTCGACCAGACCCGCTCGCAGCAGGCCCAGCTCGCTGCAGACCTCAAGGCCAAGGCAGACGTCGAGCTCTCGCAGCTCCGCGAGCGTGCGATGAAGGACATCGAGACTGCACGCCGTGCAGCCCTCGCCGAGATCTACTCCGAAACCGCCAACCTCGCGACTGCAGTCGCTTCCAAGATCCTCCGCAAGGAGATCCGTGCGGACGATCAGCGCAACCTCGTCGAAGAGTCGGTCCGTGCACTGGCTGGGAAGAACTAAGAAAAGACAGGCACTAGGCACTCGGGACTGGGCACGGGGGTTGGATCCGGTAGATCAGGAAGAAGCACATGAACGCGGCGACTGACGCAATTTCGACGGTGTACGCCAAGAGCCTCTTTGACCTCGCACTCAAGCAGGGCGGTCGCGACGCGATCGAATCAACGCTCGGCGAGCTGGAAGAGCTTCTTGAGATCGCCCGCAACGACCGCGGCTTCGGCGAGTTCCTCTCGTCGCGCGTCGTCGATGCAGACCGCCGTGGTGCATCGCTCGAGAAGATCCTCAATGGCCGCGTGAGCGACCTGACCCGCAAGTTCCTCCTTGTGCTCAACGACAAGCAGCGCCTGGGCCACCTCTCCTCGATCGTCTCTGCCTACGACCAGCTCGTCCAGCAGCACTTTGGCCGCGTCGAGGTCGATGTCTTCACTGCAGACCCCATGTCGCCCGACGACCTCCGTGCAGTCCAGGCACGTCTCGCGTCGTCGCTCGGCAAGGAAGTGATTGCCCACCCCTACACCGACGGCAGCATGATCGGCGGCGTGAAGTTCCGCATCGGCGACCAGCTCATCGATGCCTCGGTCGCGACCAAGCTCCGCAAGATGCGCGACCAGCTCGCCACGAGCGGCACTGCAGCGATCCGTGCCAAGTTCGACAAGATCGTCGAAGGCTGAGCTGGCCTGCACAAGAAGTTGATCCATGAACCCTGCCGGCGACGCAGGGTTTTTTCATGGGCACTGGGAACTGGGCACTCGGCACTGGGGAAAGGCATCTGTCGTCGGACCGATTCTGCCTTCTCCGGCTGTGCACTGTTCGCTGCTTACTGATCACTGTTTCCCGGCCAACTTCCCCGGCTTCGTGCAGTCCGCCGCCCGCTGTCCGCCGTCTGCACTCCTACGCTTGGCCTCTGTCGTCCGATCACGTTTCCCGCGGCCGGTCCGCGGCTTATTTGAGAGAAGTCCCATGGCCAAGAAGACCATCGCGGCGGTTGATGTCGCCGGCAAGCGTGTCCTGATCCGCGTCGATTTCAACGTCCCGATCGAGAACGGCGTGATCGAAGACGACCGCAGAATCAAGGCCGCGATCCCCACGATTAAGAACGTCATCGATCGCGGCGGCAAGGCCATCCTCTGCTCGCACCTCGGTCGCCCCGAAGGCACGGGTTTCGACGCGGAGTCGAGCCTCGCCTCGTGCGCCAAGCGCCTGGGCGAACTGCTCGGCAAGCCCGTCGGCTTCCCCAGCAACGACTGCACGACCGCGGGCGATGCGGTTGCCGCAATGAAGAACGGTGACGTGATCCTCCTTGAGAACCTCCGTCACCACAAGGGGGAGAAGAAGGGCGATGCAGGCTTTGCCTCCAAGCTCGCTGCATACGCGGACGTCTACGTCAACGACGCCTTCGGCACCTGCCACCGCCCCGATGCGTCGATGGTCGCGGTCCCCCGTGCAGTGAACGGCCCCAAGGTCTCGGGCTTCCTCGTCGAGAAGGAAATCAAGTACCTCTCCGAGGCGCTCGCAAGCCCCGCCAAGCCGTTCGTGCTCGTCCTGGGCGGTGCAAAGGTCTCGGACAAGATGGCCGCGATCGAGCACATGCTCCCCAAGTGCAGCGCGATCCTCGTCGGCGGCGCGATGGCCTACACCTTCCTCAAGGCACTGGGCCGCAACGTCGGCACCAGCCGCGTCGAGGAAGACCGCATCGGCGATGCGAAGCGCACGATCGACCTTGCAGCCAAGCTCAAGTGCGATCTCCACCTCCCGACCGACCACGTCTGCTCGACGCAGTTCGCAGAGTCGTCGGGCGACATCGAGGTCTTCAGCGACAACATCAAGGACGGCTTCATGGGGCTCGACATCGGCCCCAAGACGCAGACCAAGTACGCGATGGTCCTGAGCAAGGCCAAGACGGTCGTCTGGAACGGTCCGATGGGCGTCTTTGAATGGTCGCCCTTCTCGATCGGCACCAAGGAAGTCGCCAAGGCGATCGCAGGTGCCACTGCAAACGGTGCTGTCAGCATCGTCGGCGGCGGCGACTCTGCCGCTGCAGTCGAGAAGTTCGGCCTCGCGGAGAAGTTCACCCACGTCAGCACCGGCGGTGGTGCATCGCTCGAAATGCTTGAAGGTAAGAAGTTCGAGAGCGTGGATCTCCTCGACAACGCGTGAGTTTGCTGATTGATGCTTCAAAGGCCCTCGCGAGCGCGGGGGCCTTTTTTCGTTTTGAAAAGAGGCACTGGGCATTGGGCACTCGGCACTGGTGCAAAGGCATTCAATCCGCCTGCTCACTGCTCACTGCTCACTGCTCACTGCTCACTGCTCACTGCTCACTGCTCACTGCTCACTGCTCACTGCTCACTGCTCACTGCTCACTGCTCACTGTCTCGTGCCGTCCGCAGTCCGCCGCCTGCCGTCTGCATGTCTTCCCCCCCAGTGCCAAGTGCCAAGTGCCCAGTCCCCAGTGCCTCTTCCCCAAAAACAAAGGACCCCGCCTTTCAGCGGGGTCCTCGTACTGACTTGCTTTCAGCACCAGTGCCCGATGCCGAGTCCCCAGTGCCTGCTTTGCTTTAGCACCCGCGCTCGAAGCAGCGGATGAACGCGTCGTAGTCGTCGGTGTCGACGAAGCCCGAGGCGTCAAAGTCCGCCTCATCCTCGCCTGCTTCGAACTTGGCGACGAAGTACTGGAAGTCTTCGTTGTCGACAAAGCCCGTGCCGTCCACGTCTGCAGGGCAGATCACGATGAACTGATCACCGTCGATCGCGCTGAAGTCGACTGCACAGGGGTGGCCCATGTTGCCGTAGCCGTCGGGCAGGCCGCCGAGCACCTGGTTCGACATGAAGTCGTGCCCGCCGTTGTTGATGTAGCCCGCGAGCTTGATGATCGGGTGAGCCTGGCCGGGGCCATCTGCCTTCCAGCCTGCTTCAGAGAGGTCGATCACAAACTCGATGCCCGTGTTCACCGCTGCTGCCGCGTTGTAGTCCGCGGTGTCACCGGTCACGCCGCCGATGTTCGAGTTGTTGACCGTCATGAACAGGAGCTGGGGCACGCCGACCGGAGGCACCGAGCCCGGGGGGCTGATGAGGTTGTTGAGACCTGCAGTGCGGGGTGCGTAGGCCGAGTAGATGTTCGTGTTGGCGCCGACCTGGTCGAGGAGCTCGTTGCCGAAGACAAACCCGTCAAAGTCGATCGGGTTGTTCTCCGCCTTCACGCCACCGTCGTACGAGCCGTAATCCAGGTTGAAGCCCGAATCGTTGGCCGTGCCGTCGGTCCGGAGGACCGCCGCGTTGGTGTAGTGCTCGCCGCCGTTGGTGCCGTAGCTGATCCAGTAATCAGCCTCGAACGCACCGTAATCGACCGAGTCGTCGAACGTCAGGCCCATGCAGCCAAAGCCGTCGCCGCCGGTGCCCTGCTTGTTGATCGCGTTGAAGTCCGTGTCCATGTTGAACGCGTTGATCGTGCGCTGACCGCCCGATGCCACGTCAAGGAAGAACTCGGGATGGTTGAACGAGCTCTCGATGTTGCCGCCCACGAAGACGACCAGCCACTTGCCGATCTTGCGGACGTGGATGTTGTCGAACTCGCTGCCGTTGGCAAAGTCGGGTGAGGGGTCAGGAGGCGAGTTCGAAACGCCTGCGATGTTGCTGTTGTCGATCGCCGCGGTGATCAGGGGCGCGCCGCCGTCGCCGGGCGTGAAGCCCGAGGGCGTGCCGTAGCCCTGCACCGAGCCGACGTACCAGCCCGTGCCGCCGTTGTCGACCACGCCTGCATCGATGTAGATGTCTGTGCCGTTGCCGTTGAGGCCGATGTAGAAGTCCGCAGTGAAGCCCGTCTCGAACGTCAGGCCCGCCATGTTGTTCAGGCGGCCCTGGCCGTACACGCCGCCCGTGAGGAGCGAGTTGTTGCCGTTGGCCGAGGTGTCCAGGAACAGGTCGAGCGTGTTGCCGTTGGCTTCAAGGTTGCCGCCGATGAACAGGACCAGCGCCTGGCTCACCGGGTCGATCACTGCGTGCAGGTTGTCAAGCTCAGAGCCACCGCCCGTGCTCACGTTGCCGTGCGTCGCGTTGCCAAAGCCCGTGAAGTTCCCCTGCGAAGCCAGCGCCGCCGAGTAGCCAGGATCGCGGAAGCCGTCGAGCGTCGGCGTCATCTGCGGCAAGGAAGGCAGGTTGATCGTCACCGTCTGCGTCCCTGCCTGCGTCTGGAAGTTCACGCCCGCGGGGTTGCCGAGGTTGCCTACCGAACCCGATAGGCCGCCCAGGACCTGGTTCGAGAGGAAGCAGTTGCACCCTGCGTTCACGAACGCGGTGAGCTTGATCGAGGTCTGGTTGCCGATCACCGACAGCGGGATCTTGATCTCGATGCCGGTGGGAACGTTGGTGTCGAAGGGCACGGGCTGGTTATCGCCGAATCCGGTGGGGTTCGACTGGACCCACTTCGCGTCGCCGTAGAGCGCATCGCGAACGCCATCCACGACCACCGGCTGTGCCGAAGCAATACCCGCCATCGCCGCAAGGGCGGCCGCCGAAACGCCTCTGAACCTCATTTGATCTACCTCCAAAGCAGGGTCGACCCCCCGCCGATTGCAAGAAAGATGCACGGTCCAACCACAGGTCCGTGCCATTCGACTTCGTCAAAACGAGGCCCCCGGTCCCATCTCTCTTGTCACAGAATACGTGTATTTTCTATTGGTGGAAGCGCTTTTATTGACTTTCACGTCCGACATCTCGAAGGGTCCGAGAATGCACCAGTGAAAACCCCTGCATGCCTGTTCGCGAGAACTTCGTCGGGAACGAAGTGGAACGTCCGCGTAACGGTGACCCTGTCTGAGTCCCGTATGCCTGGTTTCAAACCCGAATTACCTACCTAATACCCCCTTCCAGCCCTTTTGCATTCCACTGAGAGCGTTTACACTTCATCTTGGTCTCGGGCGGTACTTGGAGGCAGCACCATGGTCATTGGTTATCCCCAGCCGTCGCGGCGCGGCTTTACGCTGATCGAGCTTCTGGTGGTCATCGCCATCATCGCTCTGCTCGTCGGCATCCTCCTACCTGCCCTGGCCAAGGCTCGTAATACCGCCAAAACCGCCAAGTGCCTGAACAATGTCCGTCAGCAGGGCCTGGCCTTCACGCTCTACGCCAAGGACTTCAAGGACTGGTATCCGCTCATCCCGTTCAACGCTGCAGGGAAGGATCGCTGGGCGGGCAAGGGCACGACCGGCGGTCGCCGCAACCTTGATCAGCAGTGGATCCGCGGCGGGCTTGCAGGGCTCTACAGCCTGAACCAGATCGGCGACAAGACGCAAAAGCCCGTCTGGGTCGGGACCGACATCGGTGAAGGCGACGCGACCGAGTACTACGAGGACCGGAACACTGTCCCGATCATGCGGCGGTACATCGATGGTTTCGGGTTCCTCACGTGCCCGTCTGATCGTCGTGATCCGATCATGAACCATAACCAGAACGCCTACACCCCTGCTTCCACCAATCCGCTCGTGCTCAACAACATCCCCAAGGTGCCTTCGGGCGAGCACGAAGTCACGTATTACAACATCAGCTATCTCTACTTTGCAGGGCTTCGGACCGACGAGCCAGTCGTCGTCACCGCTGCCCCGCTCTTTGGCGATGAAACCAACGGCAACGACCTGACCACCAACGCCTTCTACTCCGTCACCGACTCGGCCAAGCGCGGCCTCTACAAGGCAGACGACAACCACGGCGCGGACGGCGGCAACTTCGTCTTCTCTGACGGCCACGCCGCATTCCTCAAGCCCGTTCCCGGCGACAACATCCTCGATTCGTTCTTCGGTGAAGGCAACAAGTACTCCAAGAGCATCAACGTCATCGACAAGTTCCGCTCCGAGCGCATCCAGACCATCGACTGATCACGCGCCATCGTCCCGATCGCGATCCGGTTCGTCCGTTCACGACGATTCGCACATCGCCTACCCTCTGCATCCTTCGCTGGAGCGGATTCTCCGCCGGACTCACCGGAACCTCTTCGTGGCCACGCAGAACCCGAGCACGACATCCTCCGCGGGTAAGCCATTCCTCAGGCGCCTCCTTGTCGCACAGGAATCGGGTCTCGTGCTGGTCATCGTCCTGATGATGGCGATCCTGACCTTCTTCGGCGGTACCAAGCAGGCCCGCGTCCAGAACCCCGAGACCAAGGAATGGACCAAGGTCGAGGTCAACAAGTTCCTCGATGCTCAGAACCTCGTCCTGCTCGCCAAGGACGCATCCTTCATCGCCATCATGGCCGTCGCGATGACTGCAGTCATCGTCATGGGCGGTATCGATCTCTCGGTCGGCTCCATCTACGCCCTCGCAGCAGTCCTGGGTGCCATGGCGCTCCGTGCACTCCAGGCCCAGTGGCTCGGCGTCGCGTATGACGACCTTTCCACCTCGGTCGGTGGTCCCTCGTTCTTCATCTCGGTCCTTGTCGGCGTCGCGGTCTGCATGGGCATCGGTGCTGCATGCGGTGCTGCCAACGGCGCGATGATCGTCGGTCTCCGCGTCCACCCCTTCATCATCACGCTGGGCATGATGGCCGTGCTGCGCGGTATCGTCTTTGTCCTGACGCAGGGCCAGTCGATCTTTAACTTCCCCGAGTCCTTCACCACGGGCTTCTTCAAGCTCGAGCTCCACAAGCTCATCCCGCTCGACTGGGCCAAGGGCCTCTACCCGATGCCCGTCCTGGTCATGCTCCTTGTGATGGGCGTGGGGATGTTCATCCTCTCCAAGACCGTTCTGGGTCGCCGCGTCTATGCCATCGGCGGCAATGAAACCGCTGCACGCTACGCAGGCGTACCGGTCGGCCGCGTCAAGATCGTGATCTACACGCTCGTCGGTGCGATGGCAGGCCTCTCTGCCGCGGTCTATCTCGGCTACCTCGGTGCCGCAGAGCCCAACGCAGGCAACGGCTATGAGCTCCGCGTCATCGCTGCTGCAGTCATCGGCGGTGCATCGCTCTCGGGCGGGCGCGGCTCTGCACTGGGCGCAGTGCTCGGCGCGATCCTGATCCAGCTCATCTCAAACGCGATGCTCATCCTCGAGATCGATCAGGCCTACACCGACATCGTCATGGGCGCAGCCATCATCGCCGCGGTCGTGCTTGATCAGTTCAAGGCCCGCCTGACGCCGGGCCGCTAACGAACCCGCAGCGCAAGCAAGGGCTCTTCTTCTTTGCGTATCTCTGCCTCACAAAACACTCGCCGCGCCGATATGCACCCTGATCCAACGCCCATACCTCGAATACCACGCTCTGCGTATCCATCAACCGCGCATCGCATGCTGGCATGCGCCACATTCCTGCTCCCTGCAGCGTTGTGCATCGCGTTGATCGTGTATGACAACCAGATTCCATTATCCCTGAATCAGGTTCGAACGTTCGTAATCCCAATCGCGTGGCTTCTTGCCTCGGGCTTTGTCGCGACGTTTATTGCAGGGAGATTCGCGCGGAGCACGATCTCGGTCCTCTACATCGGGATGGGTTATCCAACCGCGATGGCGATCGCGATGGCGGTCATGCCGCGAGGCTTCTTCCTTCAGCAGATCCCCGATTTCATCAACCGGCTGATCGCACCTGCCAAGCTTGAGATCACGACCACGGTCCCGTTCGGTCTGACGCTCATGTCGCTCGCCGCGCTGATCCCCGTCTGGTACTTCTGGCGATTCTGGATCGAGCCCGACTCGCGCTCGCGATGGCTCCTCATCCTCGTTCTCGCGCAGTTCATCGGCCCCATACTGCTCGCTGTCACGATTCCCGGGAACTTAGGTCTCTCGTGGATCTACGCACAGACCGGCGCAGTCTCGCTCCCGCTCCTCCTGCACGCAGCACTCTCGCCCACCTTCCTCTTTTCGACGTTCGGTCGCTGCCCGATGTGCAACTACGACCTCAAGGGGATCATCGCGGACCACTGCCCAGAATGCGGGCGACAGATCATCCACCCGCCCTGAGCGATCCTCACCTGCATCAGCCTCTGCCCGCACACGCTGCAGGAGAACCGAGAGAGTATGCAGCCTGCCAATACTCCCGTTTGGCTTCCGTGCTTCTCTCGGTGTCTCCAGGTGCTGTGCGTACAGCCCAAACATGCGAATCAAATACAAACTGCTCGTGCGCCGCGCAGTGACAGACACCAGACATGCGTGATCGAACGCGGGATGAGTGTTGACGCTTCTTCGCGCTTCCAGTAACGTGCACGCAGTGTCAGCGCTCGCACACCGGGGGTCACTTACATCATGCTTCTCCTGCATGTCCTGCTCGCAGTGCTCACGCAGTCCGCGCTATCTGCTGCACAGCCAACGACGTCACCAGGCACGCCAATCGCAGCGCCAATCACAACGTCAACCGCAAGGCAGAGCACCGACCCTGCCTCGCTCGAGCATCTCCCCGCTGCAGTCCGGTCCGACATCGAGCGCTGGCGCACGCGCCTCATGTCCGCCGCGTGCCTCAAGGTCGTGTGCGACACCGATGAAACCTGGACGAACCTCCATGAGCTCAGCGAGCGAGGTACGCCCCGGCGGGTTCATCACGAAAGATTCCAGACTCACAGCTGGATGACTGCAGACTCTCTCTGGGTCGTGATCTTTCCATTCTCAGATGGCGTGATCGATACGTCGCGACCCGTCTTGCAGATGTACTGGAATAAGCAGCAAAAAAAGCTCTGGCGGCGAATCTGGAACCAGAACACCGCTGCGTACGCCGTCTCATCAACGCCCTGCGACGAACCCTACGGACCCACGACACCCGGCCTTGATTGCCGCGGCTGCATCTACGCGGCAACGACCGAATCCTGGCTTGCAGGCGGCAATGACTTTGCAGAGCGAACGATCTCACTCTCTTCCATCGCCCTGCGCCGCAGGCCCAATATCGCCATTGTGCCGCCCACGCAAGACGCTGCAGGTATCTGGCTCGACGTCTTTAAAGACTCGGTCGCGCGCAACGAAGACACCCAGCCCGGCAGCCTCTATCGGCGCGGCGACTACATGCTCCTGGCCAGAAACGATGCAGGCGAGCCGGAAGTCCGCGAATGGCGCACGATCGTCATGACCGACCCATCCGAGTCTGGAAAAAAGCCCCAGATCATTACCGGCATCCGCCGTTTCGCCTACACGGTCCACGATTCGCTTCCGCAACAGGTCGTCACTGCGTCACGCGCCTTCGTCGATGAACTCGACCGTTCCATCGCCAGGTAATCCGTTCGCGTTCAGCAAGGTCGTGCCCAAACCAACCTCAATCAAACCAGCCTCAACTAGGTCATCACAGCTCGCGCTGCACCCTTCTTTGTGATTCTGCAAATGAGACCTCCGCAGGGACGAAGTGTTTCGGCCCTGCATGAATCGCAGGCACCTTCTCCGGGAGATACACATGCTCTTGTTCGCTGCACTCGCCTCACTGCCGCTTGCCTTCGCGCAGGGCACGCTCGACGCAGACCCAAGCCTTGCCCCCGCAGCCACGTGCGGAGCGCCCACGGCCGCCGCAGACTCCTCCGCATACGCAAGCGCCAGCGGCCTTCTCGTGAATTATGCTGGCTGCACGCTGAATTGGAGCAACATCACCGGGTTCTCGCTCAGTGTCGATGGCATTCCAGTGACCGACCTTGTCACATACAAGGATGCACGCGGCTGGCATGCCTTCAAGGGCCTTTTTGATTCCAAGGGCGATCCTGCAGTCTACGGCGCGGTCGATAGCCCCTCGGGCGCAAAGTGGAGTGTCGAGCTCACGCGCCCCAGCCATCGGCCCTATCTGCTGGAGGTGTATGCAGACAAGGATGATGCGATCATCAGTGCAGCCTCGCGATGCGACTGCTCCGACTCGATCAGCACCAATTGCAACTCGACCAAGTGCACCAACAACGAAACATGCGATGGCACCGGCCCCATCTGTAAGTATGTCCCGATCGCGTCGAGCTGATGCAGTTACCCGTTGAACGCCCATGAACACTCATGAAGAGCCGGTAAAACTGCTGGCTCTTCATTTCAATCGCTGCCCCCTGCATTCCTCTGGACTGATCGAACCAGTCGCATCCTCAGAACATGTGCACACTGGTTTCCATCACGTTCATCGGTCACGCGCGCACGCGTCAGTGCGATGTACGCACGCGTCAAGCTCATCGTTTCAGCGATGTCATCGAGCCTCGCATGTGCTTGCGAGAGAATTGATTGACTGCTGACCGTTGGTGAATCCAGCTCGCGAAGGTTCAGCCGTGTTCGTGCGATGGCTGCATGCGCGATTTACGTAAACTGGTTCCTCGTACAAACCACAGTGTGATCTCGTTGTTGACGAGATGTATAAAATGAACTTGCTGAAAATCGAATATGCAGGTATGCTGCACGCGATTCTTACGACATGACATTGATGGGGAGTTATGTTTGTGAATATTCAGATCGCGGCGTCGCTGGCTGCCACGGTGATGTGCTTTCAAGGCCCTTCTGATGATCCGCAGAATGTTGATCATCTTCCAAAGATTGTCCAGCAGGACATCGCTACCTGGCGGAACAGCCTTGCCTCGGCCGCGTGCCTGAAGGTTGTCTGCGAGACCGAGGAAAGCTGGGTCAATCTTCACGAGCTCGACGCACAGGGCGCGCCTCGGCTTGTCCAGCGAGAGCGGTTTCAGATCCATAGCTGGATGACGCCCGACGATGTATGGGTGGTGATCTTCGGGTATCAGGATGATCAGGCTGATACATCAAAGCCTGTTTTCCAGCAGTACTGGAGCAAGAAAGAAGCTCGCGTCTGGGATAGAACCTGGAACGAAGAAGCCGGTTCATATTTCGCAAGCATCTATCCTTGCGATGAGGCATCGGGTCCGAGTTCGCCATCTTTTATTTCAAACGGGTGCGTGTATTCGACCGTCACCACCTCGTGGCTTGCAGGTCCGCGAGACGTGCTTGACCGGGATCTCACCGTGCAGTCCGTTGCTATTGCTCGCCAGCCGAATATCGCCATCGTCCCGCCGGATCCTTCTTTGCCTGGCGTGTGGCTCGACGTGTTTCGTCCCGCCCTTACACGGGACGACGACGCGGATCCCAAGTCGTTGTATCGGCGCTCGGATTTCATGCTCCTGAACCGTGATGCGCAAGGTCATCCGCGGCTGCGTGAGTGGAGAACGATCGTCACGTCCGATGAAACCAGTGGCGGCCTGAATCCTCAGATGATCACGGCCAGGCGCCGCTTTCAATACACCTTCTTCGATGCCGCGCCCGACGAACTTCGCAAGGCGGTGTCTTCGTTCGTTGATCAGGTCCAGCAAGCCACGCCATCGACACAGAAGCCATAAACCGATTCTGGCGTGCGTACCCGCATGCCGTGCGTTCTCCGGCTCACCCTCTCGCTCCACATCGTTCCACGGGATCGATCCTCGGGCTCGCGTTGGGCATGAGGATCGGCCTCGCAAACGCATAGAGGTGCATGATGTTGAACGCAATCGCTGCAATGATTCTGTCCATCGTTCCCGTGTCCGCTCTTCCAGAGCAGGATCCCAGCCTTGTTCTGCCCGACGCTGCACAGGTCGCGACGGAGGTTTCGCGAACCTTCGCGATCGCCACCAACGGCGAGGTTCTCAACGCCGACGGCATTCTCCTCACGTGGAACAGCGTGAACAACGAGTACGACCTCAGCCTCGGCGGGACACCCGTCAGCGACCTTGTCACCACCATCGGGTCGGGTGTCGATTCGTTTCAAGGAATGCTGACGCTCCCCACGCCCGGCGTGACCGGCACCGTCACTCACCATTCAAACAGCAAGTGGACAGTCGATATCTCCCGCCCGAGCTACAAGCCGTATCGCTACTCGGTCGAAGTCGATGGCAACGCCAGTGCCGTCACCACCCGCAAGGTTTGCGAATGTTCTGACAACATCGGCCTGACCTGCACGACCAACGATTGCAACAACAGCGGATCGTGCTCCGCTGGCACGGCCACCTGCAAGTGGAAGACCGTGAACGCAGGTAGCTGATCATGCTCCCTGTATTGCAAGCCTGATCCGCCAGGTGAAAGTTACTGATGACCTGCCCAGCCTTGAAAGCTGGGCAGGTTTTTTGTTTCTCTTGTCCGTATCCCAGCCGTACACATCCCTCCCGATCGCATGTACGCCACCACACGTCTGCGTTTATTGGATGTAGCCAGTGCAGGGCTGCCAATGAGGGCCTTTTTCTGCCCTTGTAACCGCTCCCATCCCGCCGGGAACTTCGCTATCCTCCATGCGTCTGATTCTTCTAAGCCCATCCCTCAGCCACGCAGCCGGAGAGACTTCCGCATGAACACCCGAACGTTCACCCGCACGCTCGCGATCGGCCTCCTCGCCGCCGCAGGCTCTGTCATCATGGGTTTTGGCAACTCTGAAGCCGCAGCACGCAAGTCGCTGGTCATCGGCGTCGTCGCCAAGAGCCAGTCAAACCCCGTCTTCCAGGCTGCACGCACGGGTGCGGAAGATGCCTGCCGTGATCTTTCAAAGAAGCTCGGCATCGACATCAAGCCCAACTGGCGTACGCCCACCAACGAGGACGGCCAGCTCCAGTCGCAGTATGTCGAGCAGCTCGTCTCGCAGGGTGCAGACGGCATCGCCATCTCCTGCTCTGACGCGAACCTTCTCACGAGCGCGATCGATGATGCAGTGGGCAAGGGCGTCCAGGTCGTGACGTTTGATTCGGATGCTCCCAGCAGCAAGCGCATGGCCTATTACGGCATCGACGATGTCGAGTGCGGCCGCGAAGTCGCACGCCAGCTCGTCAAGGCCATGGGCGAGAAGGGCACCGTCGCCATCCTCGGCGGCAACCAGAACGCACCGAACCTTCAGGCCCGCATCCGCGGCGTGAAGGAAGAGCTCGCCAAGCACAAAGACATCACGATCAAGGACACGTATTACAACAAGGAAACCGCCAACGACGCTGCTGCAATGGTCCAGCAGGTCCAGAACGCCAACCCCGAGATCACCGGCTGGGCGATGGTGGGGGGGTGGCCGCTTTTCACGCAGAACGCACTCGACGGCATCTACGACAAGGCCAAGGTCGTCGGCGTCGACACGCTTCCTGAGCAGCTCGCTTACGTCAAGAGCGGCCAGGTCCAGGCCCTCATCGGCCAGGACTGCTACGGCTGGGGCTACCAGTCGGTCGTCCTTCTCGTCGACAAGCTCGCCAGCGACAAGACCCCCGAGAAGGTCATCAACAACTTTAAGCTTGCGATCGTTACCAAGGACAACGTCGCCGAGTACGAGGGCCTGTGGCAGAAGTGGCTGAAGAAGAAGTAAACGAACCCGAAGCGCAAGCGAGGGATCTGTATCTTCCTGCCCAGTTTCGCCCCGTTGGTTTTCCCGCTCCAACCTCGATTCCTTTCACAAAACCCGAGCCCCCTGCTCGGGTTTTTCATTCCCGCCTCTCTCGCTCAAAACCTATCCACCCCTGGTATCCCACCCCCACGTGCATCCACCAGCTTTCGAAATCCGCCCCGATTTCCGCTACCCTGTCTGAGACATGCCATCCCCCTCCGGGCAAGCTCGTTCGAGTGCTTCATACGTTTTCTGGGCCCTCTTCCTCCTCCTCATCGCCGCTGCAGTCGGCGTCGCGTGGTCATGGTCCAACCAGCGCGGACTCAACACCTCGCGCAACGACCTCTTTGAAGCACTGACCAACCTCAGGACGCTCCGCGAGAACGTCCAGTCCGCTGCACACCGCAGGATCATGTCGACACTCCTCGACGCGGATGCAGGCATCACCGTTCTCGAAAGCACCGACGACGAACTTGCGCTCATCGAAAAGAGCGCTGCAGACGACCCCGTCCTTCAGAACCTCCTCGCCAACGTCCGCACCGAGCTCCAGCGTCTCGCCCAGGCAACGCCCGACGAGAACCCCGCCCAGCCCCTCGATGATGAATCCGCACGCCTTGCTGCACGAGTCGCGGAGACCCACTTCCAGCAGACCCTCGCCGCCATCAACGCTGCACGCGAACGTCTCCTCGCACGCTTCCAGACCGTCTCGCGCGAAGCCTACGACAGCGCGCTGCTCTTCCAGATGTGCATGCTGGCCGTCCTGGCCGTCGCGTTCATCGGCATGATCCTCGGCGCCTTCCTCGTCCGCGTCGAGAACCGCCGCCGTGATCGCGTCGAGCAAAAGCTCCGCGACAGCGAGTTCCGCCTCGAACGTGCAGAGGAGATCGCCCACATCGGCTACTGGATGAACGAGCGCCAGACCGACACCGTCTCAGGCTCGCCCGAGTATTTCCGCATCTACGGCCTTCCCTATAGCGAGAGCATCAGCTCCAAGACCATCTTTGATCGCATCCACCCAGACGACGTTCCCGGCATCCTCCGCATCCACGAAGAGATCCTGACCAACCCTGCCCCGCGCACGCTCGAGTACCGCATCACCATTCACGGCAGGGTCCGCCACCTCATCGCTCGCACGATCTCTGAAACCACTGCCAGCGGCACGCTCCTCCGCTCATTCGGCACCGTGCAGGATGTCACCGAGCAGCGTGCAGCCCAGGCAGATGCACGTGCATGGCGCACCCGCTTTGAAGCAGCGATCCGTGCTGCACGCCAGATGGTCTACGAGCGTTCTCCCGAAACCAACGCCATCGTCTGGCAGGGCGCGGTCCACGAAACCCTCGGCATCAACCCTGCAGACATCTCCACGCTCCCTGCATGGAAGGCCCGCATCCACCCCGACGACCTGGGTGCCTTTGAAGCAGAGATGCACCACTCTTCGACCACCAAGACACCCTTCGCGCTCGAGTACCGCATCCAGTGTCACAACGGTCAATACCGCCACTTCCTCGACCGCTCGCACGTCATCCCCTCGCACGATCAGTCGGTCGTCGTCGGCCTCATCATCGATCTCTCCGATCGCAAGCGCCTCGAAGATGAGCTCCTCCAGGCCCAGAAGCTCGAATCGATCGGCAGGCTCGCGGGCGGCGTGGCGCACGATCTCAACAACTGGCTTACTGCCATCCTTGGCTTTGCGGATCTTGCCAAGTGCGATCCGAACTCTGAGAACACACCGCAGTACCTCGACCATATCGAGCGTGCAGGGACCAACGCAGCCAAGATGACCAGCCAGCTCCTTGCCTTTGCCCGTAGAAAAGTCATCGAGCTCCGCGTCTGCTCACTTGCAGAGGTCGCAAGCGATGCCAAGGCTCTCCTTGGCCCGCTCCTTGGCGAGAACATCCGCCTTCACATCTCGTCCTCGCCCGATCTGTGGTACGTCAACGTCGATCCTGTGCAGTTCGAGCAGGTGATCGTCAACCTCGCAATCAACGCGCGCGACGCGATGCCCGACGGTGGCCGTTTGACCATCGAGACGCAGAACGTCACGCTCAGCGAGGATTACGCGCGCACGCACCCCGAAGTGACCCCCGGGCAGCACGTGATGCTGGCCATCTCCGACACCGGCGTCGGCATCCCGCCCGACCAGCTCCAGCGCATCTTCGAACCCTTCTACACCACCAAGCCGCGCGGCACCGGCACGGGCCTGGGCCTCGCGACGGTCCTGGGCCTCGTCAAGCAGCACGGCGGCCACATCTGGGTCTACAGCGAGGTGAACAAGGGCACGACGTTCAAGATATACATCCCGCGCTACAAGGGTGCGCGCGACGTCTCTGCTTCGCTCCCGCAACGTCCATCCGTCCTCAACGGCGCGGAAACGCTCCTGGTCGTCGAAGACGAAGAACTCGTGCGCCAGCTCGCAGTCGCTGCACTCAAGGAGCACGGCTACAACGTCATCGAAGCACCCTCTGCAGAAGCCGCCCTCGAATACATCGAACGCGACCCGCGTCAGATCCACCTCGTCGTCACCGACGTCATCATGCCCGGCATGAGCGGCAAGCAGATCGCTGCTGCAGTCACCAAGGTCCGCCCGCAGACCCGCGTCCTCTACACCTCCGGCTACACCGACAACGTCGTCGTCCACCACGGCATCCTCGACGACGGCATCCACTTCCTCCAGAAGCCCTACACCCCCGTCATCCTCGCCGCCAAGGTCCGCGAAGTGCTCGATACCTCTGCTGCATCCTGATCCCAAACGAACCCGCAGCGCAAGCAAGGGCTTTGCTCTTCTTCTTCTTCCCTCCCCCTCCGCCCATCGAATGCAGGGTGCCATGCTCCAGCCTGCTTTGACCACCCTGCACGACGACCTTCTCAAGACCACCAGACCTGCTGCAGATCAACGCGGGATCATGCAGATCAGACCCGTCTTGGACCGCCCTCATCTCTTCATCCGCGTCGTCCGCGTACTCCGCGGCCACATCTGCATCGAGTGCCCTGTTCCGCCGCCCTGAGCAGGGCAGGCCCCACAAGACCCTCCTCTACAATTCCTGTGTGCCGCTGTGCCGCTGTGCCGCTGTGCCGCTGTGCCGCTGTGCCGCTGTGCCGCTGTGCCGCTTTGGCCCCCTGCCCCGTCGCTTCTTCTGCAGATCCG